>CDYU01023078.1_pt1 | contig 166425 bp, 143 predicted proteins | sample 480701 | NCBI WGS metagenome assembly CDYU01 (sample SAMEA3182105, study PRJEB8094) | gut metagenome | biome: human; feature: gut; material: Stool; isolation source: human stools | place: Canada | collected 2013-02-26 | reverse complement strand
GGCTAAGGCCGAGGAGCTGGAGAAGATGGGCGAATACTTCGAGAGCGACGAGTGGAAACAGAAGATGCAGGAGATAGAGGAGTCGGGCAAGAAGATGGAGGAGTATTTCAACAGCGACGAGTGGAAGGCTAAGGCCGAGGAGCTGGAGAAGATGGGCGAATACTTCGAGAGCGACGAGTGGAAACAGAAGATGCAGGAGATAGAGGAGTCGGGCAAGAAGATGGAGGAGTATTTCAACAGCGACGAGTGGAAGGCTAAGGCCGAGGAGCTGGAGAAGATGGGCGAATACTTCGAGAGCGACGAGTGGAAACAGAAGATGCAGGAGATAGAGGAGTCGAGCAAGAAGCTGGAGGAGTATTTCAACAGCGAGGAGTGGAAGGCCAATGCCCGAGAGATGGAGAAGATGGGCGAATACTTCGAGAGCGACGAGTGGAAGCAGAAGATTCAGGAGATAGAGGATTCGGGCAAGGAGCTGGAGGAGTATTTCAACAGCGACGAGTGGAAGGAGTACCGGAAGAATCACCCGGATAGCGACACGATACGCCTTAAAGACGGTACGATCATTATCAACAACAGCATCGTCAGTGACGGCCGGTCGACTCACGGCGCGATCCGCACCGAGGACGGGCGCGTGATCATCAGCGACAACTGGGGCGATTCGCTCTCGCCCGAGGAGCGCGAGCGGCTGAAGGAGTTCTTCGAGAGCAACGAGTGGCAGAAGGCGCAGGCGAAGCTGAAGAAGATGGGTGACTATTTCAGCAGCGACGACTGGATTGAGAACAGCAAGGAGCTGGAGAAGATAGGCGAATACTTCAACAGCGACGAATGGCGCGAGGCGTGGAAGCATGCCGGGCAGGCGGCTTCGAGCGGCGACGACGCCTACTTTCAGAGCGACGAGTGGAAGGCGATAAAGGAAAAACTCGACGCATGGCGTGCGGTGCGTGCCGGTGAGCAGACAGCATATATTCAGAAGCAGCAGCAGGATGTTGAGCGCTGGCGTCAGGACCGTATGGAGGCGATAGATTCGTGGCAGCAGGGCCGTATGGATGCGATAGAGTCTATGCGCGAGAACCGCATGCAGGCGGCGGAGAGCATGCAGCAGAAGCGCTTGCAGGAGGCAGAGGGAAAGCAATATACCCGTGAGGAGCTTGCGGATGCCAAGAGCGGCATACATCAGGCGGCGTACGAGGCCAAGAAACAGGCTCTGGATGAGGCCTACAAGGCCAAGAAGGATGCCCAGCAGACAGCTTTCGAGGCGCGCAGGGATGCCCAGCAGCAGGCTGCCCGGATGCGGCAGAGCATACAGACCAACATAGCCGACGCGCAGCGTCAGATCGCTGCGGCTCAGGAGGATATACAACAATCGGGCGACAATGACCGCCGCATTAAGCGCGAGATGAAGAAGACCCAGCGCGAGATGGATAGGACCAATAAGGAGATGTCTCGTGCACGTGAGGAGATCGAGCAGGCACGTTTGGCCGAGCAGCCCTACGCCGGCATATAGCCGTTGCGGGTGCGGCCTCGATACCAAAAATACCATAAGCATTCAACATATACCCAACAGGGGACGGCCGAGCCGCACCCCTTTTTGTGCTTTGCGTTCGTGGCGCGGGCGGAGCGGGAAGGACGGTAAGTTTGCGAGAGGATAACTGTACGGTAGCGTGTGGAGAGGTGTGGCGTGGCCGAAGGTTATGTTTTCTCGAATTTTATGTGTAAATTTGCGGTGCAAAATCCGAAACTGTAGAAATTACCCGCTTATGGCAGACAATTCGATACTTACGCGCCTCGACGGCCTCAAGCTCAAATACGAGGAGATGGGACAGAAGCTCACCGACCCCGAGGTTATAGCCGACGTCAAGCAGTTCGTCCAGCTGAACAAGGAGTACAAGGAACTGGAGCCCATCATCGAGACTTCGGAGCGTTACCGCACGGCGCTGGCCAATCTGGCCGAGGCGAAGGATGTGCTGGTGAACGACAAGGACGACGAGATGCGCGAGATGGCGCGCGGCGAGATTGCGGAGCTGGAGCCCGCCATTGCCAAGATGGAGGAGCAGATCAAGCTGCTGCTCATACCGAAGGACCCGCAGGACGAGAAGAATGCCATCATGGAGATCCGCGGCGGCACGGGCGGTGACGAGGCTGCGCTGTTTGCGGGGGACCTGCTGCGCATGTACACCAAATATATCGAGTCGAAGGGTTGGAAGTACGAGATAACCTCCTTCTCGGAGGGCGCCGCGGGCGGATACAAGGAGGTCGTGATGAAGGTGACGGGACAGAACGTCTACGGCACGCTCAAGTACGAGTCGGGCGTTCACCGCGTGCAGCGTGTGCCCCAGACCGAGACTCAGGGCCGTGTCCACACCTCGGCGGCATCGGTAGCGGTGCTGCCCGAAGCCGAGGAGTTCGACGTCGAGATCTCGATGAACGATATACGCAAGGATATATTCTGCGCCTCGGGCCCGGGCGGCCAGTCGGTCAACACGACCTACTCGGCCATACGACTGACCCACATACCGACGGGTATCGTCGTGCAGTGTCAGGATCAGAAGTCGCAGTTGAAGAACTTCGACAAGGCCTTTGCGGAGCTGCGTACGCGCGTCTTCAACCTCGAGTACTCGAAGTATCTTGACGAGATCGCCTCGAAGCGCAAGACCATGGTCTCGACGGGCGACCGCTCGGCCAAGATCCGCACCTACAACTATCCTCAGGGACGTATTACCGACCACCGCATAAACTATACGATCTATAACCTCTCGGCCTTCATGGACGGCGACATACAGGACTGCATCGACCACCTTATCGTTGCCGAGAACGCCGAGCGCCTGAAGGAGAGCGAGCTTTGATATTAGGGGCGGGGCGTTACAAGTCCTTTGTAGTATAGAGCGGCGGAGTCTGAAAAGCTTCGCCGCTCTGTTATGTATGTAGCGCAGCCGCTGCGGTACGCATGAAAAGCAGATCCGCCGTACACGTATTTCGCGTGTGCGGCGGATCTGCTTTTATGACTTCGCTCCGAGATCAGAAGTCGCGGCCCTTGAGCATCATGTGGAAGTAGAATGGCTTGAGGATATATACCTTGAGTATCCATGCCACCCACTGCTCCTTCGACATGTCGAAGAGCGAGAAGGGGAACGAGATCTTGGGGCTCTTGTCGTAGTCGAACTCGCACAGCAGCACGTGTCCGTAGTCGGTGACTATGGGGCATGCGGCATATCCGTCGTATATGGCCTCGGGGCGGCGTCCCTCCATCGTGGCTATAAGGTTCTCGACGGCTATGGGCACCTGCTTGCGCACGGCGGCCGAGGTCTTGCTCGTGGGTATGCCGGCGCAGTCGCCCAGCGAGATGATGTTGGGATATGTCTTGTGGATGAGGGTCTGCTGGTCGACCATGGCCCAGCCGTCGGCGGCGAGTTTGCCCTCGGTCCAGCTCAGGCCCGACTCGCGCACGAAGTCGGGGGCCGACTGCGGCGCCATGAAGTGCATGAAGTCGTAATCCTCGGTGAAAGGGGTCGCGGTCTTCTGCCCGTCGACGGTGGTTATACGCTCGAAGTAGGCGCGCTTGGCGTGGGTGTCGATACCCTTGAGGCGCACTTCGGTCTCGACGGGGATGTTGCGTTCGCGGTAGATCTCCTCGAGGCGGGTGGTGAAGTAGGGCACGTCGTAGAGCTGCGTCTCGGCCGTGTAGTATGTCATGTCGAGGCGGTCGGTGGTGCCGTTCTTGCGGGCGTTGTCCCACGAGAGCAGGCATATCTTCTTGGGAGCGCCGCCGCACTTGTGCTTGGTGTAGGTGTCGCAGAAGATGCCGCGGCCGCCCTTCTCGGCGAACTCCTTCATCGCGGGCCATGTGAGCTGCGCGCCGCGGTGGTCGTAGATGCTGTGGGCGTTGCCCGCGCCGAGTGTGTCGAGCGAGATACCCTCGACCTTGTCCCAGTTGATCTGTATGCCGGGCACCAGCACAAGATAATCGTAATCGAGGATGCCGCTGCGAAGGGTCTCGACGCGGTTCTGTGCGGGGTGTACGAGCGTTACCGAGTCCTTGATCCACTTGACATCGTCGGGCATGCACTCATCCTGCGGTTTCCAGACATCGTCGGCGCCGTATACACCTCCGGCAATAAGGGTGAATCCGGGCTGGTAGTACTGACGGTCGCTGGGGTCGATGATGGTTATGTCGGGGTTCTTGAGCAGGCGCTTGAGGCGTGCTGCCATGCTTATACCCGCTGCGCCGCCGCCGATGATGACTATGCGTCCGCGGGCGTTGCTCTTGGCGGCGTATGCCTTGTCGGTGCCGAGCATGACGAAGGCGCCGGCTACGGCCATCAACTGAAGAAATTGGGCACGCGTGATCACGCCGTCACGCTCCATGCGTTTAAGCTGTTTCTCGAAGTTGAGTTCTGACATTGTCTTGAATGGGTCGTAAATGTGTTAAATGTAGGAAGCAGCGCTCGACGGAGCCTCTGCAACGGATGTTGGGGACAAATATACGAAAAGACGGGGGCTGATGCAAATCGAAAGATCAGGTTTTTCGAGGCTGCAGTCGTCTGAAAGGTCGGTTTTGGGCGGATTGATTGTTGAAAAGAGTTTTGATTTGTTATATTTGTCGCGTCATACGTCGCGGGGTGTCATACCAAATCGGGCGGATTAACCGTTTGTGACGTATGAGGATTGAATGTGAATATCGATAAACAGACCGAAATATGAAAAGACAGCTTTTTTCCCTATGCCTGCTGATGGCGGCGACCGTTATGTTGGGCTCGTGCACCAAGAGTAACGAGACCACCTTCATCTATGAGAAACTCTTTACGGCGCGGGTGTTGGACCCCTATACCTGCTATTTTGTCGATGACGACGGCAAAAAATATCTCTGCCTGACCTCGATGGAGACCATCAACAGCGCGATGAACCGCCCGCTGCTCAACAAGGAGCGTGTCTATGCGCGTATTCTGGGCTCGTCGAAGGCTGTGTCGGATGAATATGTTTCGGGTTTCGATCTGGGCTGGATGATGCTGCCCGTTTCGGAGAAGATAACGAGCATGCCGGCCGACGGCGACACCTCTGCTGCCGGAGAGGATGCCCTGACGGTTCAGGTTTGCGAACTTGGGGGCGGATATATCAACCTTATGGTCCAGTACTATTCGGACGGGCGGACGGAGCATAAGTTCACGCTCTACCGTATCGAGGACAAGACGCACCCCGAATACAAGGCAGGCTACGGACTCTACGAGCTGCGGCACGATGCGCGCGGCGACAGCGGCCGCGGCGTCCTGAGCAACGTCCTCTGCTTCAAGATGGACGCTTCGGAGTATGACAAGGGTGCCATTATCCTCATTCCCGACGGCGAGACGGGCAATACGAAGGTTGAGGTCGAGGCCAACCGCGATATGCAGCGCGTGGTGGATATAATCAACGAGTAACGTCGGCGCGTCAGCGCGGCAGAGTCCGGAATCCGAGGTCGGGTTCCGGACTCTTTTTGTGTGTGGGGATATGGAGGTACTGTTTTTGCATGGATACGTATATCGAAGCGGCCATGCCGATACGAAGGGCCGGATGTGGCCGCGGAGAAGTGTTTGCATGTAAAAATTTTGTGCCTATGTTTTTCCTTTGGTATCTGCTGATCGGCCTGCTGTCGGGCTGGATCGCAAACCTGATCGTACGTGGCGGCGGCGCCGGACTTCTGGTCAATCTCATCGTGGGACTTATCGGCGGTCTTCTGGGCGGCTGGATCTTCTCATGGTTCGGCATCATCGCCGTCGGGACGATGGGCAGCATCCTTACCTCGGTTGCGGGTGCCGTTATCCTGCTGTGGATCGCGGCGTTGATACGCCCCGACAAGGGCCATTGACGACGTCGGCGGCCGTGCGCGGGTAAAAAGATCCGCCCGGCGACTTGTCTGCGTGCGCCGCTTTGCGTATTTTTGGGTGGCAATGCGGGCACACGTACTGTGTGCCCCGCCGCTCCGAATATGAAACAGCTTTTTATACAATTCCTTAGGGCGCTGCTGCCGGTATTGGCCGCTGCGGGCGTTTCGCCTGCGGCGCGGGCACAGCAGCCATCCTTTGCCGACGGCTACCACGGCGGCATCTACGGCCACTATCCCCTGTGGTGTACGGGCTTCTTCGCCGACGAACTGGCCAAACATCCCGAGTGGAGGATCAATCTCGAGATCGAACCCGAGACATGGGACTCTGTGCGGTTGCATACGCCCGGGGATTATGCGCGCCTGCGGGCCGCGGCAGCGACGCCGCGCGTCGAGTTCGTCAATCCCGCCTACGGACAGCCTTACTGCTTCAACATACACGGCGAGTCGATCGTCCGCCACTTCGAGTACGGCATGGCCAAGCTGCGTGAGCACTTCCCCGATGCCGTGGTGCAATGCTACTCGTCGGAGGAACCCTGTTTTACGGATTGCCTGCCGGCGCTGCTGCGCGGTTTTGGCTTCCGCTATGCCGTGCTGAAGTGTCCAGACACCTGCTGGGGCGGATATGTACGGGGACACGGACGCGGCGTGGTGTCGTGGGTGGGGCCCTCGGGGGATACGATCACAGCCCTGCCGCGATACGTGTGCGAGGATTTCGTCGAGGGCTCGACGTGGCAGACCACGGCGTGGAACAACTCCGAAGAGTATATCGATGCGTGCCGTCGCGACGGCGTACGCTTCCCTGCGGGCATGTGCTTTCAGGATGCGGGGTGGCGCAACGGCCCTTGGATCGGTACGGGGGCGGCGACGGCCGGCGGCTCGCGTTATGTCACGTGGAGCGAATATTTCGAGCATGTATGGGACGGCCGTACGGATGGCGCGTGGCACCTTACGCAGGAGGATATCGAGGTAAACCTCATGTGGGGCAGTCAGGTGCTGCAACGCGTTGCGCAGCGCGTGCGCGATGCGGAGAATCGCGCCGTGCAGGCCGAGAAGGCCGATCTGCTGCGATGGCTCGGCGGCGGTGAAAGTACCGATTCGTTACGTATGGCGTCGCTGTGGCGGCCGCTTATGCTCGCTCAGCATCACGACTGCTGGATCGTACCTTATAATGTCGTGAGCGAGGGGCGGACGTGGGCCGAGAAGGTCGACGGGTGGTGCGGCCTGACGGACAGCCTGTGTCTCGATCTGTTGGGACGTGCGGCCTCGACGACGGAGTTCGACGTGGTTAATACCTCGGCACGGCCGCGGCGTGGGGTTGTGCGTGTGGATATTCCTTGTGATGTGGCGGCGGCAGGTCAAAAAAATATACGTCTGGTCGACAGCCGCGGCGGCGATGTGCCCTGTATGTTGGTGAATGGGGATGGAGGCCCGGTGTTGGTATTCGAGGCCGAGACTCCGGCTTTCGGTGTGGCCCGCTACCGCCTTGAGGCGGGACGGCAGCGCCGTACGGAGCCGTCGTGTGCGGCCTATACCTCGGCGGAGGGCTTCGTCGTTGAGAGCGACATATACCGTATGGTTATCGATACGCTGCACGGCGGTGCCGTTGTGAGCCTTGTGGATAAGCTCTCGGGCTGCGAGATTGTGGATCGCAGCTCGCGGTGGGGGTTCAACACCCTGCGCGGATACTTCTACGACGAGGGACGCTTCGCCTCGTCCGAGGAGCAGGCGGCGCATGTCGAGATCGAGGAGCTGACGCCGCTGACGGTGCGTGTGGCCGTTACGGGTGCCGTTGCGGGCGAACCCTTCCGCCAGAGCGTGACGCTGCGCCGCGGCGACAGGGTTATCGACTGTACGCTTCGCATATCGTGGCGCGGCAACCGCGGCATCGGCGAGTATGCCGACAGCGGCTCGGCCACGGAGAACCGCCGCGCCTTCAAGAACGACCGCTACAAACTGCTGTTGATGTTCCCCTCGGTGCGGGGTCGGCAGACGCTGCGCAAGAACGTTCCCTACGGCATCTGCCGCAGCCGCTTGGACGATACCTTCTTCGAGACATGGGATACCCACAAACACAATATCATACTCGACTGGGTCGACGTGACGGGCGACGACGGCGCGGGGCTGACGCTTATGAGCGACCACACGACCTCTTATGCCCACGGCGACGGGGTGCCGTTGTCGCTGACGGTGCAATATTCGGGCAAGGGACTCTGGGGATGCGACTATCCGCTTGAGGGCGCGACGGAGATACGTTATGCGCTTCTTCCGCATGACGGGGGATGGGATGCGGCGGAGGTGTGGAACGCATGCCGCGAGCATGCCGAGCCTCTGTACGTACGCGCTGCCGAGACCTATGCCGGGGCGGGCCATTCGTATGTTGAGGTTGGCGGCGGATGCTCCCTCTCGTCGGCGCGACGCCGCGGCGGGGATGTGGAGCTGCGTCTGTTCAACCCCTCGGATACGGAGGCCGAGAGCCGTGTGAGCCTCGGATTCGGGGTTGCCGGGGTGCAGGCCACGCGTCTTGACGGCACCTCCTTGGAGAGTATCCCGACGACGCGCCGCCGCGGCCGTACGGTACTGACGGTGAGGGTGCCGCCGACGGGATTCGTGACGCTGCGGCTGACGCCGCAACCCGGCCGCGTCACTCGATGACGAGGCCGCGCACGTGGGCGTTGATGTCGAAGTAGTCGCCGAAATTCTGTTCGGTGAGACGTACTCCGTTTATCGTGACGTTGCGGAATGTGATGCCGTCGATGGGGTGTTTGTCGTCCAGACCGTGCAGCAGACTGCGCGGAGGCTGTAGGCCGTCGTAACGTATATCCTCAATGAGGATGTCGCGCGCCTCGCGGCCGCGCGTATTGAACTTGCAATAGTCGAACGAGAAGAGCGAGGCGCCGCGCGGATCGTCGACCGTGATGCGGCGTATGCGTATGTCCGAAAAGCGCCCCTCGTCGGATATCATCATCGCCATGGCTCCCTTGTATGGATATAGGGTTTCGCGCCCCTCGAGGAGGATGCAGTCCGCAAACTCGACGTTGTCGGTGCGGAAGCGCGGATCGGACTCGGGCCCGACGAGGAAGTTATGTGCGCAGTCGGCCCAGAGGACGCACTCACGTATGGTGATGTCGCGTGTGTCGCCGACGTTCCACGGCTCGTTCTTGAGCGATATGTTGTCGTCGTAGTTGCGCATGAAACACCCCTCCATGACGACACCTCGCGAGTTGCACAGATCCACGCCGTCGGAGTTGCGCATCCAGCATATCTGTTTTACATTCTCTATGCGTACACTCTCCGAACGCTGTATGCAGAGCGTCCAGCTGGGCGAGTCGCGCAGCAGGATACCCGATATCGAGACGTTGCGGCACCCGACCAGATCGACCATCACGCGGCGCGTATCCAAGTGGTGCGGCGCATACGACCCGCACAGTATGCCCCGCCCGGCGATCGTGATGTCGTGTGTGTCGTACGAGCGGACGGTGCCGTAGACGACGGCCCCTTCGTCTATGTAGAGTGTCTGCCCCGAGCGCAGAGTGATAAGTCCTGCGTGGTGCTCCCCCTTGCCGAAGTAGAGCGTGTCGGGCGAGGAGGCGCGCGGCGCCGCCGTATCGGGCAGGTCGGGAAGTACGAAGAGGTTGCGGGCGCGGTCACCGTCAAACTCCACGGATACCTTCTGCGTGGGCCTCTCCAAGGTGAACTCTACCGTGCGGCGCGATATGCGGCGCGTAGGTATGGCGTATGCCGCGGGCCGCACCTCGACACTGTCGAATGGACGGCCCCGACGCCTTACGCGTACTCTTACCGGCGTGGAGAAGTCGTCGGTGAACATCGCAAAGCCCATCAACGTGCGGGCGGCACCCGTGGTGTCGATGTTGTTGCGGTCGCGGCGGGTGATGTCGGAGACCAGAGCGCCGTGTACCTTGATGCGTCGCCGTCCGTTGTCGGTCGATATACGCACGCGGTAAAGGTCGTTGTGCAGACGGTGGCGTGGCATCGTGTCGGCAGTCTCGGCGGTGATATTCCCTGTGCTTAGGGGCGCTGCCGCGGCTGTTGCCGTGAAGAGGGTGGCGAGACTGATAATAACTGAGACGAAGGGCCTTCGTAATGGTGTAATCTGCTTCGGGTCAATATGTTTTTCCATCAGGGTGGGGTTTGGGCGGTGATATGCAGTTGGCAGTAGCTGACCGCGTGCGATGTGAAGTTACTCTTTTTTTGCGTAAAAAGCAACGCGGTGTTTCTCTCTTCGGGAGTTTATGCGTACCTTTATAGAGATATAACGTAGATGACCCATAAAACCGACCCGAAGAAAATGAAACCCCGTCTACTTCTGGCCATGCTGGTGACGCTGGCGGCCGTGTCCTGTACCACGACATACGATCTTGCGGATTACGGTCTGCGTCCCGACAGCGGCGAGAATTCGGCGCCGCTGATGAAGGAGGCGCTTAAGGAGATCAAGGCGTCGAGCCACGGCCGCAACATACGCATCACCCTGCCTGCGGGCCGTTACGACTTCCATCCCGACGGCGCCATAAGCCGCGAATATTACATCTCGAACCACGACCAGCTGAACCCGAAGTCGGTGGGTATCGTTCTGGAGGATATGCACAACGTCATCTTCGACGGTCAGGGCGCCGAGCTGATCTTCCACGGGCGGATGCTTCCCGTGGCCGTGGTCGACTGCAGCGACTGCACGGTGCGTAATCTGAGCATCGACTTCGCCAACCCCCACATAAGTCAGGTGCGTGTCGTGAAGAACGACCCCGAGGCCGGTATGATCACCTACGAGGTGGCGCCGTGGGTCGAGTATGAGATACGCGACAGCACATTTGTGGCCAAGGGCGAGGGCTGGGAGCATGTCCCTGCGTGGGGCATAGCCTTCGAGGGCGATACGCGGCATGTGTTGTATAATTCGGGTGACATCTCTCTGGGCACGCGCGGCGTAACGGAGGTCGCACCGCGCACGATCCTCGCGCCGTGGCGCAACGAGGCTCTGGTCGAGGGCACGGTCGTAGCGTTCCGCGGCTACGGACGCCCCGCTCCCGGCATATTCCTCTATCGCGACACCGATGCCCATCTGGAGAACGTGACGGTACACTATGCCGAGGGTATGGGCCTTCTGGCTCAGGTGTGCGACGGGATCACGCTCGACGGCTTTTCGGTGGCGCTGCGCGGCGAGGAGGATCCCCGTTACTTCACCACGCAGGCCGACGCTACGCACTTCTCGGGCTGCAAGGGACGCATCGTCTCGCGCGGCGGCCTGTATGAGGGTATGATGGACGATGCGATCAACGTCCACGGCACCTATCTCAAGGTCAGCGGCCGCGAGAACGACCATACGCTGACGGCCGACTACATGCACGGCCAGAGCTACGGTTTCGTCTGGGGACATGCCGACGACGAGGTGCAGTTCATCGCCTCGCGCCGTATGGAGATCATGGATGGCACCAACGTCATCACCTCGATCGAGGCTGTCGACGCCCCCGTGGACAAGGGTGTGAAGCGTTTCCGCATAACCTTCGAGAAGCCTCTGGACGAGGCCATAGGCCGCGGTGACGACTTCGGCATCGAGAATCTGGAGTGGACGCCCGAGGTGCTCTTTGCCGACAACGTCATACGCAACAACCGCGCACGCGGGGCGCTGTTCAGCACGCCGCGCCGCACCGTCGTGGAGAACAACCTCTTCGACCATACGTCGGGTACGGCCATTCTGCTCTGCGGCGACTGCAACGGATGGTATGAGACGGGCGCGTGCCGCGACGTTACGATCCGCGGCAACCGCTTCATCGACGCGCTGACAAGCATGTACCAGTTTACGAATGCCGTGATCTCGATCTATCCCGAGGTTCCGGAGCTGCTGTTGCAGGAGAAGTATTTCCACAGCGGCATCGTTATCGAGGATAACGAGTTCGACACGTTCGACATGCCGATACTCTACGCCCGCTCGGTCGACGGCCTTGTCTTCCGCCGCAATGTTGTGCGTCAGAACAAGGACTATCCCCAGATGCACTGGAATACCCATCGTTTCCTCTTCGAGCGTGTCGTGAACGACGTGATCGAGAATAACGAATTCCACGGCGGCGCGGGCGAATATGACGTGGCGCGCGAATAGCGTGTGTCTGCACGTCCGATGAATCGATGATAATGGCGGCCGTCGGGTTTCGGGTGCGGCCGATGAATCGACAGGAGTGGACGGCCGTCGAGTATTGATGGCTGCCGTCAGGTTGATATGAAAGATACAAAAAAGGAGCGGCGTACCCTGACGGTACGCCGCTCTTGTTTTCGGATCTCTTCCGAGCCTGCGCGCGATTGACGCGGCTGCGGAGAGTTGTCGCGAGACCTCCTGTTACTTGAGGTTGGGGTTGATCTTGTTCCACTCGGCGATGGGAGGAAGTACACCCATCTCGATAACCTCGTCACGCAGGGCGCAGAGGTGCTCGTAGCTCTTCTTCAGAGCGGCGTGCTCCTCGGGCAGACCCTCTACGACCTTGTAGCTTACGCCGTCGCGGGTGATCGAGGTCTCCATGGCCATCATGATGTGGTCAAACTCGGGCGTCGAAACGTAGACGCCGGCGGGCCAGCGGAATGCGGGGCCGCCCATGGCTGCGGCGATCATCTCGATCGAGACGTAAGCGGGGCTCTGGAATGACGAACGGCCGCGCAGGTCGATGATGTGCTTGCCGCCCTGAATTACGCGCTGACGCAGAGCGTCCCAATCCTCCTGCGAGATCTTGGTGCCGATAAGCTCGGTGAGGGGCTTGCCCTGAACGGTCGTGGTAGATGCGAATACGGCCATCTGTTCGCCGTGGCCGCCGTATGTACGGCTGTTGCAAACCTCGTCGGGAGATATGTGGAAATACTTGGCCAGCTCGCTGCGCAGACGCGTGCTGTCGAGCGCGGCGAGGGTGGTCAGCTGCGAAGGCTTCAGACCCGAGTAGATGAGGGTGATCAGACCCGTGATGTCGGCGGGGTTGAAGATGATGACCACGTGCTTGACGTCGGGGCAGTAGGTGCGGATATTCTTACCGAGCTCCTCGGCGATGGCAGCGTTGCCCTTGAGCAGGTCCTCGCGGGTCATGCCGGCCTTACGTGCGGCGCCGCCCGACGATACGATGTACTTGGCATCGGTGAGGGCCTCCTTGATATCAGAGGTATAGGTTATGGCGGCTCCTTCGAAACCGCAGTGGAAGAGCTCCTCGGCCACGCCCTCGAGGGCAGGTGCGAAGGGATCGTAAAGACAAATGTTAGGCGTGAGCTTCATCATGAGAGCCGTCTGCGCCATATTCGACCCGATCATGCCGGCAGCGCCGACGATGGTCAGTTTTTCGGTTGTTAAGTAAGCCATAACGTTTATGTTTTAATACGTTCGTGTTTCGGATGCAAATATAATACTTTTTTTGATTGTTATAAAAATAACAATGAATTAATTATCTCTCTTTCCATGTCGTTTTGCGGCCCGTATTGTCAATCCGGCAATTCGAACAGAAGCATGTCGCCCGCCTCGACGGCCAGAGTCTGGGCGTAGCGCGAGGCGTCGGTGCGGCTGCCGTCGGGCAGGACTCTGCGTACGCCGTCCGTGGTCTCGACGGTGACGCGCTGCTCACGGCCAAGGTCGCGGTTGACGATCATCAGATATCGCTTGCCGCCGTTTTGCAGCATCGATACCAGAACTCCCTGACCGTCAGCCTCCACACGGCGTATCTGCGGCGGCAGCTGCCCGAGCGGACGGGTACCTTTGGGTATTGTGCTGCCCGTATGTCCTACCCACAGCGTGCGGGCGCCGAGGAAGACATCCTCAATGGCGTGTATGCAGCCGTTGATCTCGCGCAGCAGGTCGTAGACCTCGGTGCGCAGACCCTCATGGTCGATGGGGGCGTTATGGAAGTTCCACACCTCGGTGCCGGGCGAGGTGTAGGTGAAGTATTGTATTCCCTGCGCGCCGTATGCCAGATTGCTGAATACCTGCAGGCGGAGGGATGCGCGCGTAGCCGCGGGATATGGGTCGTGCGCCGTCGCAAGGGCAAAGGCCCAGAAGGGGACGCCGGCGCGGCGCGACTCGGCCGCAATGTCCTCGAGGTTGGCGTAGAACTCGGGTCGCAGGCCGTCGAAGGTGACGGGATAGTGGTCGAAGGATACGAGTCCGAGCCCCACCTCGTCGATGAAGCGGCGTACGTAGTCGGCATAGGAGTCGGCATGCAGGTCGCGGGGCGAGACGTAGTTCGGCAGCAGGTTGAGATAGAGCATGCGGCTGTCGTCCTCGGAGCGTATGCGGCGTGCCCACGCGGCCAGCTCGCCGAAGGCGTCGCAGATAGGCTCGTCGCGCAGGAAATACCCCGCATTGTCCTTCTCGCGGCGGAAGCGGCGTACGGTCGCCTCGGGGTCGGATGCCATCTCCCCGCACATTATGAGCAACTTGACGCCGGTGCCGCGGCAGGCGTCGAATGCCGCCGCCACCTCGTCGGCTGTCGAGAAGTGCGAGAAGGAGAGGTTGATACCCGCCGCGGCCATCTCACGGTAACGGTCGGGCGTGACCTGATCCCCCAGAAGCGAGTACCACGCCATGACGGGGAAGGCATCACCGGTCGGATTGACGTAACGGTGCGGTTGTGTAAGGTCTGTCTTCTGTTTTGAGGGATTCTTCTCCGTGCTGCGGGCCGCTGCGGGGAGTGTCGCCGCAAGCACGACGGCGGCCAGAAGCGCTGCCATGCGCGCAATGGTGATAGTCTGTTTCATTATATGTCAGTTTAGGTCGGTTTGGCGGTGTCTTCAATGTTTCATGTCGCGTGGGGCGGGGTCAGTTGCGGGCGGGAGCCTCCGGTATCGAGGCCGCAATGTCGGGCTCGGCGCGGAGGATGCCGCTGCGTATGTCGTCCCAGAGGTCGAACTCTATGACCTGACATATATCGAAGACCATAAGTCCCTCGGTGTCGCGCAGACATACATAGACGGCATCCGCGATGTTGGTTTTGTGCAGCGGGGCGTATATCGTGCCGTAGAGACGGCAGTCGCCCATGATGGCGCGGCGCGCGCGTGCCGTGGCGAACTCGATGGATTCGGGGTCGTCGGGACCGTATATGCGGTCGAGGTATGCGCCGAGCATGAAGCTGTCGAGGTGTGCGGCGAATCCCGCACGGTCATACTCCTCGTCGCACCACTCGTATGTGTACGGCTCCTTGTGCAGCGGGAATGAAGCGCTGGCCCAGTTCTGCGCCGTGCCGTAGAGACCGTTTATCCACGATGCGGCCCAATAGCTGAGTTCGGTGTCGGGGCGCAGGGCGTGTACGGTATCGGCTGCGGCGGCGATGAAGCTGCTGATGACGCCGGCGCGGTAGCTCCACCACCGGTGATAGAGCGGGCCGGGGACGACGGCCCCCGAGGTGTCGAATGAGAATATATCCTGCGGCCACGTGTCGACCTTGCGGCCTATGTGGTGTTCGAAGTCGCGGCGCGAGAAGTCCGAAAAGTCTCCGTACATGTCGGGATAGCGACAGTAGTCGAGCGAGAGACCGTCTATGTCGTACCGCTCGGTCAGCTCGCCGATAAATGCGATGGCATAGTCGCGGTTCTCGGGCATGGCGGGGTTGAGGAATGCCGACACCTTGTCGCTCTGGTCGCGTATGTCGACCATACCCTGCGGCGTGTATTCGATACATGTGCGGCCGGCAAAGGTCTCGGGGTCGTCATATACGGGGCCCTGATGGCGCGGGGGAGAACCTGCGGCGAAGACCGTGACGCTGGCCGTAACCTTCATGCCGCGGCTGTGGGCGGCGTCGATGAAGTAGCGGAGATAGTCCCAGTCGCGGTCGACGGTAGTGCCGTCGATGGTTTTGAGTCGGGGGAGCAGGTCGCTGTTGTAGAGCACGTCGCCCTCGACGGGACGCACGTCGACCACGATGCGGTTGAATCCCGCGCGGCACGCCTTGTCGAGATAGAAGTCGACGGAGTCGCGCACGGCAAAACGTTCGAAGTTGGCCGTGGCGTCGAACCACAGATACTTGGGTTTGCCTGCCGCCGCATGGGGGCGGTTGTCGCAGGCCGCAGCGGCCAGTGCCGCAAGAATGAGAATCGGAGCAAATAGTTTCATCGGGTAGTATGGATGGATAATATGTATATGTATTTGCCATGTTGCCGGTTTCGGCTGCGGGCGCGATGGAAAAACATTCACGCCGTGCGTGTCGTTGCGGCATCGCACGGCGTGTCTCTTTCGTGTCGGGCGTTTGTCCCTGCGATGAAAACGCTGCCCGTTATTTTTCGGGCGCGATGCGGGCGAGCCAGTCGAGCGTAAGGCTCTGCCATAGCTCCCGGTAACGGAACGACTCCTTGATGCCCCATCCGTGTCCGCCCTCGGGCAGGATATAGAGCGAGGCGGGTATTCCGGCCTGCTTCATGGCGTTGTACATCATGGTCGAGTTCTGCGGCGGCACGCCTCCGTCATCGTCCGAGAGGATGAATAGCGCTGGAGGGGTAGCCTTGTCGACAAGGCGTTCGACAGACCATTCGAGGCTCTGCTCCTCGGTACGGTCGGCCCCGAGAAGGTTGTCGAAGGAGCCGCGGTGGCTCTTCTCCCCCGACGTTATGACGGGATAGAACAGAAGCATGAAGTCGGGACGCGGGTCGCTCTGCGCATGGAGGTATTTGGCGAGTGCCCCTACGCCCGTTGCGGCGGCCAGATGCCCCCCGGCCGAGAATCCCATGATCCCCACCTGCCGTGCCTCCTGTTTGTGCGGGTACTCCTCGCGCATGTATCGCAGGGCCTCGAGTGCATCCTCCGTCGGCACCTCGGGATGGCCGTTCGGCATGCGGTACTTGAGTACGGCGGCCGTGATGCCGTGCTGGGCGAACCAACGGCCCACGTCATCGCCCTCGTGGCTCATCGCCACGAGCCAGTAACCTCCGCCCGGACATATCACCACAGCCTGTCCCGTGGCCTGACCCTCGGCGGGACGGTAGATGTAGAGTACGGCCTCGGTGGTGTGCGAGATGCGTTTGCCCTCACCTGTCTGTTCGGGCTGTGTGATGGCGTTCGAGTGCGGGGCCGTGGCGTTGTCCCACAGCTTGACCTCGAGCGGCTCCTGCGCCGAGGCGCTTATCGCCGCGGCGGCCGCGATGGCCAGCATGACTGCAAGTTTCATGTCCGGAGGTTTTCTTCTGTTACACTACATTCTGTATTTCTAGATCCTATATTACCAGATTGATGATCTTGCCCGGCACGACGATCACCTTCTTGGGAGTCTTGCCCGCAAGCCACTTCTGTGCGGCTTCGGCCTTGACGATCGAGTCTTCGATCTGTGCGGCCGTGGCCGAGAGAGGATACTCCTGCTTGAAGCGCAGCTTGCCGTTTACCATGACGGGATATTCGAATGCGCTCTCCTCGAGATGCTTCTCGTCGAAGGTGGGGTACGAGGCGTCGAATACCGACCCTTCGTGACCCATCGTCTCCCAGAGCTCCTCGGCCAAGTGCGGCGCGAAGGGTGCGATAAGTACGGCCAACGGTTCGAGCACGGCGCGCTTGCGGCACTGACCCAGCTCGTTGAGGCATATCATGAATGCCGATACGGAGGTGTTGAACGAGAAGTTCTCGATATCCTCGCGCACCTTCTTGATTGTCTTGTGCAGGGTCTTCATCTCGGCGGCCGTAGGCTTCTCATCCGTAAGGGCGAGCTCTCCGTCGCGGTCGAAGTAGAGACGCCAGAACTTACGCAGGAACTTGTGTACGCCGTCTATGCCGTTCGTATCCCACGGCTTCGACTGCTCGATGGGGCCGAGGAACATCTCATACATGCGGAGCGTGTCGGCGCCGTAGTTCTCGACTATGTTGTCGGGGTTGACGACGTTGTACATCGACTTGGACATCTTCTCGATGGCCCAGCCGCAGATATACTTCCCGTCCTCGAGGATGAACTCCGCATCGGCGAATTCGGGGCGCCAGCGGCGGAAGGCCTCAATGTCGAGCTGGTCGTTGCGGACGATGTTCACGTCGACGTGTATCTCCTGCGTCTGGTACTGCGAGCGCAGCCCCAGCGAGACGAACTTGTTGGTGCCGACGATGCGGTAGACGAAGTTCGAGCGTCCCTGTATCATGCCTTGGTTGACGAGCTTCTTGAATGGCTCCTTCTCGCACACGTATCCCAGATCGTAGAGGAACATGTTCCAGAAGCGTGAGTACATCAGGTGTCCCGTGGCGTGTTCTATACCCCCGACGTAGAGGTCGACGCTGCGCCAGTACTCGTCCGCCTGCTTCGATACGAGGGCCTTGTCGTTGTGCGGGTCCATGTACCGCAGGTAGTATGCCGACGATCCGGCAAATCCCGGCATCGTGGATAGCTCGAGCGGATATCCCTCCTCCGTAGTCCAGCCCTTCACACGTGCCAAGGGCGGTTCGCCCTGCTCCGTGGGGCCGAAGTTTTCGATCGGGGGCAGCTCCAGAGGCAGTTTGTCCTCCGGTAGGGGATATGCCGTGTCGCCCTTGTAGTATATGGGGAATGGCTCGCCCCAGTAACGCTGGCGCGAGAAGATGGCGTCACGCAGGCGGTAATTCACAAGACGCTTGCCCAGATGGCGGCGTTCGATCTCGTCGAACATGGCGGGTATCGCCTCCTTGACATCCATGCCCGTGAGGAATCCCGAGTTGATCATGCGGCCGCTCTTGGCGTCGTACGACTCCTTCTCGATGTCGCCGCCCTCGACCACGGGGATGATCTCCAGTCCGAAGTGTCGTGCGAAGGCGTAGTCGCGCGAGTCGTGTGCCGGCACGGCCATGATGGCCCCCGTACCGTATCCCGCCAGCACGTAGTCCGATATGTAGATTGGGATCTGCTTGCCCGTGAAGGGGTTTATGGCGTACGAGCCCGTCGCCACGCCGCTCACGCGGCGCGTCTCGGCTATACGCTCACGCTCCGAACGTTTCTTCGTCTGCTCGATGTACTCCTCGACGGCGGCGCGGTTTTCGGGCGTCGTAAGCTCCGAAACCCACTCGTGCTCGGGCGCGATGACCATGAACGTCACACCGAAGATGGTGTCGGGACGCGTGGTGAAGATCTCGAGCTTGCGGTCCGAGTCCTTGATGTCAAAGAAGACCTGCGCACCGACCGAACGCCCGATCCAGTTGCGCTGGATCTCCTTGAGCGACTCGCTCCATTCGAGCGTATCCAGACCGTCAAGCAGCCGCTGGGCGTATGCCGTCACACGCAGCGACCACTGCTTCATGCGCTTCTGCTCGACGGGGTAGCCTCCGCGTACCGACAGACCGTCCTTCACCTCGTCGTTGGCCAGCACCGTTCCCAACTTGGGACACCAGTTGACCATCGTGTCGGCGCGGTAGGCCAGACGGTAGTTCTGCAGCACCTGCTCGCGGCGGGGCTCGTCCCACGAGGCCCACTGTTCGGCCGTGAACTCCATGTCGGTGGTGCAGGCGGCGTCGACGCCCTCGGTGCCGTGCGCGGCGAAGTGCTCCTCGAGTGCGCTTATGGGCATGGCCTTCTGCGCGCGGCGGTCATAGTAGTGGGCGTACATCTTAAGGAAGGCCCACTGCGTCCATTTATAGTATGCGGGGTCGCACGTGCGCACCTCACGATCCCAGTCGAACGAGAATCCGATCTTGTCCAACTGCTCGCGGTAGCGGGCGATGTTCTGCTCGGTTGTGACGGCGGGGTGCTGCCCCGTCTGTATGGCGTACTGCTCGGCCGGCAGACCGAAGGCGTCGTATCCCATCGGGTGCAGCACGTTGTATCCGCACAGACGCTTGTAGCGTGCGTATATGTCCGATGCAATGTATCCCAGCGGGTGTCCCACATGCAGTCCCGCACCCGACGGGTAGGGGAACATGTCGAGGACATAATACTTGGGGCGGTTGGGGTCGACCTCGACGTGATAGGTGCGCCGCTCGACCCAGCGCTGCCGCCACTTGGATTCGATCTGCTTGAAATTGTAGTCCATTGTGTATATTGCTGTTTTGATATATATTCAACCGAGGAGCAAAGATATGCAAAAAACCCTTTTTTTGCACCTTAAAACCCGAAAATCGACCTTGCGCCACGGCTCTATGCGCACTTTGGCCGTCGCGCGGGACGCTTGCGGGCGCAAATGCCGGATCTGCTCGGCGTAAGATACGGCGTGCATGCCGACGCGTTGTCCGAAGCAGACGGCCTATGCGCGAAGCGGCCGTCGGGCGTAGCGGGTTTATATGTTATGTATTGTGATTGGCGGGTGTGTGTCCGTATGGGGTATGTCGGACGGGTCAGTTGCGGGTCTGCTCGTGGAAGTCGGTATGGCCGCAATGGCGGCAGGTGCGGGTGACGACATATTTGTATACGCGTTGTCCGTTCTTGGTGACGGCGCCGTCGTCGTGGCGGCTGTGCGCCGTGTCGCGCATGGCGTGCAGGCGCCCGCAGCGGTCGCAGCGGCGGCCGAACAGAAGCACGGCCAGCAGCGGTGTGATTACGGATACGGGCAGCACTATGGCCAGAACCAGCAGCACGAGCTCTATCCCGCTGAGCGTGGCGACGAAATCTTCCAGATTGCGGTCTACCGAGCGGTCGGGGCGCGAGTGCTGTACGTCGGCGGCCTTGATCCGCATATCGGCGCCGGCACCGGCTCCGGCACGGATGTCGGCGCGGACGTCTGCTGCGGCCCGTATGTGTGTTGCCGCTCCGAGACCGAAGTGTCCGGGCGCGATGTGGCGCGACATGCGTACAAGCAGAGCGGCGGGAATATCGGCCGTATTGGTATGGTATGCGTTTATACGGTTTGCGCGTTGGACCGATGCGTTTGCAATGCCCTGCTGCAGATGTGGAAAAATGAAAAAGCCGTACCGTGCCGAAGCTTGGACGGCCAGGGCAGACATCAAGGCCATGCCGACAATGAGTGCCGGCATCAGTATGCGGAGCAGGTTCTTTTTCATCAGGCTCTTCAGGTGCGAATATGTTTCGGTGGCCGCCTGCGGCGGCATCGGCAAACGGCATGCCGAGGTTGGGGCGGCAGGACGTTCGGGCACTCCCTGAGGGGCGCTGAATGCAAATATAGGAAAATGTAAGCTCGAGAACAAAATTTCGAGACGAAAAAATAGCAATTTACCGTGTGCCAGTATAACTTTTTTATGGTTTGCTTCCGTAAGCGTCCAGCCCGTGAAGACGCCGTATTGCGGTTCGGCAGGGGTAAAGTCCGGTCAATTAGCGTGTTTGCCATGCCGTGCGGCTGCCGTACCGCTCCGGACGGCACGGCAGCCGTAGGAGCTGGCGCATGACGACAGACGGCCGACTGCGGGCGCCGCGACAAGGAGTTTTAATGCGTTGAACAATACCCTGTTTCCGATATATGTATAAATAAAACATTATAGTTTGTAGAAATGTATAAGCAAAAAGAATCGCTTTAGGCGTAAAATGCTGGAAAAAGCCGAAAAAAGATTGAGTCAAGTAGTGTTATTAAAAAAAATTGCTTACCTTTGCAATCCGTTTTGGACGTTTTTGGAAACGGAATTGATTAATTAACATTAAAGGACAAAAAGTTTTACAATGCCAACTATTCAACAGTTAGTAAGAAACGGTCGAGTAAGTCTGGAGGACAAGAGTAAGTCTCCGGCACTCGCAGCGTGTCCCCAGCGTCGCGGCGTATGTACGCGTGTGTACACTACGACCCCGAAGAAGCCTAACTCGGCTATGCGTAAGGTGGCGCGTGTAAGATTGACCAACGGCAAGGAGGTTAACGCCTACATCCCGGGCGAGGGCCACAACCTGCAGGAGCACTCAATCGTATTGGTACGCGGCGGTCGTGTAAAGGACCTGCCGGGTGTACGTTATCACTTGGTTCGCGGAGCCCTCGACTCGGCAGGTGTGGACGGACGCCGTCAGCGCCGCTCGAAGTACGGAGCAAAGCGCCCGAAGGCAGGAAAGGCAGCCCCCGGAAAGAAATAAACTCCCATAGTCAATCGTATTAACTACAAGAAATAAAATGAGAAAAGCTAAGCCAAGAAAGCGAATTCTACTTCCAGATCCCAAGTTCAACGATGTCGAGGTGACTCGTTTCGTGAACAACCTTATGCTGGATGGAAAGAAGAGTATTGCTTACACCATCTTCTACGACAGTCTGGAGCTGGTGAGCAAGAAGATGAAGGATGCTGATAAGTCTCCGTTGGAAATCTGGAAACAGGCTCTTGAGAATATCACACCCCAAGTCGAAGTAAAGTCGAAGCGTATCGGAGGTGCGACCTTCCAGGTTCCTATGGAGGTTAGACCGGAGCGCAAGATTTCGATTTCCATGAAAAACCTTGTCCTTTACTCACGCAAGCGCGCCGGTAAGTCTATGGCCGAGAAACTCGCAGCAGAGATAGTCGATGCCTACAATCAGCAGGGTGCCGCCTACAAGCGTAAGGAGGAGATGCACCGCATGGCTGAGGCGAACAAGGCATTCGCGCATTTCAGATTCTAATAAAGGTAACGTTAAATGGCAAGAGATCTTAACTATACTCGTAACATCGGTATCATGGCGCACATCGATGCCGGTAAGACGACCACCTCGGAGCGTATCCTCTTCTACACGGGTAAGACCCACAAGATCGGTGAGGTTCACGAGGGCGGCGCCACGATGGACTGGATGGTTCAGGAGCAGGAGCGTGGTATCACCATCACGTCGGCTGCAACCACCGCATTCTGGCACTATAAGGACAAGCAGTATCAGATCAACCTGATCGATACTCCGGGACACGTCGACTTCACGGTCGAGGTGGAGCGTTCGTTGCGCGTACTTGACGGCGCCGTTGCCACGTTCTGCGCTGTGGGCGGTGTCGAGCCCCAGTCGGAGACGGTATGGCGTCAGGCCGACAAATACCACGTACCCCGTATCGGCTACGTGAACAAGATGGACCGTACGGGCGCCGACTTCCTGTCGGTATGCGCCCAGATCAAGGAGCACTTCGGCGCTACGGCGCTGCCGGTAGTGCTGCCCATCGGTTCGGAGGACAAGTTCGAGGGCTTGATAGACCTTATATATAATAATGCGATCTACTACTTCGACGACAAGACCGTCCGCGACAACTTCGTGCTGAAGGAGATCCCCGACAACATGAAGGCCGAGGCCGCCGAGTGGCGTTCGAAGCTCATCGAGGAGGTTGCCGCTACGGACGAGGCCCTGATGGAGAAGTTCTTCGAGGACCCCGATTCGATCACCGCCGACGAGCTTATCGCCGCAATCCGCAAGGCTACGATCAACATGACGCTCGTGCCCATGCTCTGCGGTTCGTCGTTCCACAACAAGGGTGTGCAGAAGCTGCTCGACTCGATCATCGCGTTCCTGCCCTCGCCGCTGGACGTACCCCCCGTCGAGGGTATCAACCCGAAGACCGAGGAGAAGGAGGTTCGCCACGCTACGGTAGACGATCCCTTCTGCGGACTGGCATTCAAGATCGCAACAGATCCCTTCGTAGGCCGTCTGGCATTCGTCCGTGTATATTCGGGCGCACTGGACGCCGGTTCATACGTGCTGAACGCACGCAGCGGCAAGCGCGAGCGTATCAGCCGTCTGTATCAGATGCACGCCAACAAGCAGAACCCTCTGGAGAGAGTCGAGGCAGGTGATATCTGCGCCGCCGTCGGCTTCAAGGAGATCCGTACGGGTGATACGCTTACGGCCGAGAACGCACCTCTGGTACTCGAGCAGATGACCTTCCCCGAGCCTGTGATCGGTCTGGCCGTAGAGCCCAAGACCCAGAAGGATCTCGACAAGTTGGGCATCGCTCTGGCCAAACTGGCGGAGGAGGATCCTACCTTCACGGTACGTACCGACGAGGAGACGGGTCAGACGATCATCAGCGGTATGGGTGAGCTTCACCTCGACATCATCGTCGACCGTCTGCGCCGCGAGTTCGGTGTGGAGATCAATCAGGGTGCACCGCAGGTTAACTACAAGGAGGCTCTTACCAAGACGGTTCAGCACCGTGAGGTATTCAAGAAGCAGACCGGTGGCCGCGGTAAGTTCGCCGACATCATCTTCGAGATCGGCCCCGCCGAGGACGGCAAGCCGGGTCTCACCTTCGTGGACGAGGTCAAGGGCGGAAATATCCCCAAGGAGTTCATTCCCGCCGTGCAGAAGGGCTTCGAGTCGGCTATGGCCAACGGCGCCCTCGCAGGCTACTCGATCGATTCGATGAAGGTTACGCTTAAGGACGGTTCGTTCCACCCTGTGGATTCGGATCAGCTCTCATTCGAGATCTGCGCCCGCAACGGTTTCCGTCAGGCCGCTCCCAAGGCCGGTTCGGTTATCATGGAGCCCATCATGTCAGTCGAGGTTGTTACGCCCGAGGAGAACATGGGTGACATCATCGGCGACCTGAACAAGCGCCGCGGCCAGATTCAGGGCATGGAGTCGAAGGGTACGGCCCGCGTCGTTAAGGCTATGGTGCCGCTGTCGGAGATGTTCGGCTACGTGACCGTGCTGCGTACGATCTCGTCGGGACGCGCTACGTCGTCGATGGAGTTCTCGCACTTCGAGGAGGTTCCCGCAAACCTCGCCAAGGAGATCATCGAGAAGAGCGGAAAGCGTAAGGATTTAGAATAATAACGAGTTAAAATATGAACCAGAAAATTAGAATCAAACTCAAGTCTTTCGACCACAACTTGGTTGACAAGTCGGCCGAGAAGATTGTGAAGACGGTGAAGTCAACGGACGCCATGGTAAGCGGTCCGGTGCCCCTGCCCACGAAGAAGCAGATTTTTACGGTCAACCGCTCGACCTTCGTCAACAAGAAGGCGCGTGAGCAGTTCCAGTTCTGCACCTTCAAGCGTATCATCGACATCTACTCGTCAACGCCCAAGACCATCGACGCGCTGATGAAGCTGGAGCTTCCTTCGGGAGTGGAGGTCGAAATCAAGGTTTGATAACGACATGCACGTGCGGGGCGCGGCAAAAGGCGACGCCCCGCCGACGTGCGTTTTCCGCGAGGAGATATTTACGAACGAAAATATAGACTCAAGAAGACAAATCACTTTATTCAACAAACGTAATTCGACAGAAAAATGTCAGGACTAATTGGAAAGAAGATCGGAATGACTTCCGTTTACAGTGCCGAGGGTAAGAACATACCATGCACTGTCATTGAGGCTGGTCCGTGTGTAGTTACGCAAATTAAGACGGTCGAGAAGGATTCGTATGAGGCCGTTCAGGTTGCCTATGACGACAAAAGTGAAAAACACACCAGCAACAGTTTGTTAGGTCACTTCAAGAAGGCCGGCACTACCCCCAAGCGCAAGATGGCTGAGTTCAAGGGTATGCCCGAAGTGAACCTCGGTGATACTCTCACGGTCGACATGTTCTCGGAGGAGGACTGGGTAGACGTTACGGGGATCTCGAAGGGTAAGGGCTTTCAGGGCGTGGTAAAGCGTCACGGTTTCGGCGGTGTCGGCGGCCAGACTCACGGTCAGCACAACCGTCAGCGCAAGCCGGGTTCGCTGGGTGCGTCGTCTTATCCGTCGCGTGTGTTCAAGGGCAAGCGTTTGGCCGGACGCATGGGCGGCGATCAGGTTAAGGTCGTTAACCTGAAGGTATTGAAGGTTATTCCCGAGAACAACCTCATTCTGGTGAAGGGTTCGATTCCCGGGGCAAAAGGTGCTTATTTAACAATTGAGAAGTAGTATGGAATTAGCTGTTTATAACACACAAGGACAAGAGACCGGACGCAAGGTAGTCCTTTCGGATGCGGTCTTCGGCGTGGAGGCTAATGACCACGCTATCTATCTCGACGTGAAGCAGTATCTGGCCGATCAGCGTCAGGGTACGCACAAGTCGAAGCAGCGTAACGAGGTAGCCGGATCGACGCGCAAGCTCAAGCGTCAGAAGGGTACCGGCGGCGCACGTTGCGGCAGCATCAAGTCACCGCTGTTCCCGGGTGGCGGCCGCGTATTCGGTCCCGTACCCCGCGACTACAGCTTCAAGCTCAACAAGAAGCTCAAGCGTCTGGCCCGCCGCAGCGCCTTGACCTACAAGGCTCAGGCCGGCGCTATCACGGTAGTCGAGTCGCCGTCGCTCGAGGCCCCGAAGACCAAGCAGGTCGAGGCCATGACCAAGGCCCTGAAGGTGGCCGACAAGAAGGTGCTTCTGGTACTGCCCGAAGGCAATGCAAACCTTCAGCTGTCATGCCGCAACATCCCCTCTGTAAAGCCTATTCTGGCCGCCAACATCAACACCTATGAGGTGATGAATGCCAACGTGCTGGTAATGGTCGAGGGCGCGGAGAACGTATTGAATGTAATGTTAGCTTAAAAACGCAAGAGAGATGGAAATTATAATTAAGCCTATTTTGACCGAGAAGATGACGATTCAGGGCGAAAAACTGAACCGCTACGGTTTTATCGTCGACGTTAGAGCTAACAAGCTGCAGATCCGCAACGCGGTGGAGCAGATGTACAACGTCGTGGTGACGGATGTCAACACCATCAACTACATGGGCAAGCTCAAGAGCCGCTACACGAAGGCGGGCCTTCTGGAGGGCCGCGCCAACAACTTCAAGAAGGCCGTTGTCACCTTGAAGGATGGAGACAAGATAGATTTTTACAGTAATATCTAACAGACATGGCAGTAAGAAAGTTTAAGCCGGTAACAGCCGGTACGAGACATAAGATCATAGGCGCTTTTGACGAGATCACTTGCACGACGCCTGAAAAGTCGTTGCTCAGTGCCAAGAAGAGCACGGGCGGACGTAACAATACGGGTAAGATGACCATGCGCTATATCGGCGGAGGTCACAAGCAGATGTATCGTAACGTCGACTTCAAGCGCTCGAAGGACGGTATTGCCGCAACTGTAAAGACTATCGAGTACGACCCGAACCGTACGGCACGCATCGCTCTGGTGGTGTACGCCGACGGCGAGAAGAGCTATATCCTCGCTCCGAACGGCCTTCAGGTAGGCCAGACGGTCATGAGCGGCGCAGGCGTAGCCCCCGAAGTCGGAAACACTCTGTTCCTGAGCGAAATACCTCTGGGAACCGTAGTACATAACATTGAACTCTACCCCGGTCAGGGTGCTGCGATGGCACGTTCGGCCGGTTCGTATGCTCAGCTTCTGGCACGCGAAGGAAAATTCGCTATCATCAAGTTGCCTTCAGGCGAGACTCGTATGGTACTCGTAACTTGCCGCGCTACGATAGGCGTGGTATCGAACGTCGATCACAACCTCGAGAGCTCGGGCAAGGCCGGCCGCAAGCGTTGGCTCGGTCGCCGTCCGCGTAACCGTGGCGTCGTGATGAACCCTGTTGATCACCCGATGGGTGGCGGTGAAGGCCGTGCTTCGGGAGGTCACCCGCGTTCGCGTAAGGGATTGTTGGCTAAGGGTTATAAGACTCGTAACCCGAAGAAGACGACCTCGAAGTTCATTATTTCAAGAAAGAAAAAATAATTAAATAGAGTATCATAATGAGCCGTTCATTAAAAAAAGGACCATTCATCGACCCCAAACTTGAGGCGAAGGTAGTCGCACAGGCCGAGGGGAACAAGAAGACTGTCATCAAGACTTGGTCGCGCGCAAGTATGATTTCGCCTGACTTCGTCGGTCAGACGATAGCTGTCCACAACGGAAATAAGTTCATTCCCGTATACGTAACCGAGAATATGGTGGGTCACAAGTTGGGCGAGTTCGCTCCGACCCGCAATTTCCGTGGTCATGCAGGTAACAAGAAAAAATAGTAGACAATGGGTTCAAGAAAAGCAATAAGAGCCGAGAAATTAAAGGCTGAAAAGAAGCAGAAGGCTATCGCCGTTATGCGCGATTGCCCGACCTCACCGCGCAAGATGCGTCTGGTTGCCGACATCATTCGCGGCGTAGAGATCAACAAGGCGCTGGGTATTCTTCGCTACTCGAAGAAGGAGGCGTCGATAAGAATGGAGAAGCTCCTCAAGTCGGCAATCGCCAACTGGGAGGCCAAGAACGAGGGCGAGCGTCTGGAGGACGTAACGCTGTGCGTCAAGGAGATCATGGTCGACGGCGGCCGTATGCTCAAGCGCATACAGGCAGCACCTCGGGGCCGTGCTCACCGTATCCGCAAGCGTTCGAACCATGTGACCATCGTAGTAGACAAAATGGTAACCGCAGAAAACAACTAAGCAAATGGGACAGAAAGTAAATCCAATAGCAAACCGTCTTGGTATCATCAAGGGTTGGGATTCCAACTGGTATGGTGGTAAGGATTTCTCAGAGAAATTGGTAGAAGACGCTAAGATCCGCAAGTACTTGAATGTCCGTTTGGCCAAGGCAAGCATCTCGCGCATCATCATCGAGCGCACGCTCAAGCTGGTTACGGTGACCATCTCTACGGCACGTCCGGGCATCATCATCGGCAAGGGCGGTCAGGAGGTCGACAAGCTGAAGGAGGAGTTGAAGAAACTCACCGGCAAGGAGATCCAGATCAACATCTTCGAGGTGAAGCGTCCCGAGGTAGACGCCGTTATCGTAGCTAACAACATCGCCCGCCAGCTGGAGGGCCGCGTATCATACCGCCGCGCCGTGAAGACGACCATCGCATCGACGATGCGTATGGGCGCCGAGGGTATCAAGGTACAGGTATCGGGCCGTGTGGGCGGCGCCGAGATGGCCCGCAGCGAGATGATGAAGGAGGGACGTATTCCTCTTCACACGTTCCGCGCCGATGTGGACTACTGCCTTGCCGAGGCTCTGACGAAGGTCGGTATTCTCGGAGTAAAGGTATGGATCTGCCACGGTACGGTATACGGCAAGCGCGATCTGTTCGAGATACAGGGAGCCTCGTCGCAGCAGGGCGGCGCACCGCAGCACCGCGGCGGCGGCAAGGGCGCTCCCCGCAAGAGACGTAATAACAACAGTAAGTAGGACCTTTTAAAGCGAAAAAACAGTTATGTTACAGCCAAAAAAGACCAAGTTTAGAAGAATGCAGAAGGGTCGTATGAAGGGTTTCGCTCAGAGAGGAAACCAACTTGCATACGGTTCTTTCGGAATCAAGGCACTTGAGGCGACGTGGATCACCGGTCGCCAGATCGAGGCGGCCCGTCAGGCCATCACCCGATATATGAAGCGTGAGGGTCAGATCTGGATCCGCATCTTCCCCGACAAACCCATCACGAAGAAGCCCGCGGAGGTACGTATGGGTAAAGGTAAGGGTAATCCTGAAGGATTCGTAGCTCCCGTAACGCCGGGACGCGTACTGTTCGAGGCCGAGGGCGTGCCCTTGGAGGTAGCACAGGAGGCACTTCGTCTTGGCGCGCAGAAGCTGCCTATCACGACCAAGTTTATCGTGCGCCGCGATTATGTTGAATAATCCCTTAAACAGAGAAAGAGATGAAAAGTGCTGAAATAAAGGATATGTCGGTGCAGGACCTGCAGGAGCGCATCGAGGCCGAGAAGGCAAAGCTCGCGTCGTTGAAGGTGCAGCATGCGGTTTCGCCGGTCGAGAATCCTTCGATCATAAAGAAATCCCGCAGAGATATAGCTCGAATGCTGACAATTCTGCGTCAAAAGAACCCTAAATGTTAATTACCACTATGGAAAGAAATCTTAGAAAAGAGCGCATCGGGTTGGTTGTCAGCAACAAAATGGATAAGACCATTGTGGTTGCGGTAGCGCGTAAGGTTAAGCATCCGATCTATGGCAAGTTCGTGAACAAAACTACGAAGTTCGTAGCCGAGTGCACCGACGAGAGCGTAAAGGAGGGCGATACCGTCCGCATCATGGAGACCCGCCCCCTGAGCAAGACGAAGCGTTGGAGATTAGTACAAATCATTGAAAGAGCTAAGTAGTTATGATACAGCAAGAAAGTAGATTAGTGGTAGCTGACAACAGCGGAGCAAAGGAGGTTCTTTGCATCCGTGTGCTTGGCGGAACGAAGCGCCGCTACGCATCTATCGGCGACAAGATCGTCGTAGCTGTGAAGAGCGCCAGCCCGTCGGGCGACGTAAAGAAGGGAGCCGTTTCGAAAGCGGTTGTAGTAAGAACGACCAAGGAGATCCGTCGTACCAACGGTTCGTACATACGTTTCGACGACAATGCCGTAGTTCTCCTGAACAATCAGGGCGAGATGCGCGGCACGCGAATCTTCGGTCCCGTGGCACGTGAGCTTCGTGACCAGTATATGAAGATCATTTCGTTGGCACCTGAAGTATTGTAATCAAAAAACGAAGTAAAAGATGTCAGTCAAATTACATATCAAGAAGGGAGATATGGTTTACGTCAACGCGGGCGACAACAAGGGTCAGCAGGGTAAGGTACTCGAGGTTGATCCTTCGAAGCAGCGAGCCATTGTCGAGGGCGTGAACCTTTGCAAGAAGGCAACCAAGCCCAATGCCAAGAATCCCCAAGGTGGAATCGTGGAGCAGGAGGCCCCGATCCACATCTCGAATCTGCAGGTGCTCGATCCGAAGAGCGGCAAGCCTACTCGTATCGGCCGCAAGGCGGATGCCAAAGGAAAATTAGTTCGTTACGCTAAAAAGTCAGGAGAGGAGATCAAATAATGGCATACGTACCAACACTCAAAACGCAGTACAAGGAGCAGATAGTTCCTGCTCTGATGAAGGAGTTTGGCTACACCAGCGTAATGCAGTGTCCCAAGCTCGAGAAGATCGTGATCAATCAGGGTATGGGTCAGGCCGTGTCGGATAAGAAGCTTATCGACGTGGCTCAGGCCGAGCTGACGCAGATCACGGGTCAGAAGGCAGTTCAAACCAAGTCGCGCAAGGATATTTCGAACTTCAAGTTGCGTCGCGGTATGCCTATCGGCGTGCGTGTCACGCTTCGCCGCAACCGCATGTACGAGTTCTTGGAGCGTCTGATCGCCGTGGCACTGCCGCGTATCCGCGACTTCAAGGGTATCAACGAGAAGTTCGACGGCAGCGGTAACTACACGCTGGGTATCAGCGAGCAGATCATCTTCCCCGAGATCGATATCGACAAGATCACGAAGATCTTCGGCATGGAGATCACTTTCGTCACGACGGCACAGAGCGACGAGGAGGGTTATGCCCTTCTGCGCGAGTTCGGCCTTCCTTTCAAGAACGCTAAAAAGAACCAATAGGTATGGCAAAAGAATCAATGAAGGCACGCGAGGTAAAGCGTGTGAAACTTGCAAACCGTTATGCCCACAAGCGTGAGGAGATTGCAGCCAAGGTTAAGAGCGGCGAGATGGATCACGAGGAGGCGTGGATAGCACTCTCGAAGCTGCCGCGTAACTCGAATCCCATACGCCAGCACAACCGTTGCAAGCTGACGGGCCGCCCGAAGGGTTATATGCGTCAGTTCGGCATCAGCCGTATCCAGTTCCGCGAGATGGCTTCGAAGGGCCTTATCCCGGGTGTAAAGAAGGCAAGCTGGTAGTAGACAGATAGCGTGGGAGTGCGACGTGAGGTCGCACTCCGCACGCGTTTTTTCGATGTGTGGAAGAGCTGCGGCTCTGACCCCATCGATACAACTTCCCGGAAGACCATTTTTCGGAGGGTGCCTATATTAAAAGGCAGGGAGCGGAAAGCAGAGAGCTGAGGGCAGAGAGCTGAGAGCGCAGAAGCAGTGAGTAGAGAGTAAAGAGTAAAGGGTAGAGGCAGAGTGCGCAAGAAGCAGGAAGCAGATGGCTGAGAGCAGAGGGCGTAGAGCTGGACGCTGGAGGCGGAGAACTTGAAGCAGGAAGCAGATAGCAGATAGCAAGTGGCTGGCGGCATGGGTAATTGCGCATGGCGTCAAGTTAAACCTGAATGGTGCCCGTGATACGACTGTATGGCGTATCCAAGAGAAGGTCTTCTATACGGATGCAGAATCCCGAGTAATCCGGTATCCGACATTGGGGAAAGTGCCGCCGCAAGGGCGGTAACTTCTTGGTGGCGGGCCGTTGGAAAGGGTTAGGCATCGAGTTACGCAGCCCGAGGCCGGCCGCTATGGCGGTGCGATTGTCCCCACGGCGGACGATCATTACGGACAGGGGCGACATGGTTGTGGCTGACCCGCGCGTGGAGCGCGGTGCCGGTTGCGACTTTTGTCGTTGTCGGCCTTCGAATACTCCGAAGCCGGCGCTTCGGGCCAATTTTGCGCAAAAAACCGTATAATCGCTTAAATATTAAAGCTAAGAAGCGATTTTTCGGAATTTTATGCGTATATTTGCGCGCATTGTCGCGCGGGTAGCCTTACAAAGGCTGTTTATGACCCGCGTTGCAGCGCCCCCGAAAGGGGTAAAACAGTGTAGGAAAAACCTTTTAGTATTAATTTTTAACTTTTAATTCATTATGACAGATCCAATCGCGGATTTTCTAACTCGAATTAGAAACGCAGTGAAAGCCAACCACAAAGTGGTTGAAGCTCCTGGCTCAAAAATTAAGCAGGAAATAACCAAGATCCTTTACGAGCAGGGCTACATTCTGGCCTACAAGTTCGACACCAACGAGAAGGGTCACCCCACCATCAAGATCGCGCTGAAGTGGGACGCAGCTACCAAGACCAACGCCATCAAGGACCTGAAGCGTATCAGCCGTCCGGGTCTTCGCCGTTATGCGTCGGTATCTGAGATGCCCCGCGTACTGAACGGTCTGGGTATCGCCATCCTCTCGACGTCGAAGGGTATCATGACCGATGCCAAGGCTCGCAAGGAGAACGTCGGCGGCGAGATCCTCTGCTACGTATACTAACAGCCGGGGAGCGCAAGGGTATAAACCTGAGGGGCCGGGCGTGAGGCCGTGATCCGAGGGGCCGAAAGCAGTGAGGAAGACCGGAAGCAAGGAGTAGACCGAGAGGTAAGAACCGAGTTGAAGCCGGGAACCGAGGGGACGATCCAAAAGCGGTTGGAACCCCGAAAGTGAGGAACCGAGCTTAAGGCCGTGATCCGAGAGAATGAAAACGGGGGCACGCAGAGATAGCCGGTGAAGGTAAGGCCCGAGCGCAAAGATGTAACCTGAAAGAAAAGAAATTCACTAACAAAACAAACAGAAACAATGTCAAGAATTGGTAAATTACCTGTAATCTTGCCGGCGGGAGTGACCGTAGAGGTAACGCCCGACAACACGGTATTGGTGAAAGGGCCACTTGGGACACTGAGTCAGAAGGTTGATTCAGACATTAAGGTCGAGGTCGGAACGCACACCGACGCTCACTCGGGCAAGCAGGAGCCTGCCGTCATCGTGAGCCGTCCCACCAACCAGCCCCGTCACCGTTCGCTGCACGGACTCTATCGTGCACTGATCAACAACATGGTCATCGGCGTATCGAAGGGCTACGAGATCAAGCAGGAGCTCGTAGGTGTGGGCTACAAGGCCGAAGTTAAGGGCAACATCCTCGAGATGAGCCTCGGCTACTCTCACGAGACGGCGTTGATGCTTCCTCCCGAGATCAAGGCTACGGCCGTAACGGAGAAGAAGGGCAACCCGATCATTACGCTCAAGAGCATCGACAAGCAGCTCATAGGTCAGGTAGCGGCCAAGATCCGCTCGCTGCGCAAGCCGGAGCCTTATAAGGGTAAGGGTATCAAGTTCGTAGGCGAGGCACTGCGTCGCAAGGCCGGCAAGTCAGCTTCTAAATAGTTAAAACAAGTCAAGCGTTATGTCATTGAATAAGATAGAAAGAAGAGAGAGGATCAAGATGCGTATCCGTAAGATCGTGAACGGAACGCCCGAGCAGCCTCGCATGACTGTATTCCGCAGCAACAAGCAGATCTACGTACAGTTTATTGATGACCTCGCCGGTGTAACTCTGGCCACGGCTTCTTCGCTCGACAAGGAGATCGCTGCCGAGACGGCAGGCAAGACCAAGAGCGAGGTGGCGGCTATGGTAGGCAAGTTGGCGGCCCAGCGCGCCGTCGAGAAGGGAATCTCGACCGTGTCGTTCGACCGTAACGGCTACCTCTATCACGGAAGAATCAAAATGTTAGCCGACGCCGCTCGCGAGGGTGGACTTAAATTCTAATCGATATGTCAAATACCAACATAAAGAAAGTTCGTACAAGCGACCTCGAGCTCAAGGACAGGCTCGTCAGCATCAACCGCGTCACGAAGGTGACCAAGGGAGGTCGTACATTCAGCTTTTCGGCCATCGTGGTTGTAGGTAACGAGAATGGTGTTGTAGGCTACGGCCTTGGCAAGGCATCGGAGGTTACGTCAGCGATCGCCAAGGGCGTAGAGGATGCAAAGAAGAATCTGGTGAAGGTTCCCGTGATCAACGGAACGATCCCTCACAAGCAGGAGATGCGCTTCGGCGGCTCGCTGGTGATGATACGTCCGGCCGCCCCCGGTACGGGTATCATAGCCGGAGGTGCCATGCGTGCCGTTCTGGAGTCTGTCGGCGTTAAGAACGTGCTTGCGAAGAGCAAGGGTTCGTCGAACGCCCACAACCTCGTGAAGGCAACGGTAGCGGCACTGTGCGAGCTGCGTGATGCACGCAGCGTGGCTCAGGCTCGCGGCATATCAATGAACAAGGTGTTTAACGGTTAAAAAGCGCAACAGGATGGCAAAATTGAAAATCACTCAGGTTCGCAGCCGTATCGGCGCCTCGTCACAGCAGCGCAAGAATCTCGACGCGCTGGGTCTTCACAGGATCCACCAGAGTGTCGAGCATGAGGATTCGGCTATCATCAAGGGTATGCTCGAGCGCGTAAAGCACCTCGTTGTGATCGAGCAGGTAAAGTAAGTTTAACGATTAAAGATTGAATTCAATATGGAACTCAATAACTTAAAGCCCGCCAAGGGGTCGACGCATCACGACAAGCGCGTTGGCCGCGGAGCCGGCTCGGGCCGCGGCGGCTACTCGACGCGCGGTCTGAAGGGCGCCAAGTCGCGTTCTGGATACTCACGCAAGTTGGGATTCGAGGGCGGACAGATGCCGTTGCAGCGTCGTCTTCCCAAGTTCGGATTCAAGAATCTGAAGAGAGTAGAGTTTAAGCCTATCAACCTTTCGGCGTTGGAGGCTCTGGCTGAGAAGAAGTCGCTTACGGCGATTTCGGTCGATACGCTGGTGGAAGCCGGATTCGTTTCGTCGAACGACAAGGTTAAGATTTTGGGCAACGGATCTCTTTCGAAGGCACTGACGGTTACGGCCCACGCCTTCTCGAAGAGCGCCGAGGCAGCCATCGCGGCCGCCGGCGGCAGTGTTGAAAAGTTGTAACCTAAAAACGTCGACTCGATATGAACGGTTATATGATTGTTGGCATAGTGGTAGTGGTCATCATCGTGCTGCTGCTGGCTACCAACAAGAAACTCATCGAAACACTCAAGAACATATACAAGATCGAGGAGCTGCGCAAGCGTATACTCTATACGCTGGGTCTGCTTCTGGTATTCCGTCTGGGTTGTTTTGTGGTAATACCGGGTATCAATCCCAACGCTTTGGGCGCGGATTCGGCCTTGGCTGACCAGATGAACAGCAACACCCTGCTGGGTCTGCTGGACGTATTCTCGGGAGGTGCATTCGCCAACGCCGCCATCTTCGCTCTGGGTGTGATGCCGTATATCACCGCGTCGATCATCATCCAGCTTCTGGGTATCATGGTTCCGGCCGTGCAGAAGCTGCAGAAGGAGGGTGAGAGCGGCCGCCGCAAGATGAACCAGTGGACGCGTCTGCTCACCATCGTAGTGCTGTGCCTTCAGGGTCCGGCCTACGTTGCCAACCTCTATGCCCGTATGCCCGAGGCGTTCGTCTACGGAGGAACGTTCCTCTTCTTCGCCTACGCCACCGTCATCCTCATCGCAGGTACGATGTTCACGATGTGGCTCGGCGAGAAGATCACCGACAAGGGTATCGGCAACGGAATCTCGCTCATCATCATGATCGGTATCGTGGCACGTCTGCCTCAGGCTCTGCTGGCCGAGTTCTCGGCCCGTGTGAGCACCTCGACGGGTAGCCTGATCATGTTCGTGGTGGAGCTTGTGATCTTGTTCCTTGTGTTCATGGTCACGATAGCTGTGGTGCAGGCCGTCCGCAAGGTGCCTGTACAGTATGCCAAGCGTGTTATCGGTAACAAGCAGTACGGCGGCGTACGTCAGTACATCCCGCTGAAGATGAATGCGGCAAACGTCATGCCCATCATCTTCGCGCAGGCGCTGATGTTCATCCCGATGCTGATCCCCGGATTGCAGGGCGCGTTCTCTAACATTCAGGGATTCTGGTACAATTTCACACTGGCAGTGCTGGTGATCGCCTTCACCTATTTCTACACGGCGATTATCATCAACCCTCAAATGATGGCCGAGGACATGAAGCGCAACGGCGGCTTTATCCCGGGCGTAAAGCCGGGCAAGCAGACGGTGAACTACATCGACACCATCATGACGAGAATCACCCTTCCGGGTTCTATCTTCCTCGCGCTGGTATCAATACTTCCGGCGCTGGCGATGAAGTTCCTCGGCGTGCAGCAGCACTTCGCCTACTTCTACGGCGGTACGTCGCTGTTGATCATGGTAGGAGTGATCCTCGACACTCTGAAGCAGATTGAGAGCTACCTGCTGATGCGTCACTATGACGGTCTGATGAAGACGGGACGCATTCAGGGTCGTTATTAACGGAGCTTCCGCAAAAGGACGGAAGCGCCTCGATTGTAAAGAACAAAGTCAGTGAAACGCATCCGCATGGTGCGGGTGTGAAGAATACGTAACTAAGATGATTCATCTGAAAACGGACGAAGAGATCGAAATCCTGCGCGAGAACAACATTCTGGTCAGCCGCACGCTGGCCGAGGTGGGACGCCACATGCGCCCCGGCATCACGACGCGCGAACTGGATAAGATAGCCGAGGATTTTATCCGTGCGAACGGAGCCATCCCGGCGTGTCTGGGGTATGAGGGCTATCCGGCCGCGACCTGCATATCCGTGAACGATCAGGTCGTACATGGCATACCGTCGGATCGTGTCATCAAGGAGGGCGACATAGTCTCGGTTGATTTGTGTACGCTTTTGAAGGGGTTTGTTGGTGATTCGGCATATACGTTTGCCGTAGGCGAAGTCAGTGAGGAGGCAAAGCGACTTCTGGCAGTCACCAAAGAAGCTCTTTATAAGGGTACGGCACAGGCCAAGGCGGGAAATCGCGTGGGCGATATCTCGGCGGCGGTGCAGGAGTACGTCGAAAGCTTCGGCTACGGCGTAGTACGCGAACTCGAGGGTCACGGTTTGGGGCGACACATGCACGAAGCCCCCGGTGTCCCCAATTACGGAGCTCGCGGCAGAGGACCCCTTCTGAAAGAGGGTATGGTCATCTGTATAGAACCGATGATAACGATGGGCAGCAAGTCTGTGGTCTTCGAGCGGGACGGTTGGACCGTCCGCACGCGCGACCATAAGCCTGCGGCACATTTCGAATTTGCCGTTGCGATCCGTCACAACGGGCCCGACGTATTGACCGACTTTAATATAATCGAACAGGCACTTAACAACTAAGTAGAGGCTCTATGGCAAAACAAACTGCTATTGAACGGGACGGAACGATCATCGAGGCGTTGTCGAACGCCATGTTCCGTGTCGAATTGGATAACGGACACGTTATCACGGCCCACATCTCGGGGAAGATGCGTATGCACTACATCAAGATCCTTCCCGGCGATAAGGTCAAAGTGGAGATGACCCCCTACGATTTGAGTAAGGGTCGCATATCCTTTAGGTACAAATAATCAGATTGCTTGAAAAGTCATGAAAGTAAAAGCATCAATCAAGAAGCGTAGCGAGGATTGCAAGATCGTGAAGCGCAAGGGAAAGCTCTACGTCATCTGCAAGAAGAATCCCAAGTTCAAGATGCGCCAAGGGTAATGTTCAAAAGATTAATTAAAGAAAGGAATTTATGGCACGTATAGTAGGTGTAGATTTACCTAAAAACAAGCGGGGCGAGATAGGCCTGACCTATATTTACGGTATAGGCCGCAGCACGGCCCGCAAGATTCTTGACAAGTCAGGGATCTCGTACGACGTAAAAGTAAACGACTGGACCGACGAGCAGGTCGGCGCAATCCGTTCGGCCATAGCCGAGATGGGCATCAAGGTTGAGGGCGAGTGCCGTTCGATGGTGCAGCTCAACATCAAGCGCCTGATGGATATCGGTTGCTATCGCGGCATCCGTCACCGTCTGGGACTTCCGGTACGCGGACAGAGCACCAAGAACAATGCCCGTACGCGTAAGGGCCGCAAGAAGACGGTAGCAAACAAGAAAAAGGCAACGAAGTAATAAATAGAGAGTTATGGCAAAGAAAACTGGAACGGTCAAGAAGAAGGTTGTCAAAGTGGGTGCCGTTGGTATGGCTTTCGTACACTCGACTTTCAACAACGTAATAATCACTATCACCAACGAGGTCGGCGAGGTAATCAGCTGGTCATCGGCCGGTAAGATGGGATTCCGCGGTTCTAAGAAGAATACTCCCTATGCAGCGCAGACGGCAGCGGCCGATTGCGCGAAGGTTGCCTACGATATGGGACTTCGCAAGGTGAAGGTCTATGTCAAGGGTCCGGGTCAGGGCCGCGAGAGTGCCGTGCGCACCATCCACGGAGCAGGTATCGAGGTTATGGAGATCATCGACGTGACTCCGCTGCCGCACAACGGCTGCCGTGCTCCCAACCGTCGTCGCGTATAGTGTGCATTAGGTTGAGAGAGGACCTGAATAGACTTTTAGTTAAAGCGTTTTAAAAAAGTTAAAAACAATGGCAAGATATATAGGACCTAAATCGAAGATCGCCCGTAAGTTCGGCGAAGCTATCTATGGTGCGGACAAAGTTCTTGAGAAGAGGAACTTCCCTCCCGGCCAGCACGGTCTTGCTCGCAAGCGCAAGAAGAACTCGGAGTATGGCGAGCAGCTCAGCGAGAAGCAGAAGGCCAAGTACACCTACGGAATTCTGGAGAAGCAGTTCGCCCGCACGTATGAGGCCGCAGCCCGTATGGGCGGTATCACGGGTGAGAACCTGTTGAAGCTTCTGGAGTGCCGTCTGGACAATGTAGTATACCGTCTGGGCATCGCGCCGACGCGTGCGGCAGCCCGTCAGCTGGTATCGCACCGTCACATCTGCGTCAACGGCGAGGTAGTAAACGTCCCGTCGTACTCGCTTCGCGTGGGCGACGTGGTTTCGGTACGCGAGAAGTCAAAGAGCTTGGAGGTAATAACGTCGGCAGTAGCAGGCTCGTCACGCAGCCGTTACGCATGGCTCGAGTGGGACGGCGCCACGATGAGCGGCAAGCTGCTGCAGAAACCCGAACGAGAGGAGATTCCGGAGAACATCAAGGAACAGCTGATCGTCGAGCTGTACTCGAAGTAGTAATTAATACAAATTCAATAATTTATGGCAATATTAGCATTCCAGAAACCTGAAAAGGTTATTATGCTCGAAGCCACCGCGTCGTTCGGAAAATTCGAGTTCCGGCCGCTGGAACCCGGCTTCGGTATGACAGTCGGCAACGCTTTGCGACGCGTTTTGCTCTCATCGTTGGAGGGTTATGCAATTACGACCGTAAAGGTAGCCGGAGTGAACAATGAGTTTGCCGCTATTCCGGGAGTGATGGAGGGTATGATGGATATCATCCTGAAGCTCAAGCAGATCCGTTTTTTGCGTACGGTAGATAATCAAGATTTTGAGAAGGTTACCGTCAACGTAGCGGGTGTCACGGAGCTTACCGCAGGATATATCTCGAATTACCTGTCATCATTCAAGGTTCTGAATCCCGATCTTGTAATCTGCCATCTTGCGCCGGGTACGAAGATGCAGATCACGCTGACGATCGGCAAGGGCCGCGGATATGTGCCTTCTGAAGAGAACGCCCCCGCCGAGAAGGAGATGGACGTTCTTCCCATCGACTCGATCTTCACGCCCATCAAGAACGTGAAGTATTCGATCGAGGATTACCGTGTGGAGCAGAAGACCGACTACGAAAAGTTGAATTTGGAGATTACTACCGATGGTTCAATCCATCCCAAGGAGGCTCTGAAGGAGGCCGCCAAGATACTTATCCAGCACTTCATGCTCTTCTCGGACGAGAAGATCACCATCAACATGGACGACAACAGCGACAACGACACGCTTGACGACGAGGCATTGCGCATGCGCCAGTTGTTGAAGACGAAGCTTTCGGATCAGGATCTGAGCGTACGCGCCCTGAACTGCCTGAAGGCGGCGGATGTCGACACGGTCGGCGACCTTGTGAAGCTGAACCGCAACGATCTGTTGAAGTTCCGCAACTTCGGCAAGAAGTCGCTCACGGAGCTGGACGAGCTGCTGGCATCACTTAACCTTAAGTTCGGAATGGACGTATCAATCTACAAACTTGATAAAGACTAATTATGAGACACAATAAGAATTTCAATCACCTCGGCAGGAAGGCGGGCCACCGCAAGGCGTTGCTGTCGAACATGGCCTCGTCGCTGATTCTGCACAAGCGCATCGAGACCACCGTAGCCAAGGCTAAGGCTGTACAGCAGTTCGTGGAGCCTCTGGTAACCAAGTCGAAGGAGGACACAACGCATTCGCGTCGTGTAGTCTTCTCGTACCTGAAGCAGAAGGATGCCGTAACGGAGTTGTTCCGTACGGTAGCGCCCAAGATTGCGGAGCGTCCGGGCGGTTACACCCGTATCCTGAAGACCGGTTTCCGTTTGGGAGACGGTGCCGACATGTGCATCATCGAGCTGGTTGACTTCAACGACGCCTACACCTTCGGTAAGGTTACGACGGCGGAGGAGTCTAAGCCCAAGACCCGTCGTTCGCGCAAGAGCGCAGCCAAGAAGACCGATGCCGTAGAGGATGCTACGATCGTCGAGGAGAAGAAGAGTGCAGCGCGCGCCAAGGCTCCGAAGGCTGCCACCGTGAAGAACGCAGCGGCTCCTGCCGTTAAGAAGACCAACGTAGGTAAGAAGATGTAATTCGGCGCGTCCGAAAATCATATTACCGTTGACGGCCTCCCCAATTCGGGAGGCCGTTTTTTTGTGTGCGCAATTGGGGCGGGGTGTCGGAAATCAGGTGTTTAACGGTATTGAGATGTGTTGAAAGGTATTGAAATGTGCTGGACGGCTATTGTCGGGCTGCGCTTTGCCGGGTGCGGGGGCTGCCGTGCTGTATTGTATCATGCGGCGTCGATATATGGCGGCGGTTGCGTATTTCTCTCTGCGTGACGTGCTATATATGCGGGCGGGGACTGAAGGGACGTGAAGATATGTAGAAGATATATGAATATATATAGACGTAAAAAACAGGCCGGCAAGAATCTCTTGCCGACCTGCTTTTGTGTGTGGATGCGGAGTATGTTTTTCATGAGTCACCCGATTATGGAGGCAGGGTGGCTCGCGAAGGTTATATCAGACGTTCGACAAGGATACGCTTGTCGCTCTGGAGCACCTCAAGGAAAGCCTCGTCCGAGCGGCGGTTCTTGCGTATCTGTATGAGCAGGCGGGCGCGGTATATTATTCCCGTTGCGGTGCGTTCGTTCTCCAGCTCGAACGATACGATTACGTATCCTATCTCACGCAGGCGTGCGAGGATCTCGTCGACGGCGTCGCGTTCGAGTGTCGAGAATACGAGCGAGACGCGGTGCGAGCCGAGCTTGCCGAAAAAAAGGTTGAGCACCTCGAGCCCTACGAGCGTGAGGATCGTGGCGGCGATGGCCACGCCATACATACCGGCGCCCGTGGCCATACCTACGCCCGATATTGCCCAGAGGCTTGCGGCGGTTGTGAGGCCGCGGACGATCTGTCGGTGGAATATGATGGCTCCGGCGCCGATGAAACCTATGCCGCTAACGACCTGTGCCGCGACGCGGCTGGGGTCGAGCCTGAGGCCGTCGTGTGCGGCGAGGAACTCCTCGAAGCCCCATTGCGATATGATCATGAAGAGAGCGCTTCCGAGCGATACGAGGAAGTGCGTGCGGAATCCCGCCTCCTTGACGCGCCATTCGCGTTCGATACCTACGACAGTGCCGAGCAGTCCGGCCACGACGAGGCGCAGGATGAAGACCCAAGTCATTGACATAGCTGTGGAGATTAGATTTTATTTGTCTTTAAGCGGCGCTTGCGCGTCGGTACATTGCAAATATAGCGCAAAAACCTTAACGGTGCATACCGTGCGGCCTCTATCTTGCGGCGCGGTGGCCGGCGGATAGGGGTAATGCGGCTGCCGGACGACGCGAATATATGAAAGCACCGTCCGGCACTCCGCATGCAATGTCTGTCATAATGGTACGCATGCGCTTCGGTGTCAGAAGAATCCGCCGCAGAATATCCCTATCAGTATCGGTACGCTCACCTCGAGGGCCATGCCGTGTGTGACGGCCAACGGCACGACATCCTTGTCGTGGGCCTCGCGCACGATCGTGGGCAGGCATACGTCCATCGAGTTGATGCCGGCGACGGATATTGGGGCATATCGGCCGCCCCAGCGGGCGAAGAGCGAAGCCCCGAACAGGGCCGACATCTCGCGTATGATGTTGGCGAGCAGGGCTATCGTGGCGAGCTCGGCGGCGTCGGGGGCGGCACCCTTCATGTCGGCGATGAGCACCGACGAGAGGGAGTAGTATCCGAACCCGCTGCCGAGGGCGAGACAGTCGGCAAGGCTTCGGTCCCCGAGCAGGAATACCCCTGCGGCCGAGAAGAGCAGCGTGCCGATGATGGTGGCCGCGGGCAGCAGGATCATGCCCGCACCGAAGGATTGTTTCATGCGTTGCAGGTCGTTCGAGGCTCCGAGGCCTATGCCCACCTGAAATATGAGTGCCGAGAGTATGTATACGGGCACGTCGTGGCTCAGCAACCATGCCGGCAGCAGATCCATGCGTGCGGCTGCGATGCCGGCTGCGAAGCAGCCCATGATTATCAGATTGCCTTTCATCTCTCACCTCCTTTCCCGAGTATGCGTTTTGCGGCGCGGGCGGCGACGATGCTGCCCGCGATGCCGAGGATGGCGATGACGGCGGCCTGCCATCCGTATCGGCCGAGATTGTCTATGATGGTGTCGTCGGCGCCCACGGCCGCCCCGAATACGAAGAGCAGGGCGGGTACGGTGATCTGTATGCCGTGCTCGGCGACTTTGGCGGCGGGGGTGCGGCGCGCAACTGTCCCCACCGCTATTCCCGTTATGAGAATCAGCAGTATGCGAAACATCTTTGTGTCGGATTTATGGCCTGCCGTATGCACACCGCATGGCGGCAAGGGGCTGCTGCGGCGTGTGGCAACTGCGGCAGGTCGGGTTTGTCGTTTGTATTGTGTGTTGGAGATTGTGGCGGGGCACAGGAACGTGAACCCCGCAGCGCCCGCGGGGCGCCGTGCGATCAGATAAATCCGCTGAACCAATGGACGTGGGCCGTGGCCGTCGAGAGCATCCTTATGCGCTCGCCGCCGTTACGTGTATGTCCTCCATGCAGTCTCATGCCCACAAAACGATTGCTGTGATTGTTTATTTTGCAAAGGTACGAATTTTTTTGAAACCCCGTATGCCGCATACGACATCGCCCCTCCCGGGACCATCTGTCGGCGGGAGGGGCGATATGTCTTATGTCTGTTTTAAGGCCTCTTACTGCCTTATCCACGAGAGAAGCTCCTTGAACGAGGGGCGCTTGCCGTGCATGAGGATGCCGACGCGATAGATGCGTGCCGCGATCCATATCATTACCGCAACCGAGGCATAGAGCACCACCAGCGAGAGGATGATCTGCCATGAAGGTATGTGCGAAGGTATGCGCGCGATCATCACTATGGGCGAGGTGAAGGGTATGATCGAGCCCCAGAAGGCTATGGGCGAGTTGGGATCCTCGAATACGGTCATCATAAGTATGAAGCCGAGGATAATGGGTATCGTCACGGGAGTCTGGAGCTGCTGTGCGTCCTGTATCGAGTCGACGCTCGAACCTACGGCGGCGAACATGGCCGAGTAGAAGAGGAATCCGCCCACGAGGAAGAGCAGCAGGTAGACGAACATCATGACCATCTGTGCGGGGTCGGTGGCCAGCGATACGGCCGAGATAAGGTCAGCATCGACGCCGGCCTGAGCGGATGTCATGGCACCGGTCTCGACGGCGCGGACGGTCTCCATCATGTCGGCGGGCACGAGAGCCGACATCATCGCCGCACCCACGCCGCAGATGAGTATGGCCCATATTGCGACCTGTGTGGCGGCTACGGCGGCCACGCCGAGGATCTTGCCCGTCATGAGCTGGAAGGGCGAGACGCTCGATACGAGTACGTCGAGTACGCGGCTGCCCTTCTCCTCGATGACCGAGGTCATGACCATCGAGCCGTAGATGATGAGGAACATGTAGAGGATGATTCCCATCGCGCCGCCCAGAGCGTAGGATAAGGCCGACGAGGTGGCCTCGGAGGGCTCCGTACCGTCGGTAAGGTCGGTGCGGTAGGCCGAGAGCGATACCTTCACCTTGACGTCCTTCAATATCTGGTCGAGGTTCTCGATATTGTAACGCTTCAGACGCTCGTTCTCGATTATGCGCTCCATCTGCGAGGTGATCGTACTCTCCAAGGCTACGGATGACGACGAGTTGGTGTACAGCTTAACGTCGGTGGGGTTGTTCACGATGTCGCCCCCGATCCACAGCACGCCGAAGACATCGGTGTCGGTGCGTGCCTCTTCGAGGCTCTTGCCCGTAGGTTCGAATACGACCTCCTCGCCGCTCTCAAGTCCCGGGGCGATGATACCGCTGTCGTCGATCACCAGCAGGTGCTTGGTCTCGCCCTTGGCGAAGAGCATTATGAGCGTTGGCGCCGCCATCAGCGCCAGCATCAGCACCGGCATCAGAATGGTGGTGATGATGAATGACTTTTTGCGTACCCGCTCGTTGAATTCGCGGGCTATGATTATGCTTATCTTGTTCATTGTCGTGATGTTTTATTGTATGGGGCGTGTAGTCCGTCTCTCGATGCTGTTTCAGAGCTTGCCCTCGACGGCGCGGATGAATATGTCGTTCATGCTTGGGATCACCTCGTTGAACGAACGCAGGTTGACCGCGTCGTTCACGGCGGCAACGATGCTGCGCACTGACGTCGTGGGGTTTAGCTTGAGGCGTGTGGTGTGGTAGGGCGTATCGCTCACCTCGGTGGTGCCCAGCAGTTCGGCCATGGGTGCCGCGATACTCTCGAGCTGTGCGGGGTCGCCGTCGTAGGTCACCTCGAAGATGTTCTCGCCGAAGCGGCGGCGAACCTCGTCAACCGAACCCGAGAGGATGTTGTGCGACTTGTTGATTAGGGTTATGTGGTCGCATATCTCCTCGACGCTCGACATGTTGTGGGTCGAGAATATCACCGTTGCGCCGTTGTCGCGCAGACGCATGATTTCGCGCTTGAGCAGATTGGCGTTTATGGGGTCGAAGCCCGAGAAGGGCTCGTCGAAGATGAGCAGCCGCGGCTCGTGTACCACCGTGGTGATGAACTGCACCTTCTGGGCCATACCCTTCGAGAGATCCTCGACCTTCTTGTCCCACCAATCCTCGATGCCGAAGCGTACGAACCACTTTTTGAGTCGCTCGACGGCCTCGCGGCGCGAGAGACCCTTGAGACGTGCGAAGAAGATGGCCTGCTGTCCCACCTTCATCTTCTTGTAGAGACCGCGCTCCTCGGGCAGGTAGCCTATGTGGTGTATGTCGTCATCGGTGATGGGGTGTCCGTTGAAGATTACGGTGCCGGCGTCGGGCAGCGTGATGCGGTTGATGACGCGTATGAGCGTCGTCTTGCCGGCGCCGTTGGGGCCGAGCAGACCGTATATGGAGCCTTGCGGCACCTCGAGCGAGACGTCATCGAGGGCGGTATGGCCCGCGTAGCGTTTGGTGACGTGCTCGATTTGCAGAATATTCATGTCGTGTCGTGTGTTATGTGTTATTGTTTGTTCGTATAGTCAGTCGCATCGGAGAAGACAAAATTACAAAACCGAAAATAAAAAATCTTATTTTCTCCGGTTAAAATATCATTATGTTGTGAGGGTATGGGTTATACGGACGTCGGCGCGTCGGCCTTATAAAGAGCTGCCGTACCGACCCCATCGGCCTGATGTGCGAAAAGAGTCGAAAAATTTGGCGGCCTCGGGCGAATGTCTTATATTTGTCGCCGTATCGGTTTCCCGAAGGCCGGCATCGCCGGTCTGGGAATCAAAAGGGAAACGGGTGAGAATCCCGTACAGTTCCCGCTGCTGTATGCTCCTCCGCCTTAGGGCGGATGTCGGAAACGGCTCTCTTGACCACTGATCCTGCGGGATCGGGAAGGTGCCGCCTCCGGAGCGAGTCAGAAGACCTGCCGATGCCGCGACACACGCTTTTTACCTGCGGCGAACGGGTTTTGCGTCGGATTTACAATCTGTATATTTTGAGTATGGGCACGCGCCGTGCCTGCGCAACGAAGCCTTCGGAGGGTTTCGCTCCGTGGGTTGTCGTCTCCGCCCTGCGGGCGTGGAGTCTCTGAACGGAAGAGTATCTACCCGCATGTGTTGTCGCGCAATGGATCCCGACAGACCATTGTTTAACATAAAAATTGTTGTTTATGAAAAGGATGAAGACAACCTGCAATTACGAAGCCCCCAAACTCCATGTCGAACTGTTCGCCTTGGAGCGCGGATTTGCCCTCTCGGGCAGCACCATTGACGAATGGGAAAACGGAGGAGGATTTTAACGCATGGGAGGTGAAGATATGAAGACTGCACGTTATTTTGCTCTGGCGGCCGCAGCGACCGTCATAGCCGGATGCTCGAAGCAGGAGCCCGCAGATATCCGCCCGACCGATGCGACGCATGAAGTTTATCTTACGGTGAAGGCCTCGTCGGCCGATACCCGTACGGCCATATCGCCCGACTACGCCATCCGCTGGGCCGAGGGCGATGCCATCGGATTGTTCTATAATACGGCGGAGATTGTGGCCGAACAGAAGGCTTTCAGTTCGACGAAATTCAACGGTGTATTGCAAAACCTGAAATATGGGATTGCATCGGGACACGGCACTGCTGCCGCGGCCTTTGCCTGTGAGCAGGACAAGGAGCACGAGCACCCTTATTTCCCGTATACGGGTAACTTCCAATGGCAGGGCGAAATCTCGCAGACGACGCTTTATGCCTACTATCCATATTACTACGATGCCGTTGCCGGTTCGACCTATAATGTAGAGTATATGCCTTTCCACCTGCCGACGACGCAGACGGGTTCGCTGGAGGAGGTTGCGGAGAACGATCTGGCATACGCTTCGGCGACGATCTCGCGCGGCGCGGATAATGTTGTACGCGGTGAGGCCGACTTCCGATTCAAACATCTCTTCTCGATCCTCGAGATCACGGTCGAGAACTCGCTTGCGGATGCCGTGACCGTGGAGTCGGTGACCGTAACGGCGGCAAATGACAAGGCTCTTGTCGGCGACTGCACCTTAGACCTTACTACGGGAGAGGTTGCGATGGGCAAGCGTGCCAACTCTTTCGGCCAGATCGAGGGCACGGCGCTGTCGTCGGTACTCGTAAGCCCCGACGCGGGCGTGACGTTGCAGCCTAAGGGCTCGACGACACTCTACGCCGTTGTTGCCCCGTGCGATCTTGCGGGCGCGACGGTGCGTGTCACCACCACGGCGGGATATCAGGATTTTACCGTTACGGGCATCACGACCGAGGCGGGCAAATACTACAGCAAGAGTGTCGCGTTGTCGGATAATGAATTTGTAGATACCGATACACATACTATCACTTTTGACGAGGAGTATTATAACAATCATATTGCTGCAAATATAGCCAGCGGGAAATATTATACTAATCTGGTATCGAAGAACTACAGTAAGTATTGGGTTGACCCCGTTACGAAGCTCTCTACGAAGAAACCTGAAGGTGAGAACGTCTACTATCCTGATTATGCCTATCCGTTCTTTGTGTCGTCGTATAATTCAAGTTCTTTGGACGGAGAGTTCGGATCGTACAGTTATGACTTGTTCGTATATAATGCGGGTGCTCCGACCGGTGTAAATATCTCTGGCGGCGGACATGACGGCTCGAACAATTTTCTTATTGGTAATGGATACAGAGATACGGATGAATATTATTCAGGGGACACGCGTCCGATACTGTATTTTGCGGATAATAAGCCTCGTGTGATAAAGAGCGTTTGGGTGAATTATACTACATATTTCCTGAATGTCGTAAAGAATGGCAACGGCATGTCTTCGAGTTTGGATGGAGATTGTATCCTCACAGTTACGGGATATGACGCTGCCGGCAGAGAGAGTGCTGAGGTTGAAATGATTTTCGCCAGAAAAGATTATCTGCTTGACGGCTGGACAAAGCTTGATCTGTCGCGTCTCGGAGCCGTGGCAATGGTGAGATTCAATCTCAGTGGCGGGGCGAATAATGGGGCCGGATTCTCGTTGCCTGCATATTATGCTATCGATGATATTACTGTAGTGCAATAGCGATAGGCTTATTTGGAGGGACTGTCGTGTGCCTCGATAATCTGAAATATACGATCGCCGAGTGACGGCTTCGATATATTGTGAGAGTTTAGTGTGTGTCCGGAGCGCAGTGATGCGCTCCGGTTTTTTGTGGCGTGCGGGTGGCGTGCGGGCTTGTGCAGTGCGGTTGCGGACAAGAGGTTGGATTATATTTTGAGGTGTCGATTAAATATATTACCTTTGCGGCCGTATCGGTTTCCCGAAGGCCGGTTCTGCCGGTCGGGGAATCAAAAGGGAAACGGGTGAAAGGCCCGTACAGTTCCCGCTGCTGTATGCTCCTCCGCCTCGGGCGGAATCGCGGAGCGGCTCTCTTTAACCACTGGTCCCGCGGGATCGGGAAGGCGCCGCCGCCGGAGCGAGTCAGAAGACCTGCCGATACGGAACCCTGAGCATAAGATCTGCGGCGAACGGATCGGTGCGACACAAGGTTTAATCCGTATATAGAAATTTGGGCTTGTCGGCCTGCCGATAAAGGTTTGCTGCGGAGAGAGTTTGCGCGTGTATCCATACGCTTGACCCTAATCCGTATCGTCCGTGCGGCATGGTGCGCGGAAACCGTTCCGCCGTCGGGCGGAGGCATGAAACGCGCAGAGACTGACGGCATGATGCAAGCCGGGGGCAGGACGTCTGGAGAGAAGGCGTGGCGGGAACGACATGAGGGAGAATATAGGTTTAACCAAAAAACTGAATAATGAAAAAGATGAGACTTTTGGCTGCCATGTTTGCCGCAGCCGCCATGTTTGCAAGCTGTTCGGAGGACGGGCCTTCGATGGAGACGGCCGTCGTGACGTTCGAGGGTTCGGAGTGGACGCCCTTCGTGGCATCGTCGTTCGACGCCACCTATACGGGTTCGGTTGCTACGCCCGACTACGTATGGAAGGACAGCGCCACCTCACTGACGGGCCCCAACATCTTCTCGGGAGGATATTTCTCGGGCGGATGGGTCGTTTCGTCGTACAACTCGAACGATCTGGCCACCTACGGTGACTACACGAGCGACCTGTATGTGTACAACGCCTCGAATGAGAATTCGATGACGCGTGGCGGCCACAACGGTTCGGATACCTTCCTTATCGGCTACGGCAACAAGAGCGACTGGGGCGATTACCGTCCGACGCTGCGCTTCGCCGACGGCAAGGCGCGTGTCGTTTGCGGCTGCTATGTGAACTCTACCTGCTATTTCCTCAATATCGCGCGCAACGGCAACTACTCGTCGCCTGCCATCGCCGAGGGACAGAAGGTCGAGATCCACGCCACGGGTTACGATGCCGCCGGCAACGAGACGGGCACCGTGACGATGACCTTCGCCGAGAAGGATAAGATGATCACCGATTGGACGGCATGGGACCTCTCGTCGCTGGGCGAGGTCGTGGAGGTCAAGTTCGACATGACGGGTGACGTGGAGAACGAATACGGCTTCTCGATGCCTACCTACTATGCCATCGACGACGTTACGGTCGAGTGGCAGGCCGAGTAATCGGATAAACCTTGAGAACCTGAAAGCCGATATTCGGCCGCGGAGTCTTTGGTGGCACCGCGGCCGAAATCTTTTTTGTGTGTGGGTGAGGCTGCGGCGTGTGCGTGTTGTTCGTCGGGTTGAATATTCACATGCATGCAGGCGCGAAATGGCAAAAAAGTTATATATTTGTACATTTACGGCCCTGCGGCCGGCGGCGTGCGGGGTTTCCCGATGTGTGGCGTCGGGCGGTGTCGGCGTAAAGAGATATTCAACATATAACGCTTTTCGTATGATCGTAAAGAAGATTTTGTCGTGCGCGGCTGTGATGTCGGCACTCCTTTTCAGTGATGTATGCGCGGCGCAGGATGCCCTGTCGCTTGTACCCGCGGATGCGGGGGTGGTGATGCGCATCGAGGCGGGCCGTATTCTGGAGAAGATGGGCGGCGAGGAGTTCATCTCCAAGGTCGTGGTTTCGGATGACGACACGGCGGAGATGGAGAGTTTCTCTTTGGAGGGGTCGGGCATTGCGCTCGATAGGCCGGTATATCTCTCGATGCGGCGGGATGAATCCCTTGTTGCGGTGATGAGCGTATCGGATGCGGATGACTTTGCCCGCACGGCGCAGATGATATGCGAAGGCAAACTTCAAAGCCGCAAGGGTGTCTCGTGGATTGTGGATAACGAGCTGTGCATCGTCTTCGACTCCGACAGGGCCGTAGTTGTGAGCGCGGACAAAAGAGCCGACGCTGGATATTGGCGTTCGGCGCTGATGTCGGATGACGGGCGTGTGAAGGGACTGCCCGCGAACGGCCTGCGCCGTCTCGAGGAGTCGGATGCCGATATGTTCGTCATGGTCTCGGGCTCGGTTGTGGAGGAGGATGAACTTGAGAGGATGAAGGATCTCTACGGCAACGACATGCCCGTGGAGGATCTTACGTTCGTGTGGAGCCTTGACGGCGATGACGGCGTTGCCCGCATGCACTACGGCGTGGTCGCCGAGAGCGACGCCGCGGCGGAATATCTCAACAGGAATATGATCGGCATGAAGCGCGTGGAGGGCCGTTACGCAGACTGTATCCCCGCTTCGTCGATGTTCGTGATATACAGCTCGATAGATGGTGGCAGCATATCGGATATGCTGTCACGGTTGCAGATCCTTGCCGATGAGAATGAGAGTGAGGATTGGGCGTCCCTGAAGCGTGTCGTCGGCTCCCTGTCGGGGGATATGGCTGTCGTAATGGGTACGCCGGTGGTCGACGGCGGCAGCGCGTCGATTCCGGCTACGGTCATGGCGCGTGTGAAGAGTCGGGAGATAATGGATTTCGTGGTGCAGATGTTTGGCGATAATGTCCCTGTCGAGAAGAGTGACGACGGTTATGTGATCGGTGCCGGTGGCGATAATATTATTATGAGCTGCCGCAACGGCGATATGGTCGTAACGACCGTCGAGGGTATGGCGTCGTTGCCGCGTGCGGCCGAGCCAACCACCCTGAAGGGCAGCCGCGAGGGTTACGGCGGGCTCTATCTCGACATGAAGGGTCTGCTGGCTGCGGCGGGGCCGCTGATCGGTTTGTTGGACGGGGGCGGGTCGGCCGTGTCGCTGCTCTCGCGCATAGAGTGCGTGGAGAGCTATGCCGAGCGTCCTGACAGCTTCCTCTGCACGGTACGCCTGAGCGATGAGCGGGACAACATCTACCGCATTCTGGCCGACGCCATCGTGGCATTCGAGGTGGAGGATGACGGTGAGGCTGTCACCGAAGAGTAGGTGTGGCCGGGGCAGGAACGAGCGTCGGGACAGCCGCAAGAGAGTGCACGAGAGAGGTTTGGAAGATAGCATATAGGCATATTGCATGCCGAAAAGTGCGTGCGGGCCGGAGATGCGGATGTTGGGGAGCGAAAATTTCGCTCGTTTGAAAGAAGTTTATTACCTTTGCAACAGCAAAATATAAAACACACAAGAGTGATGAAAGAGATGGTTCTGGTTTCGGGCGGCGCGGGCTATATCGGTTCGCATACCGCCGTGGAGTTGATAAATGCCGGCTATGATGTTGTCGTTGCCGACAACCTGTCTAATTCCGACATGAGCGGCGTCGAGGGCGTACGCAAGATCACGGGCGTGGATGTGCCCTTCGTCAATGTCGACTGCTGCGACAAGGAGGCCTTCAGCCGCGTATTCGAGCAGTACAAGTTCAATTCGGTGATACACTTCGCCGCCTTCAAGGCCGTTGGCGAGTCGGTGACCGACCCCATGAAGTATTACCGCAACAACCTCACTTCGTTCATGAACGTCGTGGATCTGATGCGTGAGTACGGCCGTCAGAATATCGTCTTCTCGTCGTCGGCGACGGTTTACGGCGAGGCTGACCACCTGCCCGTCACGGAGCAGACGCCCCGCAAGCCTGCGACCTCGGCCTACGGCAACACCAAGCAGATGTGCGAGGATATCCTCCGCGACTCGGTTTCGGCATACAAGGGCCTGAAGGGTATTGCGCTGCGATACTTCAACCCCATCGGCGCCCATCCGTCGGCTCTTATCGGCGAGCTTCCGCGCGGCGTGCCGCAGAACCTCGTCCCCTTCATCACGCAGACGGCGGCCGGTGTGCGCGAGTGTCTGAGTGTCTTCGGTGACGACTATCCGACGCCCGACGGTTCGTGCCTGCGCGACTATATCGACGTGGTGGATCTGGCTAAGGCTCACGTGGTGGCAATCACGCGCATGGTCGAGAACCGCAACAAGCAGGGCTACGAGATATTCAACATCGGCACGGGCAAGGGTACTTCGGTGCTGGAGCTGGTACACAGCTTCGAGCGTGTGAACAACCTGAAGCTCAACTACAAGATTGCGCCGCGCCGTCCGGGTGACGTGGTAGCCATCTGGGCTGACACGACGCTGGCAAACAAGGAGCTGGGATGGAAGGCCGAGCGTTCGCTCGACGATACGCTCCGCTCGGCGTGGGCGTGGGAGAAGCATGTCCGCGGCATAAAATAGCCGTCACATAAAATAAAATGCCGCCGCGGCGCGTTTATTGTTGTACAAGGATGCGCCGCGGAGGTTTTGCGGTGTGGCAAATATAGATTTACGTAATGAGAAAATTTCTGCTTTTGTCTCTGCTGGCCCTCTTCTGCTGCGGCATGACGGCCGAGGCGCAGAGGATAGTCCCCAAATACAAAAAGAAGAAGGAGGTGCGCGAGTACGACCTCGGCCTGACCGACCGCCGCTGGACGGTGACCTTCGGCGGCAGCTACAATATGGCGCTCGGAGGCTTCGACCGCATACGTTATGTCGACCGTGACGACGTGATACGCTACGACCGCGAGCCGTCGCTCTCGGGCGGCAGCGTGCATCTGGGTGCCGGATACAAGTTCACCGACAACCTGACCGTAGGTGCCGAGGCGGGTATGCTGTTCCAGTACAACGACTACGCCCTTCCCTTCTACGCCACGGCTACATACTACTACGGCGAGCCCAAGGGCAATTTCCGCCACCGTTGGTTCAACTATGTGAACCTCGGTCCGCAGTTCTACTTCAGCGGCAACACCAAGACAGGAGCCATGGCCGGTGTGGGCGGCGGTGTGCGTGTGATCGTGAGCGGCTCGCTGAAGATGGACCTGCAGCTGGGTTACCAGATCAACATGCACCGTCCCGATATATGCGATACGGGCAAGTATGACCTTCCGGCAGCGGGCGTGCGTTACAAGGAGTACACGCACGTGTTGCAGGTGGGCATCAACTTCATAATATTCTGACGCGTCCTGCCGCCGCAACTGCTTGCGGTATGAATGCGGACGGCGGACGTCCGAAATATATGGTGTCCGATATCGGATGAGTGCGGAAGGACGGACATGACAAGTGTCCGCCCTTCCGTTCTTTTGGCAGGATACATATAAACAAACGAGATCTATATGAAACGGTTGAGGATTATGGCGGCGACGTTGTTCGCCTTTGCGGCGGAAACCTTCATGCCGGTGCCGTCTGCGGCGCAGACGGAGATGCCGGCACCGCGTGTGGCGCTGGTATATACGGTCACCACGCCCGAACTCAAGGCCGACGTTGAGCGGGCGCTGCGCGAGAGTGTGGGCCGGAATGTCGAACTTATGGTATATGAGGTGCCTGATGCCTTCAACGAGATCCGTGCCGAGGATTACTTGACGCCCCATGCTGCGGCCCTCATAGCCGGGACATATATGCGTGCGGTGGAGGATGGCGCCGACGCCGTGCTGAGTATATGCTCGACGGTGGAGGATGTTGCCTATGCCATGCAGGATGCGGCACGCCTTGTCGGGGTGCCGGTGGTGATGGTGAACGACGCCATGTGCCGTGAGGCCGTGCGCCGCGGCCATACGATAGCCGTCGCGGCTACATTCCCGTGTTCGATAGCTCCTACACGCCGTACGCTGGAGCGTGCGGCACGTGAGGCGGGACGGCGTATAGAGGTGCGTGAGGTCGTGATCGACGGCGGTTTCGGCATGGAGGAGGAAGAGTTCAAACGTCTGCTTGCCGAGCGTATCTCGGCCGAGGCGTCGGATGCCGATGTGGTGATATTCACACAAGGCTCCATGGCATACGTAAGCGAAAGCGTATCCCGAGCGCTGGGTGTGCCGGTACTTGCCAATCCCCTCTTCAGCGCGCAGGCCGTGGCTGAGGCGTTGGCCGCGAAAGGAGTCGTGGCGGAGCGGTAGCTGTCGTGTGGGGAGATTCCGGAGGGTGGTGATGTAGTGTCCGGGTCGTTTTAATACGGTTTGCACGATCCCGGTATCCCCATTATGGAGATGGAAAATTTTGATATTTGGATATTAAGGCATATCTTTGTCCCCGATTTCAGGCATGATGGGAGAGGCCGGGCCGCGATAGGGCCGCAGGCGCACGGGTGCGGATCAAACTGATGGTTTCGGCGGGAAGCGCTGATTATGGGTGGAACGTACGGATGGTTTCGGCGGGAAGCACGTAATAATGGCGGACTGTACGGAGAGTCTGGTCGGACGTAAGCAGCCGCGGATGGATCGACGGTGGAGGCTCCTTGAGTAATGCCGCAGGTAATAACATTAAATTACATTTGAAAGATGAAAACACTTCAGCTCAAAGCAGTGAAGCGTGCCGAGTTCGGCAAGAAGGCCGCTAAGGCGTTCCGTCGCGAGGGTCTGGTACCCTGCATGATCTACGGCGGTGGCGAGGAGATCGCATTCACCGTAGACGCAAAGGAGGTAAAGCCTCTGATCTACACTCCCAATTCGTATATCGTCGAGCTTGACATCGACGGCAAGATCGAGAAGGCCGTAATGCGTGAGGTTCAGTTCCACCCCGTACGCGAGCAGATCCTTCACATCGACTTCTACCGTGTACAGGAGGGCAAGCCCGTAGCCATAGCCGTTCCGGTACGTCTGAGCGGTACCGCCGAGGGCGTCAAGATCGGTGGTAAGCTGGCTCTGTCGGCCCGCAAGCTCACCGTAAAGGCTCTTCTGGACAAGCTGCCTGATGAGGTTGTCGTAGACGTTACTCCGTTGAAGGTAGGCCAGACGATCTTCGTCGGCGACCTGAAGATCGACGGTGTAAGTTTCGTTACGCCCGCCACGACGGCCGTCTGCGCAGTACGTGTAACGCGTGCAACGCGCAGCCAGCAGTAATCTGGCGCATAATCCGACGAGCGGATGAAATATCTGATTGTAGGGTTGGGAAATATCGGCGCCGAGTATGCCGATACCCGCCACAACATCGGATTCAGAGTGTTGGATGCCTTGGCCGAGGCATCCAACGTCTCTTTTACGGCGGGGCGTTACGGCTCCACGGCGACGCTGCGTTACCGCGGCCGCACGGTTATACTGCTCAAGCCGTCGACCTACATGAACCTCTCGGGCAAGGCCGTGCGCTATTGGCTGGAGCAGGAGAATATCCCGATCGAGAACCTGTTGGTCATATCGGACGACATAGCGCTGCCGTTCGGCGAGCTGCGCATGCGCAAGAAGGGCAGCGCGGGTGGACACAACGGATTGAAAAACATTGCCGAGCTTCTGGGGCGCGAGGATTGGGCCCGCATGCGTTTCGGCATCGGGGGCAACTTCGCCCGCGGCGGGCAGGTCGATTACGTTCTGGGCCATTGGACCGACGAGGAGCGTGCCGCAATGCCCGAACGACTGAAGCTTTTCTCGGATGCGGCGTTGTCGTTCGTGGCCGTAGGCCCCGACCTTACGATGAACGCCTTCAACAAGAAGTAGAACGGGGTATATAAACTGTAAACAGCGAGGGCGGAACCCGACGGTTCCGCCCTCGCTGTTTGCCGTATCCTTATTGTCAGATCTTGCTCAGGGCGTCGAATCCCTTTCCGTAGACACCCATGACCGAACCCATGGTGATGAAGGCGTTCTGGTCGACGCGCTTGGCTATCTTGAGGATCATCGAGGCGTCGCGCTTGCGGCATACGACCATGACGATCTTGCAGCTGTGCTGGGTGTACCAACCCATGCCGTCGATAAGTGTTACGCCGCGGTGGGCTTCGTTGTTGATGGCGGTTGCGATCTTCTCGTAGTCGTTGCTTATGATCATTATCTGGCTCGACTGCTGGCTTCCGGACTGGATCATGTCTACCGTGTATCCATATACGGCGACCATGATGTAACCGTAGATGACGGTAGCGATACCCGAAGCCAGATCCGAGGCGAAGAAGAGCGAGCAGCCGATGATGACGAAGTCACCGGCGATGACTATGCGTCCGTAGCTGACGGTGCGGTACTTGTTTATGATCATTGCGACGATATCGGTACCGCCGGTGGATCCGCCCTGCGCGAAGCATATCGCCACGCCGATACCGGCGATGATGGCGCCGAGGATGACGAGCAGGATGTTGTGCGAGTCGATGTTCTGTGTATATATTTCGAGAATGTTTTCAGGCAGCACCATGCCCCACATGTCCATCGTGATGGATAGGATTATGATGCAGTATATGGTTTTGATGCCGAAATTCCATCCGACGATGAAGCCTGCGATGATGAGCAGGATGACGTTGACGATGAATACGAACTGTCCGATCGAGATTGCGGGGACCATGTGGTTGAGCAGCATCGAGAGACCTGTGGCGCCGCCGCCCATACCGCCTGCGGGGATGATGCAGGCAACCCATCCGAACGAGTAGAGCAACATGCCTATGGACATCATGAAGTACTCCTTTACTGATCTCAAAATCGTGTCGAGTGTGATTTTCATTGTTAAGTTTACTTATACATTGTAACCGCGGAGCGGCTTTTAGCTATTGATTTCCTCTCTAATCCTCTAAAATTGGCAGCAAATATAATATAAGGTGCGCTTTTTGGCAAATTTATTTTTCACTTGCGTTGAAATTTGTCAGTCTGCGGTCTGTGATTTCGTTTTTCGTGTCGTTGTTGGTCTCCGCGCGGGGGTGATACATGTCACCTTGCCGCACGTCGAGCTCCTCGAGGCGGTGGTCGAGCATCGAGAGCAGAGTTTCGTTGCGTATGAGTCCCCAGCCTTCGGTGTGGTGGAAACGGGGCGGGGCTTCGCCGGCGAAGCGTTCGACAACGATGTCTGGGCGCAGGCGGCGGAGGATCTCGATGAAGAGGTCGATGTACTCCTCGACGCTCCAGAACCGGAACCGCTCGGGCGCGGCGTCATATTCGGCGGCAAGCGGCGTGCCGCGGAAGAGCTGCAGCTGGTGGAACTTTACGGTCGTCAGGGGCAGGCCGTTTATCTCGTCCGTGCGGTCGATGAGCATCCGGCTCGGCTCGCCGGGCAGGCCGAGAATGAAGTGCGCGCCGGTATGTATTCCGCGCTCGGCCGTCATGCGGATGGCACGGCGCGCCGTGGCGAAGTCGTGGCCGCGGTTTATGCGTCGCAGCGTGGCGTCGGAGGTGGACTCCACGCCGTACTCTATGGCCACGTATCGGTCGCGGGCCAAGGAGGCGAAGTAGTCGAGCTTTGCCTCGTCAACGCAGTCGGGGCGTGTGCCGATGACGATGCCCGCCACGTCGGGGTGTGCGAGCGCCTCGTCATAGAGGCGGCGCAGATCCGCGAGCGGGGCGTAGGTGTTGGAGAAGGACTGGAAATAGACCAGAAAACTCCCTGCCGTGCGGTATCGGCGGCGGTGGAACTCGATGCCCTCGTCGATCTGCTGCGTGACGCTCTTTGCGGGGGTGCAGTATGACGGTGTGAATGCGGCGTTGTCGCAGAAGGTGCAGCCGCCGCGGCCGACTGTGCCGTCGCGGTTGGGGCATGTGAAGCCGGCGTTTACGGCCACCTTCTGTATGCGGTGTCCGAACGTGCGCCTGAAGTAGGCGGCATAGCTGTTGAATCTGCGGTTATCGCCCCACGGATACATTGTGTGCTGTCGGTGTAGGTTGATTGTGCGGCGCAGAGTGAATCCTGCCGCCACCACAAATTTAGCGAAACAATCTCTAAAACGCGCCTCGCGGAGTGAAAATATACGGAATAAATACGTACCTTTGATAGAAAGATCATCCGTAGAACCTGTATATGATGTATGCCGATATAGTACTGCCTCTGGCACAGCCGACATATTCGTTTGCCGTGCTCGAGGGCGTGGAGCTGCAGTGTGGCGATGCCGTGGCGGTGCAGTTCGGGCAGCGGTATATCTATACGGGCATCGTATGGCGTCTGCATGCGGAGCGCCCCGCCTTCAAGCGTATCAAGAGCGTCGGGGCGCGTCTCTATGACGTGCCTCTGCTGGATGAGCCGCAGATGCGGTTCTGGGAGTGGGTTGCCGACTACTATATGTGTACTCTGGGCGAGGTTATGCGTATGGCGCTGCCGTCGCTGGCCAAGCCGCGCGGCGCGTCGGAGGAGGAGTTCTCGGCCGAGGTGTTCCGTCCGCGTACGGAGCAGTATGTCGCCCTGTCCGGGGCGTGGCGCGACGCTGCAGCCCTTGCGGCGGAGTGCGACCGCATACGGCGCCGCGCCCCGCGCCGATGTGAGGCTCTGGAGACGATAGCGGCATTCGGAGAGGATGGACGCGATACGGACGGGGCTGTGCCGCGCCGCCTGCTCGATATCGACGCGGCGATCCTCGCGGCGCTGCGCAAGGCGGGATATGTCGAGGTGACGGAGCGTGAACGCCGCGCAGACAGGGGCGGACGCGTCCTCTTCACGCCGCCGCGTCTGAGTGAGGCGCAGGGCCGCGTGGCGGCGGAGATACGCGCGTCGTGGGCTGCGGACGTGACTACACACCTGCTGCGCGGAGTTACCGGCTCGGGTAAGACCGAGATATATATGGACCTTATGGCCGAGACCCTCTCGGCGGGGGGCGATGTGTTGATGCTGGTGCCCGAGATAGCCTTCACGGCGCAGCTCGTGGAGCGTATGGAGCGTGTCTTCGGCAGCCGCGTGACGGCATACCACTCGAAGCTGACGGTGCTGCGCCGTACCGAGACATACATGCGCCTGCTGCACAGCGAGGGTGGCGAGCTGGTCGTGGGGACACGGTCGGCGCTCTTCCTGCCGTTGCGGCACCTGCGCATGATAGTGGTGGACGAGGAGCACGACGCGAGCTACAAGCAGAGCGATACGTCGCCGCGCTACAACGCGCGCGACTGTGCCGTGGTGCTGGCTTCGCTCACGGGGGGCAAGGTCCTGTTGGGAAGCGCCACACCCTCACTCGAGAGCTATGCCAACGCACTGTGGCACAAATACGGATATTCGGTCATAGAGGAGCGTTACGGCGGGGCGCGTCAGCCCGATGTCGTCGTTTCGGATACGATGCAGGCGGTCAAGCGGGGCGAACGCCGCGGTCACTTCAACATGGAGCTCATACGGGCCATGGAGGGTGCACTGTCGCGGGGTGAGCAGGTGATGCTCTTCCAGAACAGGCGCGGTTTCTCGCCCTTTGTCTCGTGCCGCGAATGCGGGTGGACGATGCGCTGCCCGCACTGTAACGTGACGCTCACGCTGCACAAGTCGACGGGGCGCATGGAGTGCCACTATTGCGGATATACGGCGGCCGTGCCCCGCACATGCCCGCAGTGCGGCACGGCCGATCCCGCACCGATGGGCTTCGGCACGGAGCGCGTCGAGGAGCGTATCGCGGAGCTCTTCCCCGAGGCGCGTGTGGCGCGTCTGGACCGTGACACCTCCACCTCGGAGAGCGCCTATAACCGCATAATCAAGGATTTCGAGAGCGGCCGTACCGATATTCTGGTCGGCACGCAGATGATAACCAAGGGATTCGATTTCGGCCGTGTGTCGGTTGTGGGCATACTCAATGCCGACAACCTCCTGAACAGTCCCGATTTCCGCTCTTCGGAGCGGGCGTTTCAGCTTATGATGCAGGTTGCGGGGCGTGCCGGCCGCCGCCTCACGGGCGGCGTGGTCGTGATACAGACCTCGGAGCCCGAGAATCCGGTCATAGGGTGGGTCGCGTCGGGAAACTACGAGGCGATGGCCCGCAGCGAGCTGGCCGAACGTCATACGTTCAGTTATCCGCCCTATGCGCGGCTTATACGCCTGACGTTGCGCGAACGTGACGCGCAGGTGTTGCGCGAGGGTGCCGTATGGCTTGCGGCCGCCCTGCGCGAACGCTTCGGCCGCCGCGTCTTCGGGCCTGTATCTCCGCCCGTGGACCGCGTGCGCGAGATGTTCATCGTGCAGGTCATGCTCAAGATCGAGAGCGGGCGTCCGATGTCGCGGGCACGGGCGCTGCTGCGCGAATGTCTGAACGGAATGTCGGCGCAGGAGGCGCTGCGGCGTATAAATGTTTCGATCGATGTCGATGTTCAGTGATATTGTGGCCGATGTCGCGTCACTCATATTTCCGCGTACGTGTCCCGTATGCGGCGAACCGTTGCCGCGCCGCGGCGGCGTGGTCTGCCCGATGTGCGAGATCACGGCTCCGCTGACGAACCTGTGGCTCGAACGCGGCAACGCCATGATGCAGCGCTTCTGGGGACAGCTGCCCGTGGAGCAGGCATCGGCATTCTTCTGGTATGTTAATGAGAGCGATTGGCGGAAGATGGTGCACAACTTCAAATATTACGGGGCGTGGCGCACGGCATACAATCTCGGCCGCTGGTACGGCGCCTGCATGAAGCAGGGCGGATTGTACGATACGGTAGATGTGGCGGTGCCCGTGCCGCTGCACCTTCGCCGCACGCTTGCGCGCGGCTACAACCAGTCGGAGATGCTCGCGGCAGGCATCGCCCGCGAACTGGGCATCAAGGTGGAGCGCGGATGTCTGCGCCGCGTGCAGTACAATCAAAGTCAGACGAGATATTCGACCGTAGGGCGTTGGGGTAACGTCGAGGGCATCTTCACTGTGCGGCATGCGGACCGCCTTGCGGGGCGTCATGTGCTGCTGGTGGACGATGTCTTCACCACGGGCGCCACGATCATTTCGTGCGGCAGCGCGATCATGGCTGCGGCCGGGGATGTGCGTCTGAGCGTTGCGACGCTGGCCGTGCCGCGCAAACGACTGGGCGAGAAGCCGTGACGGCGGCCTCTGGCGGCAGCCGCGGCGCGAAATATGGAAAAAGACCTTGCCGTTCGGCGGAAATTGTGTAATTTTGGAACTTGAAAATTACACCCTTTTTATGGCAAAGGAATTTACTCCGTCGGCCTCCAACCGGGCCGCTTACGATAAGATGACCGATACCCCGGTTGCGGGTGTCGTGCCGCCGCAGGCCGTGGAGCTTGAGGAGACGGTGCTCGGAGCGCTCATGCTGGAGAAGGACAGCATCATCGCCGTGCAGGAGTATATCACGGCCGACGCCTTCTACACCGAGGAGCACCGACTCATATACAAGGCCATCGAGTCGCTCTCGGCCGAACTCAAGCCCATAGACCTCTATACCGTAACCGAACGCCTGAAGGCCCGCAAGGAGCTCAAGAAGGTGGGCGGAGCGGCATATCTCGCGCAGCTGACGCAGAAGGTCGGGTCGGCGGCCAACATCGAGTTCCATGCCAAGATCATAGCCCAGAAATATGTCCAGCGCGAGCTGATACGCTCGGCCACGGAGATCCAGCGGCGCTCCTACGACGAGGATCAGGATGTGACGGATCTGATAGGTTTTGCCGAGAGCGAGATATTCAAGGTCGCGGAGGGGCATGTCAAGCGTTCGGTGCAGAACGCCAAGGATATTTTGGCCAAGGCTCTGGCGCAGATCGAGCAGGCGAGCAAGAATACGAGCGCCTTCAACGGCGTGCCGTCGGGATTCATGGCCATCGACCGCGTGACGCTGGGATGGCAGCCCTCCGATCTGATCATCATTGCGGCGCGTCCCTCTATGGGAAAGACGGCATTCGTGCTGTCGATGGCGCGCAACATGGCTATCGATCACGAGGCCCCCGTAGCCTTCTTCTCGCTGGAGATGTCGGCCGTGCAGCTGATGATGCGACTCATCGTGGCCGAGACGGGCCTTAGCGGCACCGACATCAAGAGTGGCCGTCTGACGCCCGAGCAGTGGCGGCATCTGGAGAGCGCGACCAAGCCTCTGGGTACGGCACCGCTGTATATCGACGACACGCCGGCATTGTCGGTCTTCGAGTTCCGCTCGAAGGCGCGGCGTCTTAAGATACACCACGACATCAAGATCATCGTTATCGACTACCTGCAGCTCATGACGGGCAATCAGGATTCGAAGGGCAACCGCGAGCAGGAGGTGGCCTTCATCTCGCGTACGCTCAAGGCCATAGCCAAGGAGCTGGATATCCCGATCATAGCGTTGTCGCAGTTGAACCGTTCGACCGAGACGCGCGGCGGCTCGAAGCGCCCGCAGCTGTCGGACCTGCGAGAGTCGGGTGCCATCGAGCAGGATGCCGATATCGTGGCCTTCATCCATCGACCGGAGTATTACGGTATCAATACCGACGAGAACGGCATGCCGACGGCTGGTATGGCCGAGATCATCATCGCCAAGCACCGTAATGGTGCCGTGACGGATGTCAAGCTGCGCTTCCTGAAGGATCAGGCCCGTTTCGCGGATATGGATGCCGACGAGAACTCTACGGCGGCCGACCCTATGGGCAGCGTCTCGTATAACCAGATATCGAGCAGCGCGAACGGCCCTGACGGCGGTTTCGCGCCCGTCTCGGGCGGTCTGGGCTCGTCGATGGCGGGCAACGAGTTCGGTATAGATCAGGGTCCTCTCAATGTCGACCGTCAGGCTCCGCTGTCGGACGATGTCCCGTTCTGATGCGGCGACGCGGGGAGACCGATATTTTTGTAGACAGGAGATAAAAATGGTGCCGAGGAGGCCCTGCGGCAGATTCGGCCATAATTGACGATACGGAATACGGGTATGGTTGTTCGCAGTTTTACGGGTACGGTCATGGGTATCGGCGCCGTCGGGGTGTCGGTCGAGGTGAGCGTCACGGGCGGAGGCTTGGGCCTCTTCCTTGTGGGGCTGCCGGACAATGCCGTGCGCGAGAGCGAGCAGCGCATACGCTCGGCCTTCGAGAACGGGGGTTTCCGCATGACGGCACGCAAATGTGTGGTCAACCTTGCCCCTGCCGACCTGCGCAAGGAGGGATCGGGATTTGATCTGCCAATCGCCGTGGCGATACTTGCGGCAACGGAGCAGGTGGCATCCGAACGCCTTGCGGATTCGGCCTTCGTGGGGGAGTTGTCGCTCGACGGGGGTGTGCGCGGTGTGAGGGGCGTGCTCCCGATCACGGCGGCGGCACGCGAACAGGGCCTGCGGCGCATATATGTCCCGCGCGAGAATGCCGCCGAAGCGGCCGTTGTGGAGGGTATCGACGTGCTGGCGGTGGATAGCCTGCAGCAGGTGGCCTCGTCGCTCAACGGTACGGAGGATGTGACGCCCGAGCCGCGACATGCCTATGTGGCGGAGGAGGATACGCCATACGGTGAGGATTTCGCCGATGTCAAGGGTCAGATATTCGCCAAGCGGTCGTTGGAGATAGCCGCTGCGGGCGGCCATAACGTGATAATGATAGGCCCTCCCGGGTCGGGCAAGACGATGCTGGCGCGGCGTATGCCCTCGATCCTGCCGCCGATGACGGCGGCGGAGGCTCTGGAGACAACCAAGATACACTCCGTGGCGGGGAAATTGGGCGCGAGCCGCGGTTTGATGACACGCCGTCCGTTCCGTGCGCCGCACCATCTGGCCTCGCCCGTGGCTTTGATCGGGGGTGGGCAGAACCCGCAGCCCGGGGAGGTGTCGCTGGCGCATAACGGCGTTCTGTTTCTGGACGAGCTGCCCGAGTTCGGGCACAATGTTCTGGAGGTGTTGCGGCAGCCGCTTGAGGATAAGCATATTACGATCTCGCGTGCGCGCTATGCGGTGGATTACCCCTCGAACTTCACGCTCGTGGCCTCGATGAACCCCTGCCCGTGCGGATTCTACAACCACCCGACGAAGGAGTGTACCTGTACGCCGTCGGCCGTGCGGCGATATATGGGCCGCATCTCGGGCCCGCTGCTCGACCGCATAGACCTGCATGTGGAGGTTACGCCCGTCTCGCGCGAGGAGATGTCGGGCACGGAGGAGGCCGAGAGCAGTGCCTCGATACGGCGCCGTGTGATTGCGGCGCGCGAGGTGCAGTCGGCGCGCTTCGCTTCGACGGGCATACATACCAACACGATGATGACGTCGGCCATGCTGCGTCGTTTCTGCCCGCTTACGGCCGAGGCGCGGGCGCTGCTGGACCGCGCTATGGACCGTCTGCGGCTCTCGGCGCGAGCATACGACCGCATAATCAAGGTCTCGCGCACGATCGCCGATCTCGAGGGTGAGGAGCAGATCCGCCCGCAGCACGTCTCGGAGGCCATCACCTACCGCTCGCTCGACCGCGAGGGGTGGGGACGTTGAGGTATGGGGCGTCCGATGTTTGGGCGGATGCTGGGGCAGAGGTATCTGCCGGGGGTGTATATGGAGATAGTGTTGTAGTGAATGAAAATCTGCCGTTGCGATGCGGCGGGTTAGGAGCCGTCAGCCATGAGCGGCGGCAACAAAACATATCGTAAAAGGAAGATGAAAAAACGTGTTATACTCTCGGGTGGCGGTACGGGCGGGCATATCTACCCGGCGGTAGCCGTGGCCGAGGCTCTCAGACGCAAGTGGGGCGACGACGTGGAATTGCTGTTTGTCGGCGCCGAGGGCAAGATGGAGATGGAGAAGGTGCCGGCGCTGGGTTACCGTATCGTCGGGTTGCCCATTGCGGGGTTGCAGCGGCGGCTCGATGTGAAGAACCTGCTCGTACCCTTCAAGGTCGTGCGCAGCGTGATGGCGGCGCGCGGCATCATACGCGACTTCTCGGCCGACGTGGTGGCCGGATTCGGAGGCTATGCGAGCGCCCCCGTATTGTGGGCGGCGCAGCGTATGGGTGTGCCCACGGTGATACAGGAGCAGAACTCCTATGCGGGCGTTACGAACAAGATTCTGGCACGGCGCGCGCGCCGTATATGTGTCGCCTACGACGGCATGGAGCGGTTCTTCCCTGCCGACCGCATAGTCAAGACGGGCAACCCGCTGCGCGGCGACTTCTCGCATACGGTCTCGAAGCGGCCCGAGGCGCTGGCATATTACGGACTGCGGGCCGACATGCCCGTGGTTATGGTGGTGGGCGGCTCGCTCGGTACGCGCACGCTGAACGAGATGATGAAGCACTGGGTGGCGGGTCTCGACGACGAGGCTCCCGTGCAGGTGCTCTGGCAGACGGGAAAGTATTACGAGGCCGAGATGCGGGCGTTCCTTGAGGCGCACCCCGTGCGCAATATCTGGCAGGGAGCCTTTATCGACCGTATGGACTACGCCTACGAGGCGGCCGACGTGGTGGTGTCGCGCAGCGGCGCCTGCACCGTCTCGGAGCTGTGCCTTGTGGGCAAGCCGACGATATTCGTACCCTCGCCCAATGTGGCGGAGGATCACCAGACCCGTAATGCCGAGGCTCTGGTAGCGCGCGACGCGGCGGTTATGGTGCATGATGCGGATGCCGTGCGCTGCGGCATGGATCGGGCGCTGGAGCTGCTTGCCGACGGCGAGCGTATGAAGCGCCTTGCGCACAATATTGCGGCGCTGGGCGTTCCGGATGCTGCGGAGCGCGTGATGCGGCAGATCGAAAAACTGTGGTAGCGGCGGCGAAAGATAGTGTGGCAGAGGAGTTGAGGATTAAAAAGGAGTTTGACGGATGAAACGTTATAGGAACATATATTTCCTCGGTATCGGGGGTATCGGCATGAGCGCCTTGGCGCGTTATTTTCTGCATGAGGGTTACGCCGTTGCGGGTTACGACCGCACGGAGTCGCACCTGACGGACGAACTTGCGCGCGAGGGTGCCGTGATAACATATAATGACGACGTGGAGGCTGTTCCCGCGGCGTTCCGTGATCCTGACACGACGATGGCGGTATTTACGCCTGCGGTGCCTGAAGACCATCCGCAGATGCGATTTTTCGCCGAGGGCGGGTTCCTTATGGAGAAGCGTTCGCAGATGCTGGGGCACCTCTCGGAGGGAAAGTATGTCATGGCCGTGGCGGGTACGCACGGCAAGACTACGACCTCGACCCTCATCGCATGGATCAACCGTGCGGTAACGGGCGGCGGCAGCGCCTTCCTCGGGGGTATATCGAAGAACTTTGCGGGCAATCTGGTGCTCGGCTCGGGCGACCGCCTCGCCGTCGAGGCCGACGAGTTTGACCGTTCGTTTCTGCGGCTGCGTCCCGACGTGGCGGTCATAACCTCCGTTGCGCCCGACCATCTCGACATATACGGCACGTTCGAGGCCGTGCGCGAGGCCTTCGGGCAGTTCGCGTCGCTGGTAAAGCCCGGCGGGCACATAATCATCAAGCGGGGTGTCGATATCGCCCTGCCGGCGGAGGGCGTGACCGTATGGCGTTATTCGTGCGACGAGCCGTGCGACTTCTATGCCGCCGACATACGTCCGGCCGAAGGCGGGCATTACGACTACGATATCGTGACGCCCGACGGCCGCGTGGAGGGTTGCCGCATGGGTGTGCCGGGATGGGTCAATGTGGAGAATTCGGTTGCGGCCGTTGCGGCCGTGTGGTGTGCCTCGCATGCACGCGGCGAAGCGTTCGACCACGATGCCGTGCGTAGCGCCTTGGCCTCGTTCGAGGGGGTGAAGCGCCGCTTCGAGTTCTATGTCAATACGCCGCGTCAGGTCTATATGGACGACTATGCGCACCATCCCGAGGAGTTGGAGGCGTCGATACGGTCGGTGCGGGGGATGTTCCCCTCGCGTAAGCTGACGGCGGTGTTCCAACCCCACCTCTATACCCGCACGCGCGACCTCTACAAGGAGTTTGCCGCGGCGCTGTCGCATGCCGACGAGGTTGTGCTGCTGCCGATATATCCGGCGCGCGAGGAGCCCATTGCGGGCGTCACGTCGCAGATGATAGTCGACCGCGTGACGGTGCCATGCTCGATGACCGACCGTGAGCATCTGGCCTCGTGGCTGGCGGCCGACGATACGGATGTGGTGGTGACATACGGTGCGGGCAACATAGACGCCTGCTGCGAGGCCGTAGCCGAGGTGCTGCGCCGCAAGGGTTGAGTACGGACGGTGATGGAGAGAAGATAGGATAAAAAAGGGATTCGGGAGATGCGCAGATTCGTAAAAATAGGGCTTACGCTGGCGCTGTGGGCATTCGTGGCAGGATTCGTGCTCTACTTCGGCCATCGTGCCGAGGTGCACCGCTCGAAGACTGCGGTGCGTGAGCTGCAGATCGTCATCGAGGACAGTCTGCGCGACGAGTCTCTGGTGACGAGCGCTCTGGTGCGCAGCTGGATCGCGCGCGGCAAGATAGCCACGGTGGGTGTGCCTCTGGATCAGGTCGATCTGGCAGGCATAGAGCATGTGGTGCGGCAGAAGGGTTTCGTTCGGAGCGTGAGCGCATACGTATCATACGACGGAGTGCTGCGCGTGGAGGTTACGCAGCGGCGGCCGGCGCTGCGGCTGCGTGTGGACGGCTACGACAGCTATGTCACCTCCGACGGGTTCGTATTCCCCGCGCCGGCGTTGACGGCCGTATATGTGCCCGTGATTACGGGAAGCTACACGCCGCCCGTGCCGGCACAGTATGTGGGATATGTTGAGGACTATATCGCCTCGCTGGTCGAAAAGTCGGAGGCACGTATCGTGGAGCTCCAGCACGAGAAGGTCCCCCTGTTCGAAAAAGAGAAGGAGATAGCCGACTCGGTGAGGGCGGTGCGGCGCATGCTCATCAAGAAGGGCATCTTCGAGAGCCATGACAATTTCGACGAGCGTGTGGCTCGCCTGCGCGCGCACAAGGCCGATCTGCGGCGCAAATACCGCTATGCGGAGCGCGAAAACGAGCGCCGCATAGATGCCGTGACGGCACGTCAGGAGGCCGAGCGCGAGAATCAAAAAAAGTTGTACAAAAGGTATGAAGATTTCCTCAAACTGATTAACTTTGTAAAATATATAGAGGATGACTCCTTCTGGCGCGCCGAGATCGTCCAGATCGTGGCCGTGACCATCAGCAACGGTGATGTGGAGGTCGAGTTGGTGCCCCGCACGGGTGACCATACTGTTCTGTTCGGCGCCATAGAGGATGTGGAGGAGAAGTTCGACAAACTGTTGGCATTCTACCGTAACGGCCTCGAGAATATCGGTTGGGAGGAGTACCGTACCATCTCGGTCAAGTACAAGGGTCAGGTGGTGTGCCGCAAGTGATACGTCCGGCGGTGTCTTTAACAGACGTCGGGCGTCGGCGTGTTGAATGTAAAACAAGTAGAGCATAGTGGACAAGGTGGACAAGAAGAGTTACGTTATAGCGGTCGATGTGGGTTCGTCCAATGTGGTCGTAGCCGTCGGGACTATGGCCGAAGGCGGTGTGTTGAATATCGAGGCGTTGGTGTCGGAGCCTACCGAGGGAGTCTCGGCAGGTATGGTCGACAACAGCAAGTCGGTAGGGCAGTCGCTGCGGCATGCCCGCGAACGCGCCGAAAAGGAGGCCGGCATTACCATCACGGATGCCTATGTGGGCATCTCGGGCAAGTTCGTGCGCAGCGCACGCTATACGGATCACGTCTTTGTCGAGGATGTCGACAACTGCATCTCGCAGCGCGACGTCAATGCACTGATGGAGCGTATGCGCAACGTCAAGGCGGCCGACGGCGAGGTGATAATGGACCTCTTCCCCATAAGCTATCGCGGCGATTCGGGTGTCGAGATGCGAAATCCCGTCGGGTGTTACAGCAAGCAGCTCTCGTCGACATACAACTTCATACTCTGCGAGCACATGGCCAAGGACCGTCTGCGTCGCGTCTTTCTGGATGCGGGCATCAAGATCAAGGGTATGTTCGCCAATGCGGCCGTCGTGGCCGACTCGGTCGTCTCGACCGACGAGAAGGACGAGGGTGTGGCTGTCGTGGATATCGGCGGCGGTGTTACCGACGTGGCGATATATTACGGCGGGGCGTTGCGGCATATCGTGTCGATACCTATCGGAGGCACGGCCGTAAACGGTGATATCCGCGCCTACGGCATCCCCGAAAAGCAGGTCGAGAAGCTCAAGACGCGTTACGGTTCGGCCGTAGTGGACCTTACGCCCGACGATATAATTCAGGTGCGCAACAGCAGCCGCTCGCTCAAGTCGATCCTGCGTATGAACCTTGCGGCGGTGATTGAGGCCCGTATGACCGACATAGCCGAATATGTATGGAACGAGATCCGCGATGCGGGCTTCGCGAAGAAGCTGGCGGCGGGTATCGTGCTGACGGGAGGCGGCGCGGCCCTGAAGAATGTGGACGAGTTGTTCCGCCGCGTGACGGGTCAGGAGGTACGCGTGGCGTGCGCCGAGATGGGCGTAGCTACGGAGTCGCTGGAGAAGGTGGCATCGCCGGCCTCGACGCTGGCCGTGTCGATCCTTATAAACGGCGCACAGGTAGGCCCGTGCCCGGTAGGTGTGGCGCGTGTTGCCGAGCCCGAACGCAAGGTGGCACCGGAGACACCGGCAGCGACACCGCGTTCGGTAAATGAGCTCTACGGCGGAGCGAAATCTCCTGCGGCGGCAGGCACAGCGGCGGCAGCGGCAGGTGCGGCATCGACGACGGGAGGTGCTGCGGCATCGGCGGCGGCCAAGCCCGCGCCGAAGGCGGAGCCGGTGGTGAGCCGCGAAGATGAGGACGTTATCGACGACGATGACGACGATATCGAGTCGAAGGAGGGCGGATGGTTCTCGCGCCTGAGGGAGAAGGCCCGCAGGGCATTTGACGAGGCGTTCAAGAACCCCGATGAGAGCGATGATGGCGACGACTATTAAATCAGGTGAACAATGGAGGATTTGATGAATGAACTCACGATGCCCAAAAAGGCATCTTCGATAATAACGGTGATAGGTGTAGGCGGCGCCGGCGGCAATGCCGTGAACCACATGTGGAACACGGGTATCAAGGGTGTCAACTTCCTTATATGCAACACAGATCAGCGTGCCATGGACAACTCGCCCGTCGAGGACAAGATACGTCTGGGTCACGACGGTCTGGGTGCGGGCAACGACCCCGAGCGCGGCCGCGAGGCTGCGGTCGAGTCGCTCGACCAGATCAAGCAGTACATCGAGGGTTCGGGTACCCGTATGGTATTCATTACGGCCGGCATGGGCGGCGGCACGGGTACGGGCGCTTCGCCCGTCATCGCCAAGCTGGCGCACGAGATGGGGCTGCTTACCGTTGCCAACGTCACCTCGCCGTTGACGGTCGAGGGGCCTACGCGTTGCGATCAGGCTGCGAAGGGTATCGAGGAGCTGCGCAAGTATGCCGACTCGCTGCTGGTGATAAACAACGAGAGCATCCGCGAGATGTACGGCAAGCTGCCCATACGTCAGGCTTTCGGCAAGGCGGACGACATCTTGGCCGCGGCAACGAAGGGTATCGCCGAGATCATCACCGTCGAGAGTGCCTTCATACGTGTCGACTTTGCCGATCTGGAGCGCGTGATGCGCGGCAGCGGCCGTGCCCACATGGGTGTTGCGTCGGCCGAGGGTGAGGGACGTGCTCTGGAGGCTGCGCGCCGCTCGCTTTGCTCGCCGCTGCTGGACAACAACCTCATTTCGGGTGCGAAGAATATCCTTATAAACATCTCGGCGGCAAATATCGACGACGTCGCCTATGACGAGACGATGGAGATACTGAACTATATCCAGAGCTACGCCAGCTACAAGGATGAGGATGGCGTGGAGCATCAGGCCAACCTGATCTGGGGTGCAAGTTCGAAGCCCATGCCGGAGAATGTGTTGGAGGTCGTGGTTGTGGCCACGGGCTTCAGCGACGACGATACGCCGCGCAAGGCTCCCGCTCAGCAGCCGTTCCGTCAGCAGCCGTTCGATATGGATATCGTACCCGTGGACGATACGGATGATGAGCCGATGCCTGCGGAGGATGTGCCTGCGGCAGCGCCGCAGACGCCGCAGCCGACCGTTGCGCCGCAACAGCGCCATCACGCCGCAACACCTGCGGTGCTGGATCGCAAACCGTCGAAATACAACAATATAGAGGCCGACATACGTACCCCGGCTTTCAAACGCCGCAATGTGATGTTCGTCATCGAGCAGAACGACGGTGTCACGCGCCGCAAGGAGGTTCTGCGTGACGACCGTGCGGAGCAGGGTGACGATACGAAGAAGACGTACGACACACCCCTGTTCTAACCCCGGGGCCCGATAAGGGGCCGGCAATGCGAGGTGGCCGATTGGGGGTTGGCTAACAATGCAAGAGGTGGCCGGATGAGTGGTCTTTCAATGCGAGGGGCCGATTGGGGGTGGGCTAACAATGCAAGAAGTGGCCGGATGAGTGGCTGACAATGTGAGGGGCCGGATGAGTGGCCGACAAATGTAGGTGTTGGACAAGGTGTCGATCATGTGAGGATGGTTATCATGAGAGTGGGATGGTAATGTGATCGGATGATTATGTGTGTGGGCGATTATGTGTGGACGGCGATCGCATGTGCGGGTGACAATGTGTGAGAGAACGACGTTTTGCAGGATACTGTGCGGCAGCCGCAGCGACTTGTTTTGAATGGCGCGGCATGGTTACGGCAATTGCGGCGATATTTTAATGGCGGTACTGTCTGGATATGGCGGAACGCCTGACCGACGGCCGTTGCATGAGGATTTGCGGCCGCGGCATGAACTTAAATATTTGAATTTTTGGACTCGACAGCTGTCATATATCTTGGTTTTACGCCCGAAGTGGGCGTAATGCTTGTTCTTACGTTGATTCTGCTGACCATATCGGCTCTGGTTTCGGGGTCGGAGGTGGCATTCTTCTCGCTCACGCCCAAGGAGCTGCAACGCATGTCGCAGAGTTCCGACTCGCGTGACGGGCTGATCGTCTCGCTGCTGTCGAATGTCGACCGTCTGTTGGCGACGATCCTCGTGACGAACAATCTGGTCAATATCTGTATCGTAATACTCTCGTCGAACGTGATGAGTTCGCTGTGGCACTTCGCCCGTTTCGAGTTTCTCTTCAAGACGGTGCTTGTGACGTTCCTGCTGCTGCTCTTCGGCGAGATCCTGCCCAAGGTGCTGGCGCAGACGGCTCCTTTGAAGTTCGCGCGTGCGGTGGCATATCCGATCAAGGTATTCAGCTGGCTGAGTTATCCTGCGGCATACGTGCTCATACGCACGGGCGGCCGTCTGAGCCGTCTGACAACGCACAATGTCGAGATCTCGATGGAGGATCTGGCCGACGCGGTCGACCTGACGCGCACTTCCTCGAACGAGGAGCACAAAATGCTCTCGGGCATAGTCAATCTGGTCAATACGGAGGTCGAGGAGATCATGCGCCCGCGTATCGACATCATGGCGCTCGACATGAGTGTGGACTACGACGAGGTGAAGCGTGAGATCATCGAGTCGGGATATTCGCGCATACCGGTCTATGACGAGGATCTGGACGACATCAAGGGTGCGCTCTACGTGAAGGATCTGCTGCCTTATATCAACCGCGGCAAGGATTTCGAGTGGCAGAAACTGCTGCGCAAGATATATTTCGTGCCCAAGCACAAGAAGATCGACGATCTGTTGCGTGATTTTCAGGAGAACAAGATACACATAGCGATCGTGGTTGACGAGTACGGCGCCACGCAGGGACTCGTGTCGCTGGAGGATATCCTCGAGGAGGTCGTGGGTGAGATCACCGACGAGAGCGACTCGGAGGAGACATTCTACCACCGCATCAACGCCAATACATACCTCTTCGACGGCAAGACCCATATCGTCGACTTCGAGCGTGTGCTCGACATGGATGACGACGCTCTGGCCGACGTTCAGGGGCGTGCCGAGACTTTGGCGGGCCTGATGCTGGAGCTCAAGCGCGACCTTCTGCGCAAGGGGGACACGGTCGAGACGCACGGCGTGCGGCTGACGGTGGAGAAGATGGAGGGCCGCCGCGTCGACAAGGTAAAGGTTGTTGTGAACGATGGCGGAAGTGAAGGATAAAGCCCTGAGGGTATTGCTTACGGGGCCGATAGCCTCGGAGGCGGAGCTGACGGCGACGGCGCGCGAGGATGATCTGCATGCGGTCGCCGCCTTTGTTTCGGAGCACCGCCGACGCGAGTATCTGGCGTGGCGGGCCTTGCTGTACGGATATCTGGGACGATATGTACGCGTGGAGTATGACGCCTCGGGAGCGCCCCGTCTTGTCTCGCATCCCGATCTGCGCATAAGCGTCTCGCATTGTCGTGATATGGTTGCCGTGGCGTTGTCGGACCGTGTATGCGGTGTCGATATGGAGCGTCTTGACAGGGACTTTATGAAGGCGGCGCCGCGCTTCCTGTCGGCGCGGGAGAGGGCCTTGTCGGAGGATAAGAGACTTGCGGCGGCGGTGTGGTGCGCCAAGGAGTGCCTCTACAAGATGTACGGCCGCAGAGGTATGGATCTGTTGCGCGACCTTGCGGTCGGGAGTGTCGATTTCGCCCGCGGGACCATACGCGGCACTGTCGCTGCGGATGCTGCGGGGAATGCGGCTGGGGAAGGGAGTACTGAAGGTAGTGCTGCGGAAAATGTGGCAGGAAGCGGGAAAACTGAAGATAATGTCGCGGGGAATGTGGCAGGGAACGTCAGGGAGGGCGTTACGGTGGATATGCGGATGATGATCACGCCCGACGGCCATATTATCGTTTACTCGATATGAGCTGCGCGGCGTGTGGCCGAAAGGTCGGCTGTTGTCGCCTGCGGTCGGTTTTGGGGCGATAATCGTTGATATATAATTAAAAATTTGTAATTTTGCAGCGATGAAAGAACAGGATTCCCCTCTATCGTTAGGTACTGACAATCTGGCATCGCTGCTCAAGCGCTATGCGATGCCCTCCATCATAGCCATGGTCTCGTCGTCACTCTACAACATGATCGACAGCATATTCATAGGCCATGGTGTCGGCCCCATGGCCATATCGGGTCTGGCGCTGACGATGCCGTTGATGAACCTTGCGGCAGCCTTCGGAGCCATGGTGGGTGCGGGATCTGCGGCCCTGACATCGATACGTCTGGGGCAGGGAAACAAACCCGCCGCCGAGATGATCCTCGGCAATGTGGTGCTGCTCAATGTCTCGATGGGTATCATCTTCATGATACTCGGACTCTATTTTCTGGACGACCTGCTCTATCTTTTCGGCGCGAGCGAGAATACTATCGGCTACGCCCGCGATTTCATGAGCGTCATATTGATGGGTAACGTGGTGACACACCTCTATCTGGGTCTGAACAACCAGCTGCGCGTCTCGGGATATCCCCGCAAGTCGATGTCGGTGATGCTGGTGTCGGTGGGTGTGAATGTCGTTCTGGCGGCCCTCTTCATCTTCGTCTTCAAGTGGGGAATCAAGGGCTCGGCGCTGGCTACGGTCATAGCCCAGCTGGTGTCGTTGTCGATACAGATCGTACACTTTACGCGTCCCGACAGCTTCCTGCGTTTCCGCAAGGGAATATTCCGATTCAAGTGGGACATAATCAAGAATATCATCGGCATCGGCATGGCGCCATTCTTCATACAGTCGTGCGCCTGCGTGGTCGTAATTCTCATAAACAACGCTCTGCGTACGCACGGCGGTGACCTTAATATCGGTGCTTACGGTATCGTCAACCGCGTGGCGTTCCTCTTCGTGATGGTGGTGATGGGTCTGAATCAAGGCATGCAGCCCATCGTCGGATACAATTACGGCGCCGAGAAGTACGACCGTGTGATCAAGGTGCTGGGTATGACCATAGGGTGGGCCATGGGAATCACGACGATGGGATTCATCGTAAGCGAGTTCTTCCCCTATGCGGTGGTGCACCTCTTCGTGAGCGAGGACGGCAGCGGTGAGGCTACGGCCCTGATCGATGCCGCGGCGCACGGCATCAAGATCATCATGATGCTCTATCCTCTCGTAGGCTTCCAGATCGTCGTGGGCAACTTCTTCCAGTTCATCGGCAAGGCCAAGCGTGCAATACTTCTCTCGTTGACGCGACAGCTGCTCTTCGTCATACCGCTGCTGCTCATCCTGCCCGATATGTGGGGCGTGGACGGTGTGTGGTACACGATGCCAATCGCCGACTGCTTCTCTATCGTGCTGGCATCGGTGTTGCTCTTCTTCCAGCTGCGCCAGTTCCGCCGTATGATTGCGGCGCAGCGATACGAACGTATGGAGTAGCGCGGTGCGACCTCAAACTGCATCCCCATTATTTATCCGTCGTCGTATTATCTATCTATCTATCTTATGGCATCCGCTGTGGCGGCGCGTGTCGTGTATGGCGTTTTGCCTTATATCTGATATTGGGCGCGGGAGCCTCGCAGGGTGTAGGTAAAAAATGCGGGCGGATGAATTTCTGTTCATCCGCCCGCAGACGTTACAGTGCGTCGGTATGGATTACTTCACGCCGATCTTCTTGAGAATCTCCTTGGGAACAACGTTCTTGTTTACCATGATATCCATCGTCTTGTACTCGACGAAGGGACGCGAGAAGTAGTAGAAACCGTCATAGGGAGGACGTACGCCCCACGAATTCTGTACCTTGTAGAAGGGCGATCCGTTCTGGTCGACGGCCGTGCCTACGATGACCATTCCGTGGTCGTCGGTGGTCTCATAGTTGTCGAATGCTGTTTGGCGCATCTCCTGCGTGATGGTCATCTCCTTGACTGGCTCGTTGAGGCTGTATATGCGGGCCTCCTTCTCGGCCGACGAGAGCTTGCCCCACTTCTCGGCATCCGAACCTACCATATTCTTCTCGGCAACCTCGGGAATGACGCCGATGGCCTTGCTGCCGACGAAGCCCTTCTCGCTGACGTCGGTACCCCAAGCTACGGGGTGACCCTCGGCGATGGCGGCGTCGACGATCTGCATCATCTCATCCAGAGGCACGTTGTAAACCTCACCCCAGAGCCAGTTGTCGGGAACCTCGATAACGAAAGGCTCGTAGAAGGGGTGGTGTGTGAACGAACCGAACTCGATGTAGTCGCTCATCTTGATGGGCAGCGACTCGGCGAAGCTCTTGGGCGTGTACTCCTTGCCCTCGTATGTGAAGGTCTCGGGGCGCGGGCCGAAATATGCATCCAGTATGGCGTTGAGTCCATCCTGCCATGCGGGGGTGAGCTTGCCGTTCTTGTTCTTGAGGATGGCGTCGACGTATGCCTTGAGCACCTCGTCTATCTCGCCGAACTCGGGCAACTCGGTGCCGTAGTTGAGACCCTTGTATACCTCCTGCGGAACGATGCCGTACTCCTCGATGGCGTGCGTTACGTCATGTGCGGCACCGCCGACGGCGAAGTTCAGAGAGCCGTGCAGACGTACGTACTTGACGGCCTTCTCGAAGTAGATGTTACGTACGACCCACATCTCCGAGAGCTTGACCTGCGGGCCGCCGGCACGCAGGATCTCCTCCTCGAGGAACGATATGGTCGAGAAGCACCAGCAGGTGCCGCTGCGGTATTGGTTGGTGATGGGCACCGTCTGCACCGTCTTCGTGTCGGTGAACTTGTAGCCCTCGGGGGCCTTTTGCTCGTCCTGTGCCGTCGCCGTGACTGCGGCGCAGGCCAGAATCGCTGTCAGAAGCATCGATAATTTCTTCATATACGTTTTTGTTTTGGTTGTGTGTGCGTTGTTATTGCGTCGGCGGCCTTTGGCCCGTGTGCGCTACTTTTTCCTTGAGCCTTTCGTGCTCTTCGAATTCTTTACCGCCTCGAGACACTCCTCGTATGTCATATCCTCGGGCTTGCGGCCGTGGGGCATGCGGTAGTTCTTCCCCTTGTAGGCTATGTATGCACCGTAGGGGCCGTTCTTGATAAGCATGTCGGCATCCTCCGTGAAGGTCTTGAGCGGTACGGCTGCCGCAGCCGCTGCGGCCTTGTGCTGCTCGATGAGTTCCACGGCACGGTCGTAACCTATGGTGTAGGGGTCGTCGCCCTTGGCCAGCGATACGAACGACTTGCCATAGCGTACGTATGCACCATATCGGCCTATGCCGACGATCAGATCCTCACCCTCGTACTTGCCCAGATTGCGTGGCAGTGCGAAGAGCTCCAGAGCCTCGTCGAGTGTGATCGAAGCTATGAGCTGCCCCTTCTTGAGCGAGGCGAAACGGCTCTTCTCGCCCTCGGCGCCCTCGATCTCGACCATCGGGCCGTAACGTCCGATGCGTGCCTTGACGGTATGTCCCGTAGCGGGGTCGGTGCCGAGGATGCGCACCTGTGCGCTCTTGTCGTTCTGCGTGCCGATGGCCTTGTCTACCATCTTGTGGAAGGGCCCGTAGAAATCCTCTATCATCTGGCTCCACGTTATCTTGCCGCCGGCTATGCGGTCGAACTCCTTCTCGACGTTGGCCGTGAAGTTGTAGTCCATGATCTGCGAGAACTGCGACTCGAGATAGTCATTCACCACCATGCCTATATCCGTGGGCGAGAGACGGTTTTTCTCCTTGCCGAAACTCTCCGTAAGGTTCTTCTCCGTGATGCGGCCCTGTGCGCCGAGCGTCAACTGCGTATAGGCGCGGCGCTGCTCCTCGCGGTTCTGCTTGACAACATATCCGCGGTTTATGATCGTGGTGATCGTGGGGGCGTATGTCGACGGGCGGCCTATGCCCAGCTCCTCGAGCTTCTTCACGAGCGAAGCCTCGTTATAACGTGCCGGCGGCGCCGTGAAACGCTCCGTAGCCGTCACCTGCGTAGCCGTCACTTTCTCGCCCTCGACGAGTTTGGGCAGGGCGGCTTCGCTGCTCTCAGAGGTCTCATCGTCTGTCGACTCGGAGTAGAGACGCAGGAATCCGTCGAAGCGTATGACCTCTCCCGTTGCACCATATTGCCACTGCGTGCCGTCCACGCCGATGGCTATCGTCGTGCGGTCGATCTCCGCGGGGACCATCTGTGATGCTACCGTGCGCTTCCAGATCAACTCGTAGAGACGCTTCTCGGCCGGTGTCCCCTCGATATGCATGCGGTCGATATATGACGGACGTATCGCCTCGTGGGCCTCCTGTGCCCCTTTGGTCTTGGTCTTGTAGTTGTGCGCCGCCGAGTATTTCTCGCCGAAGAGCGACGTGATCTCCGTCTTGCATTGGGCTATGGCCTGCTGCGAGAGGTTCACCGAGTCGGTACGCATGTATGTGATGAGTCCCTGCTCGTAGAGGTGCTGCGCCACGGACATTGTCTGCGCTACCGACATTCCGAGTTTGCGGCCCGCCTCCTGCTGCAGCGTCGAGGTAGTGAAGGGCGCGGCGGGATAACGCTTTGCCGGCTTCTCCTCGACCTTGGTTACGGTGTATGCGGCGCCGACACTCTTGCAGAGAAACTCCTCGGCCTGCTCCTTGGTCTCGAAACGCGTGCCCAGCTCGGCCTTGAAGAGGGTCTTGGTCTGGTCGTCCGTACGGTAGAACTGTGCCACGACACGGTAGTATGGTGTCGAGTGGAAGGCTATGATCTCGCGCTCGCGCTCCACGATAAGGCGTACGGCCACACTCTGCACGCGGCCTGCCGAGAGCGACGGCTTGACCTTCTTCCACAGTACGGGCGAGAGCTCGAAGCCCACGATGCGGTCGAGTACGCGGCGTGCCTGCTGGGCGTTGACCAGATTCATGTCTATGGTTCGCGGCGTCTCGATGGCGTGCAGTATGGCGGGCTTGGTGATCTCGTGGAAGACGATACGCTTGGTCTTGTCTACGGGCAGGTCGAGAACCTCGGCCAGATGCCACGCTATGGCCTCTCCCTCGCGGTCCTCATCGGATGCCAGCCATACGGTATCGACACTCTTCGATAGTTTCGACAGCTCGTCCACGACCTTGCGCTTGTCGGGCAGTATCTCGTAGTCGGGGGCGAAGTGCGCGTCGATATCTATACCGAGTCCCTTCTTCGACAAGTCGCGGATATGCCCGAAACTCGACTTGACGACATAGTCCTTGCCGAGAAATTTCTCTATTGTTTTGGCCTTGGCCGGAGACTCTACTATAACTAAGTTTTCCTGCATTTGTTCCTTTGTTGGTTTAAGACGACAAAACCTAAGCCGTAAAACTTAGGTTTGCCGTATTCGGTATCATTACTCTATTTGACGAGTGTATATGTCAGTTCGAGGCGTATACTTGCGGGATTTATCGTGTAGTCGCCGCCCTGCACCACCGAACGGTTGAACGTGTACTGGTCGTAGGCCGTGGGGCCGAGATATATCGTCGTGCCGTTGACCTTCGAGTAGTCGATCTTGCCGCTGCTGTCGGGTTCGAGTTTCAGCACCTCGTTGACTATGGTCTGTATGTAGGACGATATGTTCATCTTGTAGCACCCCAGACTTCGGTTTATATATCCGTCGTATGCGAGCGACGTTCCCGATGTCTCCTGTGTGTACCAGTAGTCAGCCACGGGGGTGAGTTTCTTGTAGTTCGTATACATGCCCAGTCGCGGCATAGCCGTCTCGTAAGCCTCGGCCATCGCTATGGGGTCGAGTTTGGTGTAGTCGTAATCCGACTTCTCGAAGTATATGCTCAGGCTTGCCTGATTGATTGCCGCCGAGACATACTCGTCATCGCCGCTGTGTATGTTTCGCAGCGAGGCGAGGAACTCCTCCGTGAACTTGAGTTCGGTGAGTACGCCGCCGCAGCCGTCGACATATCCCAGCTCGACCTGCGGGCGGTCAGCCACGCTCTCCTCGATGGGGATTGCGGCGAAGTCGGCATTCGTGTAGTCGAACTTGACGCTGTTGGCGCTGACATTGCCGCGGGTGGCGCTCTCCAGTTTGAAATAGTATATGTAGTCCAGCGTGTCGGCCATGATGTCGGCATCGGCGCCTTGGTTGCGCGTACGTCCCAGAAGCTCGAATCCCGTAGCCGTGGGGTCGAATGCCGCAAGCGATCCTGCGCCCTCGGCTATAGTCTCCTCGGCAGGCTCGACGTAGAGGCCCTTGAACGTATGTATGAATGCCGAGTCGGTACTGTATGCCTCGATGTTGTGCGTAGCCATGCCGTCCCAGTCGCTGTCCTCGGTGTTGATGCACCATATTCTGTTTATGAACTCGCGCGTGAGGGGCGTCTCGCTCATGCGCACCGACGTCGACGAGGGATATACGCCCTTGTCGGGGTCGGGGAAGTTGAAGGTGAAGATGGGCTGGGCGTCGCTGGCGATGTGTCCGGCCTTGCGGGCGTCATACGAGATATAGAAGGTCGAGTCCTCCGACTCCTCGTTTACCAGATCCGACGTCAGTGCATAGACGTTGTACTTTACGGGCTTTGTGGAGTCTCCGGCGAAGGTGTCGACCTTGAATCGGAACAGGGCCGAGTCGTAGACGGGGCGGAATCCGAATCCGACGGTATCGACAACACCCCGGAGGAATGTGAACTGGCTTGAGAAGGCCATGCGGCGCAGCCCGAAACGGCTGTCGTTCTGCAGGCCGAGATAGAGCTTTCCAAGCGACGAGGAGATCAGCGAGTCGGTACGGTACAACCGCGTCTCGAATATCTTGCACGGCGTATCCTTCTGGTCGGCCTCGGTGAGTATGCCGCCGCTGTATATGCGGTAGCGCATCTTCATCTGCTGGTTTCCGGGGGCGAGTTCCTCGCCGAGGGTGTAGTCGGCGGTGGTGGTACAGCCGCCGAGAGTAGCCGTAGCCGCCACGGCCAGAATGGCTGCGGCGAAGAAGATGCGGCGTAAACTATTGCAGTTCTTCATAGAATCTGTTGTAATTGTCGAAAAAGTCCTCTTCGTCGGGCTCGCGGTATTCGAGTACGGGTTTGCCGCTCTGGCGGGCATACTCGACAAGTTCCGGCGAAGCCTTGGGCGAAGCGACGGTTATGCCGTCGGCATAATCAATAACGAAACGATAGAGATTTTCGTATGAAGGGGTTGACAGAATAGATAGTTTTTCATCCTTTACCCCCTCGTTGGCTATCTTTTCGGCGAACTGTGCGTCGAGCGGCTCGTCGAAACGGTCGTCGGCCAGCGTCACCACGATCTTCACGTCACGGAACAGCGGGTCGTCGTTGAATACCTTCTTCAGGTATATCGGAACTACGGCCGACATCCAGCCCATGCAGTGCACCACGGTCGGTGCCCAGTTGAGCTTGCGCACCGTCTCCAGCACGCCGCGCGCAAAGAATATGGCCCTTTCGTCGTTGTCGGCGAAGGCCTTGCCGTCGGCGTCGAGCAGGACGGCCTTGCGGGCGAAGTAGTCGTCGTTGTCGATGAAATAGATCTGTATGCGTGCCGAGGGTATGGATGCCACCTTGATTATGAGCTGGTGGTCGTTGTCGTCGATTATGAGGTTCATGCCCGAGAGGCGTATCACCTCATGCAGCTGGTTGCGCCGCTCGTTGATGCACCCGTAGCGGGGCATGAACGTGCGGATCTCGTTGCCGCGCTCCTGCATCGCTTGGGCGAGGCGGCGGCTCAGACCCGAAAGTTCGCTCTCCGGCAAGTAGGGCATGATCTCCTGACATACGTAAAGTATCTTGCGTGAAGCCATAACTTTTGGGGGTAATTTACATTCTTTGCAAAGATACGAATTTTTTTCTAAAGAATCAGCATGGCGTCGCCGTAAGTGCCGAAACGGTAACCCTCCTCCTTGGCGACCTTGTATGCGTTCATTATGAGGTCATAGCCGCCGAAGGCCGCGACCATCATCAGCTGGGTCGAGTAGGGGAGCTGGAAATTCGATACCATGGCATCGCCCACGGTGAAGTCGTAGGGGGCGAAGATGAACTTGTTGGTCCAGCCCTCCATCGGCTTGATCATGCCGTTTGTCGAGACGGCCGTCTCGACCGTACGCATCACCGTCGTTCCGATGATCACGACCTTGTGGTGTGTGCGTTTGGCCTCGTTGACCTTCTCGGCGGCCTCTTCGGTGACGAAGAACTGCTCGGAGTCCATCTTGTGCTTCGAGAGATCCTCGACATCTACGGTGCGGAAGTTGCCCAGACCTGCGTGCAGCGTGATGAAGGCCGACTCGATGCCCTTGATCTCCATACGCTTGAGCAGGTGCTTCGAGAAGTGCATTCCGGCCGTAGGCGCGGCCACGGCGCCTTCGTGCTTGGCGAAGATGGTCTGGTAGCGCTCGGCATCCTCGGGCTCGACCTTCTCGCGCACCCATCGCGGCAGGGGCGTCTCGCCCAGACGGTAGAGGGCCGCCTTGAACTCGTCGTACGAGCCGTCGAAGAGGAAGCGCAGCGTACGGCCGCGCGAGGTGGTGTTGTCGATCACCTCGGCGCCCATCATGTCGTCGTCGCCGAAGTAGAGCTTGTTTCCTATTCGTATCTTTCGGGCCGGATCAACCAGAACGTCCCACAGGCGCAGCTCGCGGTTGAGCTCGCGCAGCAGGAAGATCTCGATCTCGGCGCCCGTCTTCTCCTTGTTTCCGTAGAGGCGTGCAGGGAATACCTTCGTGTCGTTGAAGACGAAGACATCCTTCTCCTCGAAATAGTCGATTATATCCTTGAAAATTCGATGTTCGATCTGGCCCGTGGCGCGGTTCACCACCATCAGACGCGCCTCGTCGCGGTTTTCGGCGGGGTATTTGGCCAGCATGTCGGGCGTGAAATCGTATCCGTATTGAGACAGCTTCATGATTTTATGACTTTACAATGTCCGGAAAGACACACATATCAAAATATACTACGTTATTTTCCGGATTTTGTTTCACATTGTGACAGCTTTTCGAGAAAAAAATCGAGATTCAGCGCATCTTCCACCCTGAATCCGCCGCTGCGCGTGCGGCGCAGGGCCGTAAGGTAGGCGCCGCTGTGCAGTTCCTCGCCTATTTCGGCGGCGAGCGAGCGGATATATGTTCCGCGGCTGCAGCGCACGCGTATGTCCATGTACGGAAGCTCGAAACGCGTCATCTCCAGTTCGTATATGTTGATCAGCGCCTTGCGTACGGGAGCCTCCTCTCCCGCGCGGGCCATCTCGTAGGCGCGCACGCCGTCGATCTTCTTGGCCGAGTATACGGGCGGCATCTGGAGCCTTTCGCCCGTGAGCCGCTGCAGCGCCTCGCATGCCGCCTCGCGCGTGATGTGCTCGTACGGGTAGCGGCGGTCGACGGGGTGCTCCATGTCGAAGCTCGGGGTCGTGGCCCCCAGCTCCAGCGAGGCCGTGTACTCCTTCTCCTCGGCCTGAAACGTGTCGACCATCTTTGTGGCGCGGCCTATGCAGACGATGAGTACGCCCGTTGCGAGCGGGTCGAGCGTGCCGGCATGCCCCACCTTGATCTTTTTGTAGCCCTTCTTGTTGAGCGTGAACTTTATCTTGCGCACCACGTCGGCCGAGGTCCAGCGCAGCGGTTTGTCGATGACGGCGACATAGCCTTCGGCGAAGTCCACTCCGCCAAGGTCGAGAGTCTGTTCCATGCGTCCGTTATGCGAATGATCCTATGAGGGTTATGGCGCCTATGGCGGCGCAGTATATGGCGAAATATATGAGTTTGCCGCGTTTGACGATCTCGATCATGAACTTGCAGGCGGCGCATCCCACCAAGAACGAGGAGAGGAATCCGGCCACGAGGGGCAGGGTCTCGACGCTGCCGCCGAAGTCGCCCTTCATGAGGTCGAGCAGGGCGTTGCCCAGAATCGGGGGCAGCACCATGAGGAACGAGAACTGCGCCATCTCGTCCTTTCGGTTTCCGAGCAGCAGGCCCGTGGCTATTGTCGTACCCGAGCGCGACAGTCCCGGCATGGTGGCAGCAGCCTGTGCCAAGCCGATGATGAAGGCGTCGCGGTACGATATCTCCTGCTTGCTGCGGGGCTTGGCGTAGTATGCGAAGGTGAGCAGCACGGCCGTGAGCAGCAGCATGGCTCCCACCACTGTAAGCGAGGCGAAGGCGGCCTCGATGTAGTCGATGAATAGGAGGCCGACGATTCCCACGGGAACCATCGAGATGATGATCTTGACGATGTAGCGCTGATCGTCGTTGTAGGGTTTGGAGAACAGCCCCGTGAAGAGGTGCTTGATAGTCCCCCACAGCACTACGATGGTGCTGAGGACGGTGGCTACGTGGAGCGAGAGGTCGAACGTGACGTTGTTCTCCATCTCTATGCCGAGCAGTTCCTTCGCTATCTGGAGGTGTCCGCTGCTCGATACGGGCAGAAACTCGGTGAGGCCCTGAACCGCACCGAGAAGAATGGCGTCGATTATTGACATGGTTTTGTATGGGGTTTATTCATTTGTACGGTCGTGTCGCGTGGCGCCGTGTGCCGACGGCGCCGGATGGGTGCATGCCGGTCATGCCGCAGGGTTCGTCTGCGGGTTCCGGCAGGCGTGTCAGAAGCGTTTGAGCAGGGCGTATATCTCAAAGGCGAAACCTCCCACCACGAGTATCGGGGCGAGTGTGATCCTGCGCCACGAGAACATGGCGTAGTTGAACTGGTCGGGCGAGTCGCTGCCGCCGCCGCACATGAGGACCATACCTATTATTATGACGATGAACCCCGCCAGCAGCAGGATGTAGTTCTTCATCGTGACCGGCATTTCGGCGTCGTGCTTGTCGGTTGCGGCATTGAATCTTGCGCGCAGCTTCTCTAACAGATGTTTCATGTTGCTATTTCGATATGTCGTTGTCATGCGTATGGCCTGAGGCGCACACTGTCGCGGAGTCGTGTCTGCGTCGTGCGTCCACCAAGCGGCTGCAATTTGCAAAGGTAATCATTATCGGCGAAATACGCAAACGCTGTTCCGCTTTCGTAATGGAGCGGAATGGCGGCGGCGGAGAGTAGCGCATGGGGCGTTTTCCGGCTGCGGCGGCCGGATATATGTCCGGCAGGGCCTCGGAAGAGCCTTTTGGGGGTTTCGATACGGTTCCGAATCAAAATGTGCAAATATAATCCATATTTGGAAATGTAACATATTGATTTAAAGAGCAGAACAAGGATATCTCATATCGGGGGATGGTTACGAAGATTTTATTTTTATGTTAAAAAGTCGTGTTTTATTTGTTAAAGTTGAATTTTTATGATTGAATTTGGGAAATAATATATAATTTTGAGCGTAATGAAAGCAGTCTTCCTGCATTTTTTATTATTAACCCTAACTTAATCTCTATGAGAAAAATTCTTTACTACGGTTGTCTTTCTCTGCTCTGGGGTGTCATGGTAATTCCCCCCCCCTATGCGCAAGGCGCTGAAAAAGAGAGAGTAAAAGAGAGTAAGAAGCATGTTGAAGAGGTAGAAGTAGTCCAGCAGCAGAAGAAGCGCGTCAACATACGCGTGCTGGATGCGAGCAACGACATGCCGCTGGCGGGTGCCACCATCATGATCAAAGGTACCACCACGGGTGTCATGACCGATCCCGACGGTACGTTCTCGGGTCTTTCGGTCAAGGAGACCGACGTTCTGGAGGTCTCATACGTAGGTTACGTTGCGCAAGAGATCGCTGTCAAGGACAAGACCGATCTGGAAGTCAAGCTGGCAGTCGATGCGGGTGTGATCGAAGATGTCGTGGTAACGGGATTCACGACACAGAAGAAGGAGTCTATCGTAGCCTCTATCGAGGCGGTCAATCCCAAGGAACTGAAGGTGCCGTCGAGCAACTTCACCACATCGCTGGCGGGGCGTATCCCGGGCCTTATCTCGTACCAGCGCAGCGGTGAGCCCGGCCGCGACAATGCCGAGTTCTTCATCCGCGGTGTCACCACGTTCGGTTACGCGCAAAGCCCGCTTATCCTGCTCGACGGCTTCGAGGTCACGGCCGACGATCTGGCCGACGTGGAGCCCGACAACATCGAGAACTTCTCGATTCTGAAGGATGCGACGGCGGCCGCCCTCTACGGTTCGAAGGGTGCGAACGGTGTGATCGCCGTGACGACCAAGCAGGGACGTGAGGGCAAGCTCTCGGTGTCGTTCCGTCACGAGTCGAAGATCTCGATGCCGACGCAGCTGCCGCAGATGGTCGACGGTGTGACCTACATGCGCATGTACAACGAGGCGCAGTACAACGACAACCCGGTCATCTCGCCCCGTTATACGGCCCAGAAGATCCAGAATACGATCTCGGGCATCAACCCCATGATCTATCCCAACATCGACTGGTACAACGAGATGTTCAAGAAGTTGACCTACAACCAGCACTATACGCTCAATGCCAACGGTGGTGGTAAGGTCGCCCGTTACTACATGGCGGTGACCTACGACAAGGATACGGGTATCCTGAAGGAGAACCGCACCAACAACTTCAAGAACAACATCGACATCGACCGTTTCAACCTCATGGCCAAGGTGAACATCAACCTGACGCGCACCACGCGCATGGAGGTAAACATGAACTCGGTGTTCGAGAACTATACGGGACCGGTCGAGGATGCCACCACCATCTTCAACAACGTGATGAACGGTAACCCCGTTGAGTTCCCCATGGTGTATGAGCCGGACGAGGAGTTCGCGGGCGTGAAGCACATACTGTTCGGTATCGACCCGTCGGGTTCGATGACCAACCCGTACGCCCAGATGGTCAAGGGTTACAAGGACGGCTTTACGAATACGATCATCTCGCAGTTCACGCTGGAGCAGGATCTCGATTTCGTGACGCGCGGCCTTATGTTCCGCGGCAAGGCGTCGATAGCCACCTACGGTTCGTATGAGAGCAAGCGTTCGTATGATCCCTACCTCTACGCACTGGAGAGCTACGACGAGCTGAACAACACCTATACTCTGGCCCGCGTACACGAGGGTACGGAGACTCTGGGTGACCCCGAGACGTCGCGTACGGCCACCAGCAAGACCTACTACGAGGTCGGCCTGCACTACAACCGCAACTTCAACGACAAGCATGATGTCGGAGCGGTGCTGATCTACACGCAGGAGGAGGACAAGAACACGAGCGGCGGCGCCACGATACAGGCAACGCTGCCGGCGCGTAATCAGGGTGTGCGCGGACGTGTTACATACGCTTACGACGGCCGTTACATGATGGAGGCGTCGCTTACGTACAACGGCTCGGAGAAGTTCGACCGTTCGAAGCGTTGGGGTCTCTTCCCCGCCATCGGTGTCGGTTACATGATCTCGGGCGAGAAGTTCTGGGAGCCGCTGCGTGAGGTGCTGCCCACATTCAAACTCAAGTACTCGTGGGGACGCGTGGGTAACGACGAGATTGCCAGCGCCACCGACCGATTCTTCTTCCTGTCGGATATCGCCTTCGGCGGTGCGGGCTATCGCTGGGGCAAGACCTTCACCAACGCCTACAACGGTTTCTCGATCAACCGCTACGCCAACCCCAATATCCAGTGGGAGATCTCGGAGAAGCAGAACGTAGGTCTGGAGATGAACCTGTTGCACTTCGCCGACATTCAGGTCGAGTACTTCACCGAGTATCGTTCGCGCATCTACATGGAGCGTCAGAACCTGCCGCCCTCGATGGGTATGAGCGCCAACGTGTACGGTAACCTCGGCGAGGTCAAGTCGAACGGTATCGACGCCTCGATCGACATCAAGCACAGCTTCAACAAGGATCTCTACGTTACGGGCCGTTTCAACTTCACGTATGCACACGGTGAGCTGGTAGTGGCCTCGGAGCCCGAGTACAAGTATCCGTGGCGTACGAAGGTGGGCCATCCCGTGAATCAGGCCTTCGGATATGTAGCCGAGCGTCTGTTCATCGATGCCGACGACGTGGCCAACTCGCCCACGCAGAGCTGGGGTACGACGCAGGCCGGAGATATCAAGTACAAGGATATCAACAACGACGGTCAGATTACCGACGACGATCAGGTGCCTCTGGGTTACCCGACCACGCCCGAGATCAACTACGGTTTCGGTCTGTCGATCGGATGGAAGGGCTTCGACCTGTCGGCCTTCTTCCAAGGTCAGGATCGCGTTTCGTTCTTCATCAACGCCGCGTCGATCTCGCCCTTCGTAGGCTACAAGAACGCCATGCAGATCATCGCCGACGACCACTGGAGCCCCGACAACCCGGTATCGGATACGTTCTGGCCCCGTCTGTCGGCCAGCAGCAACGCCAACAATACGCAGCAGTCGACGTGGTGGATACGCAATGGCGCCATCCTTCGTATGAAGACTCTGGAGTTCGGTTACTCGCTGAGCGACCGCATCCTCAAGAAGACGCCGTTGAATACGTGCCGAATCTACTTCTCGGGTCTTAACCTCTTCAAGTTCTCGAAATTCGACCTGTGGGATCCCGAGATGGGAACCAACGGTTTGGGTTATCCGTTGCAGCGAGTTTTCAGTTTGGGCCTTCAGATCACTTTCTAAATCAAGAGACACATGAAAAGATATTTCAAAACAACGATATTGGCCGTAATGGCCGCAGCTACGATGGCCGGGTGCAACTATCTGGACATTGTACCCGACAATACGGTCGAGCTGTCGAACCTGTTCGAAACCAAGGAGAAGGCCTACAACGCATTGGCCGACTGCTACTCATACATGCCCGATATCGAGGGTGTTCACCTGTCGATGGCGCTGGCCGGCGACGAGTGGATCGGCCGTCTGGATGCGGGCGTTGCGGGCGTGCGTTCGTACACTCGCGGTTCGAAGCTCATGCGTGACTGGAACAACTCGACGGATCCCATTCTGGGATTCTGGTCGGGCGCCGGCGGTGCGAAGGACCTCTATGAGGGTATCCGTATATGCAACATCTTCCTCAACGGTCTGGGCGACATACCCAACATGCAGGAGGAGGAGCGTATAGACTGGATGTCGCAGGTGAAGGTGCTCAAGGCGTACTATCACTTCTATCTGCTTCGTCTCTACGGCCCGATTATCATCGCCGACAAGAACTACGAGCCCTATGACGACATAGACCTGATCCGTCAGGAGCGCAAGCCCGTAGAGGAGTGCTTCCAGTATATTCTCGGCCTTATAGACGATGTGCTCTACGACGAGAACGGCAACGAGAAGGAGGACCTCTACAACTCGCGAAGCGAGGTTTTCCTCGGCCAGATCGACCGTGTTGTCGCAAAGGCCCTGAAGGCCAAGATCCTGCTCTACCGCGCCAGCCCCTTCTTCAACGGCAACAGCGAGTTCTACAGCAACTTCAAGAATGCCGCCGGCGAGCACTACTTCCCGCAGACCTACGACAAGGAGAAGTGGAAGGAGGCTCTCGACGCAACGGAAATAGCTATCGAGGCCGCTGAGGCTCAGGGCAAGAAGCTCTACGAGTTCTCGGGACAGGTGAAGTTCTGGGATCAGGATGACTGGGAGAAGTCGGAGATCATGAAATACTGCTACAACAACCGTTTCTCGATCAATGATCCGTGGAACAGCGAGGTCGTATGGGGATATTCGAACATCTACTACACCTCGTCGAGCAGCATAGCCGCGGCGTCGAACCTTCGCGGCGATCCGGACAATCCCAACAACGCCGCATTCTCGTTCCAGTGGCTGGGGACATCGTTCCGTATGTCGGAGCTCTATTACACGCGCAACGGTGTGCCCGTGGATGAGGACAAGACCTTCGACTATGACCACCGTCTGGATATCACCACCATTCCCGACGACACCTACCATCTGGGTTACATGCAGCCGGGCGAGAAGACCGTCAAGCTCTACCTGAACAGGGAGCCGCGATTCTATGCATGGATAGCAGTCGACCGTTGCATCTGGCGCGACTACGACACGCGCGTATATCCGATGATGCGTTCGGGCGAGTGGCCGGGCGGCCGTAACAGCGGCAGCGCTACCGACTACTACTGGACAGGCATCGCCGTCAAGAAGTTCGTGCACCCCGAGTCGCGCGGTACTTCATGGCAGCGTGTGGTCAGCTTCCCCTATCCTCTGATCCGCCTGTCGGACCTCTACCTGATGTATGCCGAGTGTTACAACGAGTACTACGGCCCCGGACAGCCGGTATACGACAAGATCAACGCCGTTCGTGCGCGTGCAGGCCTTCTGCGCCCGATCGAGGAGTTGTGGAACGATGCGTCTATAGTCAAGACTGTGGGCAAGCACCTGACTCAGGACGGTCTGCGTGACATTATCCACACGGAGCGTATGATCGAGCTTTCGTTCGAGGGCCAGAGCTTCTACGACATCTGCCGCTGGAAGCGCGGCGACGAGTTCTTCAACAAGTCGGTTCAGGGCTGGAACGCACCCGACGGCTCTACGGCCGAGAGCTTCTACCAGCTGACGACGTGGCAGCCCCGTACGTGGATCACGCCCAAGAGCTATCTGATGCCTATCCCCAGCGAAGAGATCAACAAGAATCCCAAGGTAGACCAGAATCCGGGATATTAGTTTATCGGTAAAACAGAGATTGAAAAATTATTGTTATGAAAGCCAAATATCATATAGTTATCTTCGCAGCGCTGTTTGCCGCAGGCTTTATGGGCTGCAAGACCGAGAGCGAGGGTTCACGGGATACGGTTCCGCCCGGAATGCTCTCGAACGTGGAGTTCACGCCCGTCAACGGGGGCGGATATTTCCGCTATACGATCCCTTCGGACGAGGATTATCTCTATGCACGTGCCGAGTATGAGACCGATGCCGGCCAGACCATTTCGCGTACGAGTTCGGTCTATTGCGACAGCCTTATGATTTCGGGTCTGGGCTCGGTACGTCCCTACGAAGTTCGTCTCTATGCTGTTGACAACAGCGCAAACGAGTCGGAACCCGTGGTTATGGAGGTTACGCCGCTGGAGCCCAACGTTACGGCCATAGCCAGCACGTTGAAGATCTATCCGGGATTCTCGGCGCTGGTCATCACGCTTGAGAATCCTCTGGAGGAGGCGGTCGACATCTATGTAAACATCAAGACGGCGGACGGCCGTGAGGCTCTGAAGGTCTATTCGTCGAACCTGCCCGAGGACCGTATCTTCATAAACCAGCTGGAGGCCATACCCTATACGGTCTCGGCCTATATTCAGGACCGCTACGGCAACACCACCGAGACGATGGACTTCGGTACGATGACGCCGCTGGAGGACTACGAGCTCTCGAAGGACCAGTTCACCTTCCTGCGCGACCAGCTTCTCTACGGCAGCCACTGGGATTACAGCGAGCCCGTGTGGGAGGACCAGCATCCGTATGAGGACTACATGCCGATGTACACGCAGGACAGCATGAAGAACGCCAAGGAGACAAACTTCGAGGGTAATATCAACAAGTTCTGGGACGGCATGTACGACGAGGATGTAAAGTATTCGCTCAACTACTTCCACTCGGGTACGAGCTATCCCTTCTCGTACTTCATCGATTTGGGCCGGGAGGTATGTATCAGCCGTCTGCGTATATGGCAGCGTAACCAGTATCAGTGGACGAAATATTCGGTCAAGACGTTCCACATATACATCAGCAACGATCCCGATCCGTCGGACGGCGTGCTCGACGACTGGGAGTATGTGGGCGAGTACACTCTCAACAAGCCCGCGGGTGAGGCCGAGGCCAAGCTCGAATTCACCGAGGGCAGCGAGTTCTGGGTATATCCGGATGATCCTCAGTTTACGCGTCCGTTCCGTTACCTTCGCTTCAAGGCGGTGAAGGACTTCGACAACGGAACCGTCGGTTGTATGTCCGAGATAACGCTTTACGGAAAAGAGGCTAACTAAAAAATATTGATTTATGAAACGTATCGAATTAGTGTTATGCGTTTTGTTGCTGGCGCTCGGAGTCTCTTCGTGCAGCAACATGGATGAATTGTACAAGGATTACCTCACGGGATCGATATATTCGGGCAAGGTTTCGGACCTGACGGCTACGGCGGGCAATGAGCGTGTGCTGTTGCAGTGGACCAATCCCAAGGATCAGATCTCGAAGCGTATCAAGGTCGTGTATGGCGAACCCGAGGAGATCGTCGAGACCGAGTCTCTGGTGGATGAACTCTATATTGAGAACCTGTCGATGGGATCGTACGAGTTTACGGTCTATACGATGGACGAGTACGGCAATCTGTCGATTCCCGTATCGATCACCAAGAGTATCTTCACGGCGTCCATGATCGACGGAATAGATCCTCCCCGATGCACGGCTACGCTGCAGGAGAATGGCAAATATACGATCCACTTCACCGGAGTGTCGGGAGCCATGGGCATGTTCGGCGGCGATCTGGAGTTCACGATCACGGGCGACGGATTCACCTATTCGGACAGCTATACGGTCGAGGTGGATTATACGACTTACAAGAGCAGCATCGTCGATCTGGCGTTCGAGGACGTCGAACTGCCGGGCAGCGGAAATTATACGCTCTCGTACAAGCTCTCGGTCTATCCTGCATCGCTTAAGGATAAGACTACCAGTGGTGTGATCAACTATACCGAGGTGTCAATGGATACTACGGAGATCTCGGGCGAAGTTGCACTCACCCTTTAAGGTTAGGTTGTTTCCGGTACCCGCGTACTTCGGTGCGCGGGTATTTTTTTGTCCGTGCCGTGCCTTTACTGCTACCTCTTTCCCTCTTTCCCTCTTTCCCACGCCTTATCTTATCCTCTTATCGGGACTCCGTATCTCCTCCGGCTCAGACCGCATCCACATCATTATATTTCTCCTCACACGGGTACAGACATACGTTCCGTGAGTGTTGCCGCCGACGGTTGCCGTGACGGGGATATGTTGTTCTGTGCGTGGGGGCCGTGTATGTACGGTATGTGGGAGTATGCCGGAGAATATGGACAAGAAAAACCGGAGTGCCGAATATGTCGGCGCTCCGGTTTTTATGTTGAGGCTGAATTATATGTCTGTTGTGCCGTCGATACGGCCTATGGCGCAGTCTGGCTCCGGCACGGGAAGCCGGCGTAGGGACAACATGCGGAAGTCCGTATTGAGCCCTAATATAGGAATATCTTGTTGGACTTCATGTTGACGAACTTGTTTACGGCGAAGGCAGTGAATAGCAGCGATATGACCACGCCGCAGAGAATCATTCCGCCCACGGTCACGGCTATCTGCACTATCTGCGTGGATGCTGTGATTTCGGGCATCGTGCCGCTGAGGGCTGCGATCGAGCCTCCGAAGAGCAGGCTTGCCGTCACGCCGGCCCAGATTCCCTGCTTTGCGGCGGCGCCGAGGAAGGGGCGCATGATGTAGCCCTTGGTCGCGCCTACAAGCTTGAAGGTGTTGATGAGGTATCGGCGCGAGAATATGGCCAGACGTATGGTGTTGTTCAGCAATATGAGCGATATGATGAGCAGTGCGCCGCCGAATGCCGTCAATACTATGGTGATCTTGGTGATGGTGGCGTGCAGGCGCTCGATTGTGGCGGCAGGGTAGGCGACGTATATCACACCGTCGATGGCTGCCATACGGTCGGCCACGGCGTCGAGCGAGGCGCGGTCGACGGCCGATACCGACACCTCGAAACTGTTGCGCAGCGGGTTGTCCTGTATGATCTGCTCGATCTCGGCTTCGAACATGCGGCGGAACTCCTCGTCGTCGATCTTCTGCTGCTTGTCGACATACTGCACCGCCACGACACCATCGATCTGCTTGAGCTGTTGCTCGATGGCGGCGCGGCCGCTCTCGTCGACGCTGTCGTCCAGCTCGGCCGAGAGGGCTATGCCGTAGCGCAGGTCGCGTGCCGTGCGCAGGGCCGTTGTGAGCATATATCCTACCGATCCCATGAGGAAGAGCACCAGCGCGATGCTCACGGTCGATACTACGTATGAACGGCGTACTTTACGCCTCAGTCGTTTGTCGTCTCTCATTGCGTATAACGGTTATGACGGTTATGATGAATGCCGCGAGCACCGCTATGGAGAATATGAGCGTTACGGCCTCGATGGCGTTCCAGTGAGGGGCGCGGTAGCGCCACTCGACGGTGTGGCTGCCCGCGGGCAGCTCCAGAGCCCGCAATATGTAGTCGGCGCGCAGGGGGCGTACCTCCTCGCCGTCGATATATGCGCGCCACCCTTCGCGGGTGTATATCTCGGAGAATACGGCCAGCGCATTGCCGTCGCTTCGGGTGGTGTAGCGCAGGTAGTTGGGACGGTACTCCTCGAGCGTGACGGTGCCGTCCGTGAAGTTGTAGTTCTCGGGCAGGAACTCGTCGCTCATGACGGCCTCGTGTTTGGTGTCGACCTCTCCCGTGAGGGTTATCTCCTCCTCGGGCGAGGCTGCACGTACGACGCTCCGTACGGTCCATGCCGCGCCGTTGGCCGTGGGGCGCGTGGCAACGTCGTCGGCCGTGGCCGAAGGCCCTATGACATAACGTACGTTGAGCATGTCGAGCACACCTTCGTCACCCTTAGACAGGTAACGGTCTATGATATCCTGATAACGCGACAGCTTGGCGCCGTGATATCCTCCCACCGAACGGTGAAAGTAGGATGTGGTAGCGTCGTTGAATGTCGAGACCGAGGTGTTGAGGACACGGTATGCGGGATCCTTGTCCTGCATGATGAGTTTGTCGGCCTCGGTTGGGAGGATACGGGCCGTGCGCGCGGGCACGAAACTCTTCCACGAGAGGTAGCGGGTGTCTACCGTGACCAGATCGGCCGCCACGATTAACGTCAGCACGATGCAGAGGGCCGTGCCGCTGCGGATCACCTTGCGGCGAGCGTAGAGCAGCATTGCACCGGCGGCGAGGATGATGAATGCGAGCGAGCGCCATGCGTCGGCGCGCATGACGGCAGCGCGTTCGTCGGCCATGGCCGAGGCGACGCTCCAGCCCATGCTCTCATGTACGCCTTGCTTGACATACTCGTCGCCCCCCTGTTCGAGCAGCATCTGTCGGAACTGCTCCGAGAGCGAGGCTCCGTCGTGCTGCATGCCGAAGTCGAAGAGCGAGCGTCCGCCTGCTATGAGGATCAGCAGCAGGGCGGCGCATATTGCGGCCGAGCGTATGACGGCGCGCGTGAGACGCTTGAGGTCGGTCTGTTCGCTGCGTTCGATGGCTATGCCTGTGCCGAGTGCCGCCAGCAGCGGCAGCGTCCACTGTGCCACCACGAGGGCCATCGATACGGTTCGGAACTTGTTGTAGCCGGGCAGGTAGCGCATGAGCAGCTCGGTCAGCCACATCATGTTGCTTCCCCATGCCATGAAGAGCGTGAGCAGCGTCGCCGCCACGATCCACCACCGCTGCCGCGCCGGCAGCAGGAAGAGAGCCGTGAGGGCGAGGAATATGACCGCGGCGCCCAGATAGGTTGGGCCTGCGGTGTAGGGTTGGTCTCCCCAGTATCGGGGCATGTATTGTGCTGCCTGCTCCATGCCGTAGGGACGCAGGGCATCGGCTACGGGGCCGTCCGGGGCGAAGGTGTCGCTCGAGGCGCCGCCCATGAAGTCGGGCACGAGGGTGTTTAGAGTCTCGGTCTTGCCGTAGCTCCACGCCGTGGCGTATTGCAGGTCGAGGCCCTCGTCCCCGTGCGCCCCCTCGGCGACAAGTTCCGAGCCCCCGCGCGTAGTCTCCTTTGTGTGTTGCCACGTGTACCACAGGGGGGCGAAGTTCGACCCTACGGCAGCTATGCCTGCCGCGACGAGCAGCGCCGTGCGGCGTGCGAAGTCGCGGCCGCGTTTCGAGCGCAGGGCGATGATGCCCTCGCTGATCCACAGCGCGGCCATAGCTATGACGAAATAATATGTTATCTGCGGGTGGTTGGCTCCTATCTCGAGTGATGTGAACAGAGCCGTGAGTGCAGCGCCGGCCCATGCGTTGCGGCGCAGCGTGCAGTAGACGCCGGCCATCATGAGCGGGGCGTAGACCAGCGCCCACATCTTGGTTATGTGTCCGGCGCCGATGATGAGCATGAAGTATGTGGAGAATCCGTATGCGAGTGCCGCGACGAGCCCCACCCATGGCGAGAGGCCGAACAGAAGCATCGCGATCCACATGGCCGTCATCGAGAAGAAGAGGAACGAGGCGGGTGTGTCGACCACCTTGACTATTTTGCCGATGGTGCCCTTGACGGCCTGAGCGGGATATTTGACGTTGATGAGGAATGCTGGCATGCCGCCGAACATGCGTCCCGTCCATTGTGCGTCCTCGCCCGTGGCGGCGCGGTTGTCGAGGATATCCTTGCTCATGCCCTCATATTGCTGCACGTCGTGCTGCATGAGCGTCTGGCCGCTGAACTGCGGCGCGAAGTAGAGCGCCGCGATGAGAAAGAAGAGCACGATGGCGGCGGCGCAGCCTGCGGCCCTTTTGTATGACGGGGTGTTGATATTCATGATCGTATGCAATATTAATCGGGTCAAAGTTACGAAAAACATTCCTTTTGCGGTGTTCGATTGTGAAATTTTACTATATTTGCAAAACCAACAATAAGTGCTAAAAAGCCTGTTATGATAAGTCTTGATGCAATTCGCGCTCCGATAGCCTCGGATTTGGAGGCATTTGAAGAGTTCGTAAAGAGCCGCTTCAACTCGGAGGGCAAATTGATGTCGGAGATGTTGACGCACACGCTCTCGTCGCGAGGCAAGGGTCTGCGTCCCATGGTTGTCATGCTTACTTCGGCGCTCACGTCGGCGGCGAACAACCGTACGTGGGTGGCGGGCGAGCGCAACTGTTCCATGCGTACGTATCTGGCGGCGATGCTGGTGGAGATGCTCCACACGGCCTCGCTCGTGCACGACGATGTGATCGATCAGGCCGATACGCGCCGCGGACGCCCCTCGGCCAACGCCCTGTGGCAGTCGCGCAACGCCGTGGTGCTGGGTGACTATATTCTGGCACGGACGATGGCCTCGGGCATGGAGAGCGCGCAGTATGATCTGGTGTCGCACATAATAGGGTCGGTGGCCACGATATGCGAGGGCGAGGTGCTGCAGAGCCAGCACTCGCGCGATATGGACACCACGCGTCAGGATTATCTCGAGATCATATACAAGAAGACGGCGAGTCTCATCAGCGTGAGCGCTTCGGCCGGTGCCGTGTCGGTCATTGCGCCGCGCGGAGATGTGGAGCAGATGCGCCGTTTCGGCGAGGCGTTGGGTATGGCGTTCCAGATTCAGGACGACATCCTCGACTACAGCCGTTCGGCCCATACGGGAAAACCTGCAAACAACGACCTGCGCGAACGCAAGATAACGCTGCCGCTGATCGAGGTGCTGGAGCAATGTACGCCCGCGGAGCGTATGCGGCTGCTCGACTGTCTGTCGCAGTGCGCCTCGGATCAGGCTGCCGTGGACTACATTCAGGGCGTTGTGGAGAACTCTGGAGGTCTGGTTCTGGCCGCACGTACGATGCAGACATACATCGACCGCGCCGTGCAGATCGTATCCCGTTACGGCGATTCGCCCTATCGTTCGGCTCTGGTGAACCTTTGCGCCTACGTCGCCGAACGTGACCGCTAAGGGGCCGATCTCGGGGGGGGGACTCTCGGGGGGGGAAACTTGAGGAAAGCTTGAAGGTGCCTATATTGGTGGATCTTGAGGGTGCCGACCTCGGGGACCGTATTTATGGGTCTCGCGTGGACAGGATATGCCGTGGGACGTATGCTCTCGGAGGTTCGCATCGGGATATGTTTCCGGCTATGGCGGAGACTGTCGAGGGTGATGATGGAGCCGGTCGGTAGAGGTTTATGCATGTGCCGACGCGGGTGATCAGATTATGAGGGGCCCGTATGTGGGATCGGGAAATTGAAGGTCCGGGACGGCAGGATATTGTGGAGGTTAAACCGGATATTATGGATGTTATGATATTCGGGGCCGTCGCGGCGAGAGGCGGGCGGAGAGTCCGTACGGAGTACGGAGTGGTTTGTCCGCAACGCTTGAAACCGATCGATAATGTCGGTATGGGATGCATGGGAAGATTGGAGAGAAAAGGATGAAAGAAGTGGAGAGAAAGTGAAGAAAACCATAATATTAACCAATCTAAAAACTAAAAATGGAAGCAAAACAACAAAAAAGTAATGTTTTAGCCATTGCGGTGATGTTCGCGCTCTTCTTCATGATCGCGTTCGTGACAAATTTCGCCGGATCGTTCGGTGTCATCGTACAGCATCAGTTCGGTGTGAGCAAGGCATTCTCGCAGATGGGAACATTGGCCAACTTCCTTGCCTATGCCTGCATGGGTATCCCCGCAGGTATTATCCTCAAGCGCAAGGGTTATAAGTTCACCTCGCTGGCGGCCGTTACGATCGGTTTCATCGGCGTCGGCATACAGTTCCTTTCGGGCTATGTGGAGTCGTTCTGGGTATACGTATTCGGAGCCTTCGTTGCAGGTTTCTCGATGTGTATGCTCAACATTGTGGTTAACCCCATGCTCAACACTCTGGGCGGCGGCGGCAACCGCGGTAACCAGCTTATCCAGTTCGGTGGTTCGTGCAACTCGATCGGCGGTACGATAGCCCCCATCCTGTTGGGATATCTTATCGGCGGCTCGGTCGAGAACGCGAGCGTAGGTGATGCGGCTCCCGCGATGATCATCGCCATGGCCATCTTCGCTCTGGCCTTCATCATCATCGGCCTGACCAATATCCCCGAGCCTCACATGGAGACTGCCGAGGAGAAGGCCGCACGCAAGAGCGGCAAGGTGCAGAAGGATAAGTACGGTCCCATGTCGTTCCGTCACTTCGTTCTGGGTGCCGTAGCCATCTTCTTCTACGTGGGTGTCGAGGTCGGTATCCCCAACACGGCTAACCTCTACATGTCGAACCTCAGCTGGGTAGGCCCTGCAATAGCAGGTACGATGGTCGGCGTATATTGGTTCATGATGATGTGCGGACGTCTTCTGGGCGGCGCTCTGGGTGGCAAGATCTCGAGCCGTGCCATGTTGACATCGGTTTGTCTGTTGGCTCTGGTATTCGTATTCTGCATCATGTTCATCCCCGAGACGGTCAAGGTAAATGTCCCCATCGTCAATGTACATGTGCCTCTGAGCATGGTATTCATGTTCCTGTGCGGTATCTGTACGTCGGTTATGTGGGGCTCGATCTATAACCTCGCAGCCGAGGGCCTTGGCAAGTACACTCCCGCAGCGTCGGGTATCTTCATGGCTCTGGTTTGCGGTGGCGGTATCATCCCCTTCATCCAGAACTGGCTGGCCGATATGCCTTCGATCGGTTCGATCGGAAGCTATTGGGTTATCGTCGTAGGTATCCTCTACATGCTCTTCTACGCTCTGGTGGGCTCGAAGAATGTCAACAAGGATATTCCCGTTGAGTAACCCTCCGGTTAAGAGAACATACATGCGGCCTTCACCGTGCGGTGAGGGCCGTTTTTGTTTTCGGGGTACGGGTTTGGAGGAGTGGAAAGATGACGGTATTTGGCGCAGTTCTCTCCTTGAGGATGGAGATACGGGTCGTTTTGGCGGGACGTATCGTGCTGAGTTGTTAAAAATTATTATATTTGCCGCGGTGTGAAACATCGGCCGCACGGATTTTGCTCCTCGGTCGCAAAGGAAAACGTTATGACGAAGATAAAGGACAGGTGCGTGCTCATCACGGGCGGCGCATCGGGTATAGGCCGCATCATGGGCCGTATGGCTCTCGAGCGCGGGGCGCGGCGGCTTGTAGTGTGGGACATAAACGAAGCGGACGCAGCGGCTATCGAGGCCGAGGCGGGACGTCGAGATGCGGTTGCATGTTACAAGGTGGACGTATCGGACAGCGGGGCCGTAGCGGAGGCCTACGAGCGCGTGAAGCGCGAGTGCGGGGATGTGGACATACTGATAAACTGTGCCGGCATCGTCACGGGAAACAAGACCTTCGACCTTATGTCGCAGCGCGAGATCGACCGTACGATGGCGATAAACGCGACGGCGCCGATGACCATCGCGCGGCTTATGCTTCCCGACATGATGGCGCGAGACTGCGGGCATATCTGCAATATAGCCTCGGCGGCGGGTATGATCTCCAATCCGCGCATGTCGGTCTACGTTGCGAGCAAGTGGGCGGTTATCGGGTGGTCGGATTCGGTGCGTATCGAGCTTCAGCAGGCCCGCAGCAATGTCCATATAACCACCGTGGCCCCATACTATATCAATACGGGGATGTTTGAGGGTGTACACTCGCGCATACTTCCCATATTGGATCCGGAGCCTACGGCCCGCAAGATCATCCGCGGCATCGAGCGCAACCGCAACTTCTGCGGCATACCTTTGGGCTTCCACCTGATACGTTTCTGTCAGGGCGTGCTGCCCGTGTCGTGGTTCGATCGGATCTTCGGACACTGGTGCGGCATCTTCTCCGCTATGGACGGCTTTACGGGCCGCCGCGGCAAGTGATATGCACGCCGACGGTGAGCCGTGGATAAAATAAGTTGCCCGTAGCGGCCGTTTTTGTATACGAAGCCGTTTGAGTGAAAACAGTAAACGAGAGGAGTTATGAAACTTGAGAACACGTCGCCCGAGCGTATTGCGGCCCTTGCTGTTGCGCAGCGGGCATATTTCGGGTCGGGCGCGACGCTGGGCGAGGCGTTTCGCCGCGAGCAGCTTCGCCGTCTGGGTGCGGCGCTGAAGAAGTGGGAGCAGCCGTTGTGCGAGGCTCTGTGGCAGGACCTGCACAAATCGGAGGAGGAGGCCGTATTGACCGAGCTGAGTATCGTCGATGGCGAGATCCGCAACCACCTGCGCCATCTGCACCGCTGGATGCGGTGGGAGCGGCGCAGCACGCCGTTGAAGATGCAGCCCTCGCGCAGCCGTATCGTGAGCGAGCCTTTGGGCTGCGCGTTGATCGTGGCGCCGTGGAACTATCCCGTTCAGCTGCTGTTGAATCCGCTTGTAGGGGCAATCTCGGCGGGGTGTACGGCCATGCTGAAACCTTCGCCCTATGTCCCGAACGTATCGCTGACGATAGAGCGTATGATTGCCGAGACCTTCGACGAGAGGTATATAGCCGTCGTGCAGGGTAACCGCGAGGTGAACGGACGCCTGCTGGAGGAGCGTTATGACGTGATATTCTTTACGGGCAGCCCGTCGTTGGGACGTATCGTGATGCGTGCGGCGGCGGAGCATCTGACACCCGTGGTGCTGGAGCTCGGCGGCAAGAGTCCCTGTATTGTCGACCGCGGCGCCGATGTCGATCTTGCGGCGCGGCGTATCGTCTGGGGCAAGACGCTCAATGCAGGTCAGACGTGTATCGCTCCCGACTATCTTATGATTTACCGACCGTTGCAGGAGCGCTTCATCGAGGCCTTCCGCCGCGAGGTGCGGCGCATGCACGGCGACGATCCGCGCAAGGACCGCCATTTTGTGCGTATGGTCAACGAGAGGGCCTTCGACCGCGTGGCGGGATATCTGAATGACGGACGTGTTGTTGCCGGCGGCGAGACGTGCCGTGACGAACTATATATCGCGCCGACACTGCTGGCCGATGTCGATCCCACGTCGGCCGTCATGCAGGAGGAGATCTTCGGGCCCGTGCTGCCGATGATCGCCTTCGACGATGTGGAGGATGTGGTGCAGTTCGTCACCGAGCGCGAGAAACCTCTGGCCTTCTATTATTTCGGTCCCGAGCGTAAGGGCCGCGACATAATCGGCCGCACCTCGTCGGGCGGCGCCTGCATAAACGATACTATCATGCACATCGCAAACGAGAATATACCCTTCGGCGGTGTGGGCAACTCGGGCATGGGACGCTATCACGGCCGCGAGAGTTTCGATGCCTTCTCGCACAGGCGTTCGGTAGTTCTGGCCCCGACATGGATCGACCTGCCGTTCAGATATATGCCCTACCGTATGTTCGACTTCGTGCGCAAGATATTGTAGGCGCGGGCTGAGTACGGAAAAGATGACGGGAGCTTCCTTTATGGGAGGCTCCCGTCGTTCGTTTTGCCTGCTCGGCGGAGATACTATTTCTCGCTCAGGCGGTAGTCGCCCGCCTTCTCCGTAACGACACTCTGAAGCTCTTCGAGCGACTTCTCGCCATTGGTGAACTCCACTTCGGCTTCGGCCGGTGAGAGCGTTACGACGGCCTTGACGCCCTCGATCGAGTTGAGGGCCTTCTCGACATGTGCGCGGCAGTGGTCGCACATCATGCCTTCGACGTTGAATCTCTTTTTCATGATATGAATCTCTTTTTGTGGTTGTATGGTTTGTTGTGACGGCGTTGCGGCGACCTTTGTGCTGGCTGCATGTATGTCGGATGCACTTTGAGCGGCGTTGGCTCCGTTGCCGCCTGCGGTCGGGCGGCGCAGGGCTGCGGGACGTGTGTCGAGACGGCGCAGGCGCAGGCTGTTGGTCACGACGCATACGCTGCTCAGAGCCATGGCTGCGCCTCCGATCATGGGGTTGAGCAGGAACCCGCATATTGGGTAGAGTATGCCGGCGGCGACGGGCACGCCGATCATGTTGTAGAAGAAGGCCCAGAAGAGATTCTGGCGTATGGTGCGTACGGTGAGCTGCGAGAGACGTACCGCTTCGGCTATCTTGCGCGGATCAGACGCGACGATTGTCATGCCTGCGGCCGAGATGGCGATGTCGCTGCCGCCGCCCATGGCTATGCCGAGGTCGGCCTCGGCCAGCGCCGCGCTGTCGTTGATGCCGTCGCCGGCCATTGCCGTGTGGTGTCCTGCGGCGCGCAGCGCCTGCAGGTATTCGGCCTTCTGCTGTGGCAGCATCGAGGCGCGGAAGGTGGTGATGCCCGTCATGCGGGCCACGCGTTGTGCCGCGGCGGCGTTGTCGCCCGTGAGCATCACGGACTCTATGCCCATCGAGCGGAGAGCCTCGACGGCTTCGCGCGCACCCTCGCGTATGCGGTCCGTAACGCCCGCTATGGCCAGAACGCCACCCTTGTCGCGTATGCAGTCGTCGCTTATGTCGCTGACGGCGAACCATACGACACTCTTGCCGTCGGCCTCGAGACGTGAGGCTTCGGTCTCGGCATCCGGTGTGATATCTATCCCGCTCTCGATGACCATGGCGCGGTTGCCGGCAATATATCTTTTGCCGCCGACACGGGCCGTGATGCCGCGCCCTACGATATTCTCAAACGCCGCGGCCGATATTGCGGCCGCAGCCGTGACGTTATGGCCGTCTGCCTCGAGGTGGTGTACGATGGCCTGTGCCAACGGGTGGTCCGAGAGCCGCTCGATGGCAAGCAGTATATGGGCCGCGGCGTGTCCGTTGCCGAACCATATCGTATCGGTCACCTCGGGACGGCCCTCGGTGAGAGTGCCCGTCTTGTCGAAGATGACGGTATCGATGGTGCGGGCGGTCTCGATGCTTTCGGCATCCTTGATCAGGATGCCGCGTTCGGCTGCGCGGCCTATGCCCACCATTATGGCTGTGGGGGTGGCCAGACCCAAGGCGCAGGGGCAGGCTATGATGAGAACGGTCACCATGGCCAGAATACCGTGCGAGAGACCCTCCACGGGTGCGAATATGATCCATGCAAGGAATGAGATGAAGGCTATGGCCATGATCACCGGTACGAATACGGCGGCTATGCGGTCGGCCAGACGTTGTACGGGGGGCTTGCTCCCCTGAGCATCGTGTACCATGCGCACGATACGCATCAGCATGGTGTCGCTGCCCACTGTTCGGGCGCGCATCGTGAGTGAGCCGTTACCGTTGACCGTACCTGCATAGAGGGCGTCGCCTTCGGTTTTGGCGGCGGGGACGGGTTCGCCGTTGAGCATGCTCTCGTCTACGTATGATGAGCCGTGCTCGACAACTCCGTCGGCGGCGACGCGCTCGCCCGGGCGCAGCAGGATCAGATCCCCCGCGGCGATACGGTCAACGGGGATGTCGTGCCGTGAGCCGTCGGCCTCGACCTTGCATACGGTCTTGGGCCGCAGGCCCATAAGACGGCTGATGGCCGAGGAGGCGTTGCGCTTGGCCCGATCCTCCATGTAGCGGCCGAGAAGTATGAAGGTTATGATTACGGCCGATGACTCGAAATAGAGGTGCGGCTCGACCCCGCGCGAGAGCCAGAATTGCGGTGCGAGCAGGTTGAAGAGGCTGAACAGGTATGCTATGCCCGTACTGCACGCAACGAGCGTATCCATATTTGCCGTGCGGTGCCGCAGCTGGCGCCATGCCCCGACGAAGAATCCGCGGCCGAGGATGAAGACCACGGGCGTAGCCATGATCCACTCCACATATCCTGCCATGCGGTGCGGCAGCAGCACCTCGGCCGCCACGAGCAGCAGCGACAGTGCGGCGGCCCAGATGGTGCGGCGGCGCAGCGAACGCATGTGTGCGGCGTGCGCCGCTTCGGCCTCGGCGGCGGCATGTTCGGGGTCGTCACATATAATATCGTATCCGGCCTCGCGTACGGCCTCGCGCAGCTGCTCGGGCGTGCAGGCGTCGCTGTCGTACTCGACCGTCACCTCCGAGGCGGCGAAGTTCACGGCGGCGCTGCGAACGCCTTTCGTGTGTGCGATGGTCTTCTCGACGCGAGTGGCGCAGGCGGCGCAGCTCATTCCCGTCACGGGAAATATACGGCGGCATTCGTTATCCTTTGTCATGATATGGTCATCTGTTGTTTTATGTGACAAAGTTAGTGGCGGAGGCTGCCGCCGTTGTTACGGAATTGTGGATTCTTTTTTCAGATTTTTTTCGGATTTTTCTATGAATATTATTCTCCCCGCTCAAATATTATTGTGTTGTCGATTCTGAGGAGTGAGCGGATGAATATCGTGATGCGTGGCGCGGAATTACACCGCGTCGATCGGTTTGCGGCGTGCGGTGTCGTCACGGCGGAAGTCGGTAGGGGTGCGGCCCTCGACGCTCTTGAACTGTGCGCTGAGGTAGGCCGTACTCGAATATCCCAACCGTTCGGCTATCTCGCCCAGCGACAGGGTGCTGTCCTGCAGTAGCTCCTTGGCGCGTTCGATCTTCTGCAATATGAAGTATCGTTCGATGGTGCATCCGCAGACCGAGGAGAAGAGCTTGCTGAGCGAACTGTAATCATGGCCCATGCGGCGGACGATCTCCTCCGAGAGGTTGTGTTTCATGCGGCCGCCGCGTGCCAGCTCGATTACGGCCGTGCGGAGCCGCTCGGCCAGTTCCTCGCGCGGATCGTCTATGAGCACGAACCCTATCTCTTCGAGACGCCGGCGTATGGATTCGATCTTCCCGGCGGGGATTACGCCCTCGACCGTCGCCGCCCCGAGCGTGACGTCGGCCTGCGCATACCCCTCTTCGGCAAGCAGCGCACGCACGGCCATGATGCAGCGCGGGCAGACCATGTTGCCTATGCGCAGCGTCGTGTGCGGCGCGGCGGCCGTCGGGAGAGTATCTTTACGGTCGGTCATGCTGCAAATATACGAAACAAACCCCGAAATGTGAAACCGCGTGCGCAATGTACCGTTTGCGGCGCGGATGTTGCTATTTCTGCCCGGAAATATAATATGGGGCCTGTGTATGGCGTTTATATTGCGTAGAGGTTGTAAAACTATCGAACTATGAAACGGGTTATATTGATTTTGATGATGCTCACGTCGGCCGTGTCGGCCGCAGTGGCACAGGATAACGGCCGCGCGGCACGCCGTCAGGCGGCCGAGGATCGGGCCTTGGCAAAGCGTATGGCCGAGATTCAGGATTCGTTGTCGTACGTCGAGGCCATGAATGCCATCGACAGCATGGATTTTGTCTTTGAGGCCAACATGCTGGTATTCAAGCGAGGAGGTACGGCCAGAGTATATTCCAATCTGAACTTCATATCGGTCAAGGGTGATCAGGCGCTTATTCAGGTCTCTCCCGTGGACAGAGGCGGCGGCCCGAACGGTGTTGGCGGCGTGACGGTCGACGGACGTATAATCAACGTCGAGCGACGTGTCGACAAGCGCGGCAATACCACGCTGTCGATCAACGTCATGGGACGGGCGATCTCGGCCTCCGTGACCTTCACCATACCCAAGGGCGGCAACAACACTTCGGTGCGCATAAGTCCCACGCTCAACTCCAACACCATTACGCTCTATGGCGAGATCGTCCCGCGCGATCAGTCCAACATATTCAAGGGCATAACGTTGTAGCGGCGTTAGCGCGGAGGCGGAGGGTGGAACCTCTGTCGGCGTACCGGTGAAAGTGAAATGATGCAGGGCTGTCCGGATACTCGGACGGCCCTGTGTTTTTTGCCGTGCGTGTGGCGGAAGTGTCGCGGCCTTTGCCGTTTCGCTTTTTTTATTGTAATTTTGCTGCGACGGCCGATCGGACTCCTTCGGGGCCTATTCTTTGCGGCCCCGATGACTCGCTCTTCCCGCGTTCCGTGGTAGCCGTTTAACTGCAATCAGTTCATCTGTTATGATAACAGGCATTGTACTTATCTTTATTCTGGGCTATGTGTGTATAGCGCTGGAACACAAAATCAAGATTGACAAGGCGGCCTTCGCACTGCTCATGTGCGGCATTATCTGGACCGTGTTGAGCATCTTCTCGGGCGATGCCGATATCGAAGGCGAGCTTGTGTCGTATCTGGGCGACACGTGCGAGACGCTCATATTCCTTATCGGCGCCATGACCATCGTCGATCTGATCGACATGCATGGAGGCTTCTCCATCATCACCGACCACATTACCACACGTGAGAAGCGGCGTCTGATGTGGCTTCTGGCCTTCATTACCTTCTTCATGTCGGCCGTGCTGGATAACATGACGACAACGATCATCATGGTGATGGTGCTGCGACGTCTGATAAGCGACCGCCACGAGCGCTGGATCTTCACCGGCGTGATCGTCATCGCGGCCAACAGCGGCGGCGCATGGTCTCCCATAGGCGACGTCACGACAATCATGCTCTGGATGCGCGGCAACGTCACGGCCGGAGCCCTGTCGGGTTATCTGCTGCTGCCGTGTCTTGTGTCGCTCATAATACCTACGGCGTTCGCCTCGCGTATGGTCAAGGGCCATGTGACGCATGTGGCCGATGCCGTGGCGGCGGATGCGCTCCCCGAGGGCGTCGGGCCGCGTTTCAGCCGCAGCGTGCTTATAGGCGGTATTCTGGGCCTGCTCTTCGTGCCGGTATTCAAGAGCCTTACGGGACTTCCGCCATATATGGGCATGATGATCTCGCTCAGCGTGCTGTGGGTATGTACCGAGATCGTCTACGACCGCAAGCGCGGCATCGAGGAGTCGATCAAAAATCGTGTGGCCAAGGTGGTGAAGCATATCGATATGCCGACCATACTCTTCTTCCTCGGTATACTGATGGCCGTGTCGGGTCTGCAGTATGCGGGTGTGCTTTCGGATGCAGCGCACTTCCTCGATACGCATGTCCACGAGGCCTTCTCGATAGCAACGGCCGTGGGTATCCTCTCGTCGGTTGTCGATAACGTGCCTCTGGTTGCGGCCTGCATGGGTATGTATCCCGTGGCCGACCCAGCAGCCATAGCCGCTGCAGCCGACCCGTCATACATGGCGGCCTTCGCTGCCGACGGCACATTCTGGCTTATGTTGGCATACTGCGTCGGCGTGGGCGGCAGCCTGCTTATAATTGGTTCGGCTGCGGGCGTCGTCGCAATGGGCCTCGAAAAGATCGACTTCGCATGGTATTTCCGCCGCATCACGCTGCTGGCTCTGCTCGGATATGTAGCGGGTGTGGTTGTAATCTTCGTCGAGCATATTCTGGTTGGCATAGGGTAGCGGTCCCATCTGTCCCGATATAATGGAAGCGGCGGGCTCTGCATATTGCAGGCCCGCCGCTTCGCAGTAGTGTGTAGTGTGTGCTCATAGTCCGAGCGCCCGGCACAGGGCCTCGGGCATGGGGATCTCGTCGCACGAGATGCCGCCGAAGGCACTGCGTCCCTGCTCCGTGATGGTGAAAAACATGCGCCGCTTGTCCGCGGTGCCCATGCCACGCTCGATGAGGCCCTTGCGTTCGGCCGCGGCTATCACCTTCGATGCGTTCGAAGGGGTCAGCCCCAGCATCTCGCCCAGCTCTCCCGACGAGAGCCTTATTCCGTCCTTGAGGCTGCACAGCACCATCCCCTCGTTCAGACTGATGCCGTAACGGCGTTCGAAGTCGGCTTCGAAGCGTGTCACCGCCTGCCGTATGTCACGTATGGCGCATAGCTTGTCCATTGTCAGTATGTGTGTTTATAAAGTCGTTCGGTTGTGTGCCGCCTGTCGGCACCGTATAGACGATTCGTATGCCTGCGGTGTGTCACGCGGCCGACATGCGGCTGCGGAAGGATGTCTTCCGAAGGGGCTTTGCCGCATCGTATTGTTTCGATGCGGCTTTCAAGCTCCGTTTGTGGCGTCAGTCTACTCTTTGCCCAGCAGTACCGAGTCGATGATCTTGCGGAAATCGGCCTTGCCCATTGCGCCCTGCACCATCTGCGGCTGTCCCTGCACGGGAATGAAGAGCAGCGAGGGTATCGAGCGTATGCCGAACGCTGCGGCGAGCTCCTGCTGACGGTCGGTGTCGACCTTGTATATGACGATGCTGTCGCCATACTCCTCGGCCAGCTCCTCAAGTATGGGGGCCACCATCTTGCAGGGACGGCACCATGTGGCGTAGAAGTCTACGATTGCGGGCTTCGTGCCCTCGTATTTCCATGTCGTGGGGTTCGACTCGTAGTCGAATACCTTCTCGATGAATTGCTGTTTGTCAAGTTCGATCGTTTTCATTGTCTTATTGTTTTTATCGGTTTTGTTCTGTGCGTTTGTCGTGCATGCCGTCAGGGCGGCTGCAATGCTCATTGCGATCAAAAGTCTTTTCATGGTCGTTGTCTTTGCGGGCTCAGCCCTCGGTTTGCATTTTCTTATTACGTTCCTTTATTATTTCTTCCTTCCTTTCTCCTTTGCTCTTCTATTTCAATTCTCTCCTCCTGTCCCATTCCTCACGGCCCATTGCCGCACTTGCGGCTTCCCGGCCTTCGTAGTCGGCTCCCGCGGTGTGACTGTTGGCTGGTATGCGTTGTGCGGCAAATACCGTTCCCCGGTAATTGTATGGCAAAGGTAAATATAAATTTCCAATGTAACAAATTTCCATAGGAAAATATTTGAGATGTTTTTTCTCATGCCGGCTGTCGGTTGCGGCGGATTTCACTTATGGGAGTGCGGCATGCGGATCAGGATGATAGGTATTCTTCTGGATGTCATGATTAATATGGGTAGAGAGTGTCATAAGTCCGTTTCTCGGCCGAAAAAAGGCCTTTTTGCCGGAGGCGGCTGCCGCTTTTGGATATCTTTTCATATATTTGCAGACGCTCTCGGAATGAATATTGGACGGGAGCGGGTGAAACATTAAAAGACGACAGTTATGAGACGAGTATTCGTATTTTCGGTAGTGGCCGTGATGGCTCTGCTTGCGGTCGGTTGCTGCGCCTGCCGTAAGGGCAAGAATGCAAAGCCTCTGGTAGGGACGCAGTGGCATCTGGTGCGGATGATGGAGCGTGACCTCCAGATTGCGCCCGAGGATTTCATCTTCACCTTCGATGCGGATGGACACTTCGGTGGCAAGGGGGCCTGCAACCGTATGATGGGCAGCTACACTACAACCGATAAGGGAGGCATTACCTTCGGCAATGTGGCATCGACGCGAATGATGTGTCCCAATGTGGATCTGGAGGCGGAGTTGTCGAAGATCCTCGAGGATGCGACGCATTACGAGATCGACGGCGACATGCTGATGCTCCTGAGCAACGGAGAGATGCAGGCCGTATTCCAAGCCGTCGAGGCCTCGGCCAAGAGTGATAAATAGTATTTTCGGCCCGCGGTCGGGTCGCACGTAAAAGAAATGGTCCATGCCTCAGGCGTGGACCATTTGTCATTTACACACGTATGTAGTGTCAGTTGCGTCCGAAGAGCAGGTCGGTAACGTCGTCGAGGGTAACCTCCCCCACGATGTCGCATGCGAGGCGTGCATCGCCCTTGGCGATGAATATCAGAAACTCCTTCCCCGACTCTTTGTACGGTGCCGAGTATATGTAGACAGTCTCCTTGTCGACCGTCATGATCGAGATGCGTTCGTAGGGCTCCTCTTCGGCTGCGCGACGCAGACGGTCGTAGAGGTCGATGTTGTGCGGCCCCGAGAACTTTATCTGACGTATGACATCTATGCGGTTTACGAGATTTCCCTCATCGTCCGCCTTGTCGGGAAGGATACTGCGCAGCATCTTGCCAGAGAACTCGGATGTACGCAGCGACTCGTCTTCCGTGGCGGCGTTGCGGTTGAAGCGCGTAAGCGCACGGTCGTAGACCTCCATGAACTGCGGCGTCTGGGCTGCGGCCGCCGTCGCCGCGGCGAGTAATATTACGATTGTTGTGATAGCCTTTCTCATTGTCGGGGCGATTTATATTCCTATGCCTATGGTCCACATCTGTGTGCGCGGGCCGCAGCCGCTCTTGAAGATCGATGTGGGAGTATAGTTGCAGTAGAGGCTTATGGTATGGAACGAGAGTCGCAGCGTGGCACCCGCCTGTATGAAGTTTACGGGGAAGTTGTGTTCTTTGTCCTTCGAGCCGCCCTTATACTTGATCTTGGTATGCGAGTTCATCACTATGTCGGCGAAACCTCCCGCCGATACCGAGAACTTGTCCCAACGTCCGAACGATATTTCGACGGGGATGTGTAGAGCCGCTACGGTGAACTTGCTCTTCTTGACCTGCAGATCGCCGCCTAAGGTCGAGGGTGTGATCATCGACCCCTCGTCGGCAAGCGTCAGCGACTTGTCGAGACGGAAGTTGTTGGCGCGGATGCCTATTGCGGCCGAGATACCGAAATTGCGGCGGCGGTTGAAGGCCGAGAAGTTGAGTATGTTGACGGTCACCTGTGTCGATTTCCAGTTGTTCAGGTCGAGGAAGGGCCCGTAGTTCATGCCGTCGTAGATGCCGTAGTCGACGGGCGCGAGCATGTTCCATCCGAGCTCGAATGTGGGTATCGTAGTCGAGATGTTGCGGCCTAAGGTGAATGACGACGACGAATACCGTACGGGCAGTCCTACCGCTACGGGCGACTTCTGCTCGTCGACCGATGTGAACTCTATGCCGTCGATACCCAGACGCATCGACTGTGCGGCGGCCTTGTCGATGCCGAAGATGAGGACTGCCGTGAAGAGCAGCAGGGAGAGGATGAAGATCTTTTTCATTGCGGTGTTTGTTTTATCGTATTACATTCGTTTTTGTTACTCGATGTCGAGGATGTCGCGCAGGGGGGCGGTGCGGTCGCCGTCGTCGGTGCGCATGTCGGAGAACATACGCTCCGAGCAGTCGCGCGCCTCGGCCAGCGACGTGACGGGACGCCCGTTTACATATCCGTAGACGGTGGGTCGCGTCAGCGTTACGACCGCGACGACTACGGCTGCGGCCGCCGTTACCGTGGCTATGGCCATGTGCCACGGATTCGCTGTTCGGTGATGCAGACGCAGCGGGGCCTTGCCGTCGTTTGCATGCTCTGCAAGGGCGAGCATGGCGGCCGCGGCCCGCGCCTCGGGCGTCGTTCGGAATGCGTCGGCACCATCGTGTTGTTCTTCGCCTTGCGAGAGGATACGGCGCAGCGTCGCCTCCTCCTCAAGGGAGGTCTCACCGCGGAAATAGCGGTCGACGAGTCGTGACAGATGTTCAGAGTCCATGGTTCATGATCTTTAGCAGCTCCTCTTTTACTCGGTTGCGGGCGCGCGAGAGGGCCATGCGCACGCTCTGCTCTGTGGAACCGGTCATTTCGGCTATCGTCTCTATGTCGAGACCTTCGATATCGCGCAGATGCATCACCTCGCTCTCGCGCGGCGGCAGCGTCTCGACAAGGTGTCGGGCCAGCGCGCAGGTCTCGCTCCGCTCGACGGTGTCGTATGTGCGCGTCTCGATCGAACGCTCGGCTGCGGTGATGTCGACCTTCGGGGCGGAGCGCCGCCGCGTGCGTATGCGGTCGATACAGAGGTTGCGCATGCCCGTCATGACAAGAGACCGGAAGCCCGTCACGCGGATGAAGATACGCCGCCGCCACAACCTCTCGTAGAGGTCCTGTACGGCATCCTCGGCGGCGTGGCGATCCCGCAGCAGGGTTATGGCATAGCGATATGCCGAATCCTTGACTGCGACAAACTCGCGGTTCAGTTCTTCACTATTCATCTGTGACGGTTATCTTCTCCGTATGCCGCCCTTGTGGTGCGGTTCCGAATGTAATACGTTTATCGGGAACAAATATAACATCCGATATGTGATTTTCCCCTATTTTATTCGTTGTACCACTCAAAGCCTGCGCGTTACGGCAAAAAAATATCCGCCGTCCCGATCGGGCGGCGGATATTCCGTCATCATTTTGCCGTTTTGCCGTGTCTAGCCGATCGGCCGTTTCACTCCACTTCGCGGCGGTTGCGCAGGGCGTGGGTTATGGTCAGCTCGTCGACATACTCCAGCTCGTCGCCGAAGCCTATGCCTCGGGCTATGGTCGTGACCTTCACCGAGGGATATTGCCGCAGACGGTTCATTATGTAGAAGAGTGTGGTCTCGCCCTCCACGGATGTCGAGATGGCGAGGATCACCTCCCGTATGCCGCCTTCGGCCACGCGGTCGATGAGTTTGTCTATCTGCAGGTCCGAGGGCCCGACGCCCTGCATGGGCGATATGACTCCCCCGAGAACATAATACAGACCGCGGTATTGGCGTGTGTTCTCGATCGACATGAGGTCGCCCACCTGCTCGACAACGCATATCGTGGAGCGGTCACGCTCCGGATCTTCGCATATCGGGCATATATCCGTGTCGGAGAGGTTGTTGCATGATAAGCAGTGGCGTATGTCGTGGCGGAAGCGGGAGATGCTCTCGGCCATGCGATCCACGGCCTCGGGATCCATCTTGAGCAGGTGCATCGTCAGCCGCAGTGCCGTACGGCGGCCTATGCCCGGGAGCTTGGCAAACTCCGATACCGCCTCTTGCAGAAGTTTTGACATCCGGTTTTGGATCAGATACTGTTTGGTTTGTTCGAATCAATGCGTTGGCGCGGCGGCGTGTCAGATACGCTCGATGCGGTCGGTCTCGACCCAGCCCTTGTTGCCGTCGGCTATGCGGACCTCGGCCCAGCCCTCTACCGTGCTGCCTATGGTTACTACGGTTCCCTCGTGCAACACGAATAGGTCGGTTGCCGACTTGTCGGGCGAGCTCTTGACCGAGAGGGCCGAACTCATGACTACGGCCTCATTGCGGTCGACGAGCATGTTGCGTTCGCTCCATGCCATGAGTGTCGTGGCGATGAAGAGCACCAGCGCTGCGGCCATGCCGTAGAAGCCGCTCTTGCGCATCGATATGCGCTGCGAGAGCAGATATACGAGTCCCAGAGCGAGTGTTGCGGCCAGCAGCACGAGCGAGATGACGGTCCACGCCGTGCAGCTCATTGTGCTGCGCAGCTTCTTGGCCCACGATACGAGGAAAAACTCCGGAATCTCCTCGATCTTGTCCTTTGTCGTGCGTTCGGCATATTCGAGGTTGTGGCGTATGTCCTCATCCCCCGGCGAGAGCCGCAGGGCGCGGTTGTAGTAGAGGATTGCACCTCCCGTCTGCCCGCTCTTGAACAGGGCGTTTGCCAGATTGTAGTACAGCGTGGCCGAATAGAGACCCTTGTCGACGATGGCGGTGTATATCTCCGCCGCGCGGGCGTAGTCACCGGCCGTGTAGGCGGCATTGCCCGCCTGCCACAAATCCTCGGCCGAGGCTGTCGCGGGATCTATCGCCGCGGCGGCAGTACTGTCTGCAGCCTGTGTCTGTGCCGTCATAGCCGTGCTGTCGGCCTCTGCGGCAACAGCCTGTACGCTCTCCGTATCTTGTCCCTGTGCGGCCGTCTGCGCCTGCGGCGCCGCAAGTGCGGCTGTCGCAAACCCCGACACCATCATCACCATGACGGCCATGTATCGTATGATCTTCATGTCGTTGCGTTTTTATCGTTTTACAATCGACTCGATGTGCGATATGATACGCACACCCTCCGTATATACCTCGTTCATCTCCACCGACGTCGAGGGCGAGTATTGGGCCTCGTCGCAGCGGGTCATGATGTCGGTGAATCGCTGGGCCTCCTCCGTGGTGACGCCGCGGCGCAGCAGCTCCTCGCGTATCGACTCCTTCGTCAGGTCGGCCACGGGGATGTTCAGCTTGTCGCTCATGTATCCCCAGAATGCGCGCAGCATCTCCTTGTAGAAGGCCTGACGGTCACCCGAGCGCATAAACCGTTCGGCGGCGCGGAAACGCTGTACGGCAACCTTGTTGGCGCGGCGGTTACGTACCAGAACGGTATTTTTGCTGTCGCGGATCATCTTGCGCAGCAGGAAGTAGAGCGCGACGAAGATGGCGATGATGAGTATCAGCAGCACGAAGTACGTACCGCTGAGCATGAGCGGGGCCGTGGACTTGCGCAGGGCGGGGCGTGTGAGCTTTATGAAGCGTATGTCGCTGCCCAGCTGACGTACATCCTCCTTCGAGGTTGATGTGACGACCTGTGCGGGCTGGTTGCCGCCCGAGGCGTCGGGCGAGACCTCCATCTTCAGCGCCTCGGTCGAGAGGGTTACGTAGGCGTCCTTCTGCGGGCTGAAGAACGAGAACTCGACGGGCGGGATCTCGTATTCACCCTCGGCACGGGCGATGAAGGGGTACTCGTACTGACGGTATCCCGTCGTTCCCTGTGTCGTGGAGCGTATCGACTCGGTATTGCGCACGCTGTATGCCTCGAACGACGAGGGCAGGGTGAGTGTCGGCGCCTGCAGGAATGTGAGGTTTCCCGTACCCGAGATCTTCACCGTATATGTCGCGGCCGAGTTGGCCTTGATCTGTGCGGGGGGCATCTCGGCCGAGATTGTAAACTCACCCACGGCACCCGAGAAGGATGCGGGGGCGCCGGCCGGAAGCTCGTTCACCTTGACGGTGATGGCTCCCGTCGTGAGCTTGCGCTTGACGTTGTACTCCTCGACGCCGCCCCCGAAGAAGGGGTCGAAGTTACGGGCGTTCTGTATGACGACACGGGCTACGGCCGTTATATCCGTAGGTTCGATGGTGAGCGAGCCGCTCTGCTGCGGATAGAGCAGATACTCCTTTATGATCTGCGAATCGTAGACCTTGCCGTCGAGGGTTTCGCGCTGGGGCTTGTAGTTGTCCACAGGCAGCTCCTGCGACCAGAATCCGTTGAACGACGGCAGCTTGACATCCTCGAAGCCCACGATGCTGGCGCGCGTGTAGAGCGTGAGCGATGCGCGTATCGGCTCGCCCATATAGACGTTCGTACGCGAGAGGTTCAGACGCAGCACGATATCATCCTTTGCCACCTTGTTCTGCACGGCATTTCCCTGTTCCGCGGCGCGTCCCTGCTGTTGCTGCTGGCTTGCGCCGCCGCCGTCGACAACCTCTATGGGTGTTGCCTTGGTGGTGTAGCGTTTGCCGTCGACCTCGATCGAGGCGGGGCCTATGGTTATGTTGCCGGCGCTCTGCGCCACCACTACGTATGTGATGGTGCAGGTCTTCTTCTGTGACGATACGCCGTTGATGCTCTGGAACTCGAATCCGGTTGAGGTGGTCGGGCCGGCCAGAATATCCAGACCCTCGAATGACGGCGGGGTGAAGGATCCGTCGTCGGGCTTGTTGGTATCGAGGACGAACTCCACACGGAACATCTCGCCTGCAGTGACTATGAGCGGGGTGTTTATCTCGAAGGTGTGGGTATCGGCGGCGCGCACGGTGCCGAAGCATGACAGCGTCGTCAGCAGCAGAAGTATGTGTCTGAAAAATCGTGTCATATCGTATCTAAAGGTCTTATATGGCAAAACGCTCGTGCGGGCGGTTTTATTTTCTGCCGTGAGTCAAAAATAACCTAAAAAGAAGTTCCGCATCCTTTTGGGGTGCGAAACTTCTGATCTTTTGGGTCTTTTAGTGCTGGAAGTCGGCGAAGAAGTCGTTGCCCTTGTCGTCGACGATGATGAAGGCGGGGAAGTTCTCGACGTAGATCTTGCGTACGGCCTCCATTCCCAGCTCGGGGAAGTCGACAACCTCGACGCTCTTGATCGAGTTCTTGGCCAGCACGGCGGCGGGGCCGCCGATAGAACCCAGATAGAATCCGCCGTTTGCCTTGCAGGCATCGGTGACGGCCTTTGAGCGGTTGCCCTTGGCCACCATCACCAGCGAGCCTCCGTGCTTCTGGAACAGGTCGACGTAGGGATCCATACGTCCGGCCGTGGTGGGGCCGAACGATCCCGAGGCCATGCCTTCGGGGGTCTTGGCCGGGCCGGCATAGTAGACGGGGTGCTTCTTGAAGTATTCGGGCATGGGCTTGCCTTCGTCGAGCATCTGCTTGATGCGGGCGTGGGCGATGTCGCGGGCCACGATGAGCGTACCCTTGAGGTTCAGACGCGTCTTGATGGGGTATTTGGTCAGGATGGCGCGCACCTTGTCCATACCCTCGTCGAGGTCGATGTCCACGGCGGGCGACATGGCCGGAGCCTTGGCCGGCAGGAAGCGTGCGGGATTCTTCTCCAGCTTCTCGAGGAAGATACCTTCGGGCGTGATCTTGGCCTTGATGTTTCGGTCGGCCGAGCAGCTGACGCCGATGGCGACTGGGCAGCTTGCGGCGTGGCGCGGCGCGCGGATCACACGTACGTCATGTACGTAGTACTTGCCGCCGAACTGCGCACCCATACCCAGTTCGTGGCACATGTCGGTCACCTTCTTCTCCCACTCCAGATCGCGGAAGCAGCGGCCGCCCTCGTTGCCCGAGGTGGGCAGGTGGTCGAGATATCCGGCCGAGGCCTTCTTCACGGTCGAGAGACACATCTCGGCCGACGTGCCGCCGATACATACCGCAAGGTGGTAGGGCGGGCATGCCGAGGTTCCGAGGTCGGCGAGGTGCTCCTTGAAGAACTTGGTGAGCGACTCCTCGTTGAGCAGGGCCTTGGTCTGCTGGTAGAGGAAAGTCTTGTTTGCCGAGCCGCCGCCCTTGGTGATGAAGAGGAACTCGTACTCCATGCCGGGCTTGCCGCCGTAGATGTCGATCTGTGCGGGGAGGTTGGTGCCCGAGTTCTTCTCGTCGATCATCGAGAAAGGTACTACCTGCGAGTAGCGCAGGTTGCGGTCCTTGTAGGTCTCATATACGCCGCGGGCGATGCAGGCGGCATCGTCGGCACCCGTATATACATCCTCGCCCTTGTGGGCTATGCAGATGGCCGTACCCGTATCCTGACACGTGGGCAGCTGACCCTCGGCCGCTACCGTCTGGTTGAGAAGCATGGTGTATGCGACGAACTTGTCGTTGTCCGAGGCTTCGGGATCCTCGAGTATCGATGCGAGCTTAGCAAGGTGTGCCGGACGCAGGTAGAACGATACGTCGGCATAGGCCTCCTTCGAGAGCAGTTCCAAACCTTTGGGGTCTACTTTCAGTATTTTACGTCCGTCGCACTCGACGACCTTAACGTAATCCTTCGTCAGAAGGCGGTACTCGGTGGTATCCTTCTCGATGGGATAGGGTTCCTGATAGATGAAATCAGCCATAGCTTGAGTCTGTTTTATTCGGTTTATGATATTGTTACGTTTGTCTTTACGGCATTATTCCGTTGCACATCAAAATCTTTGCAAAATTATAAAAAAAAGTGCAATTATCCGCTTCGCCAATCTTTTTTCGGCGCAGCCGCCGCGTCGGTCGGGCAAGCTCCCGCGGCAAGGGGATGTGCCGTGTGCGGACTATGGCGGTCAATGTGATATGGCGTGGCGTACGGCATGTGATTTTGCTGGCGATTTTGTCGCGTCGGGATTTGTGCGGTTACGATGATATGCATATCCATTGTAAATGGATACAGTATGTTCGGTGCGTGTGCTGCGGTGCGCGTACGGATGTCGAACCTTAAAAACCGGAATACTTATGGAATCATTGGGCAAAGGCAACATACGCAACATGTTGCGAGATTATCTCTACGGCGAGATCGAGGATTACATCTCGTCGTGCCGCGGCATAGGCTGACCCGAGGGGTGGCGTTCGGAGGTGCGCGGCATAGCGCGGCGGGCATTGGAACTGCTCTTCACGCACGACGAGGCTGAGATCACCGAGGTCGAGCAGTACGGCACCAGCCTTAGGTTTACATATATCCTGCGCGGCTACGGCATGGGCGAGGCGGCAAACGTCGAGTTCGAGCGCGACGGATACGATTATCTGCGCATACGTTTCTCGGTGCTGCGCGACGGCCGCGTCTCGACGATGGCGACCTATGAACGTCAGGACGGCGATGTGTCGCTCAACTACCGCCGCCAGAACGGCGAGTTTGTATATGTAAGGGGATGATACGCATACGGCAATCTCCGGCATATCTGTTGTATGGGCTGTATAAGTTGTGCTTATGGCACGATAGGTAAAAACGATGCAGCGATTCGATTTTTGTCGAACAACGCATCGTTTTATTGTTTATTTTTGCATCAAAGAAAAAACGATAAGCAAAACTTATAAAAAATTACAGCTATGTTGAGTAAGAAGATGCACGATGCGCTCAATGCGCAGATCAATGCCGAGATGTGGTCGGCCTATTTGTATCTTTCGATGTCGATGGATGCCGCCGACAAGGGTCTCAAGGGTGTGGCCAACTGGTTTGCCGTACAGTACAGGGAGGAGCAGGACCACGCACAGATACTGATAAACTACCTGCTTTCGCGCGGTGCGCGCGTGGAGCTGGCGCCCATAGCGGCTGTCACGACGTCGTGGGCATCGCCTCTGGAGATGTTCGAGGATACGCTCTCGCACGAGAAGGAGGTTACGGCCATGATCAACGACCTGTGTGGCATTGCCGAGGCCGACAGCGACCGCGCTTCGTCGAACATGCTGGTATGGTTTGTCGACGAGCAGGTCGAGGAGGAGCAGACCGCCGCGGATATTATCGGCGAGCTTAAGATGATCGGTGAGGACAAGTTGGGCCTCTACATGATCGACAAGGAGCTGGGCGCCCGTACATACGAGGTTGCCGAGCCTCTGGCTTCAAAGGCCTGAATGGTCGAGACGAATCGTAAACGGATGAAAACTCCGCATTCCGAAAGGGATGCGGAGCTTTTTTGTATTCTCAGTCGGCTGTTGTACTTGTGTATGTCTTGACTGTCTCCGTGAAAATTTCTTTCTCCTCATGGCTGCCCTCATGTGACTGTCTTCGTGTTGTTATTGCGGGCGGAGCGGGGCTGCAATGTTAAAGCATACCGGTTAAAGCAGCCCGAGGTTGCAGACGAAGATGTAGATAAGCAGCAGCGGGGTGATGTATCGCAGCGTAAAGCGCAGCAGTGGGAAGGCCCGGCCGCGAAGCTCGCCGTAATTTGTCATCTCGCCCCGCAGGAACGAAGGTTTCATGTACCACGCGGCGAAGATGCAGGTGAACAGGCCGCCCAGCGGCATGAGTATGTTGGCTGTGGTGTAGTCGAATATCTCGAAGAAGGATATATCCTCAAGGTGCAGCCACGATCCGATGTTGATGTCGAAGGTAAATGCGAGCGTCAGGGCGCAGAGCGCTACCGAGAGCGCCGAGGTCAGACGTGTGGCGTTCTTGCGTGAGAGCTTGTGCTCTTCGGCGAAGTATGCTGTCAGCACCTCGTGGAACGATATCGTGGATGTAAGCGATGCGAGCGTCAGCAATATGAAGAACACGGCCGACCAGAGCGCCGCGAAGGGCATGCCCTTGAATATCTCGGGCAGGGTGACGAATATGAGCGAGGCGCCCTCCGTCGGCTCGAGCCCCGCACTGAAGACGGCGGGGAATATGACCAGACCTGCCAGCACGGCCACGAGCAGCGTCAGCAGCGATACGCTGAATGCGGTTGTGGTGAGGTTGTTGTCGCGTTTGAAGTAGGATGCGTATGTGACCATGCAGCCCATGCCTACCGAGAGCGAGAAGAATGCCTGCCCGATGGCCGTGAATATGGTCTTCGGAGCGAATGCCTCACTGAAGTCGGGCTTCAGGAAGAAACGGTATCCCTCGGCGGCGTCGGGCATGAATGCCACGCGTACGGCCATGACGATGAGGATTATGAAGAGTGCGGGCATCATCACCTTGGCGGCCTTCTCGATGCCTTTCTCCACGCCGCGTATGATGATCATGTGCGTGAGCAGTATGAATATGACGGTATATATTGCCTGCCGTGGGGATGCTTGGAAGGCATCGAATTGTGCGGTGAAACTTTCGGCGGAGGTGTAGAGCGGGCCGAAGAGTGAGCTTACGAGATATTCGAGCGACCATCCGGCCACGATGTAGTAGTATCCCGATATGAAGAGTGCGGCCAGCGCGCCGTTGTACCCGACCCACTTCCAGCGTTTCGACAGGGAGCGGAAAGCACCTACGGCATTGAGGTGAGTCTTTCGGCCCACGGCGAACTCGGCGAGCATGACGGGTATGCCCACCACGAAGACACAAAGCAGATATACCAGCAGGAAGGCGGCGCCGCCATGCTCGCCGGCCATGTAGGGGAAACGCCAGATGCTTCCCAAACCTATCGCGCTGCCCGCGGCGACGAGTATAGCGCTTATCTTGCCTCCGAAGGAGGCTCTCGATTCTTCGCTCATATATGTTGGGAGTGTGAAATTGCCGGTCCGCAAACCGACGGTCACAAATATAGCAAAAGTCGGGCGCAAAGTCTCACGCGCAGGGTGTAATTTTGTCCCGCGGTCTGCGATATTCATCATATATGCAGAAAATGGGGCATTTTGCCTTCATGTCCGGCCTCTGATGGATGTCTTTTCATGAGTATTGCGTTGTTGCAGAGGCTGTGGCTATTATTTATATTGATTGATGTCTCGATTGCGGGGCGTCTGCCGGCCATTCGTGCCGATTGTTCACATTGATCGTGTGTGTCGACTTTTGTCCCCGATTTTTTTGTGAGGATTTTTTACATCGGATCTTTGTGTGGGGCGGGGCATGCGCCGATAATATTTTCCACGGGACTAGGTGTAATGTGCTGCCATAAAAAACTCCCCGCAATCAACGTTGCGGGGAGGGTGTATAGCGATACACGGCGGACGAGCCGCTGCGTGTGGTCACCTTATAGGATAGATATGTGTGCGGATAGGATAGATATGTATGCGGGTCGGGTCTTAAATGGGACGGGAGAGGGCTGTCCGCCGTTTTACCCTGTAATCTCTTCTCCTTGCATCCAAAAGCGTTGTGCGGCTGTCGTAACCTCCTTATCTGCGTCCAATGAATTGCATATGATCGTTTGTATCCAGATGTTTTTCGTCCAAAAGAATTTTCGTTTACCCGATTGCATCCATTGCCGCCCGAACGCTATGCGGAGCCCTCTCCTTGTCCCGTGTCTCTATTTATCGGTTGCTTTATATGTTTGTTTGTCTGGTCAATCTCTTATCTTGTTTTTCATCTCTTGCCGTATGCCTATTTAGCCTTGCCTCTATTCCATACACATACCTCTATGTCATACCCATGCCTCCATGTATATACTTTACGGAGTTTTTCATTCTTCCCGTGCCGAGCCGTCCACTGCTTTTGTATTAGCCCCTTTTGCCGCATGTTCCTTATCCGGCCCCTCGGTCGGGGAAAGGTATGGGGAGCGAAGAGAGGTACCGATCCTTTCCGATAAATCTACAACTTCTCTCTGTCTGTTTCTACGTCCAAAATAGTACCTCAATCATCCTTCCATGTCATGAATTGCATTCTGTGGCACCATCTCTCCGCATCCCCATTATATAATTATTATGCTTGGTAGGGTCAACCCCAAATCTATTATATTCTTACCATCAAATCCTTTTTCTCTCTCCTTGTTCTCTGTTCTCTCCTCGCTCTCTCCTTGCTCTCTCCTCGTCTCCTCCTTGCTCTCTCCTCGCCCCTCTCCCTTCTTCTCTGACGTCCTCTTTCTATCCCTCTCATCCTCATCCACACCCTCATCCACACCCTCATTCACACCCTCATTCACACCCTCATTCACACCCTCTCGCCCTCGGTTCCTCAGCATTTTCCCTCTCTGCCCTCGGGCGGTAAGACGATGTTATTTGTCGGGGAGCTTGGCGGTGTATTGCCAACTGCGGAAGTTGTGTTCGTCGTCGACGGTGAGTTCGTGGGAGTTGAACCACTCGACGAAGGCGCGCCACTGCTCTTTGTTGTCGGCACACCACTCATTGAATGCTTCGGGGGCGCTCCCGCGCAGGATCCAACGGCTGTATGCCTCCATGTGTCCCGCCTGTTTGATCTGGCGCTGGCGGTCGAAAAGCAGGTTGGGATATACGTATCCGTAGTCGTTCGGTTCGGAGAAGTATTCGTCGACGAAGATGTCGCGTATGCGGCAGAGATTGTCGATCGAGAATGGCGGCAGCCCCACCTTGACTACGGCATTGCCCAGTGTAGGCTCATATACGGCCACGCCGTACGGGAAGCGCATCACCTTGAGGGTCTCGTCGTACCAGATGGAGTTGTTCTCCGAGAAACTTATGTATATGAGATCCTGCCCGCGGTCGTTCTTCTCGTGCCAGATGTTCGAGTCGTATGCCTCAGCCAGCAGACGGCTCACCTCCATGTTCTGTTCGCCGTTGCACACCATATTCATATATATCTCGCCATAGATCATCCCCCAGACCGACTCGGGCGAGCTGAGGTATATTCCGGCAGCACGCCAGTAGTTGTCGGGGTACGAGGGGTCGAGCTCTATGCCGCGCTCGAAGTACATGAGGGCCTCGTCGTAGCGTTTGTCCTTGAATGCGAGGGCGCCGAGCTCCATGTGCAGGGCTCCCGAGTGAGGGAATGCCTTGAGGCCGCGGCGGTATATCTTCTCGGCCTTTCGGTCGTTTCCGCGGCCGGCGTAGCTGTTGCCCCATACCTGATAGAGCCGGTCGTCGACAGACATGTCGCGCGAGAGGCGGCTGAAGATACGCCCGGCACGGGTGTAGTCCTCCTGAAGGTAGTAGGCATATCCCAACTCGTAGTTGGTGAGGTAGCTCTGCGAATACGACGAGAGGGCTCTGCCGAATACCTCCATGCTCTTTGCCACCTCGATGTTGTCCATCATCTCGGAGGCGTCGTAAATCCTGTTGACCTCGGTCTGCGCGAGTGCCGGCACCGTCCACAGGAGAAATACTGCTGTAAGTAGTCGAACGGTTTTCATAGGCCTGCTGCTTTTATTATCACATAACAAATATAATAAAAAAAACAACAAGAACCTATTTTGATGTAATATTTTTGATTAAATATATCGCGCGAAGCGTTTTTTTTCTCTATTTGCGCCCGAGTTCCGCCAAAAATGCCTCTATCTCCTCCATCTGCGTGGCCCAGCTGGTGGCCAGACGTACGATCTGCGTGCCGTCGGCGAGTTTCTCCCACGGGCTGAATGTGGCAACGGCGGAGAGAGTCTGGAGGCTCTGGGGGTCGAGCCGCAGGAATATCTGGTTGGTGATGGGTTGGAATGCCGTGCGGAAACCCGCTGCCGCGAGGCCGTCGGCCAGACGTGCGGCCGTGTCGATGGCCTCGCGTGCGATGTCGAGATATAGCCCGTCGGTGAAGAGCGTGTCGAACTGTACGCCGAGAACCCAACCCTTGGCCAGCAGGGCGCCCTGCTGCTTGATGGTGGTGAAGAGGTGGGGTATGAGGCCCGCGCGGGGTATGACGACGGCCTCGCCCAGCAGGGCGCCGCACTTGGTGCCGCCGATATAGAAAATGTCGCACAGGCGTGCTATGTCTCGCAGGGTCATGTCGCACGCCGGTGCTGCGAGAGCATATCCCAGACGCGCACCGTCCATATAGAGCGGTATCGAACGTCTGCGGCATACGCGGCTCAGCGCCTCCAGCTCGTCGAGCGTGTAGAGGGTTCCGTACTCCGTCGGTTGTGATATGTATACCATGCCGGGCCATACCATGTGGTCGCGGTTGCCGTCGGCGCGAAAGTCGTCGATATATCGTGCGACGGTCTCGGCGCAGAGTTTGCCGTCGGTGTGGGGCAGGGGAAGGACCTTGTGTCCCGTAGCCTCGACGGCGCCCGCCTCGTGGATGTTTATATGTCCCGTATCGGCCGCCACAGCGCCCTCAAAGGGTCGCAGCAGAGCCTTGATCATGGTGGCGTTGGTCTGGGTGCCGCCCGTAAGCAGGTGAACCTCGGCCCCGGGCGCACCGCACGCTTCGCGTATGCGGGCCCGCGCCGAGTCACATATAGAGTCACAGCCGTAGCCGTCGTGTTTGTCGAAATTGATGGCGGTCAGGCGCTCCAGTATCGCGGGATGCGCACCCTCCATGTAGTCGCTGTCGAAATGGTACATCTTTCGTAAATCTTTTATTGTATATATACCTTGTCGTTACATTGTATGCGGTATGTTATGCCGTCGGCCGCGCGAGTCCTACCTGCCGCTCATGGGCCGCATGCCGGATCCCTCCGATGGAGGTACCGAATCCTCCGCCACGGCCCATGTGAGGCAGGGGCGGTTGCCCATCGTGAGCTCCAGTGTGCCGCCCGCCATCAGATCCTCGTGCGAGAAGTAGCTCTTGTCGTAGGGTTTGCCGTTCAGGCGCGCCGACTGTATGTACTTGTTGTCGGCCGAGTTGTTGCGGGCGATAAGGGTGAAGGTCTTGCCGTTGTCGAGGTGTATGGTGACGCGGTCGAATATCGGGCTGCCGATGACGTAGTAGGGCATGCCTGCCGTCACGGGATAGAATCCCATGGCCGAGAAGACGTAGAAGGCCGACATTCCGCCGCCGTCCTCGTCGCCACAGATGCCCATCAGGTCGTTGCGGAACCAACTCTCCATAAGCATGCGGATACGTTTCTGCGTCTGCCACGGGCGGCGGGCGTAATTGTAGAGGTAGGGTATGTGGAAGCTCGGCTCGTTGCCCATGACATATTGTCCGACATTGCCCGACGAGTCGGGCAGCTTCGAGTAGTATTGCCACTTGGATGTGTGCAGCCCCTCGGCGAAGAGGCGGTCGAGTTTGTCGGCAAATGGCTTCTCCCCGCCGAAGAGGGCGATGAGGTCGGCGATGTTGTGGTGTACGTCCCAGATGTATGTCCACGCGTTGTTCTCGTCATAGTAGTCGCGTGCGCCCAGACCGCCGGAGAAGATGTAGTCGAATGGCTCGATGAACTCGCCGGCGGTATCCTTCGGATGGAAGAATCCCGTCTGGCGGTTGAAGAGGTTGCGGTAGTTGAAACTGCGGCCGAGATGGAAGTCATATTCGTCGCTGCGGCCGAGGCGCTGTGCCAGACGCGAGATGCACCAGTCGTCATACGATGCTGCCAGCGTTACGGCCACGGCCTGACGGCGTTCGCCTCCCGTGACGGCGGCGACGCTCTCCTGCTCGCCCGGGTGCAGGGCGGGGAACCAGCCGTTGGCGTGGTAGAAGTCGTCGAGTTCGGTCTTGGGGGCGCGCACCCACGGTATCATGGTCTCGTTGAGAACCGTATGGCGGATACCCTCATAGGCGCGCTCCACATCGAAGTCGAGCCCCTTGCAGAGGGCGTCGGCAAAGACGGCGGCCGAGTGGTTGCCGTTCATGCAGTGGGCATCGCCGAAGACGCAGGGGAATGTGGGCATCCATCCCGACTGCTCGTACATGCGTATGTAGGATTCGATCTTCTGCTGCTCGGCCTCCGGGTCGAGGATCGTCTGCAGCGGATGCAGGGCGTGGTACGTATCCCACACCCAGTCGTCGGTCCAGAATGGTGTCCCCTCGTCGTCATGCACCTTGCCGTCGAAGGCGCTGAAGTAACGTCCGTCCTCCGATATGCATACCATACGTTCATGGCAGCGGTAGAGGGCCGTATAGAAGGTTATCTGCTGGTCCTCGGTGCCGCCCTCGACATCGATGCGGCCCAAGACGTTGTTCCATGCCGTGCGGGCGTCGCGCTCCATGGCGTCCATATCCCAAGAGCCGATCTGCTCGCGCAGGTTGCGCTCCGCCTGCTCGACGTCGATGTACGAGATGCCGTAGCGGGCCTTGACGCACTGCGTGCTCTCGGCAAAGCGGGCGCTGTTGACATCGGCCGCAGACGCGGCGAAGGCCTCGGGCGCAGAGTCGAACTCCAGATAGAAGTATTGTTTTATGCCGCGGTAGTTGTCATATCCCCACATGGCGTTGCCCTCGCCGTGGATCTCGCCGCCGGAGGATGCGATCTGTATGTACCGGCCTCCCGGCTGCTCGAACGTGCATGAGAAGATCGCGGCCTTGGCTGCAGGCACGAAGTCGGTGACGATGCCGTAGTCGTCAAGATAGACCGTATAGCGTGCGGGCGTGGAGTGCTCCTGATCGTAGCGGTAGCTCATGTTGCGCGTCAGGCCCTCGGCCGCGCCGCAGTAGGGCATCATCATCAGCACGCTGCCGTTGCGGTGTGAGGGGACGTTGAGCGGCAGGCCCCCCATGCGGTCCGTGGTGAACTCGTTGTGGTCGGGGATCATGCGCAGCATCGAGTTGGGCAGGTGCGTCGTCGGATAGGTCGGCACGAGCAGGTGGCTTATGTTGCCGATGCGGGTATTTACATAGTCGACCTTTTCACGGTCGGGACCGCACGCTGCGGCGAGCAGCGCGATCGAAGCGACAGCCGTTACAATAATACGGCCGCCGACGGTTGAGGCTTTTGTTTCGTTCATGTCAGGTAGGGAGTGTAGTGAAAAAGCGGCGGCGCATGTGGCGCCACCGCTTACAAAATTAACACTTTTTCGTCGATCCGCACCCCTTTGCGGCGGGTTTTTCGCCCGTAAGGCGTGCGATATGCCATGACACTACCGTATCTCGACGTTGATGACGGGCTGGCTCTTCTGCTCGTCGAGCGGCTCGCTGCGGTAGGTTATCGTGCCGAAGTCTATCTGTGCAAGGTCGATACAGCGTATGGCGCTGTTGTACATAGTGCGGTAATAGATCTTGCGGGCGGCGATGTCGGTGGCCGAGGTCCATTGTGTGGCGCTCGGTATGTCGGCGGGGATCTTGCCTGCGGCGAACTCCGTACCTATGGGTATGTCGAAGTTGCTGAGTATCTGGAACCCCTGCATTACGGCCTCGAGGGTTGTGTTTCGCGGCGGCGCCGTCACCTGATAAAATGCCGCGCGCACGAACCGCGACGGGGGCGTCACGTCGCCCGGGATGCCGAGCATGCCGCTGCCGGCGCCGAAGGGTGCCAGACGTACCGCGCCGAACTCCTTGTCGGGGGCGGCGCCGGCGTAGAGGTTGACGTAGTTGTTGAGGTTGGTCATCTGCCACTCGTATCCCGGGGAGTTTGTCAGCACGCCCAGACGGCTGTCGAAGAACTGCATGTGTCCGTCGACTATCTCGAGCACCACCTGCCGTCCCGTGGCATCGGTTATGCGCCAGTGTACGGTCGAGGCGCGGGGGTCGAGCCCTACGACGTGGATGCCGCGCAGGGCCCGCATGACCTCGTCGACGGTGGCATATCCGCCGAGCATCCACGCCACGAGCTGCAGGTCGGCCACCGACGAGGATGCCAGCGCGGGGTCGTACTCCTCATATCGCCCGTAGTCGGGGAAGTAGAATAGTCCGGCCGAGAGTCCCGCCTCGTTTATGCCCTCGGCGACGAACTGCTCCATCTCGACGGCGAGTCCCACATATCCGTACCGAGATGGCATGAGCATGCCCTTCTTCTGGTCGGGGAGCATCGAGTGCTGGCGGTATCCGCGCGGCACCACGACGTAACGGCTGTTGAGGTCGCTGCCGCCCCACTCGATGGTGCGGGCCACGACCGTGCCGCGGTCGGGCACGCGGAGCGTGATGCCCGTGCAGGCGTCGGTCTGCAGGGCGGCGGCAAGAACAGCCGCAAGCGTGAGGATGATGATCTTTTTCATAGTGTCGGTTTTATATAGTCTGTTTTTTGTCCGTGTGTCCTGTTCTTTGTCCGAGTGTCGGTCTCGGCGCGGCAACTGCATGAATACAATTCGAATATACGTAAAAAATCCCATACGCAGCGGTTTATGCGTATTTTTGCTGCAAAGAGGCCGTGCCTATCTGTGAAATGTATGGCAAAAAACGCGCCGCCGACCGTATCTGCGACGTGAATATGATTGCATGAAAGTGCCGTGGGGATATTTTTCCGAGAGGATGCGCCGTCGGCTGGAAAGCCAAAAAGTCGTTGTGCGGCAATAAAAAAACATCCGCAATGATGTTGCGGATGTTCGGGTTTCGAGAGCCGAATCCGAGACTTGAACTCGGGACCCCTTCATTACGAGTGAAGTGCTCTACCACTGAGCTAATTCGGCAGCCTGCGCAGACACGTGGTCTGTTTTCGGGTGCAAATATCGTAATTATTTTCAAAGTTCGTGCATGTTGGGCCGAAAAAATATCGTTTTCCGCGAAAAATTATTATTTTCGCATTGAGATACCGACAAAATCCTTACTCTATGATAACTTTTTTCGTCTGTCTGGCCCTCCTTGTGACGGCATATTTCACCTATGGCCGCTATCTGGAGCGGGTCTGCCGCATAGACCCTGCGGCCGAGGTGCCCTCCAAACGCCTCTGCGACGGCGTGGACTATGTTCCCATGCCTCTGTGGCGTACGTTCCTCATACAGCTGCTCAACATCGCCGGCATAGGCCCCATCTTCGGCGCCATCATGGGCGCCTGCTTCGGTCCCGTGGCCTTCCTCTGGATAACCTTCGGCGGAATATTCATGGGCGCCATGCACGACTTCATCTCGGGCGTCATACTCGTCCGCAACGACGGCCTGAGCATCCCCGAGATCATCGGCCGCTATCTGGGCGGCGGTGCGCGGCAGTTTATGCGCGTATTCTCGGTGCTGCTGCTCATATTGGTGGGAGTGGTGTTCCTGCGCTCGCCCGCAAGTATTCTGGGTGAGATGATCCCCGCCGTGTCATACTGGTGGTGGATCGCAATCATCATCATATACTACTTCGTGGCGACGCTGCTGCCCATCGACAAGATCATCGGCAAGATCTACCCGCTGTTCGGTGCGGCCCTCATATTCATGGCTCTGGGGCTGCTGGGGGTGATCGTATTCGGAAAGTATGAGGTTCCGGAGATGACCACCTTCCATAACTTCCAGATCGACGCCCACTCGCTGCCCATCATTCCGACGCTCTTTATAACCATCGCCTGCGGCGCCATCTCGGGTTTCCACGCCACGCAGTCGCCGCTGATGGCACGCTGCGTGAACAACGAGCGCGAATGCCGCACGGTGTTCTACGGCGCCATGATAGCCGAGTCGGTCATAGCCCTTATCTGGGCGGCCATAGCCATGGCCTTCTTCTCGGGTGCGGACGGTCTGGCGGCGGCGCTGGCCGAGCACGGCAACAACGCCGCATGGGTCGTAAATACCGTCTCGACAACGACTCTGGGTGCCGTGGGCGGCATCCTTGCCGTCTTGGGTGTGGTCGCGGCCCCCGTCACCTCGGGCGATACGGCGTTCCGTTCGGCCCGACTCATCATAGCCGACGTCTTCCATATCGAGCAGCGCAGCATCGCGCGCCGTCTGATGATCAGCGTGCCGCTCTTTGCCGTGGGCGTGGCGATCACATTTGTCGATTTCGACGTGGTGTGGCGATACTTCGCGTGGACAAACCAAGCGCTGGCTACGGTTGTGCTGTGGACAATTGCCGCATACCTCTATCAGCGTCGGGCCAATATGTGGGTGGTGATGCCCGTGGCGGTATTCATGACCTTCATCTGCTCGAGCTTCGTATTCGTTTCGGGGCAGTTCTTCGGTATGGAGAACCGTCCGCTGGCATACGGCCTTGCTGTTGTCGTGACCGCGGCGCTGACCGTGGCCATGAATTATAAATTCCGTCGTGATGGGAAGCTTCGCGGTTAGACCTTCGGCTTCGGGGCTGCTGCGCCTGAGCGGCGGCGGCTTCGCGCGGACGCTGCGCACGGCCGCCGAGTGCGAACGCGAAGGCCGCCGCGAGGAGGCGTGCCGCATGCGTTTCGAGGCGGTGCAACGCCTTATCGATGGGCTCGACGACGATGCCCGTCTGGATTGGGAGGACGTGGAGGCGCGTGCCGCCATGGAGTTGCTCTATGCCTCGGCGGCGGATCATCTCTCGGTCGGCGACGTCGAGATGGCCGTGGCGATATGGGAGCGGCTGACGGATTGCGACGAGGAGGATCGTCTGGAAGCCGTCGTGATGCTGGCCTTCTGTTATCCCGTACTGGAGGAGTGGGATTGTTTCGATGATGCGATGTTCGATGTGCCGATGAAGAGTCCCGAATACTCACTTCTTACGCTGTGGTGCGGCTTCTGCCGCTGCGGCGGCATCGACCGCGACGCGCTGCGGACGCTGCGTACACGGCATAAGGCGTGGTATGACGAGTTCGTCGCGGCGGAGCATCCCGCCTCGGAGGAGTTCGTGGCCGAGATCCGCGGCGAGCACCCCTCGGCACAGGCCGAGGCGCGCGAGCTGTGGTTTGCGACGGAGCCGCTCTGGAGACTGCGCCCGGAGTTTATCGGGGCGCTGCGCAAGGCATAGGGGACAAGACTTGTTGGATGGATAGTATAAAAATGTAAATAGAATATGAATGTAAAGAAGATTGTGGCCGTGTTGGCGGCGGTGTTGAGCGTGGCGGCGGTGCATGCGGCCGAATATACGTTCAAGCGCGACATAAACTACAAGTCGGGTGACGAATATGTCGCCGAGCGTTGCCGGCTCGATGTGGCTGCGCCCGCTGGGGCGCATGACGCTCCCGTCATCGTATGGTTTCACGGCGGCGGCCTGACGGGCGGCAACAAGGATATTCCGCGCGAGTTGCTGGACGGCAATGTCGTTGTGGTGGGTGTCGGTTACCGTCTCTCGCCGCGTGCGGCCGTGACGGATATCGTGGATGATGCTGCGGCGGCCGTGGCGTGGGTCTTCGGCAACATATCGATGTATGGCGGCAGCCCCGACCGCATATATCTTGCGGGGCACTCGGCCGGAGGGTATCTGGTTGATATGGTCTCGCTCGACAAGAGCCGCCTGAAGCGTTACGGCGTGGATGCCAACAGTATAAAGGGTGTCATACCCTTCAGCGGACAGGTCATAACCCACTTCGAGGAGCGGCGTGTGCGCGGCATATCGGACCGCCAGCCCGTGGTTGACAGTCTCGCTCCGCTCTACCACGTGCGCGGTGACGCGCCCCCGATGCTGATACTCTCGGGTGACCGCGAGATGGAGATGCTGGGCCGCTACGAGGAGAATGCCTATTTCCGCCGCATGCTTCTGTTGGCGGGACACAAGGATGTGACACTATACGAATTCGACGGCTACGGACACGATATGTGCGGGCCGGGCTATCCGCTGCTGCTGCGTTTCGTGCGCGAGCGTGAAGCGGCCCGAAAGTAATGTGCGGGCTCTGTGCCCGAAAAGTGTGATAAGGACGGAATATGTCGGACAGGAAGAACATAAATAACATATATGACGGCCTCTTGAGGCGTCGTATGACGCGCGAGGAGGCTCTGCGCAGCATCGCCGCAGGTGTGGTGGCGGGGACGTTGGGGCTTGCGGCCTGCTCGTCGGAGCGTAAGCCGCAGACGGAGGTTCCGGCTGCGCCTGCGGCCGGGGGGCGCGTCACGCTGCGCCGCAACATGCGCAACGGCGACGAGGTGTCGCTTCTGGGTTTCGGGTGCATGCGTTTCCCGACGGTCGGCGGAGACCGTTATACGGGCACCATCGACGAGGAGCCTACGCTGGAGATGCTGGACTACGCCTATGCGCACGGCGTCAACTACTTCGATACGGCGTGGATGTATCACGGCGGCAAGTCGGAGGAGATGGTGGGCAAGGCCCTGAAGCGTTACCCGCGTGAGAGTTTCTTTCTGGCGGACAAGATGCCGCCTACGGCCAAGACGCTGGAGGAGGCCAAGGAGATATTCTCGACGCAGCTCGAACGTTGCGGCGTGGAGTATTTCGACTATTATCTCTGCCACAGCATCAGCCGTCAGTATGTCTTCCAGAACCTCTATATCGACGAGGGGGTGTTGGATTACCTTCTGGAGTTGAAGGCCGAGGGTCGCATCCGCAATCTCGGGTTCTCGTTCCACGGCGATATGGCACTCTTCGAGTGGCTGTTGTCGCAGCCCGTGGAGTGGGACTTCGTACAGATACAGATGAACTGGCTCGACTGGCGTGACCGCAAGCTGCAGGCCGAGCGGTTATATACTATGCTGGCCGAGCGCAAGATCCCCGTCATAGTCATGGAGCCCATACGCGGCGGCGCGCTTATAGACCTTCCGGCGAGTGTGCGGTCGCTGCTTGCGTCGGCCGACGCGTCGCTTACGCCGGCGGCATGGGCCTTGAAGTTCTGTGCCTCGTATCCCTATGTGCTGACCGTGCTGAGCGGCATGACACGCATGGAGCACGTCGTGGAGAACTGCGCCACGATGACCGGATTCGAACCCCTTTCGGAGGAGCGCCTCGAACTGTTGCAGCGTGCGGCCGACATCTACCGCAACAATACGCGTATCGATTGCACCGACTGTTTCTACTGTATGCCGTGCCCGTACGGGGTCGATATTGCGGGCATATTCCGTGTCTACAACCGCTGTTCGGACGAGCAGCTGCTGCCCGATCCGTCGGGTGCGCACGACGAGGAGTACCGCCGTCGCCGTCGTCGAATGTTGAACCGCTATCGCAATACCGTGGCCGAACGCAGCCGCGCCGAACACTGCATCGGTTGTAACGAATGCTCGCCCAAATGCCCGCAGGGACTGGATATCCCGCGGCAGATAGACCGCGTGGAGGAGCTTATAGAGGCGCTGCGTATGGGTTAACCGCAAACCGTTGTAAGGATGAAGACAAACCTGTTTAGAATATTGCGCATGTCGGCCGCGGCGGCCGTTTTCGCCCTGCTGGCCGTATTGTTTGTCGATTGGGGCGGCGATACGTCGATGAGTCCGCTGCGGAGCATCGCCTCGCCGCTGGCGCGGTGGCAGGTCGTGCCTGCGGTCATGGCCGTGAGCGTGGTGCCGCTGGTGGCGCTCGCAGCCCTGACACTGTTATTCGGCCGCATATACTGTTCTGTCCTGTGCCCTCTCGGGGTGTTGCAGGACGGGGTCAATGTGGCGGCGAAGGTGGCGTCGAAACGTGCCGCCATGCGTTTCTCGTACCGCAAGCCGCGTCGGTGGATGCGTTACGGCGTGCTGGCGCTGACGGTAATACTTATTGCCGCGGGCGTGGGTGCGGCGGTGGCTCTGGTCGATCCCTACGGCATATTCGGACGCATAATATATGACGGGCTGCGGCCTCTGGCGCAGGGCTGCAACAACTTTCTTGCGGCCGTGGCGGGCGATTCGTTTGCCCGGGAGACGGTCTCGGTATCGTGGGTGAGTGCCGCCATCGCGCTGATTATGCTGGTCATTGTCGTCATCTCGGCATGGCGCGGCGGCCGCGCATACTGCAACTCGTTCTGTCCCGTCGGGACGCTTCTGGGCGAAGTGTCGCGCGCATCGCTGCTGCGCATGCGTATAGATACCGACCGCTGCGTCTCGTGCGGCGTCTGCGCCCGCAAATGCAAGGGCTCATGCATAGATCCCAAGTCGCATACGATCGATGTGACGCGCTGTGTCGTATGCTTCGACTGTCTGGATGCGTGTCCCCACGGCGCAATATCCTATACGCCCGTGTTGGGTGCCGCGACGGGAAACGGAGCGGCGGCAGCAGAAGATGTATCGGATGTATCGGAGAAGCCGTCGGAGGCGGTGGACGAGTCGCGCCGCAGATTCCTTACGGCGGTGGCCGTGGCTGCAGCGTCGCTGCCCGAGGTGAAGGCGCAGGCGGTGCAGAATTCGTTTGCGACGGTGGCGCGCGTGAAAAGGCCGTACGAACGCCGTCATCCCGTGGCCCCCGCCGGATCGGTGAGCCTCGAACACCTGCATGCGAAGTGTACGTCGTGCCATCTGTGTGTGAGCAAGTGCCCGGGTCATGTGCTTCAGCCTGCGGTTATGGAGTACGGGCTTGAGGGTGTGATGCACCCCGTCATGCGCTTCGACAAGGGTTACTGTCTATATGAGTGCACCCTCTGCGGCGATGTGTGCCCCACGGGGGCGATTCTGCCTCTGAACAAGGAACAAAAGAAAGAGACGTTCATCGGCCATGCGGTATTCCGGAGAGGGCTGTGTGTGGTGCATACGGACGGTGTGGAGTGCGGCAACTGCGCCGACCACTGTCCCGCCGAGGCCATACGTATGGTCCCGTCGGCGGACGGACGCCTTTATCCCGAAGTGGAGAGGGCGTTGTGCATCGGTTGCGGCCGCTGCGAGTATGTATGTCCCGCCTCGCCCTTGAGCGCAATACATGTCGAAGGATATGCCGTCCACGATGACCTCGATTCCGGAGGCGGAGAGCGGGGACATGGACAAGGTCGTGGACAAGGACATGGGCAAGGACAGGGCCAAGGATACGGTCGCGGGCATGGCCGCCGTCGCGAAGCAGGCGAGGCGTAGAGGACAAGTGTCGGAATGAGGACGCCCCGATGATCGGTCAGATCGTCGGGGCGTTTGTTGCGTGAAGGGTGTTATTTGAGCCACGTAGCCCGTTTCCATAGATACTCCAGCGGGCCGTGTTTGTGTGAGCGCATCCAGTAGCGGCAGAAGGTGAGCTGTACGATGAATATAACCACGCCTATGGCCAGACTCTGCGTGGTGGTGGCCTGAAGCCCGAGTCCCCAGTGGTAGAAGAGGGCCGAGCCGATGATGCTCTGTGTGATGTAGTTCGTGAGGCTCATGCGCCCGAATGGCGAGATCTTAGACATGAACGTGCGGAGATTCGAACGGTAGTATATGAGTATGATGCCTGAGACGAGTATGAACATGAAGGCGCACTTGTGCAGCGACGAGACGATGAGCTGCAGCGACGAGAGTGCGGCCTGCGAGCGGATGTAGTCGGGCAGCATGTCCGAAAGGCCGTAGAGTGGAAAGAATGCCACGAGCGACCATGCCAGCACCTTGAGCCAGAAGTCGGCCTTCTGCTCGGTGAAGAGGCCGCGGCGGCCGATGAGCATACCGTACATGAAGAGTGCGGCCGTCTGGAAGAAACGGGCGTTGTCCCACGCCCATGCGAGGCTTGCGAGTTGTCCCTGCACGAGGTTCACACGCACCATTTCGAGGAACGACGTCTGGTTCTGTGCGGCCGTGGTCGCGCTCCACAGTTCGGCGGTGGGGATATTGGGCAAGGTGAATGCCGGGTCTGCGGCCGCGAGGATGAGATATATCCAGTGCAGCGGCTGCAGCAGGCAGACGGTGGCTATGATGAATACCGCGCGGTCCGACATGCGGCATGTGGCTACCAGCACGAACCCCACGAGGGAGAACAATACGAGCACTTCGGCCGTGAAGAATACGGCGTTGATGTTTCCCAGTACGAAGAGCAGCACCAGCCGCCAGCAGAACCTGAGTCTGAAATCGCGTCCTTGGAGGCGTTGGTTATCGTCCTGAATGAAGAAACTGAATCCGAAGAGCAGGGCGAAGATGGCGTAGGCCTTGCCGCCGAATGTGAAGAAGAGCCCGTCCCAGATGGCCTTGTCGGTGAAGTTGAGCAGCGTGCATTGCTGCGAGGTGTCGGGGAAGGAGTAGAAGTTGTAGTGCTCGATGGTGTGCAGCAGCACGATGCCCATCACGGCGAAGCCGCGCAGAACGTCGGCTACGTCGATTCGTGAATGTCGTTTTACGGCGGGTTGTTCCATGGTTCAAATATGGTGGTGTCGGTTTGCGGTGTCGGGGTGTGTCCGAATAGCCTTTTGGCGAGACGGTTGCGTCGACGCCGCGGCACAAAAGTAGAAATATGTATGCGGACGGGCAAATTTTCGTACATTGTTTTTCGCGGCGGAGGTGTTGCGGTGTGTCTTACGGTACTTTTGTCGCCCGCGCAGCGTCAAATTGAACGAATTAATATGTAAAAGAGTGGCCCGAACGGGGTTTTTAATCGGGAAAGTGTTACATTTGTAGAGCCCTTTGCTGCCTTCCGCGCACAAATGCCGCTAAGGGCAAATAACGCGGAGCCTTTGATGGCGTGCCGCAGGGGGTGGCATTGCAAGATATATGCACACGGATTATGGAGACGGACAATATGGATAACATACATGTGTCGGGCCGCCGCGAGTCGGAGGCAAGACTCGAACGCCGCGGGGTGAAACCTACCGCCAACCGAGTGTTGGTCATGGAGGCGATCCTCTCGGCGCAGCGTGCCGTCTCGCTGGCCGATATCGAGGCCATACTCGGTACGGTCGACCGTTCGAGCGTCTTCCGTACGCTCGGCCTCTTTGTCAAGCACCATGTCGTCCACGCCATCGACGACGGCAGCGGATCGGTCAAGTATGAGGCGTGCGACAGCCATGACGACTGCTCGGTGGCCGACATGCATACCCATTTCTATTGCGAGGTGTGCCACCGTACGTTCTGTCTGAAGACCATCGGCGTGCCCGTTGTGGATCTGCCTGCGGGGTTCGTCACCCACTCGATAAACTATATCGTCAAGGGCATCTGCGACAAGTGTTCGGCTGCGGGCACCGTTGCGGGTGAGTAATCCCTTTTTTGTAGCAAATCCATAATCACATATCACACATATCGTTTCACGTCGGGGGGGGGATCTGCCTGCCGACAGCCTGATCATCTCTTTTCGATTACCGTTGCGGCGGCCGTCAAGGTCGTTGCCGCAAGTGCTGTTTGCAACTCGGTTGCACCGATTTTGGCTTACCTTTACGGCGTTTGGACGAAAGAAACGATAAAATAATCCGATATGAGAGCAAAACTGTTTTTGATTATGTTGAGCTGCGCGGCATGGACGGCCTGTCAGGGCAACGGCGGTGCCGGTGAGACTCACGACGATTCGCAGAGTGCCGAAACGGCTGCCGTACACGACCATGAGGCCGAGGGCCATGACCATGAAGGCCATGACCACGCTACACATGATCATGAGGGTCATGATCACGAGGGACACAGCCATGAGGCGGAGAGCCATGACGGTCACAACCACGAGGCCGAGGAACACGACCATTCGGGCGAGGAGGCGGCACATGCCGAGGCTGCCTCGGGAGAGATCTCGTTGCCTGCGGCCAAGGCTGCGGCGGCAGGTGTCGAGGTGCAGACCGTATCGGCGGGCCCGTTCCGTGACGTTATCGTCGCCAGCGGCCGTGTGATGCCTGCCCCGGGTGACGAGACGGCTGTCGTGGCATCGGTATCGGGCGTTGTATCCTTCTCGCGGCCGCTGGTCGAGGGTGCGCAGGTAGCCAAGGGCGCGCCGATGTTCACCATCTCGTCGGAGCGCATACAGGAGGGCGATGCCGTCGAGCGCGCCCGTATAGCATACGAGACGGCACGTGCGGAGTATGAGCGTGCGCGGTCGCTTGTCGGGGATCGGATCGTCTCGCAGAAGGATTACGAGGCTGCGGCCGAGCGTTACGAGACGGCGCGTCTGGCATACGAGGCCGTCGCCCGCGAGGATGGCGAGGGTGGCACCGTTGTCGAGGCTCCCGCCGCAGGCTATGTCAAGAGCTGCGCGGTGAAGGAGGGCGACTACGTGAGTGTCGGCATGCCGCTGGCTGTCGTTACGCAGAACCGCCGTCTGAATCTGCGTGTGGATGTGCCCGAACGCTACTATTCGAAGCTGGGGAGTGTGGCTACGGCCAACTTCCGCGCCGCCTCAGGCGAGCGTATCCACCGCCTTGCGGATATGCACGGACGCATGGTTGCATACGGCCGCAATGCCGACGACGCGTCGGCATATATTCCCGTCACCTTCTCGTTTGACAACGCCGCCGATGTGGTTGCGGGATCGTTCGCAGAGGTGTGGCTGCTGGCAGCCGAGCGCGAGGGCGTGTTGAGCCTGCCGGTCGAGGCACTGACCGAGGAGCAGGGCGTATATTTCGTATATGTGCAGCTGGATGAGGATTGCTACCGCAAGCAGGCCGTGACCGTGGGCGCGAGCGACGGCGAGCGCGTGGAGATAACATCGGGCCTGAAGGATGGCGAGCGCGTGGTTACGCGCGGAGCCATACACGTCAAGCTGGCCTCGGCGTCGAACGCCATACCGGCACATACGCATAACCACTAAAATCGACAGAGATGCTTAACAGGATAATACGTTTCTCGTTGCAGAACCGCCTGCTGGTGCTGGTGGCGGCGGTGCTGCTCTTTGCGGGAGGTCTCTACCGGGCGTTTCATGCCGAGGTGGATGTCTTCCCCGATCTGAATGCCCCGACGGTGGTTGTCATGACCGAGGCGGGAGGCATGGCGGCCGAGGAGGTCGAGCAGCTGGTGACATTCCCAATAGAGACGGCCGTAAACGGCGCTACGGGCGTACGCCGCGTGCGATCATCTTCGACCACGGGATTCTCGGTCGTATGGGTCGAGTTCGACTGGGGTACGGACATATATCTCGACCGTCAGATCGTGTCGGAGAAGCTGGCGACGCTGGGCGAGACGCTGCCCGAGAATGTTGGTAACCCGACGCTCGGCCCCCAGTCGTCAATCCTCGGCGAGCTGCTGATCGTGGGCCTCACGGCCGACAGCACCTCGATGCTCGATCTGCGTACGCTGGCCGACTGGACGATACGTCCGCGCCTGCTCTCGACGGGAGGCGTGGCTCAGGTTGCCGTTCTGGGCGGTGACATCAAGGAGTATCAGGTTCTGCTGCACCCCGAGCGGATGAAACACTACGGTGTGACGCTGGCCGATGTTATGGCCGTCACGCGCGACATGAACCGCAATACGAACGGCGGCGTGATATACGAATACGGCAATGAATATATCGTGCGCGGCGTAGTCTCGACGAGCGATGTGAAGCAGATGGCGCGTGCGGTGATCAAACGCGTCGACGGCGTGCCCGTGACACTGGAGGATGTGGCCGACGTGCGCGTGGGGGCGCAGCAGCCCAAGCTGGGCGTAGCCTCGGAGCGTGGCAAGCAGGCCGTGCTGCTGACTGTTACCAAGCAGCCTAATACGGGTACCATCGAGCTGACGCAGCGTCTGGAGGAGGCTCTGGCCGACCTGCAGAAGAACCTGCCAAAGGATGTGCATGTCTCGACCGACATATTCCGTCAGTCGCGATTCATCGAGAGCTCGATCGACAATGTGCAGAGCTCGCTGCTGGAGGGCGCATTCTTCGTCGTGATCATACTGTTCCTGTTCCTTGCCAACGTGCGCACGACGCTCATATCGCTTGTGACGCTGCCGCTGTCGCTGCTCATATCGATCCTCGTGCTGCACTATATGGGTCTTACGCTCAATACGATGAGTCTCGGAGGTATGGCCATAGCGATCGGTTCGCTGGTCGATGACGCCATCGTCGACGTGGAGAACGTATGGAAACATCTGCGCGAGCGGCGCGCTCTGCCCGCGGCCGAACGCAAGTCGGTGCTGGAGACGGTATTCGAGGCCTCGCGCGAGGTGCGTATGCCGATCCTCAATTCGACACTCATCATCGTCGTGAGCTTCGTGCCCCTCTTCTTCCTTTCGGGTATGGAGGGCCGCATGCTCATACCCCTCGGCATAGCCTTTATCGTCTCGCTCTTCGCCTCGACGGTTGTGGCGCTGACGCTTACGCCCGTGCTGTGCAGCTACCTGCTGGGCGGCGACAAGGGTGACGGCATGCCCAAGGAGGCCTTCGTGGCCGTATGGCTCAAACGTTACTACCGTGTTGCTCTGGAGTGGTCGCTGCGGCACAAACGCAGCGTCGTGGGAGCCATCGCGGTGTTGTTCTTCGTGGCGTTGGGACTCTTCTTCACGTTGGGGCACAGCTTCCTGCCCTCGTTCAACGAGGGTTCGTTCACGGTCAACGTCAGCTCGCTGCCCGGCATCTCGCTCGAGGAGTCGGACCGTATAGGACGTCAGGCCGAGGAGTTGCTGCTGTCGATACCCGAGATCGAGACCGTCGCCCGCAAGACGGGACGCGCCGAGCTGGACGAACACGCTCTGGGCGTGAATGTCTCGGAGATCGAGGCTCCATTCACTCTCCGTGACCGCTCGCATGCCGAACTTCTGAACGAGGTGCGCGAGAAGCTCTCGACGATCGTGGGGGCGAATATCGAGATCGGCCAGCCCATAAGCCACCGTATCGATGCCATGCTGAGCGGTACGCAGGCCAGCATCGCCATCAAGCTCTTCGGTGACGACCTGAACGAGATGTTCTCGATCGGCAACCGCATCAAGGCGGCCATAGCCGACGTGGAGGGTATCGCCGACCTGAATGTCGAGCAGCAGATCGAGCGTCCCGAGCTGAAGATCGTGCCCAAACGCGAGATGTTGGCGCGTTACGGCATTCCGCTGTCGGCCTTCAACGAGTTCGTGGCGGTGAACATGGCGGGCGAGACCGTCTCGCAGGTCTATGAGCAGGGACGTACGTTCAATCTCGTAGTGCGTGCGGCGGAGCAGAACCGCGGCACGATGGAACGCATACGCGACCTTATGATCGACGATGCCGACGGCAACAAGATCCCGTTGTCGTATGTTGCGGATGTGGTCTCGGCGACGGGCCCCAACACCATCAACCGCGAGAACGTGAAGCGCAAGATCGTCATCTCGGCCAACACGAGCGGCCGCGACCTGCGCAGCGTCGTGAACGACATACGCAAGCGTGTGGACGAGCAGATCACCCTGCCCGAGGGATACCATATCGAGTATGGCGGGCAGTTCGAGAGCGAGCAGGCGGCAAGCCGTACGCTGCTGCTCACATCGATAATGAGTATCGTGATAATCTTCCTGCTGCTCTATGTCGAGTTCCGCAACGCCGTACAGAGCGGCGTGGTGCTGCTCAACCTGCCGCTGGCGCTCATAGGCGGAGTATTCGCGCTGTTGTTCACGACGGGAGAGGTGAGCATACCGGCCATCATAGGATTCATATCGCTGTTCGGCATAGCGACGCGAAACGGCATGCTGCTGATCAACCGCTACAACCATCTGCGCGATGAGGGCATGCCGCTGCACGAGAGTATCGTGAGCGGGTCTCTGGACCGCCTGAACCCTATCTTGATGACGGCTCTTACGTCGGCTCTGGCGCTCATACCGCTGGCTTTGCGCGGCGATCTTCCCGGAAACGAGATACAGAGCCCCATGGCGAAGGTCATCCTTGGCGGACTGCTCACGTCGACCTTCCTCAATGCCTTCATCGTACCGATCGTCTACGAGTGGCTGCACCGCGGCGAGACGAGTGTGAAACGTGATAAAGAGATCGAATTATGAAACGCTTGACGATATTCGCGGCGGCGCTTTTTGCTGCGACCGCCCTGCACGCACAGGATGTGGAGAGTGTCCTTGCGCAGATCGAACATAACAACAAGAACCTTGAGGCCCTGCGCCGCGAGAGCGAGGCCGCGAAACTCGAGGTGCGCACGCAGAACAACCTTGAGGATCCGTCGGTGGAGTACAGCCCCTTCTTCGCGCACGGCGCCGACGGCATCGCCAGCTCGGAGCTTGTGGTGTCGCAGGGATTCGATTTCCCGACGCTCTATGCCGCACGCCACAAGTCGAACCGCCTCCAGCAGGAGGGTATCGACGGCCGTTACGGCGTGGCGCGGCGTGATGTGCTGCTTGAGGCGCAGCTGTTGTGCTTCGAGGCCATACGTCTGGACCGTGAGCGGCAGCTGCTCGAACGGCGTATGGAGAATGCCGACGAGATGCTTTCGTTATTCGAGCAGAGACTCGAGCAGGGCGATGCCACGGCGTTGGAGGTGAACAAAATACGTATGGAGCGTATGAACGCCGCAGCGGAGCTCTCGCGCAACGCCACGGCGCGTACAACCGTGGCGGAGTCGCTGCGTGCGATGAACGGCGACAAGAGTGTCTCGCTCGATGGTGCCGAGTATCCGATGATGCCGTCAATAGGCAGTTTCAACGAGTTCCGAGAGAAGATGATGGCCGACGAACTGGAGTTGCAGGTATCGCTTTCGGACGAGCGTACGGCCGCGCAGCAGGTGAAGGTCAACGCCCAGAACTGGCTGCCCAAACTCGAGGTCGGCTACCGCCGCAATACCGATCTGGACGAGGCGGTGAACGGATTTCTGGTGGGCGCCTCGTTCCCGATATTCTCGTCGCGCCACAAGTCGGGTGCGGCAAAGGCCCGCTATGCAGCTTCGCAGCTTCGCACGGAGGATGTGAAGGCTCAGACCGAGGCGCGCATACGCTCGCTGTACAACAGTGTGGAGCAGTCGGCGGCGACGATGCGCACGTATGACCTGCAGCTAATGCGCTCGACGCTCGATCTGCTTCGCCGCGCCGTCGAGAGCGGCGAGCTGTCGGTTATAGAGTATTACGTCGAGGCGGACGGCATATATTCCAACATGCTCTCCTATGTGACCGTCGAGAACACCTACTACTGCACGCTTGCCCAGATCTTCCGAAACGATCTTTAGCGCGCGGCGGGCAAATATAACGGATATCCCCGAACTCTTTCGAGCTCGGGGATATTTCGTTTGTGTTCGCAGGGCTGCTTTAGAGCCACTTTACGCGCTCCTCACCCTCGTATGGGGGCAGCGGTGCGGGCGTGAAGTCCGAATATCCGAGCGCTATGGCGCAGAGGATGCCGTAGTCGTCGGGTATGGGCAGCATCTTCCGCAGATATTCGTCGGCCTGCTCGCCGTCGGGCTCCTTGACGCGGCACGGACGTCCGTTGACATGTACCCAGCACGAAGCCATACCCTCGTCGACAATGGCCAGCTGCATCACCGTGGCGGTGATGGCGCAGTTGTCGATCCAGAGGTCCGTGACGCGGCGGTCGCCCATGACGAGGATCACGGCCGCAGCCCCCGAAACGAATGCCGAGCCGTAGTCGCGCATGGCGGCGATCTTTTCGAGCATCTCGGGCTGCTCGACCACCAACAGCCGCGTCGAACGGCAGTTGCGCGACGAGGGTGCCTGAAGTGCCATGTCGACGATGCGTTGCAATTTGTCGTGTTCTACCTTGCGCGGCAGGAACTTGCGCGTGCTGCGCCTCTTCTCGAGAATCGTTTTGAACTCCATAGTCGTATGTTTTTATACGTTTGAGATATTTTGCTGTTTTGCGGTTCTGCCTGTTGGCAGGCTATGCAAATGTACGAAAAAATATCTTCTGCGCGGCATATCCGGCGCAGACGCAAAAAGGAGAGCCCTCGACAGGCTCTCCTTGCAATATGCGTACCCCGGTCTCGGATTAGAGCGTCCAGCCTGAGGTCCAGTCGTCGCTGGCGCTGACGGCTCCCTTGTAGTCCACGCGCGTGAAGAAGGGGTCGTCGGGCGTGACGCCTCCAGAGAGGGTGCCTACATAGTCGTTGGCAAGGGCGTTGACGTAGTCGGTCGAGTTGCCCGTGGCGGCAGCGAACATCTCGGCCGTGTAGATGCCGTTCTCAGAGTTGAGATCCGAGCTCATGGCTATGTGCTGGAGCTTCGACGTGCCGCTGAGCAGTGCCTGCTCGGTCTGCTCGGTCTCGAGGGTGATGCACTTGGCCTTGCCGGTGATGATCGAGTTGTAGATCTCGGCCTGCGTGCCGGCACGCAGACGTATGCCGCGGGTGTTGTTGGCCGAATTGTCTCCCACGAGCGTGAGGTTCGAGAGTATGGGGTGTGCTACGGGCGTAGCGTCGAAGTTGTTGCCGTTGTTGTCGCACTCCATCAGGCAGTCGCACTCCTCCTCGCCCGACTGATAGGCTACGAGGAACTGTCCGCGGCCGTTCCAGCCCTCGGTCCAGTCGAACGAATCGTCCGTGCAGTCGGTCACGACCATGTGCTTGACGTTGACCGAGCCGCCGAAGAACTCGAAGCCGTCGTCCGAACCCTTGTATGCCTGAACATACTCTACGGTTGTGCCGTTGCCCACGCCGTAGAACGAGATGCCGTTGGCCTCATGCTCCTCGTCGAGCGCAAAACCCGTATATTCGAGACGTATGTAGCGCAGCGTACCCGAGTTGTCGCTGTCGTCGCTGCCGCCGTAGGGGGCGTTGCCTATCTCCGAGAGGACACCCTCGCCGGCATTGGTGTGGGCGCGGCCGCAGATGTGGATGCCGCCCCATGCGCCGCTCTTCTTCAACTCGCTGGTCATGACAATGGGGTTCGAGGCCGTACCCTGTGCGTCGATCTTGGCGCCCTGCTCGATGAGGATATAGTCGGGGGCGTCGTCGTCCACGGCTACGACCGTAACGCCCGGCTCTATGGTAAGCGTGTTGCCCGCCTTGACGTGCAGGCCGCCGCTGAGTTTGTAGCTGCTGCCCGAGGTGAGCGTGGCGTTGGCGGTGATGTTGCCCGTCAGCGTGGTGCCCGTGGGGATCTCACCCTTGAGCGTTGTGTCGTCGGGATTGTCGGTGTTGTTGTTGCAGGCCGTGGCGAAAGCCATTGAGGCTATGACGGCTGCGGTCAGAAATTTGATTTGACTTTTCATCTCTACAAATAAATGAATGGTTTTCTATCGTTTTTTTCTCTTGTGAAATGTCATGTATTGAGGTGTGTTGATACTGCCGTTAGAACTTGAGCGCTATGCCCAGCTCGAAACCCATGCCCGTGCGGTAACGCTCGACCTCGATCGAACGGCCCGTCTGCGGCACGTCCTGTTCGAATATCAGGGGACGGTTGAGCAGGTCGGTGAGTTGCAGCTTGAGTTCGGTGCGCTCGCCGAGGCGGTACGAGGCCGCCATGTCGAGCGTATGGACCGGACGCTGCGTGATGTCGCCCAGACCCGAGATACCCACGGCGTGGATGCGCGGTCCCTGAAGGTTGTAGAGCAGGGCCAGATTCAGCTGGCGGTTGTCGCCGAAGCGGGGCGAGTAGGTTATGTCGGCATTGACCAGATAGGGCGAGGCACCCTGCAGTGCGCGCTCCTTGTTGGTATAGACTCCGCCGTCGGGAAGTTTGACGTTGGTGTACATGTATGTTCCGTTGACACCCACGCGGAGCGCCTCGGTCAGCGTCTTGCGTATCTCGAGCTCGATACCTGCGGCCATACCGTTGTCGGCATTACGGAAGGTGTGTACCGAGGCGCCGCCCGCGAGCATCTGCACGCGCTCGATCGGTTCGTCGAGATATTTGTAGTAGGCCGTGGCCGAGAGCATGTCGCCCTTGTCGTTGAGCAGCTCGTAGCGCAGGTCGACGTTATAGTTGTAGCTGTTCTGCAGGTCGGCGTTACCGCGCAGCTGGGCCGAACCGTATGACTCCTGATAGAGGAACGGGGCCATCTCGATGAACGACGGACGCGTTATGGTACGCGAGGCCGAAAGTCGCAGCTGCTGGATGTCGCTGAGCGTATATTTTATGTTGACGGCCGGGAAGAGGTCGTTCTTGTCGAGGTCGCGGCGCTCGGCCATGCTCTGGTCGTTGTAGTAGTCGACCCACTGGCGCGAGGCCTCGTAACGAAGCCCGAGATCCACGAGAAGCGCCTCGGCGGGACGCAGCCCGAGCGAGAAGTAACCCGCATAGATCGTATTCCCCGCCTGATATGTATCCTTCGGGTGGCGCTGGCGGTCGATTACGACTGACCCGTTGGCGATGTTGCCGAAGTTGAGGTAGCCGTCCGTGTCGTATATGTCGTCGATGACGGGGTGGATCGCCGTGAGGTCATAGTAGAAGCGCGTGGCCGTATAGTCGCGGCCCTTGTCCTTGACGGCGGCGCCTATGGTGAGCTTGTGGCGGCCGAACGAGAAGTCGGCGGCGATGTGACCGTTCCACTCGTCCTCGTCGAGCGTACCGAAGTAACGCATGGTCTCCTGCTGGTTCAGGCGGAAGAGGTCGAGCTTGCCGTCGGCCGTGCGTATGAACATCACCTGTCGGCGGTCGGGCTCATCCGACGTGGTGGAGGTGTACGATCCGCTCCACAGCAGCCGCCAGCGCTGGCCTAACTGGTGCGTACCGCTTATTTGGTTGGTCATGAGCGCGTAGACGTGCATCACGTCGTTGCTGCCCGTAAGGTCGTGGCCCTCCTGATCGTAACCCTCGCGGCGCATGTAGGTGTCCGAGGCGTTGCGGGCATAGAAGAAGGTGTAGTTGATACGGTCCTGCTGTCGCAGCGTGAGAGAGAGGCTTCCGAGTGCGGCGATCTTGAGGCTCGCCTCGTAGCTGTCGTATGTGTAGTCGTCGGTGATGGAGCCCGTGGCCTCGAGCAGACGGTATGTGGCGTCGGTCATGCGCTGCAGCTCGTTGCTTACGCCCGCCGCGGCGAGAATGCCGAGTGTCTGGTTGCCGACCGCGATGTTGCGGCCGAAGCCTATGTTACCTCCGAATTCGGGCAGCGCCGTGCGCTTGTCGACCGAGAAGTCAGTGTCGAAGATCTGGTTTGAGGTGACGTATGAGCGGAAATCCTGCTTGTCCATCGTAAGGGCCGCGGGGTCGACCTTGGGCTGCGTGAAGAGCGAACGGTGATCCATGCGGTAGAAGTCGCGTCCGATGGTGTTGGCCTGACCTCCCGTGTGGAAATCTACGGTGAAGAAGTCGTCTCCCATGTTGTCCTTGGTGTCGATGTTGATATGCGCACCCGAGTAGTCGGCGTAGGACGAGGCCTCGTAGACCTTGCTTACGGTGATGTTCTTTACGGTCGACGAGGGGAATATGTCGAGCGGGATGAGTTTGTTGTCGGGGTTGGGCGAGGCTATGGGCTGGCCGTTGAGGGTGGTGATGCTGTAACGGTCTCCCAGACCGCGTACGATGAGCTGTCCCGATGAGGCGATTGATATGCCGGTGAGCTTCTTTACGCCCTCCTGCACGTTCGATATGCCCTTGAGCGCCATCTCCTTTGCTCCCATATTCTCGACGGCGATCTCCGACGCCATGCGTTCGCGTTGCAGTATGCGCTCCGATTCGAGGTTCTTGCGTGTCTTGACCGTCACGGCCGAGAGCTCCTGACTCTCGGGCTCCATCTCGATGCGCATCTCGGGCATCGTCTCCTTAACCTCGATGTCGAGCTGCTGCGTGCGGTACGATATGTATGATACGACGATGCGATAACGACCCTTCTCGAGGGGGAGCTCGAAGCGGCCGTCGACGTCGGTCGAGGTGCCGTGCGTGGTGCCGTCGACGACGATTGCCACGCCGATGAGCGGTTGTGAGTTACTCTTGTCTACTACGATTCCCTTGAACGAGGCTGCCGACACCGCCGTCGCGGCGAGGGTCATCAGCAGGGTTAGAACTTGTCTTCCGATTCTCATTACTTCTTTTCCACTTGTTTTCCGCCGCAAAGGTGGGCAAGTGTTGTTACGGGAAAATGTCACACGTGTAATGATGGAATTTCACGTCTGTGACGTTTGTGTTACGCGCGGCTGTCGGGAGGACAGTGTGGCTTTTGCCGACGCTCTTGCGCGGCAGCGATAAAATCCGTACCTTTAGCGGCATAAACATACATATATGAACGTTACCGCTAATACAGGACGTCGGCTTGCGGCCGAATGGGAACCTCAGAGCTTCGTGCAGCTGACGTGGCCCCATGCCGGAACCGACTGGGCTCCATATCTGGATCAGGCGTATGACTGTTTTCTGGCCATAGCGCGTGCCGTGGCTGCGCGCAGCGACCTGTTGGTCGTAACGCGCGACGCCGCCTCGACGGAGGCGCAGCTACGGCAGGCGGGTGTTGCGATGCGTGCCGACACGGGCCGCGGGGCGGTGCTGTTCGAGGCCCCGACCGACGATACGTGGGCGCGGGACCACGCCTTCATCACCACCGTCGATGACGGCCGCTGCGTGCTGCACGATTTCCGTTTCAACGGCTGGGGCGCGAAGTTTGCCGCCGGGCGCGACAATGCCATCAACGGGGCTTTGTGGCGTGGGGGCGTCGTATGCGGTGCGGACTACGAGGACGATATGGATACGGTGCTCGAAGGAGGCTCGATCGAGTCGGACGGCCGCGGCACCATCCTTACCACATCGTGCTGTCTGTTTGCCCCGAACCGCAACGGCTACACCTCGAAGGCGGAGGCGGAGGCGATGCTGTGCGGGCGTCTGGGCGCGGAGAGGGTGTTGTGGCTCGACCACGGCAGCCTTGCGGGTGACGATACGGACGGGCATATAGATACTCTGGCGCGCCTTTGTCCCGACGATACGATCGTATATGTGGGTTGTGATGACCATACGGATGGCGACTTCGAGGGCCTTGCGGTCATGGAGGGTGAATTGCAGGCGTTGCGCACGGCCGATGGTGCGCCATACAGGCTGCTTCGGCTGCCGATGGCGGCACCGGCATATTATGACGGAGAGCGTCTGCCGGCTACGTATGCTAACTATCTGGTCATGAACAGTGCGGTGCTGATGCCCTGCTATGGAGATGATGAGAGGGATGCGGCCGCGGCGGAGGTGTTGCAGCGGGCGTTTCCCGACCGCGAGATCGTGGGGATCGACTGCCGCGTGTTGATACGTCAGCACGGATCGCTGCACTGCGTGACGATGCAGTATCCCGAGGGTGTCGGCCTGCGCACGGTGACAAGGCAGTGACTATTTATATATAAAGTATAAGTGAAGATATGAAGATAGGATTGATCCAACAGGCATCGGCCGCTACGGCGGAGGAGAACCGCCGGCGTCTGGCCGAGCGCATAGCGGAGGCAGCGGCGGCGGGTGCCGAGCTTGTGGTGTTGCAGGAGTTGCACGACTCTCTGTACTTCTGTCAGACGGAGTCTACCGACAACTTCGATCTGGCGGAGCCTGTGCCGGGTGCGGCCACGGAGTTTTACGGCGAGGTGGCGAGGCGGTGCGGCGTTGTGTTGGTGACGTCGCTCTTCGAGCGGCGCGCGGCGGGATTGTATCACAATACGGCCGTGGTATTCGAGCGCGACGGCTCGATTGCGGGCCGTTACCGCAAGATGCACATACCGGACGACCCGGCATATTACGAGAAGTTCTACTTCACGCCCGGCGATTTGGGTTTCCGACCCATACGCACTTCGGTCGGTGTGTTGGGCGTGCAGGTGTGCTGGGATCAGTGGTATCCCGAAGGTGCGCGTCTGATGGCGCTGCACGGTGCCGAGATATTGATATACCCGACGGCCATAGGCTGGGAGAGCAGCGATACGGAGCAGGAGCAGAGCCGGCAACTGGATGCGTGGCGTACGGTGCAGCGCGGCCATGCCGTCGCAAACGGCCTTCCCGTCGTGGCGGTAAACCGCTGCGGCCACGAGGATGACCCGAGCGGCGCTACGCGCGGCATAGAGTTCTGGGGCCACAGTTTCGTTGCAGGGCCGCAGGGCGAGGTCCTTGCCGAAGCGGGTACGGAGCCGTGCGTCAAGGTTGTGGATGTCGACATGAAACGTTGCGAGCAGGTGCGCCGATGGTGGCCATTCCTTCGCGACCGCCGTATCGACGAGTTCGACGACCTCCTGCGCCGATATGCCGACTGACGCGGCAGCGGAGGTATATATAATATAATATGAGTAAACGGCATCCGGAGAGTCTCATGGCTTCCGGATGCCGTTTGTGTTTGCTGCGGATCACGTCTTAGTCCATGCGGTCGCGGTAATCCCCGTAGGAGAAGCGTCGCAGCACATCGACCGAATGGTCGGCGCGGAGCATGGCTATGGCGGGGTGGTGGATACCGTTGAACATGGTGGTCTTGACGGTGGTGTAGTGTATCATGTCCTCGAAGAGGATATATTCGCCCACCTGCAAGGGGTGGTCGAAGGCCCATGTGCCCATGAAGTCGCCGCTCAGACAACTGTTGCCGCCAAGACGGTAGAGACAGCTACCGGCAGGGACCTCCCGCACGGCCGTGTCCCAATCCTGCGGTAACGTCACGGCACCGCGCACCGTGGGCTGGTAGGGCATTTCGAGACAGTCGGGCATGTGGCACGTGAAGCTGACGTTGAGGATGGCGGTACGGATACCCTTGTTCTCCACAACGTCCACAACCTGCGAAAGCAGCGGTCCCGTCTGCCATGCGAAGGCCGAGCCGGGCTCGAGGATTATCTGCAGGTTGGGGTAGCGGTCGTGCAGGCCGCGTATGGTGTCTACCAGCAGGTCGAGGTCATAGTCTTGGCGCGTCATCAGGTGGCCGCCTCCGAGATTGAGCCACTTGAGGCGCGGCAGCCACTCGCCGAAGCGTGCCTCGATATGTTGGAGCGTATGGGCGAGGGCCGTGCTGTCCGACTCGCAATGACAATGGCAGTGGAAGCCCTCGATGCCGTGCGGGAGCTCCGCAGGCATATCCGTGGCCAGAATGCCGAAGCGGCTGCCGCGTGCGCACGGATTGTAGAGGTCGACCTCGATCTCCGAATATTCGGGATTGATGCGCAGTCCGCAGCTCACCTTGTGCGGCGCGGCCTCGGCCATGTGGCGGAAACGGTGGTATTGCGTCAGCGAATTGAATGTTATGTGGCTGCTGCATGCCGCTATCTCGGGAAACTCGGCCTCGGTATATGCGGGCGAGTAGGTGTGGGCGAGAGAGCCGAACTGCTCGGCCGCAAGGCGTGCCTCGTAGAGCGAACTGGCGGTGGTGGCGTCGATGTATTCACGGAATATGGGGAAGGTGCGCCACAGAGCGAAAGCCTTGAAGGCAAGTATCGTCTGGCAGCCGGCACGGCGCGAGGTGTCGCGTATGAGCTGCAGGTTGCGGCGCAGAAGCCGCTCCTCGACAATGTAGCAGGGCGACGGGAAACGTCCGTAGTCCTCGGGGCGGATATCTGATTCTATTGTCATGGCAGTCTCGGTTTTGGGGCGGGCGCAGGCGTCCGCCGCATCTACGGTTGCAAAAATACGCAAAATGACGTCCATCCGCAACCCTTTAGTTGCGGGTGGGCTGGTGCGATGCTGCCGAAATGTCGCCAATGGGGTGTTATGGTCGGCAGCCGGTGTGACGCGGAGTGTCAGAATGTCGCAAAATGGCAATCGCGGGCTGTCAAAAACTGACAAAAGTTGCACGAATGTCGGTTTGGGCCTCGTGGCAAAGGATTTGCTCTGATAACAGTCGAAAACCGAAGTGAAAACGAATAACTCAACGATATTATGAACATCAATTCATTAACCATCAAAGCGCAAGAGGCATTGCAGAGTGCAGTGAACCTTGCAAAGGAGCGGGGGCAGCAGGCCGTGGAGCCCATGCACCTGTTGAGCGTTCTCATCGCCGAAGACGATTCACTGAGCGCGTTCCTGCTGGGGCGTGTGGGTGTGAATGTTCGATCTCTGCGCGAAGAGGCACGCAAGGCCGTCGAGGCCATACCCCGTGTATCGGGCGGCAACGGCGAGCAGTATTTCTCGGGCGATACGTCGAAGGTGATACAGCGTGCCGTCGACTTCACCCGCAACTTCAACGACAAGTATGCGTCGGTCGAGCATCTGTTGCTGGCACTTGTTGCCGAGCGCGGCGCCGCGGCCGATATGTTGAAGCGCGGCGGCGCTACGGAGAAGGATCTCATCGAGGCCATCCGCAACTTCCGTCACGGTTCGACTGTGGACTCGCAGACCGCATCGCAGGAGTTCAACGCGCTGGGCAAGTACGCCATCAACCTCAACGAGATGGCGCGCAACGGCAAGTTGGATCCCGTCATCGGCCGTGAGGAGGAGATACGTCGTGTGCTGCAGATACTGTCGCGCCGTACCAAGAACAACCCTATCCTTGTAGGTGAGGCCGGTGTCGGTAAGACCGCCATCGCCGAGGGTATCGCACACCGTATCGTCGACGGCGATGTGCCCGAGAATCTGAAGTCGAAGGTTATCTTCTCGCTCGATATGGGTGCGCTGATCGCAGGCGCCAAGTATCAGGGCGAATTCGAGGAGCGTCTGAAGGGCGTTGTGCAGGAGGTTATCGCCTCGCAGGGTGAGATCCTTCTGTTCATAGATGAGATCCACACCCTTGTAGGTGCGGGCAAGAGCAGCGGCGCAATGGATGCTGCCAACATCCTGAAGCCTGCGCTGGCGCGTGGCGAACTGCGTACCATCGGTGCCACGACGCTGGACGAGTACCAGAAGTACTTCGAGCAGGACAAGGCTCTGGAGCGTCGTTTCCAGAAGGTGATGGTCGACGAGCCTACCACCGAGGATGCCATCTCTATCCTGCGTGGCCTGAAGGAGCGTTACGAGAACCACCATCAGGTACGTATCAAGGATGAGGCTATTATAGCCGCCGTCGAGCTGTCGCACCGTTACATCACGTCGCGGTTCCTGCCCGACAAGGCTATCGACTTGATCGATGAGGCAGCGGCTCACCTGCGTCTGGAGATGAACTCGGTGCCTGAGGAGATCGACAACCTCGACCGCCGTATCCGCCAGTTGGAGATCGAGCGTGAGGCCATACGCCGTGAGAACGACGAGCAGCGTGTCGAGAATCTGACGCGTGAGATCGAGGAGCTCAAGGCCAAGGAGTCGGCTCTGCGTGCAAAGTGGCAGGGTGAGCGTGACATCCTGCAGAAGGTGCAGTCGAACAAGGATGCCATCGAGCGTCTGAAGGTCGAGGCACAGCAGGCCGAGCGTCAGGGCGACTACGGCAAGGTTGCCGAGATACGTTACGGCAAGATTGTCGAGGCCGAGAAGCAGATCGCAGCCCTGCAGGAGCAGTTGAAGCTGACCACCGCCGGAGGCGAGGCCATGATCAAGGAGGAGGTCGACGCACAGGATATCGCCGAGATCGTATCGCGTTGGACCGGAATACCGGTACAGCGTATGCTGGCCTCGGAGCGTGAGAAGCTCCTCCACATGGAGGACGAGTTGCACAAGCGTGTCGTCGGTCAGGATCAGGCCATCGAGGTGATCTCGGATGCGGTACGTCGTTCGCGTGCCGGTCTGAACGACTCGCGCCGACCCATCGGATCGTTCATCTTCCTCGGTACGACGGGTGTAGGTAAGACCGAGCTGGCGAAGGCTCTGGCCGAGTTCCTCTTCAACGACGATACGATGATGACGCGTATCGACATGAGCGAGTATCAGGAGCGCCACAGCGTCTCGCGTCTGGTCGGAGCGCCTCCCGGATATGTCGGCTACGACGAGGGCGGACAGCTCACCGAGGCCGTAAGGCGCAAGCCCTATTCGGTCGTGCTGCTCGACGAGATCGAGAAGGCGCACCCCGATGTCTTCAACATCCTGCTGCAGGTGCTCGACGACGGACGTCTGACCGATAACAAGGGCCGTACGGTGGATTTCCGCAATACCATCATCATCATGACCTCGAATATGGGTTCGCAGATCATACAGGAGAACTTCTCGAAGGCGTTCGACGGAGAGAAGGTCTCGGAGGATGTGGTCGAGAAGACCCGCCGCGAGGTGATCGAGATGCTGAAGGTACAGCTCAAGCCCGAGTTCCTGAACCGTATCGACGAGATCGTGATGTTCGAGCCTCTGACCAAGGCCGACATCGAGAAGATCGTCGACATCCAGATGGGCATCATACGCAAGATGCTCTCGGAGAACGGCATCCAGCTCGAGTACACGAAGGCGGCGCGCGAGTTTATCGCACGTGTGGGTTACGACCCGATGTTCGGTGCGCGTCCTGTCAAGAGGGTTATCCAGCGCGAGGTTGTGAACGACCTGTCGAAGCGTATCCTCGCCGGAGAGGTCAACCGCGAGCGTCCCATCAAGATCGACGCCGAGGGCGACCACCTTACCTTCTCGAACTGATAGCTTTCCCGCAGGACGGGTGCGGCGGATCTCCGCCCGCGGCCGGCCGAATATACGAAGGACCGATTTCGATCGGTCCTTTTTTTTGTGTCTGTGCGAAAAATTCGTATCTTTGATATGTTGTGCCGATATGAATGGCGCGGCGGGCGGCTTCGACGGAGTAATATTGCCCTGCGGGGACAATAAAGCGGCCGTTGATGCCGATAGTGTATTATGGAATAATTATAGAATAGAATACCAATGAAAAAGTTTCTGATCATGCTGTGCCTTGCGGCGGCGACGGTGATGTCGGCCGCGGCGCAGGAGAAGTTCCCGATGATAACCATACCGGAGGATGTGACCGACCCGCTGCTGCGCGCGAAGTATCTGAGCGACCACTTCTGGGAGAATATCGATTTCGAAACGGCGTCTGATGACTTGATTTCAAACGGTCTTTCGGAACTTATTCCCATACTGCGCATCGTCGACTACGATGCCATGACGGCATCGTGGGCTGCGGCCGTCAAGCAGGCCGAGGAGTCGAAGACGGGTGTGGCGCATCTGCTCAAGGTGAGCCGCAGCGTGTTGAATGACCCTACGCTGGGAAGCTATGACGAGGATATGTACCGTGCGCTGCTGCATGCGGCGCTTGTGTCGAAGAAGATCACCAAGTCCGACAAGGAGCCTTTCCAGCGTGATCTTGTTATGCTTGAGGTTAATAATGCCGGTTCTGCGGCCATCGATTTCGAGATAACTGGCGCCGACGGCGCGAAGAGCCGCCTTTCGGATGTCGAGTCGCCCATAACGGTGCTGTTCCTCTACGAGCCGGGCGCCGTCGACAGCAAGCTGGAGCGTTTCCGCCTCTCGCAGGCTCGTATTGCGAACTACCTCATGCAGGCCGGAGGACTTAAGATTGTGGCCATGGCATGTACGTCGGATGCCGCCCTGTGGGAGAAGAACCGCAGCGACATACCGTCCGAGTGGGTTAGCGGTTACGATGCGGGCGATGTGATCCGCAACGAGGGGTTGTATGACCTGCGCGTCATGCCGCGTCTCTACCTGCTCGACGAGAAGAAGGTCGTGCTGTTGAAGAATACCAATACGGATGGTATCGAGGAGTATCTGTATGATGTGTTGCGGGCTGCGGCACAGCAGCAACAGGCGGCTGCGGGGCAGACTGCCGGTGGAGGATCGGATGCAAGTACGGATGCGGCGGCTGCAAAGTGACGCTGCACTGAATAATACGACAAGCGGACGGGGCATACGCCCCGTCCGCTCGCTTTGTATCTGAGGAAGATATTCTTACCACTCGACCTTCTCGGCGAGGATATTGCCGTCGGCGGCATCCTCCGCGGTGAAGGTTCCGCCCTTGTACTGTACGCATAGCATCACGAGCGGCTGAGTGCCGTTGTTGCGCACCGAGCGGCGCCCTGCGGGGGCAACGCGTACGACACTGCCCTCGGTGACGGGGAAGATCTTGCCGTCGACCTGAAACTCACCGTTGCCCGAAAGGAAGAAGTAGAGCTCTTCGTGGTTCTTGTGGGTGTGGAGGAATCCGGTTTCGGTACCCGGGGCGAACGACTGGAACGAGAATTCGCTACCCGTGGCCTGAACGGCGGCGCCGCAGAAGACCTTGCCCGGAATCTTCACATCGGGTCCCATCTGGAGCAGATAATCGCCCAGCGTGGCGAACGATCCTACGTTTACGGCGCTGAAATTCTCGGCCGAAGCAATCTTTTCGATAGTTTTCATGACTTGTATGTTTTTAAGGTTATGTGTCTCGCTGTGTAACGTCTCCGGATGCCTGCGTAAAGGTTACTTCCTCGGAGCCGCTGCGTGTCCGAAGACGATGCAAAAGTAATGCTTAAATACAGCTTTGTCAATAAGTTACATTTTCATCCCATAGTAACCTTTTACTCGCTTTTGCAGAGCGTCAATACTTTGCGCGAGTGAAAAAAATCGAAAAAAATATGCAGGCCGTAATATGTATATGGGCTTTTTTGTTATTAACTTTGCAAAAGAGAGCGTCGGCCTGTGCTGAGACGCCGCGACGCCTGCCGTTTGATATAATGATGCCATGCAGAAACGTGAAAAGAGTTCCATCTTCGAGATGTGTCCCGTGCGCAATGTGATTGCGCGCTTCGGTAACAAGTGGGCATTTCTGGTAATATTGATTTTGGAGGAGCGGGGTACGGTGCGCTTCAATGAGTTGGGGCGCGAGATACCCGATGTCTCGTCGCGCGTGCTGGCGGGGACGCTGCGCACGCTCGAGGCCGACGGTTTGATCAGCCGCAAGGTCTATCCTGTTGTGCCGCCGCGCGTGGAGTACTCGCTGACGGAGATGGGGCAGTCGCTCGTGCCGCTGATAAACGACCTGACGGCGTGGGCTCAGCAAAACATGGCGCGTATCATGTCACATCGCCGCGCCGTGGAGTCGGACGCGGCGATGTAGTGTAATCGCGCAGGGCGGTATTTTATTCTTATACGGTAAATATGTTTTCGGACCGTGTCCGAAGACTATTTCTGTGCGGCCTTTTTGAGGCGCTCACGCATGGTGTCAAGCTCCTTTTTCCACGTGACGGCGCAGATGAGCGTGGCGATGATGCAGGCGGCAGTGAAGAGCCAGAATGTGGCGTTCCAGCCGAGAGATGAGTGTCCCGCGATCTGGCCTACGACGATCTTCGAGAGCAGGGCGTCGCCCAGCAGGTAGCCGAACAGCCCGACAAAGCCTGCGGCAGTGCCCGCGGCGTTCTTCGGGACGAAGCTCAGGGCCTGTATTCCGATCAGGGCGATGGGACCGTAGACGGCAAATCCGGTCAGTGCGAGTGCCGTGTAGACCACGATGCGGCGTGTGGTGTCGGGGTCGCCGCCGAAGAGGGATGCCACGGCAGCCGACTGCCAGTATGTTACGACGCCGATTATCACCAATACCATATATATGACATTTACCGGCGCGCAGCGTCCGTTGAAGAAGCGCGAGGAGATCCATCCGCAGACGATGGTGCCCGGGATGCCGGCATACTCGAACAGCGAGAATGCCACGCGGCTCTGGTTTTGCGACATGATCTGCATGTCGTGCATGTATGTGGGCGACCAGTCGCTGATGCCGTAGCGGACGAAATATACGAATACGTTTGCTATGGCTATCATCCAGAGCAGGCGGTTGCGGAAGACGTAGTCGACAAACAGGCGGCGGAACGGGATCTTCTCCTCCTCGCCTTTTGCGGCGGCGCGGCCCGAATAGTCATGCCGGTACTCCTCGATTGGCGGCAGGCCGCATGATTCGGGTGTATCGCGCAGCGCCCACCAGCAGAAGAGTGCCAGCAGCAGGGCTACGGCGGCAGGGAAGATGAAGGCGGCGCGCCAGCTCTCGGTTATGCCTGCGGCGGCGAAGAGTGCTATGCCGGCCGAGACGAGCAGCGCGAGTGAGCCGCCGCCGACGTTGTGCGAAGTGTTCCATACCGACATCTTAAAGCTGCGTTCGCTCTGCGAGAACCAGTGGGCCATGACGCGCCCGCACGGCGGCCATCCCATACCCGAGATCCAGCCTGCCGCAAGCATGAAGGCGAAGAGCACGCCGCAGTTTACGGATATGGATGTCGAGAAGGGTATCACGCCGACGCATATCATCACCGTGGCGGCGAGGATGAGACCTACGACGAGGAACTTGCGGGCATCGGAGCGGTCCGACAGGCTGCCCATGATGAATTTGCTGAAGGCGTATGCTATGGGTATTCCGGCCATTGCCACGCCGGCGCTCTCCTTGTCGAGCAGACCTTCGGCGATCATGCCGGGGGCTGCGAGCGAGAGGTTCTTGCGTACGAGATAGTAGGCGGCGTAGCCGACGAAAGCGCCCAGAAATACACGCAGGCGCAGACGGCGGTATTCGGCATCGATGCGGTCGGCCGGAACACGCTGCGCGGGTGCGGGCGGATTGAAAAATTCCATCATGTGGGGTTAGTGTTTGGTTGCAGGTGTAAAGATAACGAAAAAATCGGTTTAATGGCCGCCGGGGCTATGTGTGGCGGCGCTTTTCACCCTGCGACGGCGAATTTGTGTCCCGCGGAACGATATTTTCTTATGAATATGTTATGATTATGCCGCCGGCTATTTCCGTATCTCGTAATTTTTATTATCTTTACAATCATAACCAATAAAGCGAAGCAATGACTATCAACGAAAGGCATGATCTGATCATTAAGGAGCTTGATGCGCGTGGCTCGGTGAGCGTAACCGATCTGTCGTCCATATTGAACGTATCGGAGGTCACCATACGCAAGGATCTCACCATGCTCGAGCAGAAGAACTTCCTTTACCGTGCGCACGGCAAGGCCATCAAGATCAACCCCTACATCAACGACCGCGATGTGAACATCAAGGAGAAACAGAACATCGCCGAGAAGATCGCCATAGGCAAGTGCGCCGCTGACATGATCGAACCCAACGACTCGATAATCATCGCTTCGGGTACTACGGTACAGTTCTTCGCGCGTGAGGTCCATCCGTCGGGGCATCTGACGGTGATAACGTCGGCGCTGAACGTGCCTCGATCCTGTCGAAGGACCGCAACATCGAGGTGATACAGCTCGGAGGCATCGTCCGTGGCAACTCCCTGTCGGCCGTCGGGTGCGACACGGAACGTATGCTCGAGAATTTCTCGGGTACGAAGCTCTTCATCGGCGTGGACGGTCTGGATGTCGAGTACGGCCTGTCGACGACGAACCTTCTGGAGGCCAATCTCAACCGCGCCATGATCCGCTCGGCGCAGAAGATCATCGTGCTTACGGACAGCACGAAGTTCGGCCGCCGCGGCTTCAGCCGTATATGCGACGTGGACGAGGTGAACCAGATAATCACCGACCCGGGCATCCCGCAGCATATTCTGGACGAGCTGCGGCAGCGGGGTATCGATGTGGTTATCGTCGAGCCTTGACGGAGGGGAATTTTCCAGACGTGGGCTTAGTCATGCAGCGCGTGAAGCAGTCTGTGAGAATCCGTCTCTGAGATACGTTGAGGTGCGGCCGTGACGTATGTGCGTTGCCGTATGCCGTTTTTGAGCGGATATGCGGTCGAACACGCATGTACGTGCGAAAAAGCCGCCGAGACGCGATCTTAATTGCGAATAGCCCGAAAAATTACTACCTTTGCTCCGTTATGAGTGATTTTATCGTTTCGGCACGAAAATACCGCCCCGCGACATTCTCGTCGGTTGTGGGCCAGCAGAGCATAACCTCGACGCTCAAGAATGCGATCGAGCGCGGCCAGTTGGCTCATGCCTATCTGTTTTGCGGGCCGCGCGGCGTGGGAAAGACCACCTGCGCCCGTATCTTCGCCAAGGCGATAAACTGCCAGCACCCGCATGGTGCCGAGGCGTGCAACGAGTGTGAGTCGTGCCGCGCCTTCAACGAGAGCCGCTCGCTCAACATACACGAGCTGGATGCCGCATCGAACAACTCGGTGGACGACATCCGCTCGCTTATAGATCAGGTGCGCATACTTCCGCAGGTGGGCAAATATTCGGTCTTCATCATCGACGAGGTGCACATGCTCTCTCAGCAGGCCTTCAACGCCTTCCTGAAGACACTCGAGGAGCCGCCCAAGCATGCCATCTTCATCCTCGCCACAACGGAGAAACACAAGATCCTGCCGACGATCCTTTCGCGCTGCCAAGTATACGACTTCAACCGCATACGCGTCGAGGATGCCGTCGGGTATCTCAAGCATATAGCCGATACGGAGGGTGTCACGTATGACGAGGAGTCGCTCAACCTCATAGCCCAGAAGGCCGACGGCGGTATGCGCGACGCGCTGTCGATGTTCGACAAGGCCGTGTCGTTCTGTTCGGGAAGGCTCGACTACAAGGATGTGGCCAAGACGCTCAACGTCCTCGATTACGATACCTATTTTTCGATGACCGACATGCTGCTTGCGGGCGATTATGTGAAGGCGCTGATGCTCTTCGACGAGGTTCTGTCGAAAGGGTTCTCGGGCCAGACCTTCATGGCCGGCCTGAACGAGCACATGCGCGACCTGCTGCTGGCCAAGGGGCCGGCCGCCTCGCTCATCGAACTTACGGGCACGCTGCTCGAGCGATACCGTTCCCAAGCGGGACGGTGTGATGAACATTTTCTGTTCGGTGCGATAAATATTCTCACCGACGCTGACGGCAGGATACGTCAATCGTCAAACAGACGGCTGCTCGTAGAACTGGGACTCATGAAGATTGCGGGTCTCGGCAAAAAAAAAAATGACGACGACCCGTTCATAGAGGATGAGTCCTATTCCCTGCCCGATCTCCCTGACAAGATAACACCCGCCGCAGGCGGTGATGCCGTTGGGCGCGACAACCGTGTCGTGCCGCAAGCGACATCCGTATCCGCTGCGTCGGCACAACCTGCACAACCTGCGCCGTCCGCGCAGGCTTCGCCCGTATCGGCTGCATCTGCCCCAACGGGAGCGCAGACAGTGCAGGCCGGAGGTGTAGGCGGAAGTGTGGTGCAACCGCAGGCAGCTGCCGTGGCTTCGCAGGCGCCGCGTGCGCGTCACTCGGCCGTGTCGGGTATGTCGATAGCCTCGCTCATGAGTTCCGCGGCGGCACCGTCCGCTGCTCCCGTCGTGGATAAGAAGGACAATGATAGGGGCGCGGCTGTGACGGATGTGGATCCCGAGAGCGAGTCGAAGATCGAGCGGTGCCGCGACCGGATCATACACGGCATCTCTGAGGAGCGTCCGCGTTTTGTGGTCGCATTCGAGTCGATGCGCGTTGCCGGGAATGTGATTTCGGTCGAGGTACCGTCGTCGACACTCTGCGAGGAGATCCTGCGGGCGAAGACCGAGATCCTGCTCTTCGTGGCCCGCACGGCAGGCGTCATGGGACGCCTCGACCTCAAGGTGAGGGTTAACGAGGCGGTGAAGGCCTCGCGCCCGATCAAGCTCGAGGACCGCATACGATACATGACCGAGAAGAATGCCGCCCTGCTGGAGCTGAAGAAGGCGCTCGACATGGAGTATGAGTAGCTGTTAGGTGCGGAATGTCGTAATGGCAGGGGCGTAATGAATGGAATTATACAAGGGAAACGTAAAGGAAAACAAACGATAAAAACAACGTATTTACGAAAATGGCAAACAAGAATTTCGTAGAGGAGCTGGAGTGGCGCGGTATGATCCATACGATCATGCCGGGTGCCAAGGAGCAGCTCGAGAAGGAGATGACCACGGCATATCTGGGAATCGACCCCACGGCCGACTCGCTTCACATAGGGCATCTGGTGGGTGTCATGATCCTCAAGCACTTCCAGATGTGCGGACACCGTCCCATCGCCCTCATCGGGGGCGCGACGGGCATGATCGGCGACCCGAGCGGCAAGTCGCAGGAGCGCAACCTGCTGGACGAGGCGACGCTGCGGCACAATCAGGAGGCTATAAAGCGTCAGCTGTCGAAGCTGTTGGATTTCGATTCGGACGCTCCGAATGCCGCCAAGATGGTCAACAACTATGACTGGATGAAGGACATGACCTTCCTCGATTTCGCGCGCAATATCGGCAAACTGATCACCGTCAACTACATGATGGCGAAGGATTCGGTCAAGAAGCGCTTCAACGGCGAGGGCGAGGGTATGTCGTTCACGGAGTTCACCTACCAGCTGTTGCAGGGGTACGACTTTCTGCACCTCTACCGCACGGAGAACTGCAAGGTTCAGCTTGGAGGTGCCGACCAGTGGGGCAACATCACTACCGGTACGGAGCTTATACGCCGCGTGCTGGGATCGGAGGCCGAGGCCTACGCCATCACCTGCCCGCTCATTACGAAGGCCGACGGCACGAAGTTCGGCAAGACGGAGAGCGGCAACGTATGGCTCGACGCGCGTTATACGTCGCCATACAAGTTCTACCAGTTCTGGCTCAACGTAAGCGACGAGGATGCCAAGCGATATATCAAGATATTCACGCTGCTCGACCGCGAGACGATCGAGTCTTTGATCGCCGAGCACGATGCCGCGCCGCATCTGCGCGTGCTGCAGCGGCGTCTGGCCGAGGAGGTGACTGTAATGATACACTCGCGCGAGGAGTATGAGAAGGCCGTAGAGGCGTCGTCGATCCTCTTCGGCGGGTCGACTTCGGATGCGCTGCGCCGTATCGACGAGCGCACGCTGCTGCAGGTGTTCGAGGGTGTGCCCCAGTTTACGGTGGCCAAGACGTCGCTCGGGTGTTCGTTTGTGGATCTGTGCGCCGAGCTGACGAAGATATTCCCTTCGAAGGGTGAGTGCCGCAAGATGATTCAGGGCGGAGGCGTATCGCTCAACAAGGAGCGTGTGGCGGATGCCGCGCGTACAGTTACTGCGGACGACCTTATCGCCGGCAAGTATCTCGTGGTGCAGAAGGGCAAGAAGAACTACTATCTCGTAACGGCCGAATAGGATGCTCTACGACATTCGTCTTGAGGGCATGGAGTTCCGTGCCTATCACGGCTGCTACGATCTGGAGCAGCGCGTCGGCAACCGCTTCGTGGTCGATATGAAGATCATGGTCGAGTTGGGCCGCGTGGCCGAGGATGACGACGTCCGGCAGGCGGTCAATTACCTTACGGTCTACGAGCTGGTACGAGCTGCGATGGCCGTAAAGCAGCGCACGATCGAACGTGTCGCATGCAACATAATCGCGGCCGTGCGGGAGCGTTTCCCGCAGGTCGAGGCTGTGGAGTGCCGCGTGACGAAACTCGCGCCGCCGTTGGGCGGCAAGGTCGAGCGCGTGAGCGTGACGCTTCGCGTATGATGCGGCGCGGCCGTCGGACCCCTGTTCGGCGGCCGCGTTTGTTTTGCTACTGCCGTATTTGTTTTTTCGCTTGCGGCGTTGTATATTTGTAGATATAAACAATACCCGTATGAAACGTATATTTATCGCAATGATACTTTTTGCAGCCTGCGCAGCGCTCGTATCGTGCAAGTCGGGCTGTACGGGCGAACGCGATCCGCAGCCCGAGGTGTGGCATGTCGATCGCATAGCGTGGAAACTCGCCGAGAGCAATGCAGTGGAGTATATAGATATTGAGATCGAACCGTGGGAGGTGGTGAACGACACCGCCGAGGAGAAGTGGCAGACGATAGATTGGCTTAAGGGCCTGAGCGGCTCGTCGCTGTTCGAGTGTGACGACAGCGATATGTTCGCCCTTGCTACGGCGTCAGCTCGGTCGGTGACGGTGCCGTCGGAGGAGATGATCCTTTCGAAAGATGAGTGGCGGTATATGGCTTCGGGCGTTGAGGCTCCCTTGTGCGCTGGCGAGAGCGACCTCCCGTTCACTACGAAGATAAGCGATAAATATACCATTACCCCGATGTCCAAGTACGAGTTTGGCGGGACGGTTACGTTAAAGCGTCTGAATGCGATGTTCCGCATCGAGATGTCGGAGGAGAATACGGGGGAGGTGCGGTATGTCGAGGGCCGCTGGCATGGTATGTTCTACCACTCTATCGCCACCGAAACTTACGTTTCGGATCTGAAATAACGGCATTACGCCTGTAATAGAACGGAGATCCCGCAGACCGACAAGGTTTGCGGGATCTTTCTATATACGTCATGTCGACCGCGGCAGAGCAGGGTATAAAACAAAAACGGCCTCAGAACACTCTGAAGCCGTTTTCTCTCGGGAGTTTCATTGCCCCCTCCCTTCACTTGTGCCCAGAATAGGACTCGAACCTACATGCCGTGAAGCACCCGCACCTGAAACGAGCGTGTCTACCATTTCACCATCTGGGCATCGTTTCGATGTGCAAAGGTAGCGTTTTTTTTTATTTTGCAAGGGTTTTGGCCGGAAAAATTTCATCGAAGACGATTTTTCTTTTGGCCTGATCCCTGTTGTGCCAGCTCTCTATGCCGCTATCATCCACACCGACACCATATTAGGTCTCTGCGGAGACTGCGGCCGCTACTCTTGGAAGAAACGGTAGTGGAAGAGGAGCAGATATACGACGGCAACCGATATGTATGCGTCGGCGAGGTTGAATATGGGGCCGAAGAAGTAGTTGTTCTCGTCGACGAGGAACGAGAGCCATTGCGGCACGCCGTCCCAGCGGAATAGGGGGAAGTAGAACATATCGACCACCTTTCCCATAAGCAGGGGGGCATATCCGTCGCCGAAGTGTGCGGGGGTCATCGGGGTCGATGTCGAGAAGATGAGGCCGTAGAATGCCGAGTCGAGCATGTTGCCTATGGCGCCGGCTATGACGAGAGTCAGCCCTATGAATACGCCCTTGGGGACGTCGCGGCGTTTGCGCGAGAGGTACCACACATAATATATCAACAACCCGATGAGGACTATGCGGAAGAGGCTGAGGGCTATCTTGCCCCAGTCGAAAGCGCCGTCGGAGGCTATGCGCATGCCGAAGGCGGCACCGCTGTTCTCGATGAAGCGCAGTTGGAACCAGTCGGGGATGACGACGATCGACTCGCCCAGACACATGTGTGTCTTGATCCATATTTTGAGTGCCTGATCGAGTATGAGCAGCACTACGACGACTATTGATATGTTTCTCAGTTTCATATTCGGGATGTTCATTGGGGACAAAGATAGTGAAAGCCGAGCGCAGAGACAAATAGAAAAACGCAGTTTTTTATATTTGGCTATGCCGAGGCGCATCCTATCTAAGATAAAATCAAAGATAGTGAAAGCCGGGCGCAGAGACCTATCGAAAACGGAGTTTTCGGATTAGTCTATACCGAGGCGCATCATATAAAAAATATCGAGCCTTATGGAAGAGTCCTTGCGGCTACTTCTTGCGCAGCAGCAGGGCGTCGCGTACATACAGGGCGGCGTCATCGCGCGGATTTGTCCAATGGATGGTTATGGTGTGTCGTCCCGCCTTGAGGTCGAAGCGCCACCATATCTCATGACGGCGGCGGTTCCAGTCGGCCGGCATGGCGAAGGCGTCAACCTTGCGGCCGTCCACCTCGATCTCGATCCGGGCCTCGTAGAGTTTGTCCTCGCAGCTTACGTCACCGCGTATGACGATGCCCTCGCAGTCGGCCTCCATTGAGTACCCGCTGCGCGGACGCTGGTCGATCTGTATGCGCTCGACGGGGCGAAGGTCGCCGAAACTCTGTTCATACTTTACGGGACGCGGTTTCTGTGTACGTATGACGACCTGTGTGTCGCCTACGGTGCCGCCGTGGCGGCTTATGTTCTCAAGGGCGTGTTTGAAGCTGGTGCGGTAGACGTCGCCAAGCGACATGTCGGTATATGCGAACTTCAGATCCTCGGACCGCTCGACGGGTGTCCTCCATTCGGAGGGTATGGCGTCGTAGCCCATGGCCGTGCCGAGAATACCTGCTGCCGAGGCGGGATTGCAGTCCGAATCCTGCCCGCAGCGTGTCGATATGTCTATCGTGCGGCCGAAGTCGCCGCCGCCGTAGAGCAGCCCTATGACAACATACGCCCCGTTTATCTTGGCGTCGATGTTGAACGGGAGCAGGGCGCCGTCGCCGCATGCCACGTCGTCGTTCCAACGCTCGTCGCATACGCGCCACGCCTCACGCCAGTCGTCCGGATTGTGGCGCCACGCCTCCACGACATCCTCGATGCAGCGGCGGAAGGTGCTCTTCGCCGGCAGTGTCTTGAGGGCCTCGGTTACGATATACTCCACGTCGTCGCTCACGAAGGCCAGCGAATACATCGCCGCCATGTAGACGCCGCCGTACCATCCGTCGCCGTAGTTCATGATATGGCCCGCACGGTCGCATATCTCCGATGCGGTGTTTGGCATCGCGGGCGACATGAGCCCCGCAAAGTCGGCCTCGATCTGGAAATCTATGTCGTCGGCATGGGGGTTGTTGCGCCAGTGCCCCGATGCCGGAGGCATGGTGCCGTATAGGATGTTGTATCGTGCGGCCTGATTGGCGTGCCACAACGGATAGTCGGCATAGGCGAACGCTACGGCCATCGAGTCGGCCGGCGCGTCGATGCCCAGACGCTCCATCACCTCGACAAATGTGAGATCCATATATATGTCGTCGTACGCACCTGCGGCATTTATCATCGTGTTGCGCACATAGTCGGGATCACCCCACGGAATGACCACATCGTCCCCGATCATTCCCGAGGTGTAGCGGAACTCGGTCGGCGTACCGTATGTCACGCCTATCGTCTGGGCCGCCCACCCGCCCTTGATCTTGTCCAAGAGCTCGGCACGTGTCAGGGTAACGGTACGAGGAAGCCGTTCGGGGCGATTGCCGACGTCGTTCGGCATGGCTGCGGCTGGCTGAGACACCGCGGCGGCAAGAATCGAGGCAAACGCCAGAGAGGAAAATCTTTTGAAACATCTATTCATGGCAGTAGTTTTTTGAGGTGTCACAACATCTTTTTCGATGTGTGTATGCCTACAAAGTTAATATTTCACGCGCAAGGCAACAACGAAACCGCTGGCCAAAACAGATTTTTTTCGGTGAAGTGACCCTTTTGCCGCATCTTTTTTTACCGCCCGCGTGCCGTTTATCTCTTCGTGCGGAGACTTTTTTGGTGGCAGCCGTACGGCAGAAGAGAGTTTTTTGTCTCCATGCGCGCGATTATTTTGATGCCGGCGACACATTTTTTCTCCTGCCGTCGGGTCGATGTCGAGGACCCATCGCGTGCGGCCGCGGGGTGCGGCGGGAAGATATGACGACGACCGGTCTTATATATAAAAGGTATATAGGGCCGAAAAGCAGTTTTTTTGAAAAAAATGATAAAAAAAGTTCGAAAATGTTTGCACGTTTCGAAATTATGCCTACCTTTGCATCCGCAATCACGAAAACAGTTCTTCTAAGTCTTGAAACGAATGTGGCGAAGGTTCCGACCGACGCCGGTTCAAAAAGCAACTTTGAAAAAAGTTTTCGAAAAAGTTCTTGAAAAATTTGGTGGTTCAAAATATTTGACTTATCTTTGCACCACTTTCCGCTCCGAAAAAACGGTTCGGAATTTTTCAAACGGTTCTTTGATTTACTGGTTATACAGAGAGAAAATGTAGTATTTATCTGTCAATTCCTTTAAACGAGGAAGAGAAACAGTCAGGACTCTAACAATACATAATTTTAATACTATGGAGAGTTTGATCCTGGCTCAGGATGAACGCTAGCGGCAGGCCTAACACATGCAAGTCGAGGGGCAGCGGGAATTGAGCTTGCTCAATTTGCCGGCGACCGGCGCACGGGTGCGTAACGCGTATGTAACCTACCCTGAACTGGGGAATAACACTGAGAAATCGGTACTAATACCCCATAATACACTGGAAGGCATCTTTTGGTGTTGAAAGCTCCGGCGGTTCAAGATGGACATGCGTTGTATTAGCTAGTTGGTGAGGTAACGGCTCACCAAGGCGACGATACATAGGGGGACTGAGAGGTTAACCCCCCACATTGGTAC
>CDYU01016660.1_pt1 | contig 169012 bp, 168 predicted proteins | sample 480701 | NCBI WGS metagenome assembly CDYU01 (sample SAMEA3182105, study PRJEB8094) | gut metagenome | biome: human; feature: gut; material: Stool; isolation source: human stools | place: Canada | collected 2013-02-26 | reverse complement strand
GAGGACGAGTATTTTGGCTTTGGCGTAGACGCTGGAATGGGCTGTGTTGCGGACATCCAGACCCAGGCGGCCTTCAAGACCTACTGGGCCAAGCGGATGGAGGAGGACCCAGACATCGACCCCTACAACGACCTGTTCTGCGATCTCCTGGAGGAAAACGCCAAAGCCCACCCCAAATATCAGGGAGACTGCGGCGACTGGCTCAACTGGACGGTGCCGGACACGGACTGCAATCTGCCCATCTTTGCCTCTGGCTGGGGTGACGGTTACTATCCCGTCTACTTCGGGTATGACGCCAAGGGCAAAATCTGCGCCGTGTATGTGCGGTTCATTGACATTGAAGCCAGTTATCGAGAGCAGGATTAAAAATGTGACAGAACAAAGGAGAACACTATGAAAGACCTTTGCCAATACGGAAACCGGCCGGAGGACGAATGGGAAATCTTGCCCTGGATACCTGACCCGCGTCCGCCCTTCAAAATCTGGGTGAAGCCGGAGCAGATTGCGCCATTCTTTCTCATTCCCCACCACCCCTATGCGCTCTCCCTTCTGCTGAAAATCAACAATGGATTCCGGACGGAAGTATTCCGTCGGCTGGGACTGACTGGAAGCAGCGGAGACTGGGAGCGGCTGGTCCGGGGCGTGATCCAGGAGTTCGAGGAAAATAACAGCGGCGTGGATCTGTTTCACTTCGACTCTGACGAGGATGTGTTCTGCGTGTACTCCCAATACATCGACGATTTGATGCTGCTGTCCAAAATGATCCGGGCGGCCTGTGACAATGAAAAAACGATGGGGATGTATCTGAACATGAGCGAGGTTGCGAAAGCATGAAAGATTTGACCACTCAAACAGGGATTATAGTAAAATGCAGTAAAACGGCCATTGAATTTTTCCAAAATGCTCAATCAGTGGATTTCTTCTCTGCACTGGAAATTCCGAAGGAATTCCAAGACATAGCGGTTGAGTTTTATGATTTGATTATGGAAAACGATCATCTCGCGGCCTTGCTGGGCTGTCGCGGCAATTATGATATTGCAATACAGATAGATGAGGTAACCGGCACCATGACAGGGTGGCATTGGTTCAAATGAGGGAAATGGAATGATGGAGTACATCAAGCTTTTTTGGGAGGACGCACCGGAGGGAGAACCGTCGGTGATCCTCTATGAAGTGGATACAGAAAATGAGCGGCTGGCCCTCCACTCCATTGACATCTTTGCAGATGGCCGCACCCGCAATATCCCTGACCTTTACGACGGCGCCATCGAGATCACGCCGATCCCCACCGTGGAGGAATTGAACGCCCATGTCTGGGGTGAGGAGTTCCACGCCTGCGTCATAGAGCAGGCGGAATTTGAGGCCGCCTGGGAAAGCCACACCTATGATGGAGCGTTAAAGTAGCCAGGAGGAGACACTATGAACAAACCTATAAAAGCCAAAAATCTGCCGTTGTTCTCCATCATTGACCTGGACCAGCTGCGCCGGGAAAAACATCTGGAGGGCACAGAAGTGACAGACTTTTTCACGGCAAGGGATGGAAAAGTCTATCTTCTCATGGAACAGCCGTCCGAAACACAGGGTAAGGACTGGCTCAGCACTCCTTCCACCTATACCGCAGTGGAAATCCAGCTGGATTGGGCGGAACAGCGGGTGCTGGAAACGACGCTGTTTCCTCTTGGCCTCTTGAAGTTCCAGTTTCATTATTTGCGGCCCGCAGGTGATCACTTCCTCCTGCTGGGGGCAAGATGCGCCTATCGGGAAAACGGCCCCGACCAGAACGCCTGGATCGTCAGCCGGGACGGAGCTGTGCTGTCCCGTTTCTGCCTGGGGGATGGCATTCAAGACTGTGTGGTAAAAAAAGATGGCACCATCATTACCAGCTACTTTGACGAAGGTGTATTTGGTAATTACGGTTGGGATGAACCTCTGGGTGCTTGCGGCCTGATTGCATGGACATCGGAGGGAACTCCTCTCTGGAAGAATGAGAACTATTCCATCTATGACTGCTACGCCATCAGCCTGGACGAAGAAGAAAACCTGTGGTTTTATTATTACGATGAATTCCGGCTGGTGCGGACGAACTTCAAAGAGGACTTTGTATTTGAACTGCCAATCGAAGGAAGCGGAGCTTTTTCTGTTGCCCCGTCCGGCAATACCTTCCTGTTTCAAGGCGGATACCAGCAACGGGATAAATTCTACTTCCTTACCGCTCATGGTGATCACCTTGGGAAAAAACAGGAGGCTATTCCCACCTGTGACGGAAACAAGGTCGCTGTGGAGCAGTGCAGCCTGCTTCGCAGCCGGATGTTGTTCCTTGGAAAAGATGGTGTGCTCTATGGAGGTATTTGGGGGAGCGATGGCCAATGAAACAGTCTGATATTTATACCGAGGCTCTGACCTGTCTGCGCTCCATCCTTCTGGCAGACCATCCAGAGTTCCAAAACTGGATCGACTGGTTGGAGCGGGACATTCAGGACTGGAACCAGCGGCGGGAGGTTGCCCACCATCTTCGGGCATACGGAGGTATGGGCTCGTTCAACGACCTGCCCAGTATGCGTGGAAATCACGACTATATTTTCGACTTTCTCAAGTCCGTGTGCTATGCCTTCGGCCATCTTTATGGCAAACGGGAAGGCATTTCTCCGGAGGCATTGATGGAGGAGTGCCTGCACGATGTAGAGCAGGCAGCCTATCACCCCCATAAGGTACTGAACCAAGCCATTGCCCAGCACTTGATGCAGGGCGATTTACAGGAAAACCTGGATAGGCTGTAGGAGGACTTGTTATGAACGAAAGACTATTCCGCACCCAATTCAATCAAATGGACACCACCGAGAAGCAGGCGCTGATGGAAAGCCTGGCTGCTCGTTATGATATGACCTTTCTCGGTCTACATACCTTTGACCGCTGGGGCCAGAACTGCACCACCGGCATCTTCAAGAAAGATGGCCGGGAGTTCGTCTTTGTCCCCGGCGATACCGTCACCCTGGGCTGGGAGCAGTTTGCCGTGGGACTGAATCAGGAGAGCCGGGAGGAATTAGAGTATCTGTTCCGGGAATGGGAAATGGAACCGCAGAACCCGGAGGAGATGATCCGGGAAAGTATGGCTCCCGTTCGGCAGGCGGCCATTGGCCCCATGCTGGTGGGCCGGGAGCTGGAGGAACTCTGCTGGGAGCCAGTCAAGATGGACGATCCCAGGCTGACCGCCCACCCTGACTGGCTGAAGGAATTTCGTGATTTTGCCTGGAGTGACAGCAGCAGTCTTACCTTGCATCAGTCGGCCCGCATTGAGCGGACGGAAAAGGGCTTTCAGATCTGCATCTATAACCGCACAGACTACGATGCGCTTCTTGCCGGGCTGGAAAAGCAGGGGCTTTCGCTGCCTACGGCGGACGAGTGGTCCTACCTGTGTGGCGGCGGGTGTCGGACCCTGTTCCCGTGGGGAGATGGGTTAGACTACTCCATGCGTCTGCGCTGGTTTGAGGACATGGATGAGGATGAGAACCGGCCCTATGACATGGAGGAACCCAACTTCTTCGGCCTGTCCATCGCCTACGATCCCTATATGCGGGAAGTGGTGCAGGCTGATAGACTTACCACCTGTGGCGGCGATGGCGGATGCAATATCTGCGGTGGGCTGGGCCCATTTCTCGGTTTCCTACCCTGTTCGCCCCACTGTAAGCCGGAAATGCAGGAGGACAATGAACAAAACGGAGATTATGACTTTTATCGGCCTATCATTCGGTTGGAGAACTATGATTGACAATAGAAGCTTGATACGAAATAAAGAAAGAGAGGTGCCGACATGGGAGCATGGGGCATAAAAGCATTAGAGCGTGACGAAGGGTTGGATGTACTGGACATCCTCAAAAATGAATATGTACCGGAGCATCCGGTAATGGATCTGGGCGAGATGATCGAACTGATGAAAGAGGAAGTCATGCTGGGATCTGACTTCTCACAAATCGACTTCCTCTTTGACAATACTGCGATGGCTCTGGCGGAGCTGTATTTCCAATGGAAGGATAACAGCAAACTGGACTACGATCATGAAGAAGCTATATGGGATAAAGTCACCGGTTTCACAGCATCCAAAGAAGCACTTGCTTTCCTGCTGCGGCAGCTCACCGACATCAAAAACGAGGTGCCGGACGAGGACGGCATCCGTGAGATTATGGATCTTTGGAAGAACGAGGATAGCGGTGAGATCGCTCCTGCGTGGTTGGAACACTTGAATCAGCTCATTGATCGACTGGATTCAGAACAGGAGGCACGACAAATGTATATCAAAAAATACTGGGGCAACTTTATTGGCGGTTCCGATGACAGTCTGAACCTTGTGGCATTTTTAGAGGATCAGAAAAAGGAGGAGATCCCCCTCAGCGAGATTTTCTCCAAGATCGGTCTGGACAAGCAGAACTGGGACTTTCGCCAAACCGTGGAGTACCTGGAGTTTACACATTCCGATGGTGTGGAGATGGACTTTCACTTCGCCATTGATGTGGTCACCGACCTGGCCGCCATCCTGCTGGAGTGCAGCGTCAGTGGCAGTGTAAACCTTCAGGATCTGGACGAGTACAACACCCCCGCCCGCCGTATCCGCATCACTGCTACGCCAGAGGAGCATGACGCCATGAACAAGGCCCTGGCGGACTTTGTCCATGCCCCGCTGGAATACGACCTCAGCGAGATGATGGATAACGAGGAGATCCAGGAGATGGCTCGGGATGTGGAGGCGCTGCGGAAGGAGCTGTACGAGGCCGCTGGCCGCAACCGGGACTACTATGTAAAGGCAGAGGACATGAAGAATCTGCTCCCCGACTGGGAGGGCGCCGATGGCTGTATCGCCACCAACCGCATTACGATGGAGGGCTGCAAGGTTGGCTACTGCTACCGGGAGAATCCGGACGGCGGCTGGGACAGCGGCTGGCGCTTTACCGCCGGTGACGAGAGCGAGGCGTACATGGACGACCCCAACAATGCCGGGATTTACAAGCTGAACACAATTTGCAACGACGATCCCGACATCATTTCTCTGCTGAACACCCCCGCCCCCTGCGCCTTTGAGCGGGATGAGAACGGTGTGTTCCAGCAGATCAAAGACTGGAAACCGGATGAGGACGAGGAGGACCCTGATATGGACATTTTGAAGCAGTGCCAGAAGTGGCATGAGGAGAGCAAACAACATAAAATTATTGATGCGCTGGAGGCCATCCCCGCCGAGGAGCGTACCCCTGAGATGGACAGTGAGTTAGCCCGTGCCTATAACAATCTGGCAGACCCACATAAGCCAACTTGCAAAGAAATGCTCAAAAAGGCCCTCGCTCTGCTAAAGCCCCATGAGGAATACTTCGAGGACGATTATTACTGGAACTTCCGCATGGGTTACTCCTACTTTTATCTGGATCAGGAGGGCCGGGCTCTGCGATATTTTGAAAAGGCATTGGAAGTCCGCCCTGGTGACGATGACACCAAAGAGTTTATCGACCGGTGCAAGCAGGGTATTTCTCTGCCGCAGTTCTGGGAGTGCTTCCGGGATCGGACAGAGAACTGGTGGGAAACCTTTGCCGAGATGGAAGCAGAATTGCGCCAGATGATGGATGACGACAAGGATCACACCCGCGGTGCAGAACTCGTGGCCCAAATGGAGGAAACCCTGAATCTGGCCTTTGATGAAATCTCCTTTGAGCTGGGCGTGGGCGGCGAAAAGCATGAACTGATCCTCACCCCAGAGGGCGACAAAGTCAAACTGTTTGAGCTGGTCTACTTCCAGAAGCACGCTCCGAAAGAGGTGCTGGAGCACTGGAACATCCTGGTGGGCCGTCAACCTGTTCAAAACATCGGTCTGCGAACCAATGATGGCTGGGAGATTTCCGGGGATGATGTGCAGATCTGGCTGGAGGAACAGGGTGAAAACAGCTTTGCCATCTCCGCTTACTGTGAAAAGCTGCTGCCTAAGCTTCAAGAGGAAGAAGGCCGGGCCTGGTGGATGCTCACTACCCTCACCGACCAAGTGCTGGGCGAGATCTCCCACATGAGATACATAGACAGCTTTGATGTGCTGGAGGAACCCAAGGCAGAGCCGTCCTTCCTCCTGTCCCAGCTGCCCGACAAACTGCGGGAGCAGGGCCTGGAGCTCTCCACCGACCCGGAAGCCTATCTGGAGAGCTACCTTGGTTACAAAATGGAACCCAAACAGGACCCGGACGCCGATTGGCGGCTGGATGTAATGGCCGGTTCCACCTGCTGTGTGCCGCTCATCAACGGCTATCTGAATGCCGACAATGATTTTATGGACGATCTCCATGCCGACGGCGCGGTGGCGGGCTTCTTCTGCTATCCCCTGGATACCCTGCGGGAGGAGGAAGGCAGTCAGAAAATTTTCGACTTCCGGGACAAACTGGAGGAAGTGCTCACCGGCGGGGATGGTTCGGAAGTGCTCACTCTCACCGGCGGGGCTACCGGCCTCTACTGTGGCTATGTGGACGTCATCGCCTGGGACATCCAAGAGGCGCTGAACATGGCGAAAGAGTTCTTTGAAGGCACGGACATCCCATGGGCCATCTTCCACACCTTCCGCCGTGAAGCCGGTTCTGTACCCCTAAAGCAACAAGATGATGGGACAGAAACTGAGAATCAGGATGACGAGTTGGACGAAACGCTGACGGGCATGGACTATATTCCTTACACCCAACAGAACGCCGAAGCATTCTTCGCTCAGCTGGAGCAGTGGAACGACGAAGACGAGTACACCCGCTGTATCCAGGCACTGAATGCCATCCCGGAGAACTGGAGGAACTACCGCACCGCCTACGCCCTGGCCCGTGCACTGGAGAACTACGCCATCATCGGGGACCATGACGAAGGTACTTTGAAATCCAAGGGAGACAAAGCCCTTCTGAGGGCCATTGAGGTGCTGGAGTCCGTCCGGGAGGAAGGCCAGGACAAGGCGGAGTGGAATATGCGGATGGCCTATGGCTATCAGTATCTCTACGGCCAGGAGGAAAAGGCCATTCCCTACGCTCAGCGGTGGGCAGAGTTGGACCCGGAGGATGAAAATGCCCCGGCAGTAATTCGGGAGTGTAAGGCGGAGATCCGGAAACGCCAGCGCAGCCGGAAGAAGAAGGCCAAATTCGTGCCCGGTGATACTCCATTTGAGGGCTTCGACCTCACCAACTTCTGGGATGATAATTGGTATGCACTGAAAGAATATGTCAGTGATCCGCCTTCCGATGAGCTGATTGCCAGCGTGGAGGAGGAACTGGGCTACAAGCTGCCCGCTGCCTACATCTGGCTGATGAAGCAGCACAACGGCGGCATTCCGGTGAACACCTGCTATCCCTGCGATGAGCCTACCTGCTGGGCAGATGACCATGTGGCCATCACCGGCATTTTCGGCATCGGACGAGAAAAGAGCTGCTCCCTCTGTGGAGAGCTGGGCAGCCAGTTTATGATCGATGAGTGGGAGTATCCTGCCATCGGCGTGGCCATCTGTGACTGTCCAAGCGCCGGACACGATATGATCTTCCTGGACTACCGTGCTTGCGGCCCCCAGGGAGAGCCTGCGGTAGTCCATGTGGATCAGGAAAATGACTATAAAATCACCCATCTGGCAGACAGCTTTGAGGAATTTATCCGCGGACTGGAGCATGAATCCCTCTATGATCCGGATGAAGATGCAGAGGGTCTTGAGGATGACGCCGACGAGGAGGAAACCGACCATAAGGGTTCCTTTGCCGGATCTGTGCTCCTCTCCAAAGCAGAGTGGGACAAGGAGCAGTTGATCCGAGATCTGCGGGAAGAATGGGGTATCGTAGATGAGGAGCCGGATGAGGGCGACGAAGATGTTGAGAACAGCAATGACGCTGTGGTAATGCGGGTCGGCAATATGATGCTGATTGTGACACTATTCCACGGTCACATCCCGGACAATGAAGCAGAGATCAACGCCGAAAACAACTATATGTGGCCAGAAGCTATAGAAGCGGCCAAAGCGCACAAGGCCCATATCATGGTGGCTGTGTTGGGCGAGGAGGAAAAACTGCTGGAACGGGGTAAGCTGTTCACCAAGGCGCTGGCAGTGTGCTGCAAGCAGAAATACGCCACCGGCATATATACCAGCGGTGTGGTATTTGAGCCTCGTTTCTATGAGGGCCTTGCCGATATGCTCAAAAAGGACGAACTGCCCATCTTCAACTGGGTTTGGTTCGGCCTGTACCGGAGCGAGGGTGGCTTGAACGGCTACACCTACGGCATGGATGTGTTTGGTAAGGAGGAAATGGAGGTGCTGAACACCGACGCCGAGCCGGAGGAACTGCGGGACTTTTTGGCAAGCCTTGCCTCCTATGTGCTGGCGTGTGATGTGACGCTGCAAGACGGTGAGACTATCGGTTTTTCTGCGGACGATAAGCACACCATCACCCGCAGCCCCGGCGTCTCTCTGCCGGAGGAACAGATGACCCTGAAGATCGGTTACGAGCCTATAAAGGGAGATCCGGAGGATGACAGCTGCGACCACTCAGACAATGATGACACGCAGGATGAGGAAGAATTCAGTAATCCCGAAGTCTACACCGAGGAGGAGATGGAAGCCGTCGAGGGGCACATTGAGCAGTATTTCGGCAAGTTCGAGAATGTGTTCCATGAGCTGGTTTCTCCCGACATCCATGTGGACATCTGCGTGGTGCCGCCCTCTGAGGAGCGGGACTACTGCACCCTGGTCACCATGGGCATGGGCGCTCACCGGATGAATGTGCCGGAGGAACTGGCGGAATATAAGCTGGAGCGGGCGGAGCTGGCCATTGCCCTGCCTGCGGACTGGAAGCTGGATCAGGAGTCCATGAAAGACGAAAAGTGGTACTGGCCCATCCGCCTGCTGAAATCCTTGGCCCGCCTTCCCATTGCCAGCGATACCTGGCTGGGCTTCGGCCATACCATGGACAATGAGGAGGATTTTGCAAAGGACACAAAGCTGTGCGCCGCCATTCTGACTGGTCCCCAGGATACCGAAGATGGCAGCGAGGTCTGCATCCTGCCGAGTGGCGAGGAGGTCAACTTCTATCAGGTGATTCCTCTCTACCGGGATGAATTGGAATATAAGCTGGCCCATGACGCGGACGCCCTGCTGGGCAAAATGAACGGCATCAGCTTTGTGGTGGAGCCTGATCGTCAGGATGCTATCACCCGTGGCACCCTTTCCAATGATGATTTTGACGGTGAGATGGACGATGCCTCCTATCATATCGAGAGCATTGAGGAGAAGGAACTGCCAATTGACCCCATCAACGCTTATAACCACATGGCCATCTACCTGCGCTGGTGCATGGAGCACGACCTGATGGGTGAGGACTTCCTGAAAGAATACAGCGAAGTGGCCAAACAGGTCAAAGCTGATCCTGCCAGTGTGGATCTGCGGGAGTTTATCCGGGATGAGCTGGACGGCTGTCTGTTCTCTGTGCTATTCAATCAGCAAGGCCGTGCCTTTGCAGGCTATTACTACGGAGAGGGCGACAGCCCCTACTATCCTGCCGATGTTGACGACAACGCCCTCCGCTTCTTCGGCCCGGAGCGGTATCACTCTGATGAGTTCCAGGATGAAGCCTACCTGTTCATCCCCTTTGACGAGGACTACTATCAGGCTATGGCAGAGGTGATCGGGGAACGGTTTGAAAACTGGCAGGGACAGGACTTCGACGAGGACACGCTGGAGCCTTCCGAGGTTGCTCAGGCCATCATGGAGTATCTGGACTGCGAGTGTACCTATTTCCCATCCATGGCAGATGATGACCCCATCATGTCGGCATACAGCTACGCCCAGCGGCTGGGGGTACGGGAGGGCTTTGTTCCCGTGCTCATCAAGGCGGATGATGAAACGCTGTTGGAGTGTCTGGTGATGAACGCCGATCCGGAGCACAATGCGGACTTCTACGAATTTGACCTCAAAACAGTAGAGGAGTATCGAAAGAAGATGCTCTCCGCTCCCATCAAGGACGGAAAGGCGGTTCTGGAGGAATTGACCGGCCAGCGCAAGAAAGAAGCCGAGGACGATGACATGGACTGGGAGGCGGAAGTCCTGGGCGAGATGGAGGGCGGCTATGACAATGACCGCTTCTCCTGCTATTGGGATTCGGATAGCCACATGACCTATCCGCTCATTCTGGCCAAAATTCCGGTCAAGAACCCCTGGGAGATCTTCGCCTATCTGCCCTTTGGAAATTGGAATGAGTGCCCCGACACGCCGGACCTGATGGCAGTGGCGAAATACTGGTTCGAGCAGCATGGTGCCATCCCTGCCGCCATGAGCCACGATGAATTGGAGTTTGAACTTCCGACTCCGATCTCCAAGGAAAGAGCTATGGAAGTGGCTGTGGAGCAATATGGCTTCTGCCCAGATCTGGATCAGAATGAGGATGGAAGCATTGGCTCCTTGGCAGATGTCCTGTGGCAGTCCACTGTCTGGTATTTCTGGTGGGATTGATGGGAGGTGCGACCAATGACAGAATATCAGAAAACCTATATCGAACTAAAAAAACAGTTTGTTGCGACCAATGAAGGTCCAGACAATGTCCGCGCTCTATATACCTTCAAGGAAGAACTTGAGCAGAGTGAGGATCAGCAGGCCAAGGAAGTGCTGGTGGATGTATATGACCTGCTGGACTTTAAGAAGGACGCCTACGAACTGCTCTGCCAAATCGGAAATCGTTCCGATAAAAAGACCCTCAAGCGGCTGGGCACGCTGAAGGACTATGCGGAAAACTGGGGCAATCATTATGCTCTCCCCAAGCCCAAAACGCCGGAGGAAAAGCAGAAAGAGAAGGAACGGCAGGCCCAGCTGGGCCTGCCCGCCTTCCGGTATCACCCAAACCCTCTGGAAACTGGGGCTTTTGAGGAATCCGCAGACGGCGTTGTCTGCGACTGCTGTGGCAAGACGACCCATATTTTCTATACAGCCCCCTTTTACGCCGTGGAGGATATTGCATATCTGTGCCCAGAGTGCATCGCCAACGGCGAAGCAGCCCGGAAATATGACGGTAGTTTTCAAGATGATTTCTCTGTGGATGATGGTGTAGACGATCCGGAGAAGCTGGACGAGCTGATCCACCGCACCCCCGGCTACTCCGGCTGGCAGCAGGAATACTGGCGCGCCCACTGCGGCGACTACTGCGCCTACCTGGGCCATGTGGGTGCCAGAGAACTGCGGGCCCTGGGTGTGCTGGAGGAGGTACTGGACGATCCGATGTGGGACGATGAGCAAAAAGAAATGATCCGGGAATCTGTCAATGGCGGGCATCTGCAATGCTATCTGTTCCAGTGCCTCCACTGCGGAAAACACCTGGTCTGGATGGATTTTGATTGAGGTGGCAACATGGAGAAGAAGGATTTTCCCAAGGGAACCAAGCCCCGTGAGATCTTCGTCTATACCTGTGAGCGGATCGCGGAGCCTTTGAACCCGCTGGGCTACAAATACCGCAAGAGCAAAAATGACATCTACAAAAAAGACGGCATCTTTGTGTTCTCCTTTTACTTTTCCCCCTCCATCCGCTTTGGCTCCACCACTTTTACTGCCTTCTTCGATGTGAGTTCCCCGGTGATTGCCCAGTGGCGCAGTGAGCAGGAAGGGACGGAGGAAACCTATGATGGTATCGTGGGTACCTCCATCGCCCGGCTGACCCACCGGTATGATGGCTTCCCCCGCTATGAGGTATCTACTCTGCTGGAGCGGGAACGCTCTATCCAGGAAATTTCCGGGCAGATCCAGGACTATGCACTACCATTCTTTGCCCGGTTTTCCAATCTGCCCAAGCTGCTGGACGATGTGGAACAGGAGGGGTTCTTCCCCCATCGGAAGGGGTTCGATGTCCCTAAGCGGAATCGGGAGTTCATCGAATGCTTCCGGGAGTATCTCCAAAAGCAGTAGGAATCAGCAGAAAGGAAACAACACCTATGTCAAACAGTAGAGTATCCACTTGGAGTGGAATCCGGAACAAATTGGAGAATGACTACCTGTGCCCGGCACTCCGGGGCCACATCCAGTATTTTGCCACCAGTTACAGCAAAAGCGCCGACCATGAGGGCCGGGCCGCCATTCGTGTGGACGGCGTGGAAGTGCTGCGGAGCAACTACTACACCTATTTTGAAAATGTGTGGACGAAATTTCATCACTTGCGCTCCACCACGCTGAAAGATCACGACTCCGCAAAAGAGGCCATCAATCAGGCTCATGCCTATGCGCTGGAGCAGGGCACCTTTGACCAAAAGGTGTTCTATGAGGCGTTTGGGATCTTTGACAACCAGAGCATCGAGAAAAGCCTTGTCAGCGAGAATCCCCTTGTCCGTATCTTTGCCCTTCTGGATCGCAGGCTTGGCAAGCGCCGCCTGCTGGCTTTGGAGGACTCCATGGAGCAGGAACTGGACTGGGTGCGGGCTTTCTATGTGATCCGGTTGCAGGCCGAAGGGCTGATGGAAGCGAATAACATTTAGGAGGAACCACCATGTCACAGATCGCGTCCTTTTATCTGATAAAAAATAACCAGCGGCAGGAGTTGTCCGACGGTGACTGCTCCGGCGCGGTCTATATGGCCATCTGGGACTGGTGTGAGAGCGAACTGGATCTGGATGTCCGTTTTCCTGCTCCCCAGACGGAAGACACCCTGGACTGCGCTCTGCTGGAGGGAGAGCTGGCGTCTCAACTGCTGGCAGCTCTGCGGGAGCAGGATCTCCCGGAGCTGGCCGCTGAAATTGCCCCGGACTGGGATCTGCCCACCGAGGCGGTGCAAAGCGGGCTTAATACGCTGCGCTCCCATCTGGAACTGGTGCAGGGCGATGCTGCTCTGCTGTATGAAATGACATGAGAACGGAGGGATACCATGCTGGCAAAGCGGTTTGAACACATTTTACATGATCTGGGCATGGCTGGGCTGGAACACCCTCTGTTCTACCATGCACCGGTGGGCATTCGTTTTAAGATCGGCGGGGAGGAACCAATCTATCTGGATAGGCGTGCGGCGAAGCTGAAAACCAACCCCGCTTATGTTCAGGGGGCGCTGGACCGAGCCGCCGCGATCTATCGGGCACTTCCGGCGGTGCCGGACCTTCTGCGGATCGACGGGTATCCCGATGAAGAACCCGCCGAGTCCCTGCTGACCGTTATCCGGCAGCGAGTGGGCCTCCCAGTTCCCGATGAACAACTTTCGGCCACAGAGCAGGATGAAGATGGGGATACCCATGCACAAGTGCAGTTTTACTGGGATCTCAGCAAGATCAGCTTTCAACCAGAGCTGCTTCTTCGGGAAATCATTCTGGGGGACATCGGCGGCTGGAACGGCTTTGTGTCCAGCGTCTATCTGGCTGGGCCGGGGCCGTTCCTCTACCATTTGTACGATGACCGTGGGCTGGATGTGCTGGGCGGCTCACAGAAGCTGCTATTGCCTCTCTATCATCAATTTCATGACTGGATTTTGGAATACGATCTGGAGAAGATTGACCAGATGTTCGCTCCAGCAAAAGAATGACTGCATAACAGAAAAGGAGACATTGCTATGGGACTTGATATTTACGCCGGGCCGCTGACCCGGTACTATTCTCACAACTGGAAAACTGTTGTTCAGCAGTGGGCGGAGGAAAACGGATACACCTTTAACCGGATCACCCCGGATGGAGAACCCGCCGACAACGAGGAGGAGCTGTCCCCGGCTGAGATCCAGGCGGCAGTGGAGAACTGGCGGGATCAGATCTTGAGCGCCATTTCTCAGCCGGGCCAGCCCCCCTACGCTCCCTGGCTTGAAGATAATGAGAAACCTTATTACACCGACAAGCCGGATTGGGATGCCTTCGGCGCTATGCTGCTGGTGGCCGCCTGTCGTACATACGAGGAACCGGTGCCTTCCACCGTGGAGAAGGACTGGATCTTCGGGGAGCATCCTCTGGTCGCCCGCCTTGCATCAGATGAGGAGCGGGTGTGGTCCCTGTTTCGTGGGGCTACCTGGTGGCTCCCTCTTTCTGACAGCTTTCTGTTCCAAGGGTCCTTGCCTACCGATGACACCGCCGCTATCGCCACCTTGGGCGGACTGCGGAAGGAGCTGGAAAAGCTGAACCAGCTGGCGTGGCAGGCCGATGAGGACACTATCCTTGGCTGGGCAGACACGGAGGGATACCCGGTAGACGGAACCGTAGACTCAGATGGACAGTACAGCAAGGCAGACATCCCGGAACACACCCAGTATGACACTCAATCCCTTGCCAAGTTTGCCTTCTCCATGTTCTGGCGGGCCATGCGGTTTGCCGAGGAGCAGCAGGTGCCTATCCTGCTTGACTATTAAAGAGAATTCGTCAGGGGGTGGAGACCGTGGAACAAAAACGGCCGGCAGATATAATTCAGGAACTTCTGGACTACCTGTGGAACGGCCTGGGCCTGGAGGAAAAGGGCTGGAAGCGTCTGAAAAAGGGCGACTTCAAAAAGAAAATGAAAAACGGGCTGACCTATCAGATCTGGTTTGACCGGAGCCGCTACAACTACATAGACTACGAAATCGGCCATGGGAATGTGGAGGTGGGCTTCAGCTGTATCATAAAGCAGGGAGATGACTACCTCTACTCTTTCAGAATTGAACCCACAACAGGCGGTTCATTCTTTCGGATGCTGACAGAGGACCTGCGGCTGAACACCGGGCTGCTGGACACCTTTCTGCCCCTGGTCAAAGCCAACTACCTCGACTTCATCGACCGCTTCGAGGCAGACCCCGTGGAGGCATTACAGCCGGTCTGCGCCCCCTTCACCGAGGCGGAGGACTACAGCTGGTTCATCTATGTGCGGGAGCAGATGGTGGAACGGTACGGAACGGCGGAGCAGATGGAGGAGTACCGCCGTCAGGCGGAATTGCGCGGAACGCCTGGACACAAGGCAAAGAACTGGATGGGTTCGATGTTGTTCCACCTCTCCCACGCCAATGATGTGGATCAAGCCTGGGCCTCAAGCCGCACCAGAGAGGAACTGGACCAGGTGGTGGAACCCTTTGTGCAGGCCAAGCGGCAGACAGGACAGTGGACACAGGAGGATGAGGCGGGCTATCAGCTCTACCGGCAGGAAACAGATCCGAAGAAGCGCACCTTTCGGGTATGGTATCTCATCGCCAACCCCCGCGGCCTGCCGAAAGAGTTTGTCCAGAAAGAGCTGGAGTTTCGGTGGAAACTGTTCCCAGAAAAGAAGGAGGAAACCAAATGAGCAATAAAGCTTTCCAGCAAAATCTGGACGACAAAAAAGGCCCCCAGCCCGGAGGTCCCTATCTCATTCAGATGCTGTTCAAAGAGCCGGTAGAAATGCCGGATAAAGAAAAAATGACTGCCATAATGGAGAAGCACATCGGATCAACAGAGTGCTTCTGTTATGATAAGAAAATGGCCGGCTTTGCCGCACAGGAGCATATTGCAGAGTTCAAGGACGGAAAATGCCCGGTGCAGCTGATGGTGATGAAATGCGACAAGTTCAAGGGCAAAGGCTTTGATGCCTTTCTGATGAGCCAGATGTGGGACTGCCAGGAGGACCGTGACCGGATCTTCCGGGAGTGCAAATATCAGGTGGTGGCCACCGATATGCTGACTGCGGCGCTTTCAGCGCTGGAGCGTGCCAACCTGGATGCCGACTTTCTGGAGGCTCTGGCGGAGCTGTACCCCACCTGTGAGGCGTTCTATTTCCAGAACTGCGGCAAGCTGTTTCTGGCAGAGGATGTGCGCTCCCATCAGATTGAGGGGCCGGATCGGTTCATCCGCTTTGGCGTCAATGTCCGTTTCTTCAACATCGAGGGCACGGAGGATATGCTCATCGACACGGTGGGCATGAGCACCCTGTTTTTGCCGGATCTCCAGTACCACTTCCACGGCATGGACCCCAACTGGGTGGTAAACCACGCCTATAATGCAGCGTCCTATATTCTGGAGCATGATAACCCCATTGAGGATGGGGAAACCATAGACGGCGTGGCGGATGGCCAGATGTGCCGGGAGATCCAGTGGAAGTGCCAATATGAAGATGCCTTGATCCAGCCGCCCAGAGGGGTGCTGGACATCAACATGGGAAACTATGCTTCGGGAGGACGCTGAATGAATGGCGTTGTGCTCCTGGTAGGCGGACTTCTGCTTGTGGCGGTGATCAAGCTGATTATAGATCGAAATTGGATCGGCCTGCTTCTCTGTGCTGTCGCCCTGCTTCTGGTCTTTGGGGCTGGACACCATACAAAATAGGCCATTTTAAGAATCGAGGAGGTGAAGTATGCAGAATTCAACAAATATGCGGATACTGGAATTGCTCCGGTTTCTCTATGAGCGGACTGATGAGAACCATCCCGCCACAGTATCTGAAATCATTTCCCATCTAAATGGAAAAGGAATTCAGGCAGTGCGGCAGACTGTTTACGCGGATACCAATGCGCTGATCGATGCAGGGATTGATATTGTGGTGGTCAAGAGTACCCAAAACCAATATTTTATGGGAAGCCGACCGTTTGAGTATCCTGAACTGAAAATGCTGACAGACGCAGTAGCATCCTCGAAGATCATTTCTGCCAAGAAATCCGAGGAACTGGTACAGAAATTATGCCGTCTGACCAGCACACATCAGGCAGAGCAGCTTCAAAAATTTGCTGCTTTATCCAGCCGTGTCAAACCGCATAATGAAAAGGTTTACTATATCATTGATAATATCCAAACAGCGATTGGAAACCATCAGCAGATTCGGTTCCAATACTATGAATATACTCAGGAAAAAAAGAAAATCTTGAAGCATGATGGATATTATTATGTCGTAAATCCTTATGCGCTTGAATGGAAAAATGACCATTACTATTTGATTGGATTTTCTCTGAAGCATCAGAAAATTGCTCACTTCCGTGTAATAACCTTGTGGTTGATTTAGGAACGCTGACTGATGAATACGAAAAAGAAATCTCTATTCATACCACAGCGACCAGCAAAGATGGCGAAAAAACAATCCTTGCAGGAAAAGAGGTGACAATCGTTGATACTGTCAAATTAGACGGACTTACAAAAGGCACAAAATACCAGCTCAAAGGCTGGCAGATGTTAAAGGAAGAAAACGCTGAACTTATCATTGACGAAAAGCGTGTAGAAAATGACTATACCTTTATCGCTGATGATGAAGCTATGAAAGTGGAAATTGCTTATACATTCAATGCGTCTGCTTTAGGTGGCAAGAACCTTGTTACCTTTGAAGAATTGTATGATTTGAGCAATCCAGACGAACCCGTGAAAGTTGCGGAGCATAAGGACATTGAGGACGACGGGCAATCATTGGAACAGGGAAAACGCAAACTGACTGCCAAAGACGCCATCACCGCCGGCGCACTGGGGGCGGTGTGCATTGCCATTCGCTTCATTTTTATGCTGGTGGGCGGTGTCAGCCCCTATGTATGGTTTGCTACCCACTTTATTGATGCCATTCTGATCGGGCCAGTGTTCATGCTGATGGTAGCCAAGGTGCAGAAAAACGGCCCCTTCCTGCTCACCAGCCTGATTACCGGCGTGGTGCTGGTGGCCGCTACCTGGATGTTCCCCATCACGGGACTGGTGGGAGGAATTCTGTGTGAGCTGTGCCTGCGGGCTGGACAGTTTCGGCAGAAAGGCTGGCTGATGCTGGGCTTCTTCTGCTTCAATCTGGGCTTTATCGGGGACTTTCTGCCCCTCTGGTTTACCAAAGAAAGCTATTTGGAGTATGCCGCCCAGATGATGGACGCTGGCTATATGGCCACCATGGAGGGCCTGCTGACCTGGCCGGTGTTCGGGGTCATTGTACTGAGCATTCTGGTAGGCTCTGTTCTGGGCTCCTTGCTGGGTATGAAACTCATGCGTAAGCATTTGGTCAAGGCCGGGCTGGCCCAATGAGGAAGAATATTCGCCCTTCTTTTCTTGATCCTCGAACCAAGATTCTGATCTGGCTGTTGGCCAATGTGGTGGTGTTCACTTGGAGCCCTGCGGTTTTCCAGCTCAGTGTTATAATAGCCTATTTGATTCTCTTTCTGGTAGAGCGGAAAGGAACCATGTTGGCAGGGCTGCTGGCGACATATCTGGCTATCCTGGCGATACAGTACTGGCTGTTGCCGCTGCTGCCCGGTTCTTTGGCTACAGTCTTTGCTACGGTAACCTACTTCATTCTGGTGTTCCCCTGCATTGCCGGTGGCGCCTATCTGATTGCCACCACCAGCGTCAGCCAGTTCATAGCTGCTTTGGAGGGGATGGGCGCTCCCCGGAGTTTTTCTATTACCCTTGCGGTGACGCTGCGCTTTCTGCCTGCACTTCGGCAGGATTTGCGTCATATCCGGGATGCCATGGCCCTTCGGAATATCCGTGGTTTTGAGGAGAAACTGGAGTGCATTTATGTACCAATGCTTATGGGGGCAGCCCAGACAGCAGAAGAACTCAGCGAGTCCGCCACCGCTCGGGGCATCGAGTCCCCAGGGAAGATGTCCTCCTGGCGGCCTATCGGATTTCACATTCAGGATGTGGTGGTCACACTGCTGTTTCTGGCTCTCTGCGTGGGCGGGATCTGCTGCAAGGGGGTGCTACCATGATTATCTTTGACCATGTGACCTATGCTTATGCGGGCAAGGAGATGCCAAGCCTTCGGGACTGCACCTTTTCTGTGAAACCGGGGGAACTTATCCTGCTCACCGGTGAGAGCGGCTGCGGCAAGACCACGATCATCAAGCTCGTCAATGGTCTGCTCCAGCATACTGGAGGTGGGACGCTGGCGGGAACTGTTATGGTCGGTGGCCAGGATGTGGCACAGACCCCGCTGTGGGAACTGGCGCGGACGGTGGGCTCGGTGTTTCAGAACCCCAAGTCCCAGTTCTTCAATCTGGACACCACCAGCGAGGTGCTTTTTGGGCTGGAGAGTCGTGGAGCGTCCCACGATGAAATGACACAGGCGCTGGAATCCGCCGTCCAAGTCTGCGGAGTGGGGCCATTGCTGGAGCGGAGCATTTTTGCGCTGTCCGGTGGAGAGAAACAGCGCATTGCCTGCGCCAGCGCCTGGGCCATGGGGCCGGAGCTGTTTGTACTGGACGAGCCTTCCTCCAATCTGGATGAGGAGGGTATCCGCCAGCTCCGGGAGATCCTGAAACAGCTGAAAAAGGCCGGGAAGACCGTGCTGATGGCAGAGCACCGCCTTTGGTACGCTGCGGATCTTGCTGATCGGGTGTTCTATCTGCGGGGTGGGCAGCTACAACGGGAATATTCCGGGCAGAATTTCCTCACTCTGACCGAGAAGGAACGCTGCTCCATGGGACTGCGGAGCATTGCGGAGGTACCGGTGTCCTCGTCTGAGCCAAGCCCAACGACGGGAGCAGACGGTTTGATGGTTCGGGAGTTGCGGGCGACCTATAACGGTGCGGCTGTATGGGAGGGCGTATCCTTCCGTGCGCCCAGGGGACAAATTACCGCCATTACCGGCCGAAACGGGGCAGGCAAGACCACCCTGGCCCGGTGTCTGTGCGGTTTGATAAAGGAACAAAGCGGTACAATTTTTTGGGATGGAAAGCCTCTGCGCCGAACGGAAAGAAGGCGGAAGGCGTTCCTAATCATGCAGGATGTGAACCTCCAGCTTTTTGGAGACAGCGTGCTGGCAGAGATCCGGCTGGGAAATACGGCCACAGAGCAGGAGGCTTTGACAACCTTGGGCCGAATGGATCTGGCTCAGTATGCGGATACTCACCCCATGGCTCTATCCGGCGGGCAGAAGCAGAGACTGGCCGTTGCAGATGGCTGTCTCAGCGGAAAGGAGCTGCTGATCTTTGATGAGCCTACCAGCGGACTTGACTATGGCCACATGCTGGAGGTGAGCCGACGCCTCCGGGAGTTGGCGGAGCAGGGGCTATGTGTGGTGGTTATCACCCATGACGGAGAATTCCTGCGGGAGAGTGGGGCTTGGACGGCGGATTGGTTGCCAAATGACAAGCAGCCATGAAGTGTCCAGGAAATAGCCGCCTACATAACGGAAGGGGGACTGTCTATGCCTTTACGCAAATCGGGTGAAGATTATCTGGAGGCCATCCTTGTCCTCAAAAAGAAAAAGGGCATGGTGAGGTCTGCGGATGTGGCCCGACACTTGGAGGTGTCCAAACCCAGTGTGTGCCATGCGGTGGCTATACTGAAAAAGGGCGGCTTCCTACTCATGGATGGAGATCACTTTCTACACCTGACCGATGTGGGTAGGGAAGTAGCGGAACAAATCTACGAAAAGCACCGCTTCTTTACAGAAATGCTGACAAATGCCGGGGTAGACTCCATTACTGCCGAGCGGGACGCCTGCCGGATTGAGCATGTCATCAGCGAGAGTAGTTTTCAACGCTTAAAAAAGACTTTGACAGAAAAGAAGTAACCAAAGAAAGTGTAGCTCTTGTCTATTCTATCAGCGGGGCTGCACTTTCCTTTTATGTAAAAAGCTGCAATTAAAAGGGAAAATGGAGATTTGGTCAGAATTCAGTCAGATTTGCCAGTTATCATAAAAATGGATTTTTAGACGGTTTAACATGAAATCGTACTTTTGAAAACGGGGAAATAAGTATGAAAACCAAGAATCGAAATAGCAGAGGAAATTTCAAGATATCGGGGGCGGCTTTATTCGTAAATGAATAAGGTCGCCCCTTTGTTTTGCAGGCGACAAAAAAACGACAATATTTTTAGAGCGATACTGAACCCAAATCGTTGGCAGGCCCGCTACCTAGTCTTGATAGCTGCGGGCTCGTGTGCAAAGTGTGGTTCAGATGGCAGGGAGCCAAAGGTGCATGAGAGAAAGATGGATCATGCACATAAAGAGGTTCGTCCATCTGCTTACATTTCGACACACAGCTTACTTTACAATACGGTTCTTCCGCCGCCCTTTTCACAGGAGCAGGCGGGAACATCGCAAATCGAGCGACAAGCCTCCTCCTGTGGGCGGCGGGAGTCGTGACGGACTTCTTTATGTGTTTTACACGGCCGGCCATTCACTTTTGCGGTGTGCGGTTGGCTGTGTTTGTTTATGTAACAAACACACACGCCCGTTAGTTCGATGCCGGTCTCCTCCGAAAGTTCAAGAAACCTGTTGGACTTCTTGAATGATTTGGAGGAAAAGATCATGTGGCAACGAAATAATGGACAAGCAAGGGAAGAACTGCAAATCAAGTTTACGGGTTACTTAATCCAGGCGGTCAGGCGCACCCAGCGGGATTATCTGAAGGCCCTTTATGCGTATAGCAATCAGGAGACCCTGACGGATACAATCTTTGTCGTGAGCCAGACGCTGGAGCAGGAAGTGATGGAGCGGCTGCCCCTCTGGGAGAACATTGAGAGCGGTGCGCTCCTGTATGCCTTGAAACAGATAGACGAGCGGGAACGGTATGTGTTCCTTGCCCGCGTACTGGACAAGCGCCCATTCGATGTGATCGGCGTGCAGCTGGGATTGTCGTATAAGGGTGCGGCCGCAGTGTATTACCGGGCCATTCGGAAGTTGAAGAAGAGCATCGAGGGGGTGAACGGATATGACATTTGAACAGATGCTGCGGCGAGCCAAGGGCGGTGACCAAGAGGCCGTTACAAGCATTTTGCTCATGTACCGCCCCTTGCTGCTCAAGTATGCCGTGATCAACGGCAGACTGGATGAGGATCTGTACCAGGAGCTGTGCATCACACTGGTGCGGGCGATTGAACTGTTCCGGATTTAAGTTTATGAGAAAGACCCTGAGATTGCTGTCTCAGGGTCTTTCCCGTGGACTTAAAATCTTTGCAATCCGCTTTCAAAACCAGCAAGGTTCGCATTGGCCTAGTGCAGCAAGATTCGTATTGACCTGGCCTATTGGCAACAGGGTCTTCCTTGTGTTATACTAAAATCAGCAAGGAGGTGAAAGCGCTATGAGTCTATTGGTAAAGAAACGAATTGCAGCAGTCAAGACGGCCGATGCAATCAACGCCATTGAGGGCGCACCGATTTCCAGCTATGCACGGTCACTATCTGCCAGCTGGGCCCGCGGCGAACTGACGGGCGAACAGATGAAGCAGGCATTGCTGGCACATCATCGCCGGATCGCGGAGCAGGAGCGCCAGAGCCGTGCCTGACCCGTACCTGTATGAAGATGTGCCTGTCCTGAAAAACGAGCTGGGCATCAAAAATGAGAAAACATTGGATCGCATCGAGGCCGAGCAATCCAGAGCAAATATGATGCTGCTGTACGAACAGGGCTTTCAGGACTTTTCTCCGGATGGCCTGCGGGAGATCCATCGGACCCTGTTTGCCGACATTTATGAGTGGGCCGGCCAGTACCGCATTATCAATATTGAAAAACGGGAGAAACTGCTGGCAGGCCGAAGCGTTTGGTACAGCAACGATGACAGGATAGAAGAAGATCTCAATGAGGCTTTTGAGCGGCTGGAAAATGTTAGATGGGATGGCATCAGCCGGGAAGAATTCGTCCATCAGCTCATTAGCCTCTTTGCGCCGATCTGGCAGGTGCACCCTTTCCGGGAGGGCAATACCCGAACGGTTGTAATGATGATGACCTTTTTTGTGGAGCATCATGGATACTTTATGGATCAGGAATTGATGGCTGCCAGTGCCGGCTATGTCCGCGACTCTTTTGTGATGGCTTCCCTGGATCAGTTTTCAGAATTTGAGCATTTGGAGCGCATTTTGCTGGACGCAGTTTGTGATGAGCCGATTGATTACAGCGAGGAAAGCCTGGAGGGGCCTGCCGAAATATCGGAGAAATACCGCAAATACCAGAAAGAGCCTTATTTACCGGAACCTCATTACCGGCGCGAGGAATAAAATAAGCGCACAGCGGAAGAAAACCGTTGTGCGCTTATTTTAATTTGGCTGAGATGCCTGGGACGATGAATTTATACCCGTGTCCCCAGACTGTTTCGATGATACCGGCACCCAGCTTGCGCCGGAGTTTGTAGACCATGCTGGAAATCCCGGTCCAGCTGGCATCAAAGGAATCTGCTGCGACGGCTTCGTAAATCTGCCGAGCGGAAAATACCTGCCCCGGGTGGTGGGCTAACAGGTAAAGAATATCAAATTCCATCGAAGTCAGTTCTATCAGATTGCCAGCCCGCCATACCTGGCGCCGCCGCACATCAATCTGCAGGTCACCGACCAGCAGGGTAGAGGTGATATCTTCAAGCACCTCAATCTGCTCTACACAAAAAGTCTGAAGAAGCTCCTGGAGCAAAACTTCCTGGGCTGTTGTGAGATCTTCAAGGTGAATAATGATCTTCTTTTTCATGGCAGTATCTCCCTTGTGAGCCTTCATAAAAAAGAGGTGGCCTTGATTTCTCATAGCTGCCGCTGGTTATATGGGTGCGTCAAAAAGTTTATTGTATGACGGCTTTTTTCTGTTGTGCAGCAGAATGGATTGTCTTATAAGATTTGTTCTTGCTCTTGGGCGGCTGCCTCTTTCAGCCGCAAAAAACTCTCGGTGCTAATAACGTGTTCCATCCGGCAGGCGTCAGCCTCTGCAGTCTTAGGGTCAACGCCTGCGGCGATAAGCCGCTCTGTAAAGAAACAATGACGCTCATAGATGGTTTCAGCAACTTCCAGGCCTATATCGGTCAGATAAAGAAAGTGATCCTCGTCTATAGTGAGGAAGCCGCCGTCTTTCAGAGTGCTTACCGCATGGCACACGCTGGGTTTAGACACATCCATGTGCCGGGCCACATCTACAGAGCGCACCATACCCATCTTCTTGTGGAGGACAAGAATAGCTTCCAAATAGTCCTCCCCGGACGCATGAAGTTTCATAGATCCTCCTTCCTAAAGCTATATCGCCCAGCTAAGGCTTTCCTGCTAAATATGGTACGATTTTTTGTTCAGCCCTTTCGTTTTCATCAATTTCTCATGTGGTCCCAGCTCGGCCAATTTGCCATCTTTTAGAACGATGATCTGGTCGGAATTAACGCCAGTACGGAGCCGGAGTGTAATCATCATGACCGCCTTGCCCTCCACCAGTTTTGCTATATCTCAACCAGGGCCAGTCCTCCGCAGATTCGGGTAAACAAACAAGATTTACCGAGTGATGTAATAAATTGATAAATAAGGTTCAAAAGGACAAATTGCAGCCAGTGCAGCCAAAAATCCGGATAGAAGCACAATCCCTTTATGACCTGAAGCTAATTCCAGGTAACGCGCCAGCCTGATTTTTGCCCTTGGCTGCTTCTTATTTTGCCGTGCTATTCCTAACCCTCCTTTTTGTCATATCCAATTTTATCTAAGAGAAGCTCTGCGCCTCTGATTTGAAAATCATCGGTAATGCAGCCGTTCTCCAGGCGTATTGCCCGCTCACAGCAGGCAAGCGCACACTCCGCGTCATGGGTAATGACGATAATGGTGCGCCCCATCTTCGCCAGCTTGCGGATCATCCGGCTGACATTCCGCATATTCGTACCGTCCAGCCCGCTTGTCGGTTCATCCAGTACGATGATCGGTGCTTCGTGCATCAGCGCCACGCCAAGGGCCAGCCGCTGCTTTTGCCCTCCTGACAGCGTGGAGGGATGCTGTTTGATGAACGGCGTCAGCTCCAGGGCCTCCAGAATTTCCTCCGCCGCTTTTTCCCGCTCTGGGCTGACCTCTGCGCCGGTAGTCAGTTCGTCCAGCAAGTCCTCACCGAAAAGCTGGCTGTCTAAATCCTGGGGAATGTACCAGACCTTTCCCAAGCGGCCTTTCGGTCTGCAATGCTTTCCGAACAAAACGACTTCGCCGGATTTCTCTTTCAATAGCCCTGCCAGGATTCGTCCTATGGTGCTTTTGCCCGTCCCGTTAGGGCCAATCAGGGCTACCACTTCTCCCTTGCGGCATTGAAAGTCAATATCCTTTGCCACAATCGTCTCACCAAAAGAGTGGTTCAGCTTTTTCACTTCCAGAACAACCTCGCTGGTTGCCGCAGACGGGATTTCTGCCTGCTCGATCTGGTGCAGGTCAGGAGTGCGAAGCCCCAGCACCCGGATTTCCTCATTGGACAGGGCTTTCATCTGCTGCGCGGTAAATTCCCGCCCAATTTTCCCTTTCTGCACACACAGGAAGCGGTCTGCCAGATCCATCAGATAATAAAGCCGGTGTTCCGCTATGATGATGGTTTTTCCCTGCTGTTTCAAATCGCGGATAATGTCTGCAAAGCGGTAGGTAGATGCAATATCCAGATTGGCAGACGGTTCATCCATGACATAGATTTCCGGGTCAATCGCCTCCGCAGACGCAATCGCAACTTTCTGGCGCATCCCATAAGACAGGCTGTGCAGACTGTGATCCAGAATGTCCTGAATTTTGATGTCCGCCGCCGCCCGGTGAACATGGCTCTGAATGTCCTCATGGGAATACCCGTAGTTCTCACAGCCGAAAGCAATCTCACCGGCTACCTCATTGGCAAAAAACTGGCTCCTGGGGTCTTGAAATACATTCCCTGCGATTTTGCCGCGCTCCCAGGACGGAATCTCTTTCAGCGGTTTTCCGTCCACAAAAACCTCGCCGCTTAATTCTCCCTCGTAAAAGTAGGGGATCAGGCCGTTAATCACTCTCGTCAAAGAGCTTTTCCCGCTCCCTGATGGGCCGGTCATAACAATGACCTCCCCGGCGGCAATATCTAACGATATATGTTCCAGTTGATTTCCGTTCCCGCCATAGGAAAAGGTCAGGTCACGGATCATAATTTCTTTTCCCATTCCATTCCTCCTATAAAAGACAGCAGCACACGGCAGCTCCCACGCTGACAACAATCAAAAAGTAATCCAGCGCAGCGATCCGGCTGACATAGTAGCTTTCTTTCTTGTAGGGGCTTTCAATTCCTCTGACAATGGCAGAAGCGGCTAACTCGTCCGCGATCTTTAAGGAGCGGAACACCATCGGAACAATGGCGTATTCCAACGTGTCCATTGGATGCCTCAAAACATTGCCGACCGATTTTAAGAAGCCACGAATTTTCATGGCTTCCCTGACTTCTCCAAATTCATGCAGCACAGTCGGCGCAAAGCGGAGCATGACGATCAATACAAGCATGATATGGGTAGAAATCGGCATTCTTCTCAAGCTGGCCGTTAATTTCCCAGAGGGGATTTTAGCCAGAAGATAGGCAGGCATAGCCGGAAGCAAAAGTTTGTAAACCATGCTGAGCAACAGTGGAGATGGGACACTGATTTTATATTTCATTTCAATCAGTAGCCATACAAGTGCAACCATATAAATTGAAAAGCACCCAATCGCCTGACGAAACAAACCAAACCAGCACAGGATCAAACAAATCCAAAGGGTAAAAAAACCATGTCCTAAAAAACTTGTTGTAAGGAAAGTAACAAGACAAGCGCACAGCGTCAGGAAAAGAACTGTGCGCCCGTCAATTCGATCAATCCGTCTGCTTTTTGATACGGACATCATCCTACAATGCCCGCCTTTTGGAAATGCTTTCTGAGCAGACGCTGGCCAAACAACGTGCCGAGGATTGCAAGAACCGCAGTAATAACAACGCCCAAAAGCATAAGCGCAGGAGACGTTACCATAGAGAGCTGCATATTTAAGGTGTTGGCATCAAAACCACTGTTTGCAGCCATTTCCTGATAACTGTCCCAGGACCACCACAACGGTACGGCACAACCTACAAAATTACCGATTGAGTTGACCATCCAGCCAATTCGGTTACGAACCGCACTTTGGTATGTATTCTTGCCAACCATGCACAGTTCGGCAACGAGAGCTACAATCAAGAAATAGGGAATCAAGAACATATAACCCATAACTCCTTGAATCACCCCATAAACCGCAGCCCATGCAAACAACAGTCCGTGTTTGTTGACGCGGTTTGCTGCAACCAGATAAAAGATTGCGCCGATAAATGCATCAATTCCGGCAGAGCCGTACAAATATACTACCGGAAAAGGCAATGTAACCATACCAATTATCATTGCAATAGCAAAATTGATGACCATCATTGCGGCAATCGTCATAATATCGCGAATGCCAAACTTTTTCTTCACAGTTTGTTCCATCTTTGAAACCTCCTTAAAATAAAATGACAGTGTAGTTAGCAATAACTAACTACACTGTCATTTTACACCGGTTTGAAGTCTCTAACTACCCCAAAGGGAAAAGTAAATCAAGAAAACAGCCCAAAAGTTAAATCACTTTTTTGCTTTACGGTAATCCTTTGGAAGCATTCCAAACACTTCTTGAAAGGCTCGCGCAAATTTACTAATATTTGAATATCCAAGTTCACCGGCTATTTGCGTGATTGATTGATCTGTTTCCTGCAAATAAACAGCCGCAAGATTCATTTTGTAATTCTTGATATGCGCATAGGGAGTTTCACCATAAATCTGTTTGAAAATAGCCTGAAATGTGACCTTGCTCATTGGCTCTCTTTGCAGGAGTTCTTCTATGGATATTTTTTTGTCCAGGTTTTCTATAAGTTTATGTCGGATACGCTTAATGATTTCAATTTGCTCTTTGGAATAATATGGTGCCTCATACTGATCTTCAATCCGCAATTGTTTGACATGGTAAAAGAGTTCCAATAATTTGATACGGAAGTAGTCTCGCCCTTCAGAACCTTTTGCAGCATACAATTCATCAAAGATATGCAACAAGCGCTGTGGTGTTCGACATAAAAACCACTTTTTTTCTAATTCTAATTCTCGTCCGAGATTTAGAACATCAATGTTGTAGTAAGAAAAGAGTTGTTGCGTTTCAGAATCGACAGAATCTTTATCAATCACACAGCTTAGCCCTACGCTATTTCCAAAAGGAAAAGAATATGCTGCAGGAACATTAGCAAGAGCATTGATGCAAAATTCGCCTTCTTTCATGTGGAAAACTTTGTTGTTTCTTAGCTCGAACTCAACACGTCCTTTTTGGTAATGACGGATTTCAATGATATTTTTATTAGGAATAGGCTCATGGAAAGTATCTGGGCAATTAAAATCCATAAAAATTAAGTCAATACCAGGGAAAAGGGCGTAGTCATATAGACGGCCTGTTCCATTACATTTATATTCGATTTGAATATAATCATTATGTTCATCAGTTAACGTAGCATATTCGCCATACCATTCTGTTCCACGTAGCTCTTTCACGGCAATCTCCTTCTTTCGTGGTTAGCTAAAGCTAACTATATACTAAATTGTTTTTTCGTTCTCGTCAAGGCAAATTCACACTGTATACTTTTCTCCACCTGTGATTTCAGCATATGTAACTAAATATCCATGCCGACAGTAGGTTCATCTAATAAGAAAACATGAGGGTTTGACATGATGTTCAGTGCAGTGTACGTCTCACAGTTTGAACTGAAATATGTAGATATTGCTGTGAAATTCGGTCTAGTTGCCGTCGATTGAGTTTACGGAAACTTAAAAGCATCGGCCCTTGATTATGTAGTATAAATGCACTAATCCACCTGCCCCACAACATTTTACAGTTAGGCGGGGCCGATATATCTGTTTGTAATGATTATGGGGCGCAGACATAAATCTGCGCCCCATTTCACACTTTACTGGTAGTTCTTATCATAATAGTGAACATAGACATTGTAGTCCCGAAACCGGGTGATCAAACGAACCCAGATATACAGATGATCGGTCTCGGAATAAAGGTTGAATTCCGTTGCCTCGTTGGTAGGCTGTGCATAGCGGCAGAACCGCCGCATGGTTTCCAGCGTCTTGAAGGCCGGTAGTTTGAACAGGGCACTCTGAAACTCGTCAATTTCTTTTGCCAGCTCTGGAGCCGGTTTTTGCCCACGCTCATCATGCCAGGTCGTCCACCACCGGCACCCGTCATAATCGGAGCGGGAGTAAGCCACTTCGCTGACAGGTCGCTTGGTGGCCTGCATGGGGGGAGTATAGGTGTGCTGGAACACTTGATCAAAGCCGCAGGTGGTCTTCAGATAGCAGTCACGACTTTTTTTCAGCCTCAACAGCCGACCCTGCTTAATCGCGTCCCATTCTTCAAGAGGCAAGGGAATATGCGCTGCATCTCGGAGAGCTTCGTCCATCCCGCAGGCCTCACAGATCTGGACATCCACATAGCGGCTAAGGGCGTTTACCATCAAATGCGGAGCCAACGGGGCGCCACACCGCAGACATTTGGGCGGATCTGCGGCGTCACCGTCCGCATAAAGTTTCTTGTCTTTGCGCCAGGCTGCTTCCAACAGCCCCTTGGGGTAGAGCAGCAGTTTCATTGTCAAGTCCTCCTTTTTTGAGATTTCTTTTTCTTTCCTGCCTGCTGGCGGATTTCTGCGGTTTCTTTGAAAGTCTGGATAAGGGGATTTTCATGTCTTGTGTCACTCTGGCGCCGCCGATCTTCTGACCAAGGCGGGTATACAGGAAGTTCCCCTTGATAAAACGAAAGCAGGTTGGTGGCCATATCTTCTTTGCGGCGGTTAATATAGTGTTGCACAGTTTGGGTCTCGCAGTTAATGATTGTGGTCCGCAGCATAATTCCGCGCTGCTCAAAAATATACCGCAAACAGTGAGCCGGATCTTCGGCCTCAATCCATAATGGGAGCGTATCATCAGAGCCTTGGAGTTTTCGCCATCCGCTGTAGTCCGTGTAGTGGAAGTGAGGAACATGATTTGCGAGCCGTCGAAGTGCCAAATACAAGCGTTCATATTGGCGGCCAAGTTCTCCTTTCAATCGCCTGGAATAGTAGGTATAGCCGTCTGGGTCAAGCTTTTTAAGCTTCTTGCTATTAAAGAGATATTCCACATTATCCACTCCGTTTTCAGAGCGAATTTGGCCTGTTGGTTCTCCTAGTCCGTTGCGCTTAATCCATGCATAAAACCGTTTGCCAGTGGTCTTTGTGTTGACAAAACCACAGTCCTTCGGCCGCAGACCACCCAGATTTGTGGTGAGAGTGTCCCAGAATATCAACTGCCCGAAATTCTCTTGATAAAGTTTGATAGCGAGGTTGCCTTCCGAGTAGATGGCAACTTTAATGGTTATGGCATATTCCGTTCCTTTCATGTTGAATGGTATTGGCTGCATTGATTTCCTCCAAGCAAAACCGGTGGGCTGCAAAAAGCAACCCACCGGTCGTTGTGTTGTAAGACTGACTCCAAAGTGCAGGATAGGGGAGAGGCAGTCTCGTCGTCATTGTTGTTTATGCGCTTTTTCCGCTTTGCTGTGAAGCAAGGTAGGAAGCGTACCCATCCGGATCAAGCTCTTGCAGCCGGTCCGCTCGGAAACGGTATTCCGGGTACTCGCAGAACCCACTGCGCTGTAGGACGTCAGTTGGGATTGCCAACCCATTACGGATGAGCCAAACAGGAAAATCGGGGTCTCCGTTGGTGTCAATGAATGCACAGTCTTTCTGACGCTTGCCATCCAAATTGACGGTCAAAGACGCCCAGGGTTCGGGATATCCGTCCTCCCAGGCCACCATTTGGATTGCAAGATTGCCTCCTACATAGGAGGTAACTGTGAGCTGGATCTGGTGGGTAGAGCCGTACTTCTCATAGGGGAGAAGTGTGGTGGCATGGTTGGTTTCCGCAGATGCAGGATGGCCATCTTCGCTGCAGTTATCAGCTATCAGTCCTAATTCCCAGCAGATTGTGAGAATGTCTGCCCGGTCTACACGATAGACAGTTCGTTTGGCGTATTTGGGGCGGAAGAGCAAGTCTCCGTTTTCAAGGAAAAATCGCCCCTCTTTCCCACCGTAGGTATGGCGGCGCCCATCCAGAAGATACTGCATCTTTCGGGCGTCCCTTTCAATTTTTTTGGTGTCATACCAGGTGGAATACTGAACCGCCACATGCAGGTTCGGATGGTTTTTAAAATGCGTATCCAAAAATTCCAGCAGCCGCTCACAAAGCTCTCTGCGCTGAATAACCGTCTGCCGTTCATTGAAAGTCAGCGTAAAGTAAGAATAATCTCTACCGGAGAGCCCACAGCCGTGTGCGGTATTGCTGAAATCGTTGCACCAGAAATAGACTTCCCAACCATCGCTGAGGTAGGGTGCCGGCTCCTCTTCTGTGTAGCCGTAGCAAATGAAATTATGAGCAATGTCGGCCATGATCGGAGCCATAACCGTGTTTCTGTGTTCAGCGGCCTGCCGGAGCTGAACGGTATCCCTGATTCCGGCCGCATGAGCCATTCTGTTTTCTTCCTGCTGCGCTTCCGTATATAAGAACTGAAGGCGCAGAGAATAGATGTCCTCCATCGCATATCCTTTGGCGATCCACTTTGCGTTGGATGGTTTCACATAAGATGTATCATGGTATATGATCATAAAACTGTCCCTCCATAAAAGTGCCCAGCAGATTGCAAGAAAACAATCTGCCGGGCTTTTGACACTTACTCTGAATGAACCAGAAGGGTCTTTTTCTCATAGTCAAAGAGTCAACATTGATGTGCCGTCTTTGTCTTCCTATTTGACGATTTGCCCCTGCTGCTCTTTCAACCGGGCAATATGTTCTTTCCACTCTTTGCGAGCTTTCTCTGCGCGCAGCAGTTCGGCAGTCTGCTGTTTTGGTGTGAGAGCAGAGAAGGCAAACTCACGCTGATTGGACTCCAAATCATAGATGGCCCGCCTTGCGATGGACAATGCCAGCTCAGATACGGTGGGAGCGTGTTCCTCAAGAGCCTGCCGGCCGCGGTGGAACAGGTCCATATACGCATGGTACTGTGCTTCGGTGATCAACTCCCAGCCATAAGCATCCTGAATCTCATTTTCACTGTGGTACTCCATAGCGACATCGAAATCAGCCTGCCGTGCGGCATTTTCCTTGTCTATGCGGCGCTGAAACTTGGCGCAAACTCGCTCCAATTCTTTGATCAGAAGAGCACAGGCGTCCGATTCCAACAGATAGCCATGGGCCTCGCTGTTCAGATATTTCTGCTTTTTTGTCATGCGGCTGCCTCGACAGGGCCGGGAACCTCATAGATGACCTCAACGGGAAGCAACGCACCGCAGGAAGTATCCTCCATAGTCTGCCATTCTCCGTTTCGCCAAACCTGTGCGGTAGCGTCGTTATAGACCTCCGGCGCCAGATGATGGTCGCTCATACATTCTTTGGACACATAAATGCACATATTCTGCAGGTAAAAAACATGGAGAACCTGAAGAATTTCCTCTCTCAGCTGTTTCGCCAAAGCAGCGATCTCATTCATGTCCTGCCGCTCAAAAGCAGCCTCGGAAATTCGCTTCAGACATTGGGAGTCTTTTACCGCTTCGTTGGCATAGCTCGTTGCCTCATCGCCATACTTTTGTTTGATGCGAATACCCCCGAGAGACACATGGCGGGTGTACGCCGTAGCGGCTTTGCAGATGCTTTCCTTCAACTCCTGATAGGGTTTCTTATACTTGGTTTTCAGCACATCCATAGGCACGACCTCCAGATTGCGGCGAAGTGTGTCCAGATGCTTTTCCAATTCTTCACGAAGAGTCTTTTCCATTTCGTCCATAAAAACATATCCCTCCATTCATTTATCAGTATTAGGCTGGCGGCTGATTTCCGTCAAAAGCGCCGCCGCTACTTCAGACACCGCCTCCCAATAGGCCTCCTGATAAGCAGAACTGCTTCTTAACTGTGCAAGAAGGCACCGGGGAAAATCCGGAGAGGCCAGCAATCTTTCACGCTGGGATACAGTAAGCTCCTGAAATTCCTCCCAGTCTTCAACCTGCTCTCTGAAGTCTTCTTGCATATTTTTTCCCTGCCAGAGACCAGCCACATTTTCCATAAAGCAGGGGGCCATCGGCAACGAAAAACTTTTCAGCTCAATGGAAAAGTGGTTTTCACAATACTCACCGTCCAGATAGCATTCATAGCTATTTTGCGTCTCTTCCTCCACAAACTGACTCTTTTGGCGCCAACTATCAATACTGCCGCCGTCCTGTTCCTCCCGGAGATCATCATGGAACTGCCTCTGGGCATCGATCAGACTGGTGAATGGGATCTCATAAGAGCCATATTCTCCGTCGCTGGCCCAGTGGGAAGCTACAATATAAAGTGTCGCTTGAGGATAATCCTGTTTCGGAGCCGGCAAAGGAATCAACATTTCCGGTGACATGATAACAAAATCAAGTCCCAGATCCTCCACACTCTTTGGCCCATGATAGAGTTCAGAAAAAGTCCGTTCCAGAGCTTTGCGGTCAGCGGAGAGAACAGGCAGGTCAAACCTGCAGTAAATATCCGGCGTGTCGTTTTCAGTTTCTTTGTCGGTTCCGGTGCGGATCTCGAAGATGGTTCCAAAGAGTCCTTCGTATTCGCTCTGATCGTTGGCAAAGATCCGTGCACCGATTTTGAAGCAGATGCCTTCGTGCCAGAGTTCTTCGTTTTCATTTTGGTAGATCGTAGGTCATACCTCCTTCTTTAGAGGGTAGGGGTATATCCTTGCCCCTGGATTGATTTTGGCTATCCACGCCGGAAGTGGCGGCACCGTTCCTGAACATAAAAATGGGCGGCACCATAGGCGCGGTACGCCTGCATTTTAGAGGACTGCTTGACGGAACCCCTGCCGGGTAGGTTCAGCCGATTCTCAGGCGGTTTACACTTAAAGTTCGTCATCTTCTTCCCAAGGGGAATCTGCATCATCTCCTGATATTGATTGGTACTTATGCAACGCTCCTTTCCTCTGCTGTGCTTACGGCCAGTGGTGTCACACGCCATTCTTCCGGGTGACGCTGGTTTCGGCAGATCTTTTGCAAAATTTCATGCTTGCCGCAGACGGCATATTGCATCCATTGATGGCATGGTTGACCGTTGCCGTTCTGTGAAGAGAGATGCTCCAGCACATAAATCACGGGTGCCACCTCACTCTGAAGGAGCCAATTTGCGAAGCTCGTTCAGCAAGCTGCGGTTGTTCTGCTCGTACTGAGGCAGGAATGGCTGATCCAGCTCAAAATGATAGTAGTGATAGAACAATATCTTGAATACAGCTGCTTGGCGCATTTCTTCCGGCATACGGTGCATCAGCCGGCCAATCTCTGGGATGACCAGATATTGTTGCTTCAAAAATTCCTTGTCCTCTTTGGGAAAGTTGTGGTACAGCCAGTCTTTTACCAATACCTTTCCGCCGTTGAAGTGATGCTGCTGATTATCATCAAAGCACAGGCAGTATTCAAAATCCCGTCCACGCTCACCAGGCCCCACCGAGAACGGGTAAAGGCGGCAGGTTCGAGGGCGGGCAGCATAGATGCTGCACTGGTTTTCACGCAGAAAAATACAAGTGGCATCTGCGCCGACCGTTTTGAGTATATAAATGGGATAACCTTCATCGGTAAGCGGCATGGGTTCGCAGTATCGGAGCAGCACATCGTCCGTGCTGCTGATACCGCAATGCTGGTTACGCAGGTGCTTAGCCATCCGGTAGGCATCCAGGCTCTCAACCATCACGCAATTTTCAATATGACGGCAGCAATGACCGCAGCAACTGCAGTGATATGAAACGAACTCCTTTGCTCGTACCGACACGGCAAGGGTTTTGGATTGCTCTTCCATCGTATTCCTCCATAAAAAAGGCCGCGGCAGACAAAGACGCCTGCCACGGCCGGGACTTATGGGGCGTGGCCCCTTACTTGTTGAATTCTACGCGCACGCGGCCAGGGCCGTATAAGCCGGGAAGACGGCCGCCATCGGGAAAGGGTCCATCGAGAGGTAGTAGTCGGAATTGAGCGTCTCAAAATGGATCATATCCGCCGACTGCTCGTGGATCGCCACGACGGCCGAGGTGCGGTAGGTGGTGCCGTTGGCACGCAGAAAAGCGCAGTTACCCAGAACCAGCGGGCACAAAAGCGTTCCGTGCATCACGATGGACTTCTTCGGTTTCGTCATAGTATTCGACCTCCATTCAAAATGATTTTGATGTCCCGCGGGGACAGATTACTCGCGGCAGAGTTCCAGAAACACCACATGGGCTTCCTCAAGAAGATCTTTGATGCGCCGAACAGGGAGCTTTTCGCTTTTTGCAATCTCTTGTACGCCATAGCCGCACCCTTTCATACGGACGATGTTCATCTGCTGTCTGGAAACACGGCTGGCCAGATCATGGAGCAACTGGCCCATCTCGAATTCCTGCATCAGCTCATCCTGCACCGCCAGCGTATCTTCCAAAGGAGTTCCGTCGGGATATAGGCCAAGGTGGATGCTGAGAATTTCGGCGTTTCGTTTGTAGCGGTTCTGTGCACGAAAATAGTCGTATGTGCATAGCCGCATTCTGTGTTTGGCGATAGCTGCAAAAGTATAACATTGTGCTGACTCGTCCTGAAAAAAATCCTTTACAGCTTTTAGGTAGGCAAAAATAACCACATCGTAAAATTCATCTTCAGCGAGATGATTATCATTCAGAAATTTATAAACCAGGCCGTGATGCTCGGCGGCGAACTTTTGCTGTTCCTTTGTTAACGGTACTTCACACAACATATATATTTCCTCCAATCTAAAGCAAAAAAGGGATACCCCCGGCGTGAGCCAGAGGTATCTCTTGATAACATGTCATGCGGTTATGCCCGCAGGAAATCCATTATGCCGGCAGCTTTTCGTAGTCGCCGTTGATCGCTCCGACCGCATAGCTCCCATCAGGATTTGCGGCTTCGGTGGCGGATGCGGGGATCTCATACTCGCAGTCGTTGGTGCGCTGCTCTTCGTTAATCAGGACCCGCTGGATGTTGATGAGCTTGATCTGCTCCTTGAAGCCATTGGCATAGGCACGGATCTGACTCAACTCCTCGCCCTGGAAGTCGCGCACGAGACGGAAGGTGGCAACGCTGTAGTCGTTGCTGCCGTTGTTTTCCTTCTTCAGCGAGATCTGCACCAGGCTGCCGTAGGTGGCACGCCGCCGGTAGACAAAGGCTCTGTTCAGGAACTCTTTGAACGGCTTGATGCTGGTGGGCGGGAGCGAGATCAGCAGAGGCATATACTCGCCGCTGCGCAGCAGGTAGATGTCCCGCATATTCTTGCACGCCTTGCCCCGTCCGCCGTCTCGGGCCGAGCCATACTCGTTCATCGGGCAAGTGGCGCAGGCGCCGCCAGGTTCACCAATTCCCGTCTTGCCGTCCACAGAGGAGCAGAGAGGCTTGGTGTCCTCGTCATACTCACTGCCTTCCGGCCAGAGGGTGCAGGCGGCGTGATTATAGAGAATCACGCCCTCCAGCGTCCGGGCATAGTCCGGATTGTCCGGGTCCTCGGTGGGAATCTCGAACTGCAGCTGGCCGCCGGCGGGAATCTTCACCCGCTGGAAACTCATCATCTGCAGACCGTCGGCATCCTCCGCGATCTCCTCGCTGCTGAAGTCGCCCTCTACCATAGCGGGAAGCAGGAAAGCGTTCTGCTCGGGAATGTTCATCATGGAAGTGTTCTGTTCGTACATAGTTCGTTCCTCCTTAGAATTGACTGGTTGGCAGCCACTCAGGCGGCCATCTGATTGATACGGCTCCACTGCCTTGCCGGCATGGAAAGAATGTTGTAGCCGATGCCCTCCAGAGCGGTGGCTCTGTCATAGTCCTCGACATCCTGGCTGTGGCGGGTCACTGCGTTGGACAAGCCATACAGCGTCAGATCGTTTCCTTCAATCAGCCGCTGCAGCACACCGGAGCTTTCTTCTTCCGTGATATGGAAGTCTCTGCTGACCAGCTTGACGACACCAGGAACATCCGCGGTATTCATCCGGGCGTCTTTGGCATCTTTCATCAGGTTGACCACCTGAGTGAAACGCACCTCATCCACCACGGCCCGTACCGTATCCTGAATCTTCATGGCAAACGCCTTATCGTCGGCTTCCAGCGTCTTATCGGAGTATAGCTGATAATTCTCCGTGGCCTCGTTGACACGGCCAACATGGTTGCGGCGCGTCTGGGCGTCGTTGACCACCATGCCATTGCTGCACACCAGACGGTAGACCAACGGCTGGATATTCACCGAGCCAAGCCCCACCTCGCTGTTGCTGATGATGATGCCTGACTGGACGATATCGCCGGGAGAGACCTCTGCTTGCAGCCGGGTATTCACCACCTTGATATACATACGGCTTTCGGTGAGCTGGCAGCTTTCAAAGTGCATCCCTTCCATATCCTGCAGGACAGGAAGAACGATGCCGGCAATATCCAGATTGTCGATACGCCGGTAGCGGTTGCTAAGAAATGCCCGGGCGGTGCCGCCAATAGTGCGGACTAAGCGCACAGCGGGCTCACGCTCGAACCAGGCGTTCACATTTTCCGAAAGCAGCTGGGGATGCTGTGTCAGCATCTTGTCGTAGTAGGCCGCCGGGATCTTCAGATGGGTGCCGATTTGCCTGTGGGCGATGGTATTGATCTCCAGCGGCTCCACAGCCATCTCGCCGGACGGGGTATAGGCATTGAGATATAAGTCCGAGCCAAAAGGCTCCAGACGGAGGCTTCGGGTATCCATCACATAATCGGCCTTCAGTTCGGCCTGACGCTGGATCTCCTTTGCCATCTCAACAAGACTTATCCCGGATTTCATTGTGTTTTCACTCCCTTCTTTGTATGATGGTGCTTACCAGGAGACCTGAATGCCCTGCGCCGTTGTTTCGGCAGAAAGACCATTGCTCTCAAATACTTCCACCAGACGGGGCCAGTAGACCTTCGCCGGAAAGTTGGAGAGGTGTTCCTGCGGCACCAACTCCTCACCCTGCTGAATGCAGATATCGCCGTTTTCACGCAGAGTGAGCTTGCTGTGACCACGAGAGTTCAAATCCGCCACCAGTGCCTCCAAAATCGTGCGTCCGCTGTTTTCATACCAGATGCGCGGATCGATTGGCTGCTTGTTGGGGGGAATATTGTTCTGGTCGTCTGCCCCTGCTTCAGTCTTGGACAGCGGTACAATCCGGAGCAGGTCGCAGCGAATAGCTGCGTCCTTGCCGAAGGTGATGTCCGCATGGTCAAAATCAGCCACATTGTAAAGGCGGATGCGTCCGGTACCATTGGTGCGGATCAGCTCGGTCGGCTTAGGTTCGCACCACTCAAAGCAGGCGTTTGCATACGAGGAGCGCAGGTAGGTCAGGATGCGGTGATTTGCGTAGCGGAGCAGCAGATCATCCGAAATTGGTTCCTCCAGTTCCGGGACCTGAAATGTGCTCCGACTAACGCCTTCGGCATGAAGCTGCCGTTCCCGCTGCTGGCGCTGCCGGCGGCGTTTGGCCTGCTGCATATAGGGGAGCAGGAGGATCAGTACGACCCAAAGCCCCCAGAGGGTGAATACCCCAATCAGCAGCCAAGCCTGCCACGGTCCGCGCACCAGAGCCATGATGGCGATAACAGCACCAATGAGAATAGTGATGCTGCCGCTCAAAAGTCCTTTGTCGTTACTCATTTTGTTGCCGTCCTTCCTTTAGATTTTGCCTGAAAACAAAAAAAGAGGGACCGCACCAAGTTTTTCAGTCCATTCTGAAAACTTGATACGGTCCCTCTGAGGTGCCGGTACTTATCCCGGCAGGGGTTCGCGGTCACCGTCCATTACCTCTGCGGGTGCAGGAACAGTCTCCGCTTGGTCGGAGCCATTCTGATCACTTTCCGGCTTTGCTCTGGAGGTTTGTCCGGGAAGGTAGCCAAAGTCAGTCAGCCATACTTTCAGCTTCTTGACCGTGCTTCCGTCCTTTTGTCGGACATCCACCAGTTTTTGCGATCCGGTGAGCCAGATCATGCTGCCCTTTCTGACCTTGAGCTTCATGAGCCTGGCAACAGCGTCGCCACGGGCCCATACCTGATAAAAGTCCGGCTGATTACCGCCGTTTCGCTCCATAAGGTCAAAGCAGACATACGGTTGTTTTGTCTGGCCTTCTTTGGGAACAAGATCATGCATGACTCGGCCAAATACATGGATCTGTGCCATAACACTTCCTTTCTTCGCCTTTGGCGTTACTATCTATATATAAAAAGTGCCAGCAGCAATCCGGCCACAAAATGGGCGCGGAGATACCACTGACACTTGCATACAAACTTAACAGCGTGTGCAATGCGGGCTTTTGGCCTGCGGTACAGAACATCGGTCTGTATCCCATACGGGAAGCGCACAAAAATCAATTACATGGTAAGTGTAACACTATATCTTGCGCCTGTCAAGTGATATAATTCTATATATAGATATTTTCGCGCGGCGACTTACAACATGTGGTTCATGTGACGATAGTAGTCATCCAGCAAGTAAAACTTCAATCTTCTGGCATAAGGTTTGCCATAATGAATTGTCAGACCGTAGATGTTTCCAGTGCCATCCACTCCAAGGGGACCCAGCCAGCAGTAGTTTTTGCCCTCGTCAAAGAACCAGAGCTGAATATCCTGGTATTCTTCCTCGGTTACAAGGCCGGAGGCGGCCAGCCGGCAGCAATCTTCTTCCTGGAGCATTGGGCGGGAGAGAAAGCGGCGATAGAGTTCGTCCGACAGGCACAGGGCCTGCTGGTAGGTCAAAGGATTCGGGTGACTTAAACACCAGCGTGTGACATCTTCAAAGGAATGCAGCTTCGGCTTTGGATCAAGCGCACGGAAAGTTTGGAGAAAGGCCTGCACATCTTCCGGTTTTGCCGGCGGTGGGATCGGAATTTCTTGAACTTTATTATCCAAAAATCCAAAAGCAATCTGGTCGCCGGTTTTGTCCTCCAGAAGAAGAGAAATTCGGGAAAGCGGAGACACCAGAAAATGTTCCATGGCAAAATTGGCGTCCAGGAATTGCTGGATTTTGTATTGCTCAATGGTGTGTGGCTTATACATTGGCGAAACCTCCTTTTTGATGTTCTGCTTAATAAATAGGGAGATATTTTCACTTTTCTGCAATGCAGATTAAATTTGCAATGGCAAGCAAAAACTGCGGCACCATAACAGTTGGATTGGCGCCGCAGCTTTTTCCCTATTCGGTGGGTTCTTGTTCACAGCTTTCATCCGCAGAGGAAGTCGCTTCAAGCTCTTCATACCCCAGAAAACTATTGGTAGAAAGGGCTGCGTCCAGGTAGTCATTTCCAACTGCGGGACGGCTCCCCGACTGGAAATAGAATCGGTAGTGGGAGCCAATCCGAAACCTGGAAGCTTTGCTCAAAAGCAGGATGGTTTCTGCACCTTGGGCATCTACTAACTGTACCTTGCGATAACGATGCAATGCGGGGGTAGTGACACCGGTACAAACTCCTTCGACTACCTCATACCGGCCACGGGCGGCAGTGCTCCACAGGCTTCCGCTCAGCACCAGCGAAGCGATGAAAATAATTCCGCCCAATGCCAGAAGAATGTGATCTGTGGTTGCGGCGAAAATTACGAGACTGACAGCGAGGCTGGCAAGTCCGGCCAAAGCGGTCAGCAGAATCTTACGCCGCAGCACAAAGGGGAATTGATCCCATTGTTTTTTCATGTGCTGATCCTTTCAAAAATGATTTGCTGCCGCAGATACAGGTTGGCCACGGCCAGCGTGACTGCCTGACTGCTCCGACTGTTTTTCATCATGCTGGCGATATTCTGGCAGGTGGTCTCGCTGTCACCGTACACCTTTTCCATCAGGACCCGTTCACTGGGGAGAGAGAAGACATCCTGCTCCACACATTTGATGATTTCGGCGGTGGAAAGAAGCGCCTGATGGGCCAGCCTCATTACACGGGATTCATAATCAGTCCGGCGGTCTTTATGGAATAGCTTCATAGCCTGCTTCATCGTTATCCGCCGGCTGAGTACCAGTTTGGCAGCGGACACGCTGCGTACAAATGCGGAGCCATTGGTGGGGATGACCCCAAGAGAGCTGAGCAGGTCGTACAATGCATCGAATTCTGTTTCGCCGCATCCGGATACCAGAAGGCCGCGGATGAGCAAACGGTTGACGCAGGCATCCCAGGGACGGGCAACACATCCGCCCAGGGAGGAGGCCAGCTTGTCACACTGGCAGGAAATATCCTCCCATTTGGAGAACCGCCAGTTCAGTGCAGTCCACACGACCATTTCCTGCATATCCACCATGCATCGCTCCCCACCCAGCACAATGACCGGGCAGGAATGTCCGCACCCGTTGGCCTCCCGCTCCAGACGGCCGACCGCAGTATACAGCTTTTTTAATTCCATAGCTTCAAAACCTCCTTTTAAATATCCTTTACTGCTGTATGACCGCGGTTTTCAACAGACTCAAAGCAGACTTGCCAAAAAGCGGGGATCACAGCGCAGCTTGGCCGCAGAGCGAGAGATCCAGGCGCCTACATGGGAAGGAGGCACATGATAGATTTCCGCAATATCTGTGACCCGCATCCCTTGTAGTTTAAGAGCAAGCGCCTCAATACCGAGTCTGGCTACACCGTCATATTCCTGTTTGCTGGCCTCCAGGAGCGACAGTGTTTCTACCAGGGACATACGAGCATCAAAATCATCGGCCTGCGGTTCCAACGCCTCACCGTCTGCCGCCAACTCGCCATGCTTGCCAATGATAAGACGGCTGAAATGGCTCCGGTGATTGCATACCTTTCTACAGTAGGATAAGAGACCGTTTTTTACGACTGTTTTGGCGTAGGTGGAAAATTGTGCCCGCCCGTCATCCTTATAAGTGGCTGCAGCTTTGCAGAGCCAGAGGCATCCCTCTTGAAACAAATCGCTGTACTCCAGGCCGCAAATGGTGGAATTGACATGGATATAGTCACAAATCACCCAATGTACCACAGGCAGATTCTGTGCAACGAGTTCCTGTTGTGCTTTCGTTAGGCTATTCATATTTTCACCCCCATCAGGCTGCCGCCTTCATGTCGGCGGGAGGGGCAGACGCCTGTTTGCACAGACGAATCACTTCATCACACATCCAATCAGAAAATTGTCCGATATGAGCCTGGTGCTCGTTTAAGCCCAATTTGGCCTGTAGCCAGATATAGACCTCCCATTTTTCCATGTTCCGGCTCTGTTGCAGCTGACGAAGCGCCTGGTGCGCTAGAATCCGTTTGTGCCGCAGATCACCATTGGCCAAGACTCCCATGGGCAGGTGCGTCCGATCATGGGCGCTCACATAAGCGTCACAGGCAGGCCAGCGATCACAGAGATAGAGAAATTTTCCCTGAGAGCGCCGGTTGTGCCCATATACAACACTAGCGGGGCGAAGCGAAGCGTTGGCGTGACAATATGGGCATGTAATTTTTTTTGACTTCATCATAAAAATCATCACCTCCAAAAACGCGCCGATGGCGGCGCAATGACGTCTTTTTGGGTATAAATTAGGGGGTGCTGCCACAGAACCACGCAGAGCAAAGCTGATGAAGTGTGCAGTCAGACGGATCCGGCGTGTGCCATTCAATGTATTTTGAAAAAGAAGATTCAAAGGAACGGCGCGGTAGGACGGCGCTGCACTCGGCGGGCTCTACTTCTTCGCCAGTAAGCTGATGGACCGATTCGGCAGACAGCAGCATGACCTGACCGCACTCATCCACAGTAAACAGAAAACCAAAGCATGGCTTTTCTCGCTCGTGTGGGCAGACCTCACAATCACAGGGGATAAAAATGGCATTGCGCCAGTTTCCACCGACGGCACGCAGAAAGGAATAAAATTTGCAGGGTGTATTCATCCCTCTACCTCCAATAGTCGTTTTTTGAAAAACAATATGCGGGGGCCGGTTGTAGATATCCACAAACCGACCCCCGCATATTGGCACTTAGGCGAACAGGCCCTCGATCTCCTTGGTAATCCGGGGGATGACCGTATCGTTGAAGATGAGGGTCAGAGCCGCCAGGAGCAGCGCGCCGAGGACGACAGCGATGATGATCTTCACAGCGTCAGAGATATAAAAATCGCCGCGCTGGTTGGAGAGCGCCGTGCGGGCGCGAAGGCCGAGGCCGTTGGCTTTGTTGCAGATGCAGCTGGTAAACTTCTTCATGAAAATACCTCCTGAGAGTGTGATTATTGAATGGTTGGGTGCAGCCTGTCAGGAGCGACGGATCGGCTTGAGCAGGCCGTTTTTGTTGGAACGGGGCATGTCAGGATATACCTTGGGCTTCTGGTGCAGAAGCTGGTGGAACCGGCGGCGAATCCGATTTTCGCCGTCAGGCGGAATAAACTTTTTCTTCGCCATGGAATGCTCCTGTTCAGACGATAAATCAAGGCCGGCCTGCTGACAGGCCGGCCTTGTGGCAAGGTTGATAGCAGCCGGTACGCCGGCTGCTATGGGAACCCGCTGACATACACGGTATCACCTCCAATATGGGTTGGTTCCTGAGCGGGGAGTTGTTATATAAAGCTCAGACTTAAAGTGTGAGCGGGAACCTGTCAGCCGAAGAAAGCCCCGAGAGAAGCCAGCACCTCCGTACAGAGGACAACCAGATAGATGATCATAATACAGATCAGCATCATCATGGAATAACGCTGGATCTTCTTGGGCCGTTTGGCAGCTTCTTTTTTCAGGTTGTTCTGTTCAATCTGCCGCATATCAAAGCAGATCATCTTGAAGTACATCCGCTGGTCGTCACCGCGTAGTACGCCAATCAGGCCTCGGATCACATCAGACAACATGGGGCTGCCGATGCGGGTCTCAAAGTGAATCAGAGCGTTTTCATAATTGCCAGTTTTCATGTCAGCAAGCGTCTGATCCAGCTCTGCACCGAAATCCTTACCTGCAACGCGACGGTAGGAGGTGAGAATTTTCAGTACATCACGATCATTCTCCAGATTCTGCCCAATGGTCAAAGCAAATCGGGGTATTTCGCTTTCAATGAGTTTGCGACGCTTCTTAACAAAATCGAAAACGCTGTAATAGGTCGAAAACCACAGTGCTACCGCCAAACCAATCAGGATCGGAACGGCCAGCGGCATAAGCGGCTCCATGAGCAAAGCGCAGAGACCAACGGAACCCGCCCGGACCCATGCCCGGGCGGTATAGACTTCCGGTGACAGTTCCAGGCCGACAATGTCCAGTGCCCGCTGAAGCTTATTGCGCTTGAGCTTATCCAGTTTCAGATAAGGAGCGAGCAGCCCGGCAATCTTGGTAGTGTAGACGTCCAGCAGCTTTTCTGCTTTGATGCCCTGCTGCTTACGGGTCAGCATCATCATCCGGGAGGTCTCCTTAGTGGGAATATCCACGAAGGCGCAAGTCAGGTTATAGGTGGCGAACCCAAAGCAGATGATTGCCAAAAGAGCCAGAAGCGTCATGCGCCGTCACCTCCGTATTCAATGGGTTTGCTCAGCTTCATGATCTGGGTCAAAGCAAACAGAATGATGGCTGCACAGATCGCCAGAGCGATTTTACCGGGAGTCGTAAAAATGAGGGTATGGAACCAGTCTTTGTTCAGGAAATAGAGCAGCGGCACATTGGCAATCACCAGGAACATCATTGTGATAGCTTCCCGGCGCGGCCCCTGCATCATGGCTTCCAGTTCAGACTGTACCACACGCACATCACTGAACTTTTGGGCAATGGTGGGCAGCGTGTTTTTCATGGAACGATCAGACTGGCACTGAATCAAGATGTTGCACCACTCATGAAAGACCCGGTTGGGTATCTTCATCTTGAGGGAGTTGATGGCGCTTGTCAGATTGGCGTTGATCAGCTCCGCCTCGTAGACGAAAGCTTCAAAATTGGCCTTTACCGGCTCGTTGATGTAGGGCAGGTTCTCTTTGACAGCCCGGATCAGATCCTCGGTGCGCAGATAAGAGGTGGTGATGATGGAGATGGCGGTCTCCAGTTCCTCATTGAGATGCTTCTTGTAGCTGGCGGCGGTGCTTCGCAGGTACCAAATGGGGGCAAGGGAAAATCCAATGCCCAGAATCGGCACCATATACACATTATTGATGAGCAGTGCCAGTACGGCACCCACCGCAAATAGGATAAGCGACAGTCGTTTGACGGCCTCATAACGGTCAGACCGACCGGTACCTTTCAGGATCTGCTTCAGCTCATAATCCTGATTGAAGAATCCCTTGGCGGGTGTGCCCATCAGAACATTGAGTTCATCAGACAATGTGGCCGCTTTGCGCTGGGAGCGGAAGAGAGCGTCAATGAAATCGCCTGGGCGCACACCGAACAAAGCCAGGAGGCCCGCGCTGATAAGCGAAAAACATATGATATAGATCCACTGCAATGCTTAATCCACCTCCTTAGGGGGCTGCATGAACTCGGCCAATTCCTTGTTGGAAATACCGTTGTCCAGCAGGCGCTTTTTCAAAGTGTCGGAGATCAGGCCGACCTTCCGATGGTGCCCGACCACACGGACATTCCCATCTCTGTCGGTCACATTGTCCTCTACCTCAAACTTATATAGTGTGTGGGAGACGAGCTGACCATCTCGGAAGTCCTCACCCTCCAGGATTTCCATGATTTTGCGGGAGCGATCCTCCAGCTGTTTGGTGAACACCACGATGGGGTAGGCCTCTACCATGATCTCCATGAGCACAGAGTCATCCATACTGTATTTGCGCTTGGCGAGGGTCATCATTCTGCGGTATGTGCTGTTGCAGGAATTGGAGTGGATGGTGGTGCAGACCGTGTGGCCGGTTCGAGAGCTCTCTGCTGCAGACAGACTTTCCGCCGCAGACCGCATCTCACCGACGCCGATCACATTGGGATGCTTGCGCAGAACCCGCTCCAAGAGGAAGTCCTGGTTGATATTCAGAGCCGGATTCTCGCTGGGGCGGGTCAGCAGGTGGATGACAGAATTCAGGATGTTGCCGTCCTCGTCCCGTTTGACCAGATCAAACTCACGGCTGCCCTCCTCGATGGTAATGAGGCGCTGGTTGTTGGGTACATTGGAGAGCAGCCAGGCCATAATGGTAGTCTTGCCGGAACCCGTGGAACCGGCGATGCACACACTGACACCGTACCGAATACAGGCCATCAGGAAGTGAAGCATCTCAGCTGTGGCGCTGCCGGAATCCAGAAGCTTCTGTTCAGAGACCGTCTGCTGATTGACGATACGGATGGAGGCATTGATACCAACATCCGGGTCCACGATAGGGGCCTTATCCACGGAGATACGGATGTTCTTATCCAGAAACCCCACCACGCTGGGCATCGTATCGTCGATGACCATGCCGCAGGCGTTGAGCATACGCCGCACCACATCAATGGCGTGCTGCGGAGAAGAAAACTTGTCCGGGATCTTGATGCTGCGGCCGCCGGCCTCGATTACCTCAATGTCATTGTAGGCATTGATATTGACTTCTTCGATGCCGGGCTTGTAGATCCATTTCTTCAAAAAGGAGTACCCGGCCATATCTTCATAGAGCTGCTCGCAAAGCTGCTCGGTGGTCAGCCCGCTGATAGCATATTTGCGTTTGACGATGTACTGCACCATCAGTTCTTTCAGCAAGGCCGTGGCCCGCTCGACATTAGCTTCGCCAGCTTCGGCAATAGTGGATGCGTGATTCTCGGCAAAATACCGCTGCACATCCTCCAACACCTGGTCATAGGTCAGATCCTGATTGGCGGCAGGCGCAAAGAATATGTCGTTGAGGTTATTCATCGGCATCGTCCTCCTCGAACTCTTCCTCATCGTCAGAATTTTCTTCTGCGGCCTGTTCCGCCAACTCCATCTGCTCCAGTGCGTCCAGCACCTTGTTGAGCGAAGCGGTGTACTTGGGGTTGCAATATTTGATGGCCTGGAACATGCCGCCCTCAGTGGCGCACCGGTCGATTTCCTTGCTGTAGGGGAGCAAACCATCAAACCCTCCGATGATATACCCCATTTCATCCAGAGCGTGGAACGGCCGGGCCATACCGGCAAAGGTCAGGTGCTGATCGTAGTGAAAACGTCCATCCACCAGCAGCGGCTGATGGGCCTTCAAGTAGTTGATCCCTTTCAAATCAGGAGTGAGCAGCCGAACGACCAGATCGCCGGATTCAATGGCCGCCGGTGTGAACACATTGGTCATGTTGGAACTGCAGTCCAAAATGACGAAATCCACCAGTTTGGCTGCCGCATTGACCAGCTGGAGCACCATGGCGTATTTGATTTCCGGGTAACTCAGAGGATTCTCACCGGCGGAATACCCCATCAGGCCAATAAACGGATAGCTTTTCAGAACCGTGACATGGCTTGCCACCAGCGAGGTATCGATCTCTACGCTGCTGAGAACCTGGCCCACCGAGGCGTTGGTCTGAATGATCTGATCCGGCAGCCAGACCGGGAGCATGGGAACGCTGATCTCCGCGTTGATGATGATGGCTTTCCGCTTATCTCGGGTCAGGGCTTTTGCAAGAATGCAGGAAAACATACTTTTCCCGCTTCCCGGACTGCCCCAGACAGTAATGACTTTTCCCATCGTTGACCTCCTTCTGTTACTCAGCCGGTTGGCTGGTGTCCGCGGGGGGCGTTTCAGCACCGCTGTCTGGCGCCTCAACACCGTCCTCGGCCGTAGGCTCGCTGCCCTCCGTAGTCTCACCATCCTCCGTCAGCGTTTCCGGAAAGTAGATCTCCTGCAGGGTTTTGTCCTGCGCTGCCAGAAGTTCTTCAGCCAGTTGATCGTTGTTACGGGAGATCAGGGCAACATGGGCAACTCCATCATTTTCCATCTCTGTGATGATCCGGGCTTGCTCAGGCGTTGCCAGAACTGTGATAGTGGCAGACTGCTGCCGCTCTTCATCCTCCGTGGGCTTCTTGGTGTTGTCCACATTGACACCATCGGAATCGGTAACCGACAGCACTTTAACAAAGCGGAGCTCCGGGACCTCTTCTGCTGTCTCCAGGAAGTGATAGATCCGAATGATGTCGTTGGGCTGGAGCTTGTCAGAGAGGCCGGAGGCCAGCGTCTTAACAGTCATTGAGATAGCTACCTTTCCAGAAGGGATGTCATTGAGTGCCACATCCGAAGAAACCGGAACACTGCTGACCTTGCTGGCAAGGATGTAGTCACCCTCAGCCAGATCCGCGGTTACATACAGGCCCTCCACATCGCTGAGACTGTGCGCAACATTGGAGGGCAGATTGTAGCCGCCAACTTCCACAACCTCGGCATTGTCCGAGGTGATTTTTTCGCCTTTCAGCACCGGCTGCGTGATACGGACGATTTCGGCTTTTCCGTTGGTCTGATGGGCGATGGTGGGGAGGGCAACAAAGGCAATGACTGCTGCCAGGACCAGGGACAAAATGCCGAAGATAAAACGGTTGTTCAATTTCATAAGCATAATCTCCTAATGCAAAAATAGTTCGGCCAATGTCGCCGCAGAGCAGCCGCAGGCCAGAAAAGGTAGAAACGGTATGGACAAAGGATGCCGACCCCGGCAAATCCGCCGAATCATCAAAATGATGGGCATAGCACATACTGCGGAGACCAGAAAAACGATGGACATACCGGAAGGACCATAGATGAGTCCTAGCACACCGCAGAATTTGATGTCACCGCCGCCCATGCCGGTCCCTCCAGTCACCATGGCAGCAGCCAGAGGAATACTGAATCCAAGCAGAGCACCTATTAAGGACTTTGCGAATATCGGCCAGAGCCAAAGCGGAGGTTGTCCGCAGTCCAGTGCGAACCACGCTTTGATCAGCGGCGCCGCCACAGCCAGCGGGATAAAAAAGACGAGCGCCTGGTCGAGCACTCGCCGATGAAAGATATCGTAGAAGGCAAAACCGACAATCACCAAAAATGCGGTGAGCAGATATGCCGACCAGATACTATTCTCGATTGGTATACCAGTCATCATAGAGGCTCCCGTTGATCGATACATAATCGTTCAGGTTGATGCTCAGCATCCCATCCGGCGTCCACGTGTCCCAAACCTGAGTAAATACTGTGTAGTTGGTAGAATCCGGGAACCAGATAGGCGTAAAATGCACCGTTCTGTTGTAAGTGGAGAAATCGTTGGGCTGGAAAGTGAATTTTGCACTTCGACCACTGGACACCCGCTGCAGAAGACGCAGATAGGTTTGGTACTGGAATTCCGGAAACACAGAAAACGCCGTCTGCGGATGGGTAATGTGACTGGTGGGTGCATCGGTGGAGAGCGTTGCGGTCACATCCTGCTTGACGCCATACCCGCTCTTCATGGCCTTGCCGGAGGCAGTCGGTACAATATCATCCGGCATCAAGGACATGACACCGCTGATCGAAGCGGAGTAACCGGTGTATTCATACTCCCAATAGCCTTCATCAACCCAGTGCCCGCCGTCTTCTCCGTGGTCACACCATACCCACACCGGCACCCAGTAACAGCTCCAAACACCCCAGTTGGCGGTCAGCTTCTGTGTCTCACTAGGAAGGGACGGCAGTGTATAGCTCGGATTGGTATCCGTAGCTACGGGATCAGGCGGGATGTGTTCGTTCAGATCTACGATCTTCGCCACAAAGGTATCCTGATCGGTATAAGCGCCACTGACGGATACCGTTATAGTGACTGTCTGGGGAGTGGAGGGAGTGTGCCATTTGACCCAGACTTTCTGGCTGTCGCCAGCCGGAATCACGATATTGTTGACCCGGTAGGATGTGCCGAGAATAGAAAAAGTCACCGAGGCGGGGTTATCCGGTGTAAGGTCGGTGTCAGTCCGAAGTGTCACGGTCGTGATTACATCGGTATCTACCCGATACTCTACATCAGGGGCCTCAATCTCGCCTTCGGGCGGGATTTCATCAAACCAGACGATGCCAACGCCGAGGGTATTGATGATATCGGAGTTGTTTTGCGTCCCGGTGGTGCTGCCGCCCCATGCAGAAATGCCCAGGTCACTGAACTCCAGAAACATGCTCAAGGGCAAGTTCTTATGGGTGAGCGAGGTCATAGTCCTTCGCAGAGAACCACTCGCCAGCTGATCGTACAGGCCAGCTTCAGTTGCTGTCATGCAGTAATACAGGCCATTGTGGGTAAAGTAGGCGATGGGCTCGATCAGAAGCTTGTATTCGCCGGCAATCATCCGCTCGTAATCTACACCTGCTGCCTGAGCAACCATCATGCAGGCATATTCTGAGCAGAAGTACCGTTTGATGGCATCAATATTATTCTGCCCGCTACTGCTGACGATTGTGGGCATAGACTGGGTGGGCTTGATGCAGGTATAGGCCACACCGGATTGAAGAGAAAGCCCGGTACCGGCCAGATATTGCAGTTTATTGACTTTACCGAAGTGCAGAATGCTGCTGTTCTGCGTACGATTGGAAAAGTCAATCGGAGAAGAGACGGCAGAGCCGCTCGCTGCATCTACCACCGTAATGCGAACACCGTCATTGCCCGGGTTCCAGAAGTTGGTGCTGGTGCCCTGGCCCATACCACCGCCGCCGCCGTCAATGTTGCCGTTCCCGCCGGCAGCAAAAGCAGTGGCAGGAATAAGGCACAGGGTCAGCGACAGACTGCACAGGAGGGCGAGAAGTCGTTTCAAATGACATCACACTCCAATCATATAAAATTGAAGGGCCGTCACAGCTATGTGGCGGCCCTGGATATCCGTATTTAGTTGTGGGGCAATCAGCCCATGTTTCCGACTTGCTTGTTCAGGTCACCATCGCTGCCGCCGGTGGACTGCTGCACATCGCCGGGCACCACCCACCCAAAGACGGGATCGTAGACGGCACCGCTGCCATTGCTGGGGCCGGGGGCCGGCTTATTACTGGAAGTGGATTCTTCTGCCGGCGGCGCCGTGACTTGAGGTACAGACGGGTCGGGGTTGACATCGTGATCTTCACCGGGGTCTGCAATCTCTGTCTTGCCTTCCGGAGCAGGGGGCGGAGTTTCCTCCGGCTTGTCCTTATCAGTGAAGTCAATCACCACTTCACTTTCTGTTTCGGAGGTTACCTTGGGGTATTCCTCCTCAGAGCTGGGAGACTGCCCAGGGGAATACGCATCTGCTCCGCCGGAATCGTCCCCGTTTTGGGCGCCGCCGTCCAACCAATCGCTGGTGGTGCTGCTGGGAGGCGATTCATTCGGCTTAAAATCCTCCGTTCGATCCCGGCTTGCGAACCAGCAGACGCCCAGGATTGCAGCACAGAGAACGGCCAGGACCGAAATGATAAAGCCCTTGGATTGGAAAAACTTTTTCATGTGTGTCCACACTCCTTTTTTACTGTTATATAAAGCATATACTGCGGAACTGACTGATGTTTCAACAGCGCCGCTAAAATTTGGTGTTATGGTAGCCAGTCAACTCTACCCGCTGTGTGATGGTAGGGTAGTTGTGCCCAAACATCCGCACATAGAACTCTATATCACAATAGAAGATATACTCGACTCGGTCGCCCACCACATTGAACCCCAGGCTGATGTCGGATACCTGGTAGTCGTCCGTGGAGAGCGGGATTTTGGAGGCCAGTCCGCCGGCCACCGTGGACTCCAGCATTTCCGTGTAGTCACGGCTGGAATAGAGGGTGCGCAGGTACTCTTCAAAGTTAGTTTCCCGTTGGGAGCGGTAAGTGTCCGCATAAATGGTGGCGCTCAGATTGTTCAGCTCCATTTTAGCGCCGTTTCGGATGTTGATGCAAGTGATCCGCACCGAGGCATACAACAGAAGAAAGGAAATGAGCATCACTACGCCGACCACAAAAAAGCAGGCGAAGAAAGTGATCTCACCCCGCTCGTTGCGGAGTGGCCGTCGCAGCCACCGCATAAAATGCTTCATAGGCCACCTCACTTCCAATAGTGTTCGCTGACGCCGGAGCCGCGGGCCACCACAGTGATGTTGACCAGATCCAGATTCCAGAAGCCACCCAGCTTTGCTTCGCCCTCAATGGTGATATAGAAAGGTGTCCCGAGCTGAATGGCTCTGGACATTCCGGCCGGTGTGGGCGACTTGTTTGTGGCGTCGATGGAGTAGGTTATGTTTTCCGCTCCCTCAATCTCTGAGCACAGAAATTCAAAGAGAGAGTCCGTCTCGTTGTTGATGCCACCGGACAGCTGGATCTGCTTTACCATCTGATCGGCTGCGTGATCCAACTCCTGTTTCGTGGAGATGATACCAAACAGATCGATGATAAATGCCAGCAGGACAACGGCGATAAAGATGAAGAACACCGTGGAGAAATAGTTGGCCTCACCTCGCTCGCTCTTCATTGTCCTGCGGGCTTTCTGCAGGAAAGTATGAATGTGAACCACCACCTTTTCTGACAAATGAAAGCAGCCGCCCCCCTGCCGGAGCGGCTACTTTACAAAGTATTGACTGTACCAAGTATAACAGATATGGATTTACGGCGAAAGGGCAGGACTGCGCCAATGTAGGGGCAAGATTGTGCCAATCAACTGGGAACCGTGAAAAGAATTCCTTTGATACGGTTCTGCGGAAAGTATTTCAACTTGTCTTCTCAGTCAGCATTGACCACAACAGAAAAATGTGTTATTATAAGTGCATAAAATAGATGATAATAGAGTATCATAATAACAAGCGCACATCTATGGCAGGAAGGAGAACTGTATGGAGAAGACAAAATATAGAGATTTGATCATGCGGTATCTTACTGCATTGGACCCGAATCAAGTAATTACAACAGAACAAGTTGCTCAGTATGTAGCAGAACAACTTCAACTCGAAACAGCAACAGTAAAAAAGACAGTCAATGTAAATATGGCCCGTCTTGAAAAAGAAGGGCAAATTGTGCGTTTGACAAAAGGCATTTATTGTAGGAAGGTAAAAACAGCATTTGGATACTATACCCCGGATAAAGAAACGCTTTTTTGTAAGCAGCTTCTTCACAATGAAAACGAAGTGATTGGATATGAAACAGGACTATCTGCCCTCAATCGCATTGGTCTGGTATCTCAGATGCCCAAAAAAAGGTGCATTGCAACAAACTTGCACATGAAAAGGATTCCGAAAGGAATGCAGATAGAGATTCGGAAACCGCCAATTATAGTCAATGCCGACAACTTTCGATATCTGCAAATTTTGGATGCAATTCGAGAACTGGATATGGCACCCGTCGATACAGCGAGGCCGGTTGATGTAGTAAGAGGAACAGTTCAGAAATTTGCGTTAGAAACGGATCAGCTGATTCTGATGGCTCGAAAGTATTATGGGCAAAAGACATTAGTTCGGACGATAGATATTATGTTGGAGGGTAGTTATGAATCTGCACGAGGATAAGTTTGCTTTTTTGAATATCATCAATCTGGTTCATGAAGATAGCGGTATTAGATCCGATATTTTGGAAAAAGACTATTATGTTACGCTATTGCTTAGAGAGTTGGCAGGCAAGCAAGCAGAGTTGCCGGCTTATTTTAAAGGCGGAACAGCTCTGTATAAAGCACAGAAAAGCATCCGTCGTTTTTCTGAGGATATTGATTTGACGGTATGTATTGATAACTGCAGTAATAATCAGGCAAAGAAACGGCTGGAACTGGCAACAAAGAAATATCAATCGCTCCCTCGTACATCCAGAAAAGAACTGGAGGACGACCGCAAAGGCAGTATCACAGCAGTTTACGACTATGCTCCACTCGTGGGGATTGACTCAGATGATCCACTACAGCGTTTCGGATATGTGAAAGTAGAAGGCACCTCTTTCACCGTCAGCGAACCCTTTACTCCACTTGAAATTGAACCGATACTTTATACTTATGCCACAGAAGAACAACGCCAAATCCTTCAAGCACAATATGATGTTGGACCTTTCCGGATCAATACAATTCGCTTGGAGCGTATTTTTGCAGACAAAATTTTTGCAGCTGAGTTTTATTATGAACGTAAAATGTATTTTGATGTGGCAAAACATCTTTATGATGTCAGTGTCATGATTGATTTAGAGCAGATTCAAAAAATGATTGGAAACCAACAGATGTTTCTTGAAATGCTGGGGTACAAAAGACTGGAAGAAACCAGACGAACGGGCAGCGACTTGGCAGAAAAGAAGTTTTCCGATTTTCAACTGCTTGGAGGGTTCGGTGACAACGCTGCACTACGTAAAGATTATCAGAATATGCAGCGGAACTATGTTTTTTCAGAAGAAGATGTACTGCCTTTTGATTATGTAGTAGAACAATGGAAAAAACTCAGAGAGATCCTGCTTACGCTTGCATGACAATAACACATCGATTTTGCAAATAGTAATGTGCGATTGTCAGGTCGAGAGCACTTTGTATATATCTATGTAAGTGAGCTGTAAGACGAAAAAAATAGTCGCCTGAGAAGTATGTATTCGATACTTCTCAGGCGACTTTTACATTACAGGTTCTGCCGGATGATCCGCGTGATGATGCCCACGGCTACGCCACGCTCCATGTCCAGGCGGGTGACGGCAAAGGACACATCATCCTTTTTCCCGGGCATCCGGTAGTCATAGCAGGAGTGGGCCACCGCATTGACACCGTTGGAAAGCCTGACATAGACGACGCCCTTGTGGACATCGGTGACCTTTCCGGCGTACTTGCCCTGGATGCGGCACTTCTGCAGGTTGTCCCGGTCGGTGTTTTCCGAAGTGCTCTTGATGTCAGCCCGGATGCTCAGGTCTTCCGGACTTTCGCGCCGCACGCTGAGGATGCGAACCAGCACCTCATCGCCCACAGCAAACCGCTCATGGGCGTCGCCGATCCAGTCCCAGGCCAGATCCCGAGCCAGGATGGAGCACTCGACGCCGAACACTTCCACGCGGATGACTTTCTCGGCCACGGCGATCACACGGGCCTGCACAATGCGGCCTTCGTAGACACGGTACATGCCGTCAGCATCCAAATCGAAGTAGAAGATCTGGCGTTTACGCATCATCGCCTCCCGGCGGCTGGCGACCACGCTGCGGGTCTTGGAGTCAATGCCCCGCACCACAAAGTCGATGTCGGCGCCCAGCATGTTGCCCAGGATCTTGTTCTGGCGCAGCATCAGGTCGGCGTAGTCCTGGCCAGAAGGGCTGCGGCCCAGATTGATCATCATTTCCTTGATGGGAATGATGATGCGGAAACCCTTGTAGTCCACCACGGCCACCGTCTTACGGTTGTCCAGCTGCTCGATGCCGCCCAGCTGGCCCGTCAGAATACGGCGGGTGCGATAGGCGTTATGAATCTCATGCCAGATGACATCCTCACGGTCTTCCGCCGTCTCTACATCCTCACGGCTGCGAATGGTCAGGATAGAGGGCTCACGGCGCGTCTGCACATTCCGCCGGCGAGCGGGCGCCCGGGGAGTGGTGGCTTCAGGCACCTGCTCCTCCATCGGGGCGGAATCATCCTCCAAAACGGGTTCACCCTCTGCAGTAGTATCCTCGGCCGGGGCCTCATCCATCGGAAGCGGCTCAGCGTCTGCCTGCGAAACAGGGGCCTCCGCCTCAGCAGTGGTATCCGATACCTTCTTCTTGCGGGAGGTGCGCTTGGGCTTTGCGGCAGGCGGTTCTTCGATGGCCTGGGGATTCGGCTCAGAGGCAGCGGTATCGTCACCTGCGCTGTCTTCCTCTGCGGGGAGATCTCCGTCGCCGTCAGCCGTTGCCTCATCGTCCTGCTCGAAGTCTGCGTTCTCGTCAGAAGTAGCCTCGGCGGCGTCCTCGTCGCTGCTCACAGCATCATCGCCGAACACTTCGGCTTCCGTAAGCTCCGGCAAATCACCGGTGGTATCATCGGAAGGGGGCGCGCTGTCGGGCTGATCCATAGCGGCCAACAGAGCGTTCAGGTCCTCGCCGTCAACCGGGGCAGCATCAGGAGCAGTCGTATCCTCGGAGGGGACGGGGGAATCTTCCAATGCGGTGGTCTCAGAAACAGGGGTCTCCTGTTCCAGAAGTTCCTTTTTCTTGGTTGCCATATAAGTAAAACCTCCTTAATTTGGTGTATTACGAAAGGAGCGAATCCTTGTCGGTTGAAACAATGCCCTCCGGGGGTTTGGCTCCAGTTTTTTTCACATCAGCAGCAGGAGCGGAAGGCTTTGGCTTTTTCCGTGCCGTTTTTTTCGGTGCCGAGGGCGGCGGGGGAGGAGCAGCAGGGGCAGCCGGCTGTTCCTGCTCCATCTGCCGCCATTCAGGGATGTGGGACGAAGCTTTGCAAGAATGGAGCTTAGATGCCTCCGGGTGTTTGGAGTAGTCCATCTTGTCAACTTTCAGTACCTTCTGACCGCGGATGATGACCAGAGCCTGCGTGATGGGCAATCGCAGCACTTCATCCGGGGTGAGCACAGGCCGCTTGCCAACGCCAGAAGTTTCCCGGAATTCCGGAGTGTAGTTGGAAACGCGCCAGGTGCCCAGCTGCTTGGATTTGCTGGATACTGACACCGAGGCCAGACCGGTGCGCTCGGAGATAAACTCGGCTGTAAGGCCGTCCGTGCAGCCCAGAAAGAGTTGCGCGTCGCAGTTGCCCAGAATTTCTTGCCAAAGATTGAGCGGATAGCGATTCTGAAGGCCCGCGAGATTTTGGAACACGCAGCTCATGGAAATGTTGCGAGAGCGAATCACACTGAGTCGCCGCGAGAGATCAGGGATGGTGCCACAGGCGGTAAGCTCTTCTCCCAAAATGTGGACGGGAATCGGGAGCCTGCCTCCCTCACAGTTTTTGTCCGCATACCGAACCAACTTGATAAAGCAGAAAGAGAGAAACAGACTTGCCAGAAAATCAAAGGTACTGTCCTGGTCACTGGTAACAAGGAAGTAGGCGCACCGCTCCTGACCGGGAAGTTCCAGATCGATTTCATCTCGGGTGGTAATTTTCTTGATCAGTTCTGACTGGAATACCTGCAGGCGGGACCCCAGACCGATGATAACGCCGCTGCGCACGGTATCGCTGGCCTGCTTGAACAGACTGTACGGAGCTTTGGCAGGATGAGTGGGAGGCAGAACATCGAACAGATTGTCCAGATCGGATTCTCCGTTCAGCGTCAGCAAACGGTACACCTCACCGATATTGCGGTTCTCCGCCGCATAACTCTGATCCACATAAAGGACAAGGGCTTTCAGCAGATTCATTTCGCAGCTGTCCCAGAAGTGGTCGCCCTTGCCGGTACTGTTGGTGTTCTTGATGATGACATCCACAAAGAGTTGGGCCATCAGTTCCTGCCCTTCCACTTCGGAAAGGCAGTTCCAGCTGTCCGAGTTTTCCGGGAGTACCAGATTGAACACCTTGACACAGTAGCCTTGATCGCGCAGGTACTTGCTGGATTTTTCGTAGAGCTCGCTTTTGGGGTCAGAAATGATCAGGGATTCCCCGCAAATCACCGCCTGAAGGATGCGGTTCATACAGAAGGAGCGGGTTTTCATGCTGCCACTGGAGCCGTATACGGCCAGATTGCCGTTGATTTTGGGATTTTCAGGGATGCAGACCGCTTTCCCATCTAACATTCCCAGCACAACACCTTTATGCTTGCGAAGGTCGGGCACCAAATCGAGCACACCCACCATCTCCTTGCGGCTCATCCAACCAGAGGTGCCATAGGTCCCCTTGGCCGAATAGATGAAATTCCGGTCGGTATCATATTCGCCCGTATCGCTGTAGCCCATCTTCATCACCATCAGGAGCAGGATAGCCAGCAGGCCGATGCAGATCAGGACGCCGTATACCCCATAGGGAGGGCGCAGCACTGAGGTCAGGCAGGTAAAAAAGTCGGGCGACGCCGCCACCGGAGATGTGCCGTCCCCGGGAACGCCGCCACCCTGTTTCCAAGCTGCGTAATTGCCCAATATCTGCCCCAGAAAGCCGCCAGAATAGAGAATGGCGAGGATGGCCAAAGGAGCAGCCATCAGGCAGGCAATCATTTTCTTTTTGTTTATGGGAAGAACCTCCTCTCAAATTTGATGAAGTCAATGGTTTGAAAGCGCACCCTGCTGCCGCAGTAGCGCCGCAGCACATCTGCCTGAAAATCAAAGCAAATGATCGTCCCGGAACTGTCCATAAGATCGAGGGCACTGTTGAAGCGCGCAATCCTGGGCATATCGAAGAAGTAGCAAAACAAAACAGGTGTTCCATCCGTTTCAAAGGCATCGTGTTCGACGGCCCGGCTTGCAGCCCCGGTTGTAAGGCCCTGCTTCAAGATGTCGTTGAGCTGCGCTGTCTTGGCGCAATCGCACAGCAAGGCCAGCAGCACTTCTCCCTGATGGTCGTTGGTAAAAAAGAAAAAATGGTCGTAGCTTCCGTCCAGCATGAAATAGTCATGTTTGGCGCCGCCAGTGCTGGTCAGCATTTGGTAAGCGAGTTCCATGCTTTCCCCCAGAACGACCCCCTGCACAGCGTCTGCATTGTATTGCCCGGTGAGGCGCTGCTGACACAGAACGCTCCACATCAGAGCCTTTACCCGCATCTCGGACTTGTAGCGCCATTTCATCAGAGCTACGCTGCTGTTGTAAGTGACATAGATGCCGCTGGAGGTAAGGAGCACACCAGTGAAGCGAGAACTGCGGATCTGCGTGGTATCCACCCCCATCTCCTTGACTTCACGGGAACTGTAAAATGAGGGATACTCCACGGCCCCATCGGAATAGCCCCGCGGGGCAAAAACCTTCGGTTTTTCATCTTGGAAAAGCCCCACCCCAGCATTGTCCATCGTGACATAGGTTTCTGCCAGACGGTGAAGACGAAGCCGACGCCCGATCTCGCTTTTCAGCCGGTTGGTGTCGGTATCGCCTGTCAGATAGGGAGCAAAACGCTCAGGCCAGTTGTCCAGCAGCCTGTTTTTGGCGCGAACGCCTAAACGATAGCCGCGGAGTTTGTCTCGGTAATAGGTGCGGAGTAGCCCACTCTTTTTCAGATCGGTCACAACCGACTCCAAATAGTAAGGACTGGCTGGGAGACGGTTGAGCTGGCTGGTGGGGAACTCTCCAGAGATGGCTGTCAACGCCAGAAGCCGGAATGGGAGCGTGTCCTTCTGTGGAAATGTCCGGCTGCTTTTCCCAAGTGATCACCTCCCTTGTGAAGTGTTTTTTTACCGTGATGACTGAGAACTTCGGTAAAATTCTGCGGTGGCGCAAGTCTGGAAGCGTTGAAAATCCGGGCTTTTTTGTGCCATCAAGGTATGTCGGGAAAAATAAGGGCCAAAAGGCTCAAAAATCCGAGATGGTTTTCAAGCTCTCTTTGCGCTCTGCAAGCCATTGGGGAAACCGCTTTTTTTCCATGACAAAGATCTTGGTGCAGTCTTGCTCTCCCAGCTCTGTGGTATTATAGGCGTCGCATAGCAAACCGGTATCATCGGCCATCACAAAGGTGGACAACAGATCCAGCGACTGCTTTTCCTCCAGATTGTCATAATCACGCACCCGCCTGGTGGGAAGTGTTTGATCGTAAACTTGGGCAAAGCAGACAACACAATTCCGGTAATGGGGGAGAGGCTGTTCCTTTGCGTACTGCTCCAGAGCGAAATAGAGCGGGTCTAACAGGAACTCGGAACTTTGCCGTTGCCGGCGCTTCGGGAGAAGCCCGGGAAGGGTCACTTCCAGGACCCCGTTTTCATAGGCTATCGAGATGCCCTGCGCCACGCTGGCGGATTGGAGATACTCGCCCTTCTGGATGGAGGTGCTGGAATATATCAAATGCCGCAGTCGGCAGGCGATCCGTTCCGCCCGAAGCGCAGCATCCGTAGAGAGAATTTCGTAATTGTCGGGGTAGCGTTGGATGTCTGTTGTGTCCATCGCATACAGCGCATTACTCAAACGGGATATATCGTCAAGAATGCTCCCTATTCTGCGGGAAATCAGTTTTCGATCCAAAAATCATGTGCCTCCTGCTTTCTTGAAATACTGGGTTTGTCCATCTTGGGATACGGTGCAAAAACCGGATATGTCGGGACAGTCGATTTTGGCAATCTGTGTCGGAGAATCGACCACGATGATGCGGCGGCTACCGCCCTTGTTGCCCCGTAGGGCATGACAGACTAACGCTTCCTGTCCATGGGCGACATAGGCTACTTCATACAGCTCCCCATCGGCGAAAAAGACCAGTTTGACAGGAAACTCCGCAGGTGCATGATAATCAGCCTGCTGAATGAAATCCAAAAGGACCCATACCGCCTTGATAAGCGCCTGATCAGCTTTGGGGGAATAGCCGGAAGGAAAATATCCGCCGTTATCACTTTGGAAAATGCGGCCCTGCCTTTCCAGATGGGAAAGCAGGGCTTTCGCTGTTTCAGACTTGCCAGGGTGAAAGCAAAGAAGCTGCTGCTGGCTGAGACCAGGATACATAGTCACCGTCCGCAGTAGCGTTGCAGCTTCATTTCCATAGATTTCAGCCCTGGTCTTCATGAGCTCACCTCCTGTTTGTAAAAATGGATGACGCATAAAAGACGCCATCGGGGCGCCTTTCAAAAATAGTCGCTGAAAGGCGTCATCGCAGTGTCTATTTGGCGTGTTTTGAAGAAATGTAGGAGAACAAGGGTTATGCAGACTCCTGTTCACGGCGCTTGCGCTCCAGAATTTCACGAAGTTCACGCCGGTCGGTGGTAATCAGGTCCTTCTCAAGAGGGCTGGCCTTAAACTCAACCATGACATTGTTGTTGTTGGTCGAGATCAAGCCATTGCCACGCTCAAAATGGGTGACCTCCATCGTTTCCGCATCGGACAGGTGCAGGGTCTCCTGAACCCGTTCCGCTTCATCATCCTCCAGATTAAGAATGATCTTAGTCTTGCTGTTGTTGATGATACCTTTGCCAAAGCGACCTTCATCTAGATTGAAGAAATCGTTGAGGTCTTGGCTTGCGAAGACAGCCGATCCTCCATATCCACGTATCGTTTTCGCAATCTCCAAAAGGAAATCGCCGGCCAGCCGTGTGCCTGTGGTGCCTGCACCGGAAAGGAGCTGCCAGCATTCGTCGATGAAGATTGTTTTTTCTTCCGTGCGGTCAGCCTTTGCCCGGTCCCACACGAAATCAAGCGCCACAAACATTCCAACAGTCAGCAGATCGCCAGTGAGCGAGGAAATGTCCAGCACGGTATATTTGTTATCCAGACTTACATTAGTCTGCTTGTTAAATGTACTGGCCGAACCGTGAACCAGACGGTTGAGAATATGAGCCATGCGGGTAGTTTCCGGCGCAGCTTTCAGAATCTCATGCAGGTCGCCCAGCACCGGCATTTCCCGGTACTGACCCGGATTGGCCGGGTCATCCAGTGAAGCGTTATCATGCGTGATGCCCTTTGCGTTGTAAGTGCGGATCAACGCTTCGTCCAAAAGCTGACGCTCTTCATGGCTCATATCGGGAATGAACAGGCTGAAAAAGATGTGCAGCTGCTGGATTTTTGCCGCCAATTCAGAAAGCTGGATTCCGGGGCCGTCCAGGAGTTCATTGACAGACCGATCAACCTTGCGGATCTCCATAACATTGATGCAGTGAGGGCTCGCCGGGGATATTTGGATAAACTCGCCGCCCACATTTGCACAGGCGCGGTGAAACTCGTGCCCCTTCAAGGGAGCGACGATGAAAATAGGGATATTTTTACGCCGCATTCTCAACGCCATAAGCTGCATTGTGAAGGTTTTGCCTGCGCCGCTGGTACCTAAAATCGAAATGTTGGCATTTTTGTAAATCGCGGAATTGAAAATATCCACGATGATGAGGGAACTGTTGTACTTGTTGACCCCCAAAAGGATGCCGTTGTCGTCACACATCTCAAAGGAAGTGAAGGGGTAGCAGCTTGCGGCGCCGCCAGTCAGCAGGTTGCGCTTGCCACGCTCAAAAAGCCCTTTCTCCATGGATACCAGCGGGAGCGCGGAGAGAAATGCCTGCTCCTCACGAAAATGGCAGGAACGGACATCCATATCCTGCGAAAGCAGAAGCTTTTTCATCTCGCTGACCTTCCATTCCAAATCTTCCTCAGTAGGGGCAGTAACGGTAATCAACAGATTCAGATAGTAGAAGTCCTCGTTGTTGGCAAGACCTTCCTTCAGAAAATAGCCGCTTCGGATGGCGCCGTCGATGTCATCAAAATCAGTGTTGGTGTCGCTCGCGTCCTTGATTTTAGAACGATTGATGCGGAGCTGCTGGCCTACCCGCTGGATGATGCGCTCTTTGGGCTGCCTGGAAAAGAACATGTCCATGTCGATGCCGTCGCCGGCGTTGACGATTAAACTCAGCCATCCGGCGGGAACCTGCGTCTTATAACCATCCGACGGAATCAGCAAATAGGCGTAGTACAGCCCGTCTATGCACAGATAGCGCCCATGAGTAAAATCAATACTCTTGGGAGCGGCAAACTCGGCTGCAGGGATATGGTCAATCTCGCTTTCCCGGCCTTTTGCCGCATACTGTGCAACAATCTCCTGTGCCCGGAGTGCCAGCGGTTTGATGGCGCTCTCATTTCGGCAGAGGAGATTATAAAGAACATCAACCGTAAATTCGTCCTCGTTTTCGGGGATAATCACTTCATTACCGCATTGCCGGAGGTAATTGGATGCAGTATGTACGGCGCTTTGCAGGGATTGAATAGCTTCCTCTTCCTGTTCCGAACGCCGGGTGTTGTTCCAGGGCTCATACTCAAAAATCAGGAAAAAGCGCCGTGTGACAGCTTCCCGGGCGCCGATCTGCTGCACAAAGCTCAGATAGTCTTCCTGCATCAAACGGCACTGCTTATTTTTCTCCTGAGCCATCTCCCTGCGTACTGTGTCCAAATGACGGTTGATGTCCGCCCGACGGGTCAGCACCTTGATCTGCAGCTTGACGGGAGAGATTTTCAGATACGACACAAAAGAGTAGATGATATTGCGCTGCTCTCTCGCGCTGCGGAGCATAAAGTTGATGGGAACCACCTCGACCACCTTGACATACCGGTGGTCTTTGGTGTAGATGATGCCGTTCTGGATCTTTTCGATGGGAAGATAGTCTGCCACCGGATTCAGGCAGGTGGGCGGCTGCTCTTTGATATGAGCGGGGCGCTTGGGCGGACGTGCCTTCTCCTTACGCTTGTTGGTTTTTTTCTTCGCTTTTTTGGACGAAAGTTCTTTCTTCGGCTTTTTCTTGGGCCGGAGCTTCTCACGAATCTCGTAACTGCGAACCTCGTCAAACTCAGCTGGAAAATCCGATTCACCGGAACGCCTGCGCTTCGGAGGCCGAGACTCCTTTTCTTTCGGAGCCCTCTGCTTGAGATGTCTGCCGGGGCGTTTCATAGGGGGCGCTTGCTCATTCGGCTGCTGACCATCGCCGCCAACGATGCGGCGATTCCGCAGATATTTCAAAAAGATAATCAGAAATTCCGACAAACTCTCGCCAGAAATGCCGATCAATGCGACCAGAGCCGCAGGAAGGGCGGTCAGGCACAAAATGATAATGCGGGTCGTCAACCCGAAAGGAACAAACATGAAGACCGGCACCCCGATGGCAAAAGCCAGGATACCGGCCTCAATAACATTCCGCGCACGGAACATACCGCCGAAAAATGTGCCTGATTCAATGAAATTCGGCGGTATGATATAAATATCATGGTCGTTTTTGTTGCTCATACATACCTCATTTCCGTAACCGAAGGAAGGTCAACCGATAATCCAGAACGGACCGCCGGCGCCTGCACGACGGCTGGCCTCGTTTAAGATAATGGACAGATCCCAAAGTTGCTCACTGCGCTTATAGCTGGCCGGGTCTGCCACCATGATTTGACCGTCTTTTACGCCTCGGAGAACGATGAAATGGCCGGAAGAAGTGAAATGCCCTTCAGCCATGATTGCCACAACCAGCTTTCCCTCGGAAAGAGCATCGACGATGCGCTGTGGCTCGGATGTCGTACAGCCGGATACCGGCAGGTCCCAAGCCTCCGCTGCGGCAGGAATCAGGGCGTGATAGGAGCCGCTGTTGTCACACCAGTATCCATTTTCATAGGACCACTGCGCCATCTCCACAGGATCAACCGTATCGTCCGTAAGGGAAGACACTACGATTGCCATGCTGGTCGGCCCGCAGCCGTAGCCGCCAATGTTGTCAGTTCCGTAGGGCTGGTTGGCATAGCGTTCATCCAGCTGGTTATAGTACACCACCGGTGTCACACCATCGGTAAAGGTTACATCCCCAAGAGAGGGGATGCTGTTTCCGGTCCACTCCGTCATGTTCTGGAGCAACCCATCACCCCAAAAGGTGCTTAGGTTAGAAGCGTAGTCAGAGGCAAGTTCCTTTTGCTCATCCGTGAGTGCGAAAACATAGTCCGCAAGATAGGATTCACCGTTATACCGGATCGTGTAAATGATCCATGTTTCGGTAGTGGTGGTTTCCTCGCCGGTTTCCGGGTCCTCGGTAGTAACCTCACGGGATTCCTGGACGCTGGTGTAGGAATACAGGTGTTCCGTATTATCCCGGAGAATAGCGGCCAAATCATCCAGTGAAATGCTTTCAAAATCCTCATCCCGGGCCGCACAATACTGAGAGATGATGAGATTGGCATTGAAGACAGGTCCGGAGGAATAGGAATTCTTGATCTCCATGTGGTCAGCACCAGACGAAGCAAAATCTTCCTCGATCCGGGCCATCACATCATCCAGCGCCTCGCCCAGTATGGAATTGATGGTGAATGTGATGTCATTGGCGTTTTCCACGATAACTGTCTCGCTGTTGAGGACAGGGGCTTCGGAATCTGCCGGAGAAAAGGCGTTAACCAGACCTCCAAAGATAAGCCCCGGGAGCATCAGGATAAACAGTACCGGGAGCAAAAGCAGAATGATAATGACAGCAATGATCTTGCCGATGTGCTTGCGTCCGGCCCAAACGGCCCCGGCCACGGCACCATACGGGCCGCCGGCGGCGGCTCCTTTTGCGGCACCGGAAATTGCCTTGCCTGCCTTAATGGCGCCTTTTATCGTGTGGGCGGCGGATGCTCCGGTTTCCACAGCGTCGGCAAGACCAGTCTTTTTTTCTTCATCCATTTAGAGCCTGTCCTTTCTGCGGGGAGTGGGGGGCAGCTTTTTGACGATTGACTCGTTGTAGGCTATCGAACCATCCGGCGCCATGTAGGGGGATTTCTCTACAGTGTCAACAGCGTATTGCTTATACCATGCCGCACCGTCGGCGGAATGAACCGTTGTGTATTGGCCCTCGGGTGCAACATACTGATCTGCATGATACATTCCGAAAGCGATACCCTCCGGATGCTCGGCGGTAACTTCGGTGCCTGTGATACGCCCGCCGCCGATCTCAACATTCTGGTATTGGGGAATGTTTTCAGCGCCAGCTTCCAAAGCAGCGTGCCCCATGTAAGAGTGAAGAGCGTCAACAGCTTTCTCACCGGAAATTGTACCCATCTGGGTGATGTTCCCGGTGGCAACAGAACCGATCACATTGTTGGCGAAATTGCCGCCCTTGCTGACGGACGAAGTATAGATGTGGCCGCCGATACCCCCCGCAGCACCGCCTACGAGACCACCAAGGCCGGAGGCTTTTGTTTCTGAGGGAGTTGTCGCTGTTTTTACCGCATTGTTCGTGACCTTCCGGCCAATTACCCCGGCCAGACCGCCGCTGGCAAAGCCGGCACCAAAGCCGCCGCCCTTGCCGCCACCGCCTGCATTCACATGGGTGGAATTGCTGCTGTGCCCACCGCCGAAATGGTGGCTGGAAAAGCTCTTGAATCCACTGAAGCCCCGGGCGGCTATCATGGCTTCCGCCAACATACTGCCGCCGGTGTGGCCTACATTGACTCCCAGACTTGCCATGAAGGAGTCGATTTTCTGTGATACTTTGAGAAAACCAATCGCACACATGAACCAAATCAGGACATTGCCGGATACTGCTTCTTTGCCTACGGCATCTACCTGCGCCTGCACTTCTTCCTCCGTAACGGCGGCAAAAGCGGATTGGCAGCATAGACAGGCAAGAAGCCCGACCATGAGCGCAAGAAACAGAATTCTTCTGAGTTTTTTCATTACGCCCCTCCTTAAAGCGAAAGCGGGTTGGAGATAAACGAACCAACCATGCTCGTAAATAGGCGCAGGCACCAGGCGTTCATAAGCAGCAGAAAAATCTGCCCGCCCAGCATCCGACACCAGGATTTCCAGATGTTTGATGTGGTTTGGCTTGCCCCCATCGCAAAAGCGACTGGTGCAGTATAGACCAGCACACCAAGCAATACATATCGTTCCGCTGCTTCAAGCAGCAGTTTCAGATAGTTCCATGCCAAAATGACGACCAGAATCAAAGTGATCAAGGCCACGGCTCCATTGGCACATACGCCGATGATCACCAGCATCACCGAATTGAAATCAGCAAAGCTGAGGGGCGGCAGTTCCGAATCCATGATCCAGCGGTACGGGGTGCCGCCGATGGTCAGTATTGTGTTGATGATCTCGTCTGAAAAAAGTGCCAGCAGAATGAAGAGAACCGAGCGGATGCTCAGCTTCACAGGATCTTCTGCCTCGATACCGGCGCTCAGACCAAAATTCTTAAACAGCTGCCATACCCAGTTGAGCAAAATCAGACCGACAGCCAGAGCTACAAAAATCCCGTACATCGTCTCTGCGGCGGGGAAATAGCGCAGAAAAACGGTCATGTCACAACCAAGCGCGCCCAAAACCGAAGTAGTCACAAGGTCGAGACCTGCCATGATCTGCTCTGCAATCCATTCAACGATGCCATCCAGGATACCCATAAATTACGCCTCCTTCCAGCGGGTGTAGAGTTGTCTCTGTCATCCAGCCCACTGACCGCCGGCAAACAGAGGCGTCACATAAGCCATGATAAAGCCCAATCCGTTGAGGATCGCCCAGGTGATACAGATGCGCTTCAGCCAAGCACGGCTTTCATCGACGGTCCGGCCGGAGCGGGAGAAGTTCATCAACAGCAGGGCGACCGAGGCGGTCACAATGGCCGCAATGGTGGAAATGGCGACGATCTGCGTGTAGACATCCTGCATGATCTCTTTGGCCTTAGACCAAACATCGGTTGCAGCGAAGGCCGGCTGACAGAAGACCAGCGACATCGTGACACAGAGAAAAGCCATATAGGCGAGTTTGGCAGCGGAAAAATGATGCTGAGGCGTGCGGTCAGCATCTTTCCGCTTCGGCTGGGGAAGTTTCAGTTTCTTCAATGTTTGAGGACCTCCAATCCAAATGTGATGATCGTTGCTCAAAAAGCAAAGAATAAGCCCACACCTGATTTACAGATGCGGGCTTATTCCCGGGCCGGACGGCCGTTTGGACAGAAAAAAGCACCTCGGAAAAAGGCGCTGTTCTCTGTCCGTATTCGGTTTTGGGTGCAAGTTTGAGCATATTCAGTCTAACACATGGAGATTTACGCCTCAAGGGCAGAAACGCGCCAATTATTTTCCCGATATGTGCCAATTATTTGCCCTGCTTGTTTTCGCCGGCCTTCAAGTCTGGGAAAAATTGCTCCAGCACATCCAGGCTGTCCTTGGAGGTATATCCCCACAGCACGGAACTGAGGGCTTCGATGGCCTCCCGCCGCTTACGGTAATAGGTGCGGAAGGAAATATCCCGGATATGAGGACGCAGGTTCTCGATGATCTCCTCCACATTTTTCAGCTGCTGGGGGGAGAGGAAAGAGTAGTACAGAAGCCAGTAGTATGCTTCACCGTTCTTGTGCTTGGTGCGGAGCAGATCGACTGCCGAATCCAGCAATTTCAGCATTTTGTGGCTGCGCTCAATGCACTTGGCGTGATGCTCAATATCGCTGCCCGCCAGATCGGCGCCGGCCAGGTAGACAGAATCCAGAAAATCCTCGATGGAAGTGCCATACTCGATCTCAAATTTTGTCCGGACATGCTGAACAGACAGCTCCAGGCTCCAAACCACATCACGGTATTTTTTCAACAGCTTCCAGGTGTCGTGGTACAGCGGGTTTTCAGCAACATTCTTTTCGTCAAATTTCTTCATGGTTACGCCTCCTTAATCGTTTTCAACAATGGGGTTGAGAGTAAGTTCAAAACTTGCGACCTGCTTGTTGCCGCACAACACAGCCAGGCCTAAGCGCAGCACCGTTTGATCGCGCGCACGGGGTAGTAACACTTCCCGGCAGTCGCCCGATAAAGGATATAACTTGTAGTGAGAGAGGGAGCATCCAAAGCACGAAATCCCTTGTGCCATCAGGATTTGCGCCATTTTCTGCAGGATGATTTCAATGTGAGTTTTTGAAACGCTGGAGAGTTCGTCTGAAACGATGACCTCATGCTCCATGGTGGGTTCTTCCTGGTCAACACGGCCCTCCGCAGGAAGCTCCAGACGGATATTGAGTGTCATAGCGACCTCCTCTTTGTCCACCATCACATCAGATATTTCAAACATGGTGGACAAGTAGTTTTTAAGATAGATTACACTGCCGTGGCGGCCGGGGAAGGACATGAGGGAAATATAGTCCAAGGAGGACAGCTTTTTAAGAATACGGCCAACAGTGGCCCGAGAAAGGCCCCAGCGAGCGGAAAGTTCCGTATAGGTGACCAAAGGGTTGCCGGTGCCATTGCGAAAATAGGCTACAGGCCCAAGCGCCGACCCCTGCACCTGACTGTCGTTGTAGATGGCTGAGACCCATAGATCCAGCACGATGTCCATTTCAGAACAGCGGTCAGAGCTGATTAAATCAGTAACGATGGATACCGGTAAAAAGAAAAAGCCGGTGTCCTTTTGACAGGGAGCGTTATACTCCAGAACCGTGTTGTGTCGGGACCAGTTCCGGATTTTATAGCGGATCACATTTCCTCGCCCCAGAGAGGAGAAGTCAATGAGATGACGCTGCTGAAGCTCTCCCAGGATGGAAAGCGCCTGACACTGAAAACGAGTCCGAAACCATTGAGAAAGCTCTTTGAGCGTACAGACCCATTCGCCGGGGGAGACGGTGTAGCTGATGCCATCAATTCGCCGGTATGAGGTGCGGAAGTTTGCAAAGCTGCAAAGCACGGTATAATAAAAAAGGCCGGAGCCGCCGCTTGCGCGAATGCTCCGGTCATCTATCAGACGATGGATAAACTGTCGGTAAATCCGACAACGTGGATAGTCCACCACCTGTTTAATTTGTAATTGATAGGCTGGCATAAGAATCTCCTTTTTATATATAAGGTATGAAATTGGATTGCACTGCGAAAAAATCGTTGACTTGAACATCTCTGGGGCTTATGCTATACTTGTTTCTGTATGAATCTGCTTGCTGATGCTGGCAGTATCCATGTAGGCTTTACTCTTCCTGGGGCTGTTGCCTTTCAAAGCAATGTAGCCATTCATTGTGCCAATTTTAAGCCATCTTCGAGCCAATTCTGAGCCACTACAACTTTTTACAACTTTCCCACAACTTTTGCTCAAAACCAAACGGCGCAGGAAGGCATGAAATGGAATCAAAGCTGTATGAAGAATGTCATGAAGGTGGCGGTTTTATGGCACAACAGGCTATGTTGAAACAAGATGAAACGGTCAAAACTCAAATCCCCACCATGCGCCCGTAACGGCTTGACTATAAAGTGGGCGGCTGCCGATGGCAGCCGCCTACTTTTTTCAGATCACATAGTCGTCGCCGCTGTGCTCGCGCTGGCGGTCGATCAGATCCTGCAGCGTGACGCCCGCGAGATAATCCTCGATCACACGGTCCAGGCCCTGCCAGAGCGGGAGAGTCGGGCAATTCGCGCTGCGCGGGCAGGTGTTGACCTCGCAGTCCAGACAGGCCACGGGGGCAAGACTTCCCTCGGTCAGGCGCAGAATGTCCCGCGCGGTGTAGTCCTCCGGCCGGCGGGCCAGCCGGTAGCCGCCCTGATAGCCGCGGTTCGTGAGCAGGAAGCCGGCGCGGCTGAGCGTCGGAACGATCTGCTCGAGGTATTTTTTGGAGACATCCTGCCGTTGGGCAACGTCCTTGAGCGATACGCAGCCGTCTCCCTGATGCTCCGCAAGGTCGAGCATCAGGCGCAGCGCGTAGCGTCCCTTGGTCGAGATACGCATAGGCTCACCTTCCGTTTTTTACGTTCTTTTCTATAATACCATATACTTTGTAGGAATTCAAGCGCAGCGCCCGCCGCGCTTGAATTTTGTCCGCCCGTATGCTATACTTTCTTCATTCTGTACACGGAGGAATACGCCCATGACGCTCCAACAGCTCCACTATGCCATCGTCATTTCCGAGACCGGCTCGATGAACAAGGCGGCGGAACGGCTCTACATCGCCCAGCCCTCGCTCACCGGCGCGATGCAGGAGCTGGAGCGTGAGCTCGGTATCACCATCTTCCACCGCAGCGGACGCGGCGTGACGCTGACGAACGACGGACAGGAGTTCATCGACTATGCCCGTCAGGTCTACCACCAGTATGAGACGCTGGCGGAGAAGTACGCGCATCCAAACGAGCTGAAAAAGAAGTTCGGCGTGACGACGCAGCACTATTCCTTCGCGGTCAAGGCTTTCGTGGAGATGGCCAAGAGCTTCGATACCGCCAAATATGATTTCGCCATCCGTGAGAGCAAGACGCGCGAGGTCATCGACGACGTCGCAAGCCTGCGTAGCGAGATCGGCATCCTCTACCTCAGCGACTTCAACCGCAACGTCATCACGAAGATCCTCCGCGCGAACGACATTGAGTTCCACGAGCTGATGGACTGCAAGTCCTATGTCTTTCTGTGGAAAAACCACCCGCTTGCCGACCGCGCAGAGATCCACGGCGAGGAGCTGAGCGACTACCCCTTCCTCTCCTTTGAGCAGGGCGGCAACGACTCCTTCTACTTTTCCGAGGAGCTGTCGTCCATGAACGACTACTCCCAGACCGTCAAGGTCAACGACCGCGCCACGATGGTCAACCTGATGGTCGGGCTCTACGGCTACACGCTCTGCTCGGGCATCGTGTGCGAGGAGCTCAACGGCGGGGACTACCGCGTCATTCCCCTTTCGGACGACAGCCCCATCAACGGCGTGATGAAGGTCGGCTATATCGTGAAGAAAAACCAGATCCTCAGCAGCGTCGGCAAGCTGTATATCGAAAAAATACAGGAATTTCTTCACGCGGCACAGGGCGGTTTGTCCAACTGATACACTCCTGTTTTGTTCATATCGTCAATATATGTCTCGATATTATGCCATTGGAGTATATGAAACGCACTATGCTATAGTTTGCGCCTATAACTCATTATCCTTATAGCGTATTGGACAAAAGGCGAAGCATCGTGTATAACTAACAGCGTCCCAAGCAAAGGAGGTCAAACACGATGCTCAAGCTGTTGAAAGAGCGAATGTGTCCGCATGGTTCGTGTTCCCGCATGAGCGGTCGAATGTGACCGCGGATCGTCGCATCAAAAATCATTCAAATAATATCAAAATCAAGAAAAGGAAGAATAAAATCATGAAAAAGCTCATTTCTCTTGCCCTCGCGGCAGTTCTCGCCCTCGGTATTCTCTCCGGCTGCGGCAAAAAGGCCGACGCCGCCATTCAGATTGCAGTCCCCAACGACACCACCAACGAAGCCCGCGCCCTGCTGCTGCTCGAAGCCAACGGCATCATCAAGCTCAAGGACGGCGCCGGCATCACCGCCACCAAGAACGACATCGCCGAGAATCCCCACAACGTCGAGATCGTTGAGACCGAAGCCGCGCAGATCCCCAACATCCTCAAGGATGTAGACTACGCCGTCATCAACTCCAACTACGCCATCAACGCCGGTCTGAATCCTGTCAAGGATTCTCTGGTCATTGAAGGCTCCGCCTCCGCTTACGCCAACATCCTCGCTGTCAAGGAAGGCAACGAGTCCAGCGACAAGGTCAAGGCTCTGGTCGCCGCGCTCGAGAGCCAGCAGGTCGCCGATTACATCGCCGAGAAGTATGACGGTGCGGTCGTGAGCACCGTCGAGAATCCGGGCGACGGCTACGACGCCAGTGTCGACTACGCCGCGCTCGCCGGCGAAACCATCTCCGTCGCCGCCTCCCCCACGCCCCACGCCGAGATCCTCGAGGTCGCCAAGGAGATCCTTGCCGAAAAGGACATCACCCTCGACATTCAGACCTACAACGACTACGTTGTGCCCAACACCGTCGTGGAGGACGGCACCGTGGACGCCAACTACTTCCAGCACACCCCCTATCTTGATGACTTCAACAAGGAAAACGGCACCCACATCGTCTCCGTCGCTGCCATTCACGTCGAGCCCATGGGTCTCTACGGCGGCAAGCAGACCACGCTGGATGCCCTGAAGTAAGATAAAAGAAAGGAGGAGAATTCCTTGATCGAACTCAAGCACGTCAGCAAAGTCTTTGAGACCGCCGGTGGGCGGGTGGAAGCCCTCAAGGATATCTCCCTGACCATTCCGGACGGTGACGTTTACGGCATCATCGGCATGAGCGGCGCCGGCAAGAGCACGCTGGTGCGCTGCATCAATATGCTCGAGCGCCCCACCTCCGGCGAGGTCATCGTCAACGGAAAACGTTTGGATACCATGTCGCCCGCGCAGCTCCGTGCTGCGCGGCGCGACATTACCATGATCTTCCAGCGCTTCAATCTGCTCATGCAGCGGAACTGCCTGGATAATGTCTGCTTCCCGATGGAGCTTGCCGGGGTCAGCCGCCGTGAGGCGGCTTCTCGCGCGCAGGAGCTTCTGGAGACGGTCGGTCTGCCCGACAAGGCGAAGGCCTATCCCGCGCAGCTCTCCGGCGGTCAGCAGCAGCGCGTCGCCATTGCCCGCGCGCTGGCGACGAACCCCAAGGTCCTGCTGTGCGACGAAGCGACCAGTGCGCTCGACCCCAAGACGACACGCCAGATCCTTGAGCTGATTGGCGACATCAACAAAAAGCTCGGCATCACGGTCGTCATCATCACGCACCAGATGAGCGTTGTGAAGAGCGTGTGCAACCATGTCGCCATTCTGGACGACGGCGAGGTGGTGGAGGACGGTCTCGTTTCCACCGTCTTCTCCGCGCCGAAATCCGCCGCCGCGCGCCACCTCGTTTTCCCCGGCGGCGCGGACGTCACGGTGTCCGATCCCACGCAGGAGCGCCGCATCCGCCTCATCTTCCGCAGCGCAAAGACCACCTCGATCCCGCTGGTGGCCCGCCTCGCGACGGAGGAGAACATCGCAGCCAACGTCATTTCCGCCAGCACGCAGAAGCTCTCGGAGGAGATCTACGGCAGTATGCTGCTCGGCGTCCCCGCGGCGCAGTTTGACCGTGCGTGGAAATTTCTGAGCGGGATCGAAAATCTTCAGGTCGAGGAGGCGAGCGTCGGTGTACAGTAATCTTTTCTCTCCCGAGTCCATCGAGGAGCTGACCGCAGCACTGCAAACGCAGTTTCTCCCCGCCATCTGGGAAACCTTCTATGTTACGCTCCTCTCCACAGCCTTCGCCATCGTGATCGGCCTGCCGCTGGGCGTGCTGCTCGTGGCGGGCGAAAGGGACGGCGTGCTGCCGCTCCCCCGCTGGCTGATGAGCGTGCTGAACATTCTCATCAACCTGCTGCGCTCTATTCCGTTCCTGATTTTGATGATCATGGTCTTTCCGCTCTCGCGCCTCATCATCGGCACGACCGTCGGCACCAGGGCGACCATCGTTCCGCTTGTCGTCGCGGCCTTTCCGTTCGTCGCGCGTCTCGTCGAGAGCAGCCTGCGTGAGCTGGACCCCAACATCATCGAGGCCGCGCAGAGCATGGGCGCGACGCCCATGCAGATCATCTGCAAGGTGATGATCCCCGAAAGCATCCCCTCCCTGCTGCAGAACTTCACCATCGCGCTCACGACCATCCTCGGCTATTCGGCCATGAGCGGCATCATCGGCGGCGGCGGCCTCGGCAAGATCGCCATTGACTACGGCTACTACCGCTACAAATATCTCGTGATGTACGTGGCGGTCATCCTGCTCATTCTGCTCGTGCAGCTCTTCCAGAGCGTCGGCACGAAGCTCGCCGCCAAGTGCGACAAGCGTCTGAAAAACCGCTGAATACAGCAAAAGAGAACCGCGCGGCGGTTCTCTTTTTTCATGCAGAGGACGGAGCCATACGGCTCCGCCCCCTTCGCTATTATTTGCCCGCCTTGCGCAGCGCTGCGGCGACAAAGCCGGTGAAGAGCGGGTGCGGACGGTCGGGACGGCTCTTGAATTCGGGGTGGAACTGGCAGCCGACGTACCAATCCTGTTCGCTCAGCTCGGCGATCTCAACGAGTGAGCCGTCCGGCGAGGTGCCGGAGAAGGTCATGCCCGCGCGCTCAAGCTCCTCGCGGAAGAGGTTATTGAACTCGTAGCGGTGACGGTGGCGCTCGGAGATCTCGCGCGTGCCGTAGGCGGCATACGCCTTCGTGCCCTCGCCGAGCACGCAGGGGTATTTGCCGAGACGCATCGTGCCGCCCTTGGCGGTCACGCCGATCTGGTCGGGCAGGAGCGCAATGACCGGGTGCGCGGTGAGGGAGGAGAACTCCGCGCTGTGCGCGTCGGCCCAGCCGACGGCGTGGCGCGCAAACTCGATGACGGCGATCTGCATACCGAGGCAGATGCCGAGATAGGGCACGCCGTTCTCGCGCGCGTACTGCGCGGCGAGGATCATGCCCTCGATGCCGCGGTCGCCGAAGCCGCCGGGCACCAGCACGCCCGCGCAGCCGCCGAGAACGGAGGCGACATTCTCCGCCGTCAGCGTTTCGGAATCGACCCATTGGATCGTCACCTGCGCGTCGCAGGCCGTGCCCGCGTGGAAGAGCGACTCAACGACGCTCAGATAAGCGTCGTGCAGACCGGTATACTTGCCGACGAGCGCGATGGTCACCTGCTTGTGCGCGTGCTTGATCTTCTCGACGAGCGCCGTCCATGCCTTCATATCCGGCTCGCCGCAGTCAAAGCCGAGCTTGCGGCAGACCTCGCGGCAGAGGCCGGCGTCCTCAAGCAGCAGCGGCACCTCATAGAGCGTGGAGGCCGTGACGTTCGGGATCACGCACTCCGGCTCGACGTTGCAGAACAGCGCGATCTTATGGCGCACATCGTCGGGCAGCGGGCTGTCCGTGCGGCAGACGAGGATATCCGGCTGGATGCCGAGGGAGAGCAGCTCCTTGACGGAATGCTGCGTGGGCTTGCTCTTGAGCTCGCCGCTGCCGGGGATGGAGACGATGAGCGGAACGTGGATAAAGAGGACGTTTCCTCTCCCTTTTTCCGCCGCGACCTGACGGATCGCTTCGAGGAACGGCTGGCTCTCGATGTCGCCCACCGTGCCGCCGATCTCCGTGATGCACACGTCGGTCTCGCCGTCGTCCATGGCGTAGACGCGGCTCTTGATCTCGTCGGTGACGTGCGGAATGATCTGCACCGTGCCGCCGAGGTAGCCGCCCTGCCGCTCGCGGTTGAGGACGCTCCAGTAGACCTTGCCGGAGGAGACGGAGGCGTTCGCGTTCAGCGCCTCATCCACGAAACGCTCGTAGTGGCCGAGATCCAGGTCGGTCTCCGCGCCGTCGTCGGTGACGAAGACCTCGCCGTGCTGGTAGGGACTCATCGTGCCGGGGTCCACATTAAGATAGGGGTCGAATTTCTGGTTCTTCACGCGCAGCCCGCACTGCTTCAGCAGGCGGCCGAGCGACGCCGCGCAGATGCCCTTGCCGAGGCCGGACACCACGCCGCCGGTGACAAAAATGTACTTCATGTTCTCCTCCACAACACAAATAAATTGGAAAAATCATTTCAAAAGGAACGCTCAGAGAGCGTTCCTTTTGGGGATCAAACGGAGAAAAGCAGATCGTAGAAGGTCGGATACGGCCAGTACTTGCCGGCGGTCAGCGTCTCGAGACGGTCGACAGTATCGCGCACCGCGTCCATATCAGCGGCAACAACGTCGTGGTAATAGCGCATCTCCTCTTCGCCGGAGGCGCCGACGGGCGCGGTCTCCAGCGCGGTCTTGAGCGTCACGGTCTGCTCGAGCAGCTTGTCGTTGAGGATGCCGATGGAGTTGGCCAGCGACTTCTCGACGTGGCAGGGCAGCTCGGGCGCGGCCTCGTGCTTGCGCAGCATCGTCTCGCAGAGCTTGCTCTCATACTCGGAGGCGGCGTTGAGGATCTCATGCTGGACCATATCGACCATGGTGGCCGCTTCGATGTGGATGACCTTGCGGTATTTCTCCATGTGGATCTCGTGGCGGGAGAGCATTTCCTCCTTCGTGTAAACGCCGTGCTTCATCATCAGTTCGACGTTCTTGGGCAGAACATAGGTCGGCAGGGCGTCGGCGGTGCTGCGCAGATTCGCAAGACCGCGGCGCGCGGCCTCCTCGACCCACGCCTCCTCATAGCCGTTGCCGTTAAAGATGATGCGGCCATGCTCGATGAACGCCTTGCGCACAAGGTCGTGCAGCGCCTTGTTGAAGTCCGGCGCTTCCTTGAGCACCGCGTAGAACTGGCTGAGCTCCTCCGCCATGATGGTGTTGAGCACCGTGACAGGGCCGGCGATGGACTGGCTGGAGCCGGGCATACGGAACTCGAACTTGTTGCCGGTGAAAGCCACGGGCGAGGTGCGGTTGCGGTCGGTGGTGTCCTGCGGGATGGAGGGCAGCACGTCCACGCCGATGCGCAGCGTCTTGCGCTCGGTCTCGGTATAGTCGCTCTCACCGACGATGGCGTCGATGATGCTCTGCAGCTCGGAGCCGAGGAAGACGGAGATGATGGCCGGCGGCGCTTCCTGCGCGCCGAGACGGTGATCGTTGCCCGCGAAGGCGACGGAGCAGCGCAGCAGCTCCTGATACTCGTCCACGCCCTTGACGAAGGCAGCGAGGAAGAGCAGGAACACGGCGTTCTGGCTGGGCGTTTTGCCGGGGGAGAACAGATTCTCGCCCGTGTCGGTCGAGAGCGACCAGTTGACGTGCTTACCGGAGCCGTTGACGCCGGCAAAGGGCTTTTCATGCAGCAGACAGACGAGACCGTGGCGCTCGGCGACCTTCTTCATCGTCTCCATGACGAGCTGGTTCTGATCGTTGGCGGTGTTGGCGTCGCAGTAGATGGGGGCCATCTCGTGCTGACCGGGGGCGACCTCGTTGTGCTTGGTCTTGGAGAGCACGCCGAGCTTCCACAGCTCCTCGTCCAGCTCCTTCATAAAGGCCGCCACGCGCGGGCGGATGACGCCGAAGTAGTGGTCGTCCAACTCCTGACCCTTGGGCGGCTTGCTGCCGAAGAGGGCGCGGCCGCACAGCCGCAGGTCCTCACGCTTGAGGTACAGCTCGCGGTCAATGAGGAAATACTCCTGCTCGGGGCCGACCTGCGGCGTGACCTTACTGACGTCCTTCTGGCTGTCGAAAAGATGCAGCAGCTTCACCGCTTCGCGGCTAACCGCCTCGTTCGAGCGCAGCAGCGGGGTCTTCTTGTCCAGCGCCGCGCCACCGTAGGAGCAGAACACCGTCGGGATGCAAAGGCTGCCGTCCTTGATGAAGGCAAAGGCGGTGGGGTCCCATGCGCTGTAGCCGCGCGCCTCAAAGGTCGCACGCAGGCCGCCGGAGGGGAAGCTCGAAGCGTCGGGCTCGCCGCACACCAGCTCCTTGCCGGAGAAGTCCATGATGATCTTGCCGCCGCCGATGGGATTGATAAAGCTGTCGTGCTTTTCGGCGGTGATGCCGGTCAAGGGCTGGAACCAATGGGTAAAATGCGTCGCGCCATGCTCCAGCGCCCAGGTCTTCATGGCCTCGGCGATATCGTTCGCGGCGGTCAGCGGCAGCGGCTTGCCGCTTTTCAGGCAGTCGCGCCAGACTTCCATCGCCTGATGCGGAACATACTGCTCCATCGTTCCCTCATTAAAGGACATCGAACCAAACAGCTCGGGAATACGATCTTTTTCACTCATCGTTACGAACCTCCTTATTCGTTTTTATTTACAAAAAATATGGATAGATTCTACCTCTGCAAGTTTCCAACGTCAAGACTTCATATTGTTCAAGCTTTTTCCAGTATCCGGGCAATGTGTTGGCGCTGTCCACAAAATTGCTGCAAGAGAAAAAATTTCTCTTGCATTGCATTGGGCGCCGTGCTATGATAAGCATGGTCTCACCTTTGGGGTGTGTCTTTTTTCGTTTTCTGCGCAAACTATTTCAGGGGCGGCGCATCATTCTTTGAGATAAGCGAAGCGGTAGCCCACTCCGAGCGCCGCGCCGCCGACAAGGTTCCCAAGCGTCACCGCCGCGAGGTTTTCAAGACAGCCGGCAAGCGTCAGCGTCGTTTCCATACCGTACTCCGCCGCGGCAAACGCACCGGCGGGCAGGTAGTACAGGTTCGCGATGCAGTGCTCATAGCCGCAGAGGACAAAGAGCAGGATGGGAAAAAAGAGCGCGATGACCTTCCCCTCCGCGCGCTTGGAGGCTGCCGCCATCCACACCGCGAGGCAGACCAGAAAATTGCACAGGACCCCGCGCAGGAAAGCGTCTCCGGCCCCGAGCGCCGCCTTGCTCTCCGCGATGGAGACCATCGAGCGCGCCAGACCATCGCCGAAAAGCGATGCCGTGTGGCTGTAGACCGCCAGCGCTGCCACCGCCGCGCCGCCCACGGCATTGCCGAGGTAGACGGTCAGCCAGTTACGCAGCAGCTGAGCGGGCGTGATGCGGCGCTCCAGCAGGGCCATCACCATCAGGCAGTTGCCGGTGAAAAGCTCGCTGCCCGCGAGGATCACCATGGAAAGTCCCGCGGGAAACACGCAGGCCGAAAGGAGCTTTGCAAGCGAGCCGCTCTCCACCGTCACGGCAGCCGCCGTCGCACCGACGCCCGCGAGCGCGATGTAGGCTCCCGCCAATATGGCGAGCAGGAGCATCTTTCCAAGGGGCAGCCGTGCCTTGCTTTCGCCGGCGGCGAGCAGGCTCCGGGCAATCTCGGGAGGGGTGAGCATGGGCAGATCTCCTTTTCTCTTTCATGCGGATTCATGCGGACACAATATTAATGTATTGTATCGAAAAACGTCGGAACGGTCAAGCGCTGCCGAAAAGTTCTTTTCACGCGAAAGGTTTTTCTAATTTACGGCAAACATTTCGCGCTTTCTCCTTGACAAGTACCCCCACAATATGCTAAGATAACACTTGCGTTTGAGAGTGAGCCGGCTCCTCACAAGCATGGAGAGATGGCTGAGCGGTTGAAAGCACCGGTCTTGAAAACCGGCGATGTGAAAGCATCCGTGGGTTCGAATCCCACTCTCTCCGCCAAATGGAACATCGGCTGAAAAATTCGACATTTGCGGAAGTACCCAAGTGGCCGAAGGGGCTCCCCTGCTAAGGGAGTAGGGTGTGTAAAAAGCGCCGCGGAGGTTCAAATCCTCTCTTCCGCGCCAAGAAAAACCTTGAAACTACTGTAGTTTCAAGGTTTTTTCGTTTTCCCAGCACCCAAAATTTTGTATCAGAAGATAGGGGCGAAGCGGAAACTTTTGTGCTGTTTCGGAATGTTTTGGAACAGTTTTGTTGTCAAAAATGTTGTCATGGATAAGGCTGTGCCCACGCTGGACACAGCCTTTTGAATTTTGCCCGAATCGGGCAAATTATTTCATCGTTGCCTGCTTGCGGATCAGGTCACTGCCGTACTTGTACGCCGCGAGGCAGTCCATCGTCTTGTCCTCAAGGCCGGAACGCTTTTGGAGCTGCGCGCGATAGTCCGTGTATTTTTGGCGGTACGCGCCGAGCACCAGCGAGAGCTTGCGCTTGCGGCGGTACACCCCATCGCCGTTTGACTGGCTGCCGGTGTTGCCGTTTGAGGTATTGCCCTCGATGGCGGTGACATACTGCCCGCTGACGCTCTCACAGATGCCGCAATGGTCGGTCTTGTACGCCGTGCCAGGGAAGTCGTAGATCAGCACATCGCCGGGCCGGTAGCCCTTGGTGACCCACTGACCGTGCGCCTGCGCCCAGCGCATCAGCTCGCCGCAGGAGGCCGTTTTGCCGCCGTCCATAAAGAGCGCCTTGTCCGCCCGCTGGAAGCACCACCAGATGAACTGCATACACCAGTACACGCCGTCCATGCCGTAGGCCTTGCCGTACTTCTGCCGGTTGCCGCTCTGCTCGACCGTGCCGATCTCACGGGCCGCCACGGCGAGGATGTCACTTGCCTGCGCCATTGTCTTTGTTGTAGTTCGCCGTGGAAATGCCGATGAGCGCGCCCACAAAGGCCACCACGGCGTTGATGGTGGTCGCGACCTCCTGCGCATAGGGCCAGCCCCACACGCCCGCCAGCGCGCTGTAGAGCACGGAGAGCGCGGGCAGCGCGATAAGGCACAGCCACTTCAAAATGTCGTAGACCTTGTCGTTGAATTGCAGTTTCATTTCAATCGTCCTTTCCTTTGATCTTAATATTGGCGAGCAGCGCCAGCTCTGCCGTCCACGCGGCGAACCACGCGACGGTCAGGCTGTCCGGCACAATTTTGTCGTTGGCGGTGAGTACGAGACTCACGATCTCCAGCAATATACAAATTTGCTCCAGGTGTTGCAATAGAGTCCATCGAATTCTGTGAAGCGGCCAGATTTTCTATGTATATCAATTCCAGATGCATCGCATTTCCTTGCTCTTTTGGGATTGGAGACGACATCTTCTCTGTTAATTTGAAACAACATTCATTACAAGAAGCTTGGGAATCTGAGAGCTTTGCTAAATTTAGAGAGAAACAGACTAAAGTGTGCGCTAATTGCACTACGGGCATTTGCAGGAGTTGTGGACTGGAGCTTGGGTTAAACCTTTGCGGAAATATTAAAGGGAATCTACAATAGCATTCAAATCCTGCGCCGCAGTAAACAAGAAATAAGCAAAAACCCTCTGAAATCAGCCGATTTCAGAGGGTTTTGGTCCGAGATGGGAGACTCGAACTCCCGGCCTGATGGTCCCAAACCTATGTCTGAACTTTCAGCGAGGGGTCTTGCGCCCTCTTTGGCACTTTCCGGCACTCCTGCGGTTCCGCTTTGGAACTCTATTGGCCTGTTTATTTCAGGCACCGCTTTCGGCTTTTGGGATTTGTGTGGGATTGAATTCTGTATATTAAAAGTGCTTCCGACCGGGTTTACATCCAACACCGGGTGCTTTTGCCGCAGAGAGCAGCTCAGAAATTGCGCCGCATAAACAAAGAAATAAGCGCTGGCGTGATATTACCCACCCTCTCGATAAACGGAAAATGTGTTGTGGTCGCTAAAACTCCCTCAGAAAATGTGCAGACAAAGAAAAAACTCGCTCATTTTTTGTGATTTCTCCATCGAGCACCGTAATCCAGATCGTTTGGAACAATAGGAAGTGTATTGTTCCGAATGATGCTGTATTATTCCGAACAATACAGATATATTATTCGGAACAGTTTCATTTTGCAAATATTCTGTCCTTTTCAGTAGCTATTTCCTGCTTTCTGTGATATTGTTCGTTTGCCAAAAGGAGGCGACGATATGCAGAAAGAAAATACCCTGACAGTCGAGCAGTGGTGCGGCCAGTGGTTCACCGCCAATCGGCACAAATGGAACGGCAACACCGGGGGCGGGTACCGCAATCTGATTTACAGCCACATCATCCCCAGCATCGGAAGTGTGGTGCTCTCTGACCTGACAGAGCAGACCATCACCGATTTCTATGACACGCTACGGAGTCAGGGACTTAACGCCAGAAGTGTCTGGTGCGTCCATCTGCTCCTGCGGAGATGCTTGGACGAAGCAGCGCGTGACCAGCGCATTCCCTGCAACCCGGTGCGGCTCTGCCAGGAGCCCAAGGCAGAGGAATACAAAACAGCCCCTTTGCGCCTGGGACAAATTCAGCGTTACCTCAACACAGCCGAGCAGCTCGGCGTACTTCCCATCATCTATACAGGACTTTCAAGCGGCCTGCGGCAATGTGAACTGATCACCTTGTCGTGGGCCGATTTTCATATCCGCTACATGTACATCCTCAAAGGCCAGCGGTTGCTGACGCTCAATGAGAAAGCGGCGTATCTCCTGACGCGGATATCAGAAACCAGTTCATCATATGTGTTCCAGAACCCTAAGACCGGAGTACCCTACAAGCTCCACGAGTTCTACTACTTACACAAGAAAATCCTGAAACAGGCCAGACTCCCATGGGTGGCCTTTCGGGATCTGCAGCGTCAGTGCATGGAGGTGGGAATATGACGCTTCGGGAATACATCCTCTTCTGGCAGGAAACCTACGATAAGTCCCAGAGCAGACCGACCACCTATGCGGCACACAACTATGTATTCAAGAACCATATCATCCCCGGCCTGGGAGATATACCGCTCTCTGAATTAACATCGGAAATGATTGGGGATTTTCTGGAAGAACGGCGCCGCTTCGGCAATCATCGACCCGGCAGCTCTGGCCTGGGCGAAGAAACCATGCGGCACATCCACCGCCTGCTTCAGCAATGCCTGGATCAAGCCATGCGGGATGGTCTGATTGGCGATAATCCCGCCAGAGCATTCCATTACTCCAAGCCAAAGAAAGTCAATGCCAATGTGCTGACGCCGCTGGAGATGGAGGATTATCTGGATGCGGCAGAACGGCTGGGGTACCTCCCTATGTTCATGCTGGCCTTAACGGTCGGCCTGCGGCAGGGTGAACTCATTGCCCTGAAATGGAATGACCTCAATGTAAAAAACAGGGCGCTGACCATATCAGAGCAGCGCTCTGTAGAACGGCGGGAACTGATTGAATATGGATCAGAGACGAGAACAATAACCTTGGCATCGGAGGTGGTCGACCTCCTGATCATGGAACACGCCAAGCATCCAAACAGTCCGCTGATGTTCATGCATCCAGCAACGCAGAGGCCCTACTCGCCGCAGATGGTGCGCCGGATGCATAATGAGATCATCAAGGAAGCGGGGCTTGACCGCATCCGATTCACAGATCTCCGGCACACCTGCGCTGTCCTATCTCTGCGGAACGGTATGGAAACCAAGGAACTGGCGCGGATACTGGGACACTACCGCCCCGCGATCACCCGGCAGAACTATGAACCCTATCTGCAACACAAGGCGCAAAAGGATGAAGATATGCCAAAGGAAGCCACTCAGCACGAGCTGCAGCAGGCGGCAAATATTCTGGATAATCTTCTGAAGTTCTGATAGCTATTCCGTAAAAGGTGAGTTGTCCACAGAAATCAATCATTTTACATCCAAAGAGGAGGAAACAAAATGAAAAATAGAATCACCATCGCCGCAGTATTTACCGCCTGTCTCGCCCTGTGTGCTGCCGTGTGGACACAGACCGAAAAGGTCGGGAAAACACCCGCGCCGAGCGAAACGGCCGCCGTGACCACTCCGCGGTCGACACTTCCGGAGCCGGAAGAACTAATATTGCCAGAAATCACAGAAAAGCAAGAATCGGGAATGCCGGAAGCTGAATCAGCCCAGGAAACAACCACTGAGGAGCTACCCGTCCCTGCACCGGAAATAGAAGATGGACCCATGACAGAACAGAAATCTGCACCTCCTACGCAGACAGATCCCACCCCGGTACAGCCCGCGCAACCTGAATCGGCACCGGAGCCAAAAGCTAACGATAACGAACTGGCGGATATGGTCTATGTCCCCGGCTTTGGCTGGATACAAAGCGAAGGCCCCAATCATGTCGAGTATGCCGAGGATATGTACGAGAACGGCAACAAAATTGGTACCATGGGCTGACCTCAAAAATTGCGCCGCATAAACAATGAAATAACCGCAGGAGCGAACCCGGACGCTTCTGCGGCCTTTTGCATATTGACTTGATTTGAAATCTGCACTTCGAAAATGGGAGTTCAGATCTGAAAACTGGATTTTCAATAGACAAATTGAGGCTGTTGTGTTAGAATTAACCTGTATTAGTATATACTCTGACACGAGGTGTTACGATGACGATTTGTTATAATAAGCTCTGGAAGCTCCTAATCGATAAAAACATGAAAAAGAAGGATCTGCGTCTGGCTACCGGTATGTCCACCACCGCCCTTGCCAAGCTGGGCAAGAACCAGCATGTCAGTACGGAAATCTTAACGAAGATTTGCGAAGTTCTGGACTGTGATTTCTGCGATATCATCGAGCTCGTAAAGGAGGAAAATCATGATTGACTTTTCCAAAATCGAGCAATATCGGGAGAACAACCGCATTGAGGCGAAGAAAGCCCTTGGCGGTCTGCCCAAAAGCATTTGGGAAACCTACTCTGCCTTCGCCAATACCCACGGCGGCATTATCCTGTTGGGCGTGGAAGAATGGGCGGATAAATCCCTGCACACGGTAGATCTGCCCGACCCTGACAGACTCATCAAGGAGTTCTGGGACATCGCCAATAACCCCAATAAGACCAGCGTAAATATTCTGTCCTCCAAGGATGTATTTGTTCAGGAGGTGGACGGCAATCATATCGTGGTCATCAATGTCCCCCGGGCAGAACGCTCCTACAAGCCGGTGTATGTGGACGGAAATCCGCTCTGCACATACCGCCGTAACGGTGAGGGCGACTATCGCTGCACCAAGGAGGAATATCAGGCTATGGTGCGCGACGCATCGGTAAAGACGCAGGATATGCTGGTTCTGAACGAAATGGACTTGACGGTGTTCAACCAGGAGAGCATCCGCAGCTACCGTCAGAGAATGCGCCTCTCCCGCCCCGGTCATGTATGGGAAGCGCTGGAGGACGAAGATTTTCTCCTGAAGCTGGGTGCTGTGGGCATCGGCTCTGATGGAAAGAAGCATCCCACCTCTGCCGGACTCCTCATGTTCGGCAACGAATACGACATCGTGCGGGAATTTAATGCCTACTTCCTGGACTATCAGGAACAGTACGATGCTGACACCCGCTGGACTGACCGCATCATTTCCTCCTCCGGCGACTGGAGCGGCAATGTGTACGACTTCTATTTCCGGGTCTACAACAAGCTGATCCAGGATATCAAGGTGCCCTTCAAGATGGACGGTGGTACTCGTATAGATGATACCCCAGTGCATCAGGCGCTGCGTGAAGCACTGGCCAACTGTTTGGTGAATGCCGATTATTACGGCAGACAGGGGTTGGTCATCGTCAAAAAGCGTAATAGCATTACGATGTCTAATCCGGGTAGCTTCCGCATCGAAATTGATGCCGCAAAGAGCGGCGGTGTTTCTGATCCGCGGAACGGAACGATGCTGAAGATGTTCAACCTAATTGATATTGGTGAGCGTGCCGGAAGTGGTATTCCGAATATATTCCGTGTCTGGCGTGAGCAGGGGTGGAAAGAGCCAGTTATCGCGGAGCTCTCTGAACCGGACAGAATTATTCTATCATTATCGCTACTCAAAAAAGAAAGTAGCGATAAAAAAGTAGCGATAAAAAATGGCGATAAAGGTACAAAAACCGCCTCACAAAAAATCGCCATCCTTGAATATCTTACAGATCATGCTTCTGCAAAATGCTCAGATATTTCCGATATGCTCGGCGTTAAAGACGCAAGAGCAAGACGGATACTCAGCGAGATGATCGTTGAGGGAACGATTGTTGCAGAGGGCAGCAATCGAAACCGCATTTATAAGTTGAAATCATAAGGAAAAAACTAATTCTGCCACAAAGGAGGATTGCACAATGCCGCACAATGAAAATTCCCGTGTCAAAATTCCTGCATTGGTGCATTTCACTCGTCTGGGATATAAATATATCTCTCTGAGAAAATATGAAGGAGTCATCGACGACGATACCAACATTTTGGTCGATGTTCTTTGTGATGCAATCAATCGGATCAATGCTACTTCCTTAACTACCACAGATGTCCAGAAAATTGTCAATGCTTTGAAAGCAATGCTGGAAAACTATGATTTGGGCAGGGAGTTTTATTCCGTTCTCATCAATGGATACAACGGCTTGAAACTGATTGATTATGAAGATTTCGGAGAGACGGCCAACTCTTATCACGTGGTCACAGAGATGACTTGTAAGAATGGTTCTGATGAATTTCGCCCTGATATCACTCCACTTATCAATGGTATTCCTTTGGCTTTTATCGAAGTAAAAAAGCCTAACAACAAGGGTGGCATCAAGGCCGAATATGATCGCATGTTGATGCGGGTTAAGAATAAGAAGTTTAGACGGTTTATCAACCTGACTCAGATCATGGTGTTCTCCAATAATAGCGAATATGATGACACCGAAGCCGTCCCTCTGGAAGGAGCATTCTACTCCACCATCAGCTATGAGAAGCTGTTTTTTAGTCATTTCCGAGAGGAAGACGAAAAGCTCCTGACTTCCGTGCCAGAGAAGGATGAGGCGGTTGAAAATTTCATTCTGACCGATAACAATCTGAGTAGCATCAAGTATAGCCCGGAGTATGTAACAAATAGTTCCCCAGTTTCGCCTACCAATAGAATCATCACTTCGCTTTTTTCGTTTGAGCGTATTCTAACTTTCTTGAAATATGCAATCGCTTATGTAGAACGGACAGATGAAAATGGTATCACCCATCTGGAAAAACATCTGATGCGGTATCCACAGTTCTTTGCTACTAAAGCAATCGAAAACAAATTGAATGCCGGGGTAAAAAACGGCATCATTTGGCATACCCAGGGCAGTGGTAAAACAGCGCTTGCCTATTACAATGTCCGTTATCTGACCGACTACTATCAGAAGCATGGAACGATTGCAAAATTCTATTTCATCGTAGACCGTCTTGACCTATTGACACAGGCAGCCAATGAGTTCCGTGCTCGTGGACTTCATGTAGAGGAAATCAATTCCAAGGAAGACTTCATCAAAAACATCCATTCCACCGGAACAGTCAACAACACCGGCAAACCTACGATCACGGTGGTCAATATTCAGAAGTTCTCCAAGGAATCCATTGCGAAACAGTCCGACTATGCAGTAAATGTACAGCGCATCTATTTCTTGTATGAAGCCCACCGCAGCTATAAACCTACCGGATCCTTCCTGGCCAATCTACTTTCCTCCGACCGAGAAGCGGTTATGATCGCATTGACTGGCACGCCACTGATTGGTACGATTTACGATGATGACGGAAAGCCGATTGCAGGCAAAAAATATGATTCCAAGTCTGTGTTCGGTAATTATATCCACAAATATTACTACAATCGCTCTATTGCTGATGGATATACTCTCAAGTTGATTCGCGAAGGCATTGAAACTACCTATAAGAAAAAGCTGCAAAAAGCATTGGAAGAAATTGAGATGCTCAAAGGCTCTCTCGATAAGAAAGAGATGTACGCCCATCCGAAATATGTTTCTGCCTTGGTCGAGTATATTACGGACGATTTCCGCAAGAGCCGTATCGCCATGAACGATGAATCCATCGGTGGTATGATCGTCTGCGATTCTTCCGAGCAGGCGCGTGCGATTTTTGAAGAGTTAAAATCCTATCCCTATTCTGCGGCATTGATTTTGCATGATGCAGACGACAAAGAGACCCGAAAAGACAATATAGACGCCTTCAAAAAAGGCACGATTGACTTCCTCGTGGTCTACAACATGTTGCTGACCGGCTTTGATGCTCCTCGGCTGAAGAAACTCTACTTGGGACGTGTTATCAAAGACCACAATCTGTTACAGGCCTTGACCCGGGTTAACCGGCCCTACAAGAATTATCGATACGGTTATGTGGTCGATTTTGCGGATATCCGTGCGGAATTTGATAAGACCAATAAAGCATATTTCGATGAGCTTCAGGCCGAACTGGGCGATGAGTTCAAGCAGTATGATAACATCTTCAAATCCCCGGAGACAATTGAAGCAGACTTGCAGGACATTAAGGACGTACTGTTCCTGTATGATACTGGAAATGCGGAGGTGTTCTCACAGCAGATTTCTGCCATAGACGATAAACAGGATCTCATACAGCTCCGCCGTGCATTGGAACTGTATAAAGAATTGTTCAATGTTGCAAAACTGTTCGGCTATGACGAACTGGCTGACCAATTTGACCTGAACAACATCAGTGCCCTTTATAGCGAGGTCTGCAATAGGATTGCGCTTATTAACCAGAAGAAACTCCTTGAAGAAGCCCAGGATATGAGCGCTATTCTGAACCTTGCTATGGACGAAATTGAGTTCCATTTCCGCAAGGTTTCCGAGAAAGAACTGGTGATTGCTGATAAATATCAGGATACCCTCAATCGGACCCGCAAGGCCGTTCTGCATACGCTCGACCCAAAAGACCCTGAGTACGTCACACTACTGGAAGAAATGCAGCGTTTGCTGGCTAAGAAGAATATCGAGGAATTGACCGCTGCCGAAATGACAGCGGATATCGAAGCCTTGGAGCGCATCCGTAAACTGGCCGAGCAAAAGAATCTTGCTGACCAGATGTTGGCGGCTAAATACGATGGCGATGTGAAATTCATGCGTACCCATAAACGTCTGCGTGAAACGCCGCCTCCTATTGCTGGGGATGTCGTACTGCATCAAGTCCTTACGCACCTGAAGCACCGGGTGGATTCCCAAGTGCTTTCCAATAGTCACTTGATGGACAACGAGCCTTACTTCATGCAGGGCATGTTCCCGATGATTAAGCAGGAGCTTGATGCCCAGCATCTGAAATACTCTGCTGCGCAGATTAAGTATATCGGCACCTGTATTTCCAACGAATACTTTACGGAGAGGAATTTTGCATCATAATGGATTCCAATATTACTCTACAAACCAAGCAGATGATCGATAGTCTGAAGGCCGTATGTACCAATTTTGGTTTGGGTAATGCCTCCAGCGAGTACAAGATCATCACTGAGGTTTTCCTTTACAAGTTCCTCAACGACAAGTTCCTTTTCGAAGCGAAGCGAGTAGAGCCTGCGCTGGCAAAGCTGTCCCCGGCAGATGCCGAAAAGCAACTCGCCCAGATGACCGATGATGACTATGAACTGTTCCTGCTTGGTTTTGGCCCGGATACTGCAAAACTGAAGCAGACTCACTTTATCTCTTACCTGTTCAACCGAAAAAATGAAGAAAATTTTCATACGGTCTTTGATGATACTCTGCTGGATATTGCTACATACAACATTGATATCTTTTCTGTCCGGACTGGCGGCCAGTCCAAGATGCGCTTGTTCAGCGGTATCTCCCAGCATGTGATTGAGGCTGAGAAGAAGGACGATTTCTGCCGTGCTATCATCGACAAGATTGCTGAATGCAGCTTCGATAGTGTGTTTGAGCAGAAGTACGATTTCTTTGCTCAAATATTCGAGTATCTGATCAAGGACTACAATAAGGATTTCGGTAAGTACGCCGAATACTATACGCCACATTCCATCGCCAGCATCATTGCAAAAATCATGGTGCCTAACGGTGCAAAGAATGTGACGGTGTATGACCCAGCCGCAGGCTCCGGCACACTGGTGCTGGCGTTGGCCCACGAAATCGGCGAAAGCAACTGCACCATCTATACCCAGGATATCTCCCAGAAGTCCAACGAGTTCCTGCGCTTGAACCTGATTCTCAACAATCTCGTCCACTCGCTGCCCAATGTCGTACATGACGATACTTTGTTGCGGCCTTATCACAAAAACGCCAAAGGCGACGGGCTTGCCACGTTTGACTATATTGTCAGCAATCCGCCTTTTAACATGGACTTCTCTGACAGCAGGGATACATTGGCTGGCGATAATTATAAGAAACGCTTTTGGGCGGGCGTCCCGAACATTCCCAACAAGGACAAGGATAAGATGGCGATTTATCTGATGTTCCTGCAGCATATCATCTATTCCCTTGGCCCCAAAGGCAAAGCGGCAGTGGTCGTTCCCACAGGCTTCCTGACCGCTGGTTCCGGCATCCAGAAGAAGATCCGGGAGCATCTGGTGAAAGAACGGATGCTCCGGGGCGTTATTTCTATGCCATCCAACATCTTTGCCAGCACCGGCACTAATGTCTCCATATTATTTCTGGACCGTGAAAACAAGGACGGCAATGTGATTCTGATGGATGCATCCAAGTTGGGAACAAAAGTAAAAGTCGATGGCAAGAATCAGCGAAACGATTGATGAGCTGGCCATGAGTTGTGTTGCTGTCAAAGATTATCCTCGCGCTACTTACAGCGGCTTCACAAAACGGCTTCGACCGAAAACGGCGGGAATAGCGTATCACAAATATCTCGCCTTTTACTTGCGGAGTCAATTGTTTAGAAAAGCGGTTACCAATAACGCTTTTATGACTTTAAGAGCAAGTTTCAATGAAGATATTTTCTCCTTTTTGAACTTATATCTCCCTGAGTATAAGGAGCAAGTCAAAATCGGTGATATGCTCTATTCAATGGAGCAAAAAATCCAATTAAACAAGCGAATTTGTGCTGAACTTGAAGCTATGGCAAAAACACTTTACAACTACTGGTTTACGCAGTTCGACTTCCCGGATGAAAACGGCAAGCCCTATCGTTCCTCCGGCGGTGAGATGGTCTGGAATGACCAACTCAAGCGGGAGATTCCGAAGAGATGGGATGTTCGGCCATTATCCCATGTCATTTCCAGCATCAATACGGGATTGAATCCGAGAGATAATTTTATTCTTGGAAATGGTGACATCCAGTATCTCACAGTCAAGAACTTAACCACTTCAGGAACGATTGATTTCAGTGGCTGCGACACAGTGGACGAACAGGCGAGAGAGATCATCCATAAGCGCTCTGATGTTTCGGTGGGGGATATTTTGTTTGCAAGCATTGCACCACTCGGCAGATGCTATTTGATCCAAAATCCCCCCGAAAAGTGGGACATCAACGAATCCGTTTTCTCGATTCGTCGGAATGCATCCCGCGTAACCTCGGAGTTTCTGTATATGTACTTTATGAGTGACACCTTCATAAAGGCCGCAACATCCAGTTCGACGGGCAGCATTTTCAAAGGCATCCGAATCAACACGCTTTTAGACATTGCCGCTGTGATACCTCCAAAAGATATTGTGACTGCATTTACCACTCAAGTTAAAACATTACTTGCACTCAAGGAGCAAAAGGGCACTGAAAATCGCGAACTCACAAAACTCTGCGATTGGCTCCTTCCGATGCTGATGAACGGACAAGCCACGGTGGAATGAAAGCAGGTGAATCCATGAGACGAAATTTTGCGCAGATTTTAAAAGATGCAAAGATAGATATTAAGGTAGAATATCAAAAACTTTATGGAATGCTATATGATCGCAGCATTCAAGTATCAAACACAAACCGAATATCCGTTTATGATGAGCTCAGCACATATTTTATTGCTTTTCATTTTAGAGGGACATGTCTTTCGTTAGATGAGTTTAATGATTTGCATGGATTTCATTTTGAAAAAGATCCGACTAATTTCAATATTGACCATTTAATTTCGTTGTGCGAATATATTGAAAACCTACTTATAGCATACCAATGTGTTTCCTTGAGTTATCCTTATGAATATGGGAATATGCCAACAAACCTAATTAATGTTCAATTCTATCTACAACAAATTAGCCAGGTGATTGAAAAAATCGGATATATGCAGGCGGGGCAGAATGGCCTTACTATTTTTGTGGAGAAAGACCCTGCTGCAATAGCTGTTGCTGAAGGTGAATTTATTCCAGAGAGCTTGTCGTATAGGCTGATTTCCTATAACCATTATTCGATGAAAGGAAATCTGGCAGAAAAGAAAACGACTTTGCTTGATCTTGCGAATTTGCTCGAACCGCAGAGAACAATCCTCGAAAGAATTGATAAAACATTTTCCAGCGACTTATTCTATACATTCAATAACTTTCATATACGCCATAACAATATAGACCAATTGGGAACAAAGTATAAAAAACCTGTTGGCGACCTATCAGATGAACAGTTGGAGTATTGGTATGACGAGGTCTATCAGATGTGTTTGCTTGCGTTCATGCGATTGGAGCATATAGATCGAAAGAAAAAATTTGATTCGCTGAAGTCTCAAATAGAGGGAACGTAATGAAAACTTATGACGAACTGGTTTCTCTGTTTGAAGAAGCAAACCTTGCGTTCTTGCAGGGCGAACATAGCTTATTTAGAACCGAGGTCGCTGAACGGACATTGTGTGGTGTGCTGATGCTACATATCCACGATATCATCAAGGAAGATGACTCTTATTCGGGATATTACACGGATGTGGAGTATAACAGAAATGCGGGTGGTATCAAGACCATTCGAAAAACCATCCGAGGGCAGCAAGAAGAAATAATCCCCATAAATTGTGATTTAATCCTTCACAGCAGAGGTGAGAATGTAGACCAAGACAACCTAATCGCCATTGAAATGAAAAAATCCAATGCTCCGTCAGCGGAGAAACAAAAAGACCGTGAACGGCTTATTGCCCTTACGAAAGATTCGTTTGATGATGTGTGGGCGTGGGATCATAATTTGCCAGAGCATGTGTGCCGGTATGTATTGGGCGTATATTATGAAATCAACTATAGGCAGAAGGAAATCCATATCGAGTACTATCGCCGTGGAGAATTAGTTAGATCCTATAGCAACCACTTTGTAGGTTGATTTGCGTTTTATAAATGGGGTGCTTCGATGTTGAACTATGACGAAGATTTAACTGAATTAGTAGAATCATTGATTTGCACTGGGCGGGAGGATGATTGGTGGGATTTCAAGGAATGCTACCACGAGGATAGGGCTGCTTTGCTGCATGATATCATTTGCCTTGCGAACAACCGGGCAGACCGAGATACCTATTTGATTCTGGGTGTTCGTGATAAGACATTTGAAATTATGGGTGTCGAGAATGACCCTCACCGAAGAAATCAACAGAACATAGTTGACTTTCTAAGTCAAAAAGAGTTTGCAGGACAAATACGCCCTCGAGTAGAAGTGCGCACAATTCGGTTGGAAGGTCACGAAGTAGACGTGTTTATTATCAAAAACTCAACCGATGTTCCTTACTATCTGACCGAGAGTTACACGGACAAAAAGTACAAGCCGGATCCTCCAAAGAAGGGGAAAACGGTACAGGCGTTCCATATCTACACCCGAGTGATGGATAACAATACGCCCATTGACAAGAGTGCGGATATTCGTGATGTGGAGTATCTTTGGAAGAAGCGTTTCGGCTTGTTGCAAACACCACTGGAGCAGGTCAAAATTCTGCTGCGGAAACCGGATGAATGGGCAGAGGAAGATTCGCGTTATTACCACAAACTGTTTCCGCAATATACGATTTCCATTGAATACGAGGAAGATGAGGACGGCATCAGCAAAGAGGGAAACCGGGTGTTCTACCATCATCTGCAAACAGATACAAGAACACAGTATGGCGTTCTGAAAATATATCATTACAGTACGCAGCTATTTTCTTGTCAAATAACCGAACTCGATGGACATAGAATGACTGCGCCTTGCCCTGAAACGAAGTATATTCCATATCGAAACTATAGCGATCCAAACATTTGCTTAAGGTACTATGTGACTTCTGATTTTCTGTATTTATTGCTGCGGTTTCTGGAATACCACATTGGAAATGCCAATGGAAACGAAGCGCAGTATGCAACACGACGACTGCTGGATGTCGTCCTTCTATTTGACAGCAATGAGGATGCTGAAGATTTTGCTACCTATATCCATCGCCATTTAGGGACATTTGACAGCAAGGTTTTAGAGCAGAGAGAACCATATATTGCTAATGAAACAGATATGGCTGCAAAAGCACTGGCACAAGAAATTCGCAATAGCCAGGCGCTTAAAGAAATGCAACCGGAATGGGAGTTGTTTAGACTGGAAAACGCATAAACAGAGAGGAGCGTTGCTGGTGGCCGAAGCATACTACATTTTTACTGATGAAGCTGGTGCATATAATAAGCGGCCATCTGAGTCGTTCCGTCGCAGCCATCCCTTCTACATACGGGCAAATGTCCGTTTATCTGCCAGCGATTATCGTGTGTTCCAAAGAGAGATTCAGGAGCTCAATACTAAGTATGGTGTCCCGGTTGGCGAAGAAATCAAGTGGTCAGATTTGTGGGAAATCTCAAAAGGAAAATACCGTGCCGATTTTCTGAAATCCTTTACTCCTGACAAGCTCAAAGGGTACTATCGCCGGTTCTTCAACCGTGTGGTGGACAAGCCCTCTCTGCTGTTCATATTCACAGTGACCTGCGTATACACCCAGCCATGCTATCAAGCGGAGAATGAGGTGCTGAAATTTCACATGCAAGAGGCATTTCAGCGTATCCAGATGGATACCCGTCCCGACGGCTTTGCCACAATGATTATGGATGAGCTAAATCAGGATAAAGTCAAGCAGCTCAAAGATGCCTGTCATCGGATGATGGTCGAAGGTGACTTTGTGAAATACGAAAATGTGTATCACGGTGTGCTGACAGAATGTAGCTCTCAAAGCACAGGAATTCAGTTGGCTGATTACGCAGTAGGTATAATGAATTGTTATCTCCGTAAGCATCTTATGAGTCGAGGAGACTACACGTTTGCTACAGACCTCTATACTGAATTCGTATTGCCTCATTTGAGAAAGCATGCGAATGGAACGATAGTTGGTTATGGTGTGCGAGAGGTTCCAAGTGATTCTTCCATAAGGCAAGTCTTGATACCGTTATTCAATTAATCAAAAAGGAGTGAGACATATGGTGTCTCACTCCTTTTTGTTATTCCTTTTCCCGTGATCCATTCAGGCTGGCCCAATGCTGGCGCAGCAGCCTTTCTGCTTCTCTGCGAAGGGAATCTTGGAACATGACCGCCATAACCAATGCGCTAAGCACTGCAGCCACAGGCTCCAGCCAGGGATATGCGGTCCAAAGCTGTTCTCCCCAGCAAGCAAGTGGAACACCAACAAGCAGCATAAACAGCAAAATAATGATGACAACGCCGGGTCTGCCGTAGCCTTCACGTCTGTTGATTTTGGCCCGTATCTGTCGAAGCGCACGAGCTCGGATATCCCGGATGTTTCTGGACGAACACTGTTTGTCCTGTGCGACGGATTCAGTGGACTCGCCATTGATGACAGTGCGGAACAAAATCTCCCTCTGCAGTTCGGTCAGCGCATGCAGGGCGTCATAGATTTGGGTGTCCAAATACATGAAGGTATCTTCATCAGAACCCTCCGGCAGATACTTGCTTCGGTCAAACCAACGTCTGTCATCGTAGATCGCGTTGCGCACTTCCTCCGGCAGGAACGCTTCCGGATTGTAAGATCGGGGCTGTTTGATATCCACATCTTCCAGAGTGTCCGGCGCAACTCGCTTGTGGAAGTTGGCCTCGCTGTAGTAGAGCATGTGCTCCAGCTCCTTCCACTCCTCCGGATGCTCCTTCACCCACTGGTCTGCAGCGGCGGCAGCTTCCGGGTCCATTTCGTGTATCCAGCGCCAATCTGCCTGAAGCTCTTTATAAGATTGGGTATCCTTGAAGGACATGAACTCACCACCCTTTCTGCGTTCACAAAAAGTTTATAATTTGGGACCTTCCGATTTTGCGATTTTTCTCTAAGTAATAGTAGAAGGACAATTTCACCCGGGTGAGGTTGCCCCTGGTTCGGTACGGCACGGCATCCGCGCCGACGAATCCACATGGCCTTCGACAGAGCATCTATGAGAGCATGTGCGCTCTCTGCCATACGGCAACTCGCTCGGAAGGTCATTCCATCTCTGACCGCGCTCCCGGGAGCACGGTCTTTTGCTATGTGCCGTTTCCAACGGCACGGCTATATAAATCATTCTAACACGGAGGAGGCGAAAAAGATAGCTCGCAGATGAAAGTAAAAGACTCAGCTGCAAAGCCGCGGAGGAATGCACACCCGTACGACCGCAAAACAAAAACCGCCGTGACTGCGGCAACAGTCCGGCGGCTCGGCGCACACACAGGCACGCACAAATCAACTAACCAAAGTATAGCAAACGGGCAGCGGAAAAGCAATGAAAACTTTCCGCACGCTCCCTGTGTGAGTGCCACAGAAGTCTACAACAACACAGGAGGTATGAATTGAGTTACAACAAATGGCCCAAGCGCAGCGCAGAGAAAAACTATTTTATGGTGCCCAACGAGATATTCAGCATTGGTCTGGATTACCGGGAGATCTCACTCTACACCTATCTGCTCCGGTGCGAGAATCGTAAGACCTACCAGTGCTACCCCAGTTACAAAACTATCGGCCATGCGATCGGCATGAGTGAAAATACGGTGGCAAAGTACGTGCGGCAGCTGGAGGAGAAAGGCCTCATCTACACGGAGCCGACCATCATGCAGAGCAAAGACGGAAAACCGCTGAACGGGAATCTGCTCTACACCATCCGTCCTATCCCGGGTGTACTCGAAGCGTTCTATGAGCGGCAGTTCCGGCAGGCAGAGGAGGCTGCCGCCCGCTATCGTGCGGCGCAGCTCCTCGAAAAGTCCAACGCCCAGGGCCGCCAGAACGCCTTGTGTGCGCCTTTCCGGGAGGAAGCGAGTCCCAGTCCCAGCCAGAGGATTGAAGCCGGATGTGAGCCGTTTTCGGCAGACTTTTGCAGGACGAAAGAAAAAGCAGGATAAAGGCATGGCGTCGCACGTGCCGTCGCAGCCGTCACTTCTGCCCGCAGTGCGGGCAGTTTCGGACGCTTGAAGCTGGCGTCTTTGAGAGACAGAATAAGCACCGATGGCGTCAGCTTCCACGAAAAGCCCCGTGTTGCAGGGCCTTTCAAGGATGTCTTACGGCAAAAAGGAGGAATTGAATGAGTAAAGAAACCAGAGACCGTATTGCATTCCGGATGCAGCCGGAAACCAGAAGAAGGATCGAGCAGTGGTACGCCGCCGACAACTGCCAGAGCAAAAATGAGTTCATCGAGAAAGCCGTGAACTTCTATGTGGACTATCTGGGAATACAGGACAACACAACACTGCTGCCCATGGCAATCATGTCTGCTATCGACGGCAGGCTGAGCAGATTGGAGGACTATATCGCCCGCAGAGATTTTACCAGATGCGTGGAGCAGGACATGACCAACGGAATTATCGCGGAAGCGTTCGAGATGGACCGGGATGACTTGAAGCGCAGGCGCGCGCAGAGTGTCCGGAATGTAAAGGCCACAAACGGTACCATCTCTCTGGAGAAGTATGCACGCTCCCGTCAGGAGCAGGACTGGGATGATGACGAATGGCAAGACTGATCCTCAAGAGTCCCTATATCAAAAGCACCGGCGGGGCCTCCGGATACCTTCGCTACATCGCGACCCGGGAGCGGGTGGAGCTTATCCCGGATGACCGTCCGCCCACACGAAAGCAGGAGCAGCTCATCGCAAAACTGGTCAAAGACTTCCCGGACAGCAAGACGCTCTATGAGTACGAGGACTACCTGACGAAACCCACTAAGGTCAACGCCTCTGCGTTCATCACGCTGGCTCTCGAAGCCAACTGGGATTCCATTCACGAGTCGGAGCAGTACATGAAGTACATCGCCACCCGGCCTCGTGCTGAGTGCATCGGTGCTCACGGCCTGTTCGGTGATGACGACGCCGTTTCGCTGGAGAAAGCCATGGAGGAACTGGAGAGCTACACCGGAAATGTGTGGACGCACATCATCTCCCTCAAACGTGAGGATGCTGCCCGGCTTGGGTTTGATAACGCCGCGGCGTGGCGAAATCTCATCCAGGCGCACCGCAACGACATTGCGGCTGCAATGAAGATACCGTCCGGTGACTTTCGCTGGTACGCCGCTTTCCATGATGAGGGCGAGCACCCACACATCCACATGATGGCCTGGTCCGCCAAACCGGGCCAGGCCTATCTCTCCAAAGAGGGCATCCGTCAGATCAAGTCCAAGCTGACCAATGATATCTTCCGCAACGAAATGCTCCATCTCTATGAACAGAAGTCTGAGTCCAGAGATGAACTGGTGCGGAAAACTCGGCGGGCAATGCTGGAACTGGTGCGTGCCATGCAGGACGGCGTATGTGACCACCCAGACGCCGAACAGCTCATGCTGGAGCTGGCGGCGCAGCTCGGAGCGGTCAAGGGCAAGAAATCCTACGGTTACCTCCCCAAACGGTTGAAGCAGCTGGTGGATGAGATCGTGGACGAGATGGAGCGGCTCCCTGTCGTAAGCAAGTGCTATGACCAGTGGCTGATGCTCCAAGGCAAGGTGGACAGCTACTATCACGACAAGACCCAGGCACGCATCCCGCTCTCACAGCAAAAGGAGTTCCGGCAGATCAAAAACGCGGTCATTCAGGAGGCGGAGCGCCTGCGCTTGGGTGAGATCAGCTTCGAGGAGAAGAATCTCGGTCAGTACGATGAGCCGGAAGAATTCCGAAACGAGTCTTACGACTACTGGGTGCTCCGGGATGTGATCCGGGACGAGAGCCTGACCATGGAGGAACGGAGCGACGCCGTCTCTGAAATGGACAAACTGGCAGAGAACGGTGATATGTATGCCCAGTACCTGATGGGAAAGCTCTGGCGGGACGGTCCTCTGCTGATACCCAACTCGGCGAATGCCCGGTACTGGTTCGAACAGGCGGCGGAGCAGGAACACATTGTGGCACAGTACTCCCTGGCCAAGCTATACCTCTCAGATGATGTGGAGGTACGGGATATCCGTCTGGGAATGAATTGGCTGTACACCGCTGCGGTCAACGGCAGCCACTACGCCATGTATCGGCTGGCCAAGGAACTGCTCAAAGGCGAGCATATCAAAAAGAATACCGCCAGCGCGTTGGAGTGGTTCACCAGGTCGGCGGAGGGAGGAAATCCCTACGCTCAGTACATGCTGGGCAAGCTGTACCTTACCGGAAAGGAAGCTCCCTATGACGAGGAGCGAGCCGTCCACTGGCTGACCCGATCCGCCGAACAGAACAACCAGTATGCACAGTATCTCCTGAACCATCTGGAAGAAAACCGTCCTCCCTCTGCGATGCTGGCGGTGACTCGGCTGCTCCATCACATGAGCCGGATCTTCCGGGACAACTCCGTCCCTAAGTCCCGCCCCGACGGAATCCAGATCGACCGCAAGCGGCTGAAAAAGCTGCAGGAGAAGCGCATGGCCCTGGGCCACAAGCTGGATGACCATGAGGAGCAGTGGCCCGATCTGACCATGTAAGAGGCGCAAAAACTGGGCCGCAAAACAAAGAACTAAAACCCTTCCGCCCAGAAGGTAGAAAGGAACTGAATGAGAAAATCCAAATACAATTCGTTTGATGAACTCCCGCTGATGCTGACCGTGGAGGATGTGTCCCATGTGCTGGGCATCGGTCTGGCCCACGCCTACGAGGTGGCCCACCGCAGGGATTTCCCCACCATCACACTGGGAAGCCGCATCATCGTTCCCCGTGACAAATTCATGGAATGGATCGACGAACAGGCCGCGAAAAAATCTGAAATATTTTAGTAGCTATTCCAAAAACTCTGTGGTATGTGTTTGTGTTAAAAAGGAGGGATCATAAATGGCAAAGAAACGAGCCAACGGCGAGGGCAGCATCCGCAAAAAGCCCAGCGGCCGCTGGGAGGGCAGATATACCCAGGGCATCGACCCGGTCACCGGCCGAGCCATCCAGAAAAGCGTGTCCGCCAAGACCCAGGCAGAGTGCAAGGAAAAGCTGGCGAAGGCTATTCGGGAAAACCGGGGCGTGCCGCTCAATCACACGGGCGACTACACCGCAGCGGAGTGGTGCCGCCTGTGGTTTGAAACTTACAGCAAGCCCAACATCCGCTACAACACCGCTAAAGGATATGAGGGGATCATCGAGCACCACATCATCCCGGCCATCGGTACGATCAAGCTTAAACAGCTCTCGTCCATCCACATCCAGAGAATGTATAACGACCTGAAAGAAAACGGCAGGATGCAGCGTGGGTCGAAGCAGAACGACAAGCCCCTGTCCAACACCTTCGTGCGGCGTGTCCATGCGGTGCTGCAGGCGGCGCTGAAGCAGGCGGTGAAAGAGCGGCTCATCCCGTACAACCCCTGCGAGAACTGCCGCATCCCGCCCAAGGACAAGAAAGAGATGACCATCCTCCCGCCGGAGAAGATCGGCAGATACCTCCAGGAAGCGGAGAAATACGGCGTCCTGCCTATGTTCTATCTGGAGCTGTCCAGCGGCCTGCGCCGGGGCGAACTGCTGGCGCTCCAGTGGTCAGATTTGAATGTGAAAGAGCGCATCCTGACGGTGAATAAGCAGGTCACCCGCATGGAGGGCGAGTTGGATGTGACGGAGCCGAAAACAAAAAACTCCGTCCGCAAGGTGGCGCTGTCGCAGCAGGCGGTCGACCTGCTGGTGCAGGAGCACGAGCAGCACCCGGACAACCCTATCCTGTTCCCGTCGCCCCGGACAGGCGGTTACTGGAGTCCGGACGCCGTGTCGAGGATCAACCGGAAACTGCTGAAAAATGCAGGCATCGAGGAGCATGTACGTTTCCACGACCTCAGACACACATTCGCCACCATGGCGATCTCCAGCGGCGTGGATGTGAAGACCCTGTCCAGCATGCTGGGCCACTACAGCGCCGGCTTCACTCTGGACACCTACACGCACATCACCAGCGATATGCAGAGAGGTGCGGCAGAGAAGATCGGCGGCTTCATGGAATCGGCCACGGCAGCCAACACCCCGGAGCCTCCCGACCCGCCGGAGGAGAACCGGTGCAAGGTGATACCGTTCGAGAAGGTGGGATAAAGGAAAAAGCAGGGATGCTCGCAAAGCATCCCTGCTATATTTAAAACCCTAACTCTGATTTCAAGGCAGAATATCTGTTTTTTCTTGCATTCAGGTCAGAAGAATTTCGAATTCCGGAAGCGTACAACACAATGTTTGTATTGTCAGATTTCTTATCGTCATCGATTTTTCTTTGATATGCGGTAATCCCATTTCCGAAGGCAAGCAGTTTTTCATGAAGCGCTTCGCGGCCATCTTGTGCCAGCGGTAGAGAGTCTTGAACTTCGGCCAAAACAGTAAACAGACTATAAAAATCAATGAGATGTGACCAACGTGTTTTCTTGATTTCAGGTAAAACTTGCACCAATTCATTACAGACTTTGTCGAAAGTAAATTCAATGCTCTCTTCCTCGATGAAATCAGTCTCATATAGTGCGTAATAGTAATCCAACTTGTCTTTTTTGTTTTGGTGCCCGTTCAATACGGCGATGGCTAATTCACTTATATATTCGACATCCAACATACGGCGTACTTTTTCTGCAGAAAAAAGGCCAAGATCTTTCCAGTACTCCTTGTTTGAAACCCGATTCATGGCTTGGATAAATTTCCCGGAGTAGGTGGATTGCCTAAGCTCTTGCTGATTGAGCGCAACATTGTTCTTGTTGATTCGCTGAAAAATGGATCGTATTTCTTCGTCAGAGATGTCAGGCAGACTCCTGACAACGAATTTGTAGGAAAAGAAATTAATTCTATCTTCTTCGGATAAATCCTCGAAGGAGAACGTTGCCCACTTAGTGCTTTCATCTTCTAAGATTTCATAATCCCCAGCAATAAAACCAAGCACAGCACGAATCCGTTGCTGCCCATCAACAATAACATATTTTGTCTTCCCATCTGCGGATATCTTCTCCTGAATATAAATTTCGGGGATAGGATATCCATTTAGGATGGAATCGATGAGAAAGCTCTTTTGCCTGTCCGTCCATACTGGATTTCGCTGAAACGGGGGACTCATTTCCAGTTCACCAGCATCGGAAGCTTTTTTGAACCAAGAGATATTATATGTTGTCGTATTCAAATAGTTTTTCACTTTATTTTTCCCTCCATCAAAGCATGCTTTCTTTCATTGACGCTAAGTGCAATGTAATTTCGGATAGACAGAGCATCCTTGTATATCCGAAAGTTTATTTCGTGGTCTACCAGCGGTTCAGGTAGTTGGCAAGTTTTTATGATGCGATCCCATTCTCCACCAAAAGAAAGGAGCGGAAGAATTTTGTCCGTTGCGACAGTCCCCCAATAGATAAGGCGCTTTCTGTGATCTTCCAATGCGGTTTTCATTTTAGGAGAGATACCAGCGGGAGAAAGATGAATCAAATCATGCCATGCAACATCAAAATAGTGATGAGATATTATACTAATATCAATATCCGATTTTTTGTCGAAACTCTTAAAATTTTTATTTGGATTGAGGCTGAATCCTAAAGAAGCAGAGCCGGTGATAATAATATCCCTTGCGTCAATTCGCAATTTTTCTGCAATTTCATGCCGCCAAGAAATGTATTCTGTCTCATAATCTTCAAAAACATAGGGAGTATGTTCTAATATCCACTTTGTGATGAAGATAGAAGTCGTGGAAGACTCCAGTTCTTGTTTAACCAGTTCGATATCCCGTGGCATACGCTCATTCCTTTAGACAATTATCAACAAGCCATACTTTAATAGCAGAGTTTTTCTCATTATACTTCGTTTCGACTGCTTTTTCAATTCGAACATTCGCAAAGGTGTATTTGAGTTCGCATTTGTGACATAAATCTGGTTTTATACCAGTTAGGGATGGGTTAGGGATTCTGCGTTTTTGACGCTCGTTCTTGCCACGACCTACGCCGACTTTTTACCTCTTTTACCACAATAAAATGCGGCCAAGTACACTTCAAAAAACGAACTATTAACACAGAAAAACCGCCTCAAAAGGCGGCTTTTCCAAGAAAGGTGGTCCGAGTGACAGGATTCGAACCTGCGGCATCCTGCTCCCAAAGCAGGCGCGCTACCAACTGCGCTACACCCGGTTATTGAGTTTTTTATCCGGCTGGTCGTATTCTCCCAAACCACCCGCGCTACCAACTGCGCTAATCCCGGATTTTTGGTAATTCAGTTTTGTACCAGATGTGGTCAAACATGTGGTCACGGCGATTTTTTGACCACCTCGACTTGCGGGGGAAGTGCCTGTATCGCAGGCGTATCAAGGGATTGCGGACACGGTATTTTCTGGCTTGAAAGGGGAGCATCCTGCTCCCAAACCAGGCGCGATACCAGCTTCGCTATACCCGGATATGCGCGTGAGTGCAGATAAGCACTCTGCTATTATAGCGAAAGCGGCGGGGGAGTGCAAGCATTTTCTGATATTAAAGAAAAATTAAGGCTTTCCCCCTTTTCCTTTTAAGGCTGCGGTGGTAGAGTAAGCTCAGGAAAGCCCGAGAGGCGGCGCCGCGTCGGGCAGGGAGGGAAGGAATGCAATGCACAACATTTTAGTCTGCGACGACGACCACGATATTGTCGCCGCGCTGAAGATTTATTTATCCGGCGGAGAGTACCGCGTCTTTGAAGCCTACAACGGCGCGGAGGCGGTTGAGGCCGTGCGGAAGAATGACATCCACCTTGTCCTCATGGACATCATGATGCCGGAGCTGGACGGCATCGCCGCGACGGCGGCGATCCGGCGCGAGAGCAACGCGCCCATCATCCTGCTCACGGCGAAGAGTGAGAGCAGCGACAAGGTGCTCGGGCTGAACGTCGGCGCGGACGATTACATCACCAAGCCCTTTGACCCCGTGGAGGTGCTGGCCCGCGTGAAATCGCAGCTTCGGCGCTATACGCTGCTCGGCGCAAAGCCGGAGACCGCGCCGGAGCGCGGCATCTACACCGTCGGCGGCGTGACGCTCAACGAGGACGCCAAGAGCGTGACGGTGGACGGCGAGAGCGTTTCGCTGACGCCGCTGGAATTCAACATCCTGCAGCTCCTTATCCGGTCGCCCGGGCGCATCTATTCGAGCAGTCAGATCTACGAGCTGGTGTGGAACGAAAATTCCCTCGGCGCCGAAACGAGCGTGGCGGTACACATCCGCCACCTGCGTCAGAAGATCGAGATCAACCCCTCCGAGCCGCGCTACCTGAAGGTCGTGTGGGGCCTGGGGTATAAAATGGAGGACCTTCGACATGAAAAGGAATGATTGGGCGGGCGGCTTCTGGGCCAAGGCGGCAGCCTTTCTGCTCGCCGTAGTGCTCGTGCCGGTGCTTTTGAGCTACGGCGCGGCGCTCGCGTTCAGCTACAGCGGCGATTTGCGCGGAGACTTTTACGCAAGCGGCCTCTGCTCGAGCGCGGTCTATGAGGAAATGCGCAGCGTTTACGGCAACTACAACTATTATGTGGAGAATGGGCAAGCGGACATTTACGGGAATTTCCCGGACTGGTATCCCGCCGATGACCGCTCCACGAATGTCCGTTTTTCGATCGAGGACGAGGCGGGCACCATCCTCTTTGATAACCACCGCACAGGTGACATTCCCGTGACGGGCTGGTGGGGTGAGATGGCGCAGGACGGCGTTGTGTTCCGCAGCTACATCGCCGTGAACTATCCCGCGCAGGACAGCGTGTATTGGGCGCTGCGGATCTACGATGTGATGGCGGAGCTTGCGCCGAACGCGGCGGTGGTCGTGACCGTCTGTGCGCTCGCGGAGCTGTTTTTCCTTGTCTTTCTCGCCCGCGCGGCGGGGCGCAGAGTGGGCCGCGAGGAGGCGGTCGCCGGCTGGCAGGAGAAAATTCCCTTCGACCTGTATGCGGTAGTGGTCCTCGGCGGCAGCGCGATGCTTGTCGCCGCGGCGGCATCGGGCATGGAGGACACCTTTCAGGGCTTTGAGCCGATCATGATCGCCGTGGTGCTTGCCTGCTGCGCGGCGGCCTATGCGCTCTTCCTCGCGTTCTGGATGACGCTCTGCGCCCGCGTGAAGCTGGGGAGATGGTGGGAGAACACCGTCTGCTGTTGGCTCCTCCGGCTCTGCCGACGGGTTTTGAGGTGGTGCTGGCGCGTGCTCTGCCGCGCGTGGGGAGCGCTGGCCGGCTTCGTGCGGGGCATTCCGCTCGTGTGGCGCACGGCAGTCGGCTGCTGCGTGATCGGCGTGCTGCTCTTTGCGCTTGAGAGCAATCACGCGGACGGGCTGCTGCTGATGCTGATCGCGGTGCTGTCTGTCGCGGCGTGCCTGCTTTCGATGCAGCTGCGGCGGCTGCAGAAGGGCGGCGAAGCCCTCGCCGCGGGCGACCTCACCTCGCAGGTCGATACCTCGCATATGTACTTCGATCTCAAGCATCACGGCGAAAACCTCAATGCCATCAGCCGCGGCATGAGCATCGCGGTGGAGCAGAAGCTCAAGAGCGAACGGCTCAAGACGGAGCTGATCACCAACGTATCGCACGACATCAAAACACCGCTCACGAGCATCGTGAACTACGTCGATCTGCTTCAGCGCGAGCACACGCCGGAGCAGGAGCGGGAATACCTCGCCGTGCTCGACCGGCAGGCGCACAAGCTCAAGAAGCTGGCGGTGGACCTGGTGGAAATGTCCAAGGCGTCGACGGGCAACATTCCCTGTCACATCGCGCGGCGGAGCGTGCGCGAGCTGATCGACCAGACGGTGGGCGAGTACGCCGAAAAGCTGTCCGCTGCGCGGCTCGAGCCGGTGGTGACGCTGCCGGACGAGGAGCTATACTGCCTGTGCGACGGCGCGCTGATGTGGCGCGTGCTGGACAATCTCCTCTCGAACGCCTGCAAGTATGCCTGCGCGGGCACGCGGCTCTACATCGCGGCGAGGCGCGAGGGCGAGACGGTGGCGTTCTCATTCAAGAACATCTCGCGCGATGCGCTCAACATCGACCCCGACGAGCTGATGGAGCGCTTCGTGCGCGGGGACAGCTCGCGCACGACCGAGGGCAGCGGACTTGGGCTGAACATCGCCAAGAGCCTTGTGGAGCTGCAGAAGGGCACGTTCTCCATCGCCATCGACGGCGACCTGTTCAAGGTCGGCTTCGTCCTGCCGCGCACGGAGTAACAATTCGGCAATAAAGTCTTAAAAAACGCTTAAACAAAACCATAGGACCGATTAAAGACCGCCTGTTATGCTTGGTTCATCCCAAGTGAAAGGCGGTCTTTTCCCATGCTTGACACACTGATCCTGATTTTAACGCTGCTGCTGAAGGCGGCGAGCCTGTGGTTCCTTGCCGTGGCGCTCTTTGCGCTGCGAAAGCCGAAGCGCTATGCGGTGTGCGCGCCGCGCACGCGCTTTGCCTGCCTCGTTGCCGCGCGCAACGAGGAGGCTGTCATCGGCGCGCTCGTGGAGAGCCTGAAAAAGCAGGACTATCCCGACGCGCTCTACGATATTTTTGTGATCCCCAACAACTGCACGGATGACACCGAGTCGGAGGCCCTCTGCGCGGGTGCGAAGCTCTTCCGCTGCTTTGAGCCGGTGCGCTGCAAGGGCGACGCGCTGCACGAGGCGGTCGCGTGGCTGCTGCCGCAGCGCTACGACGCCTTCTGCGTCTTTGACGCGGACAACATCGCGGACGAGCAGTTTCTCGCCCGCATGAACGACGCCTTCTGCGCGGGCGCGCAGGTCTGCAAGGGGGCAATGCGCGTGAAAAATCCCTACGATTCGTGGCTCTCGGGCTGCTACGGGCTGTACTTCACGCTCTTTGACACCTTCTTCTCCCGCGCCCGCATGAGCTGCGGCCTTTCCTCCAAGCTGGTCGGCACGGGCTTTGCCGTCCACCGCGCGGTGCTTGAGCGCTTCGGCGGCTGGAACACCTCGACCATCGCCGAGGACGCGGAGTTTGCCGCGCAGTGCGCGGCAAACGGCGTGCGCGTCTGCTTTGTCCCTGGCGCGCTGACCTACGACGAAGCGCCGAACGACTTCGCCGTATCGCTCCGCCAGCGCCGCCGCTGGTGCAGCGGCATCATGGACGTGGCGGTGAGGATGGACGCGCCGCTTGTCTCTGCGCTGCGGGGGAGTGCGCCCCTGCGCGCGCTCGACGCGCTGCTGATCATCAACGCGCCGTTTTTGCAGGCGCTGACGCTCCTGCCGCTCACGCTCACAATTCTCTCTTCGCTCGTGCAGGGGACGGCGGGGACTCTTGCGCTGACCGGCGCGGTCTCGCTGACCCTGAGCACGCTCGGCCTGATGGCGCTTGCCGCGCTGCTGGCCTACCTCGGCGGCTACCGCGACCGCCGCATCGTGCGGACGGTCGCGGGCTTCCCGCTCTTCATGGCGGCGTGGCTGCCGCTGCAGCTCGTTTCGCTCGTCAGCCGCACGCGGAGCTGGCAGCCCATCGCGCACACCCGCGCCGTCCGCGCGGAGAACCTGCGCGATGCAGGTTTCTTGACGACGATTTAACAAAAGTTCACAATTTATTCACGGCCTCCCATACGGATTTTTGTATAATATAATCCTATCATAAAAGCAAAGAACGGTATGGGAGGTGCAGCATGAGAAAATATGTGCCGAGCTACAGCGGAACGCTGCGCAGCCATGGGCTGACGCTGCCGCACTGCATCAGCGAGTGCAGCGGCATCCGCATTTTCGGAAAGCGCATCAAGTCGATCGCCTTTTCCACGGACGCTGCCATCATCAAAAACATCAATGCCGACGCCATCATCGCGGTCTATCCTTTTACGCCGCAGGCGTCGATCTCGCAGGCGGTCATCAACGTGGCCGACGTGCCGGTGTTCGTCGGCGTGGGCGGCGGGTACACCAACGGCAGCCGCAGCGTGCGTCTTGCCATGCAGGCCGAGCACCAGGGAGCCTACGGCGTGGTCGTCAACGCGCCGATGCCGAACGAGGTCATCGCGGAGATCAAGTCCGTGGTGGATATCCCGGTCATCGCGACGGTCGTTTCCGACCGGTCGGACATCAGGGGCCGCATCGAGGCGGGGACGGATATTTTCAACGTTTCCGGCGCGGCGGAGACCGCGAGCATCGTCCGCCACATCCGCGAGCAGTACCCGCACGCAGCCATCATCGCCACCGGCGGGCCGACGGAGGAGAGCATTTTAGAGACCATCCGCGCGGGCGCGAACGCCATCACCATCACGCCGCCGACCACCGGCGAGCTGTTCGCGGGCATCATGCACGACTACCGCGAGAAGAAGCTGTAAGAGTTTACATAACGTAAAAACACGCTCCCGCTGTCGGCGGGAGCGCGTTTTTGCATGGAATCACTTAGTTCGCCGCGTGCTCGATGGCGTCGGCTGCCTCGGACGCGCCGCCGCAGCGGCGGAAGCCGTCGGCGAGCTTCTGCGCGTTTTCGCGGTAAGCGGGATCGGTGAGCGCGGTCTCGACCGCGCGGCGGATGCCGTCTGCGGAGGGGGCCGTGAGCGGCACGCCCGCGCCGAGCGCGGCGACACGGTTCGCCACGCCGTGCTGCTCCGGCGTCTGCGGGTAGAGGACGAGCGGCAGACCGTGCCACAGCCCTTCGCTCGCGCTGTTCATACCGCAGTGGGTGAGAAAGACGTCGGCGCAGTCGAGCACTGCCATCTGGTCCACGCTCGCGCGGACGGTGCAGCTTTCCGGAATGGGGCCGAGCGCCGCGAGGTCTGTCTGCGTGCCGGCGGAGAGCACGAGCTGAAAGCGCGGATCGCCGCCGAAGGCGGCAAGGCAGGCACGGTAGAAGGGGAGCGCATCGTTGTTGACCGTGCCGAGCGAGATGTAGATGAGGGAGCGTCCCGGCAGCTTTTCGAAGGACGACTGCGCGGGGCGCAGGAGGGGACCGACGAAGTGGTATTTTTCCGAAAAGGTGTCGGCGCATGGCTGGAACTCCGGCGAGGTGTAGACGACAGTTTCCGTCTCGTTGTCGTTGGCGATGATGTCAAACACGCTCTTGACCGCGTAGCCCGCCGCGCGCAGGCGCTTAAGCTGACGGTTGATCCTCGGCTGTGCGAGCAGGAATTGCAGGAAGCCCGCGCCGTTCTGCCCGATGACCTTGGCGCTGAAGCGGTTGAAGGCAAAGGTCGTGGTGGAGCTGACAAAGGGGATGCCGTGCTTTTTCGCGGCGAGCTTCGCCCAGAACGCCATCGAATCGCCCACGATGACGTCGGGGCGGTGGGCGGTCAGCTCGCGGCTGAGCCAGTCGTCGGCGGCGAGCGTGAGGTCGACGATGAGCTTGGTGGAAAGGGCGAGGTCGCTGCCCAGACGCGCGCCGTCGGCGGCGGTCATGCCGGGGCGCGCGGCCTCGGCGTCAAAGGGGACAAAGACCGCGCCCGCGGTCTCGACCTTCGCACGGAAGGCTTCGGTCGTGTAGTAGCGGACGGTGTGTCCGCGCGCGGTCAGCTCGCGCACGACGGCGAGCGTCGGGTTCGTGTGCCCGTGGGCGGGGATGCAGAAAAAGGCAATGTTCATTCCGCTTTCCCTCCGAAAATGAGATCAAACAGGCGGGCGAAGTCGGCCTTGGGCGGGATCGCCATGCCCTGCGCCTCGTCGGCGAGGAAAAGCAGCGTATCGCCGGGCTGAATGTGAAAAAGGTCGCGCGCCTCCTTGGGAATGACGATCTGACCCTTGGTGCCGACCGTTACGGTCCATGCGTGTCTGCCGTTCGGAGCGTTCATATTATTCACCTCAAAAGTATGATTTATTATACAAATCATACCACGGAGACGAAAAAAGGCAAGCCCCAAAATGCGGGCTTGCCGAACGGCGCCGGATGGGGTAAAATGTCAGAAAACGGTTGCCGCCCCGCGGGCGCGGCAGAACGGAGGAACGACCATGCCGCACATCCCGAGCGCTCCGACCGCGGAGCTTTCCATCCTGCCCTTTGCCGACGCCATGGCGCGCAGCGGACAGTCCGGCGGCTACGACGCGGAGAAATGGCTCTATGTGCCGGATTTTTACACGGAGTACCGATATCTTCTCGGCACGCGCGGGGAAAAGCCGCTCGTGTGCATCGGCATCAATCCCTCGACCGCCGAGCCGGATCGGCTCGACCCTACGCTTCAGTCGGTGGAGCGTGTGGCGAAAAACAACGGCTACGACAGCTTCCTCATGTTCAACGTCTACGCCCAGCGCGCGACGCGCCCGAACGACATGGAGCGCGTGTGCAACGAGGCGCTCCACCGCGCAAACATGGAGGCGTTCGACTACATCCTCTCGCTGTCCGAGCAGCCCGCCGTGTGGGCGGCGTGGGGGAACATCATCGAGCAGCGCGCGTATCTCAAGGACTGTCTTGCCGACATGATCGCCATCGGCGAGCGGCACGGCGCGCAGTGGTACACGGCGGGGCGGCGCTCGGTCAAGGGACACCCGCACCACCCGCTCTACCTCAAGGCGACCAGCCCGCTGGACGCGTTCGACATCCGCGCCTACTGTGCCGAATGCCTGTAGGCGAAACCGCAAAAATGTCCGTCCTCTCGGAGAACGGACATTTTTTTATGTACCGCGCGGCGGTCACTTTCTCCTTGCGATGAGCTTTACCACCAGCATGACCGCGCCGAAGAGCACGCCCGCGACCGCCCAGATGAACCAGCTGTATTTCGGCTGTCCGTTGCCCATGGGGCCGAAGGTGTAGAAGAGGTAAACGGCGGTGACGAGCAACCAGTAGATGCCGCTGACCGCGCCGATGACGGGGCTTTTCGCCTTGTTCTCGCGGGTGTAGTCCTCCTCCTCGGAAAGCTCGTCCTTGAGCAGGAAGTCGGTCGTCACGCCGAACAGACGGCTCATCTGCACGACCTTATCCATATCGGGCACGGACTGCGCGCCCTCCCACTTGCTCACGGACTGGCGCGTGACGCCGAGCTGCTCCGCCAGCTCCTCCTGCGACCAGCCGGCCTTTTTGCGCAGGGCAGTGATCTTATCAGCCAATATCATAAGGGAAGTCCTCCGATTCCGGCGCGCACGGTGCCTGTTTGATGGGCAGAGCATACCGCTTTTTGCGGTTGCGGACAAGAAAGACGGGCAGGAAATTTGTCAATCGACGGTTGCGCGCAGGGCCGAAAACGGCTCTGCGCGCAGTTTTTTCAGAAATGGAAGCCCTTGGGCATCCATTTGCGGGACTTATAGTAAAGGAGAAAGGCGATGCTGGTGAGCACCCAGGAGATGGGGTAGATGACGGCAATGGTGAGGTTGGAGTTGTGCGAGAAGGCGTAGCCCCAGAGGTAGATGAGACGCACGATGCAGGTAAAGACCATCGTGATGGCGGCGGGGACCACCGCGTCGCCGACGCCGCGCATGGTGGCGGAGAGGACCTCGACGAGCGTGAAGAGCACATAGCAGGGAGCGATGAGCGCCGTCACCTGCGCGCCGATGGCGATGACCGTCGGATCGTCGCCGACGAAGAGGTGCATCATCGGGTAGCGACCCGAGAAGATGATGACGGAGAAGAGCGCGGAGGTCGTCAGGTGGATGAGCAGCCCCTTGTGGATCGACTCGTGCACGCGCTCGCGGTCGCCCGCGCCGAAGTTCTGCCCGACGTAGGTCATGACGGCGATGCCGATGGCGTTGGAGATGGGCCAGTAGTAGTCGTCGAACTTGTTGAAGGCGGTCCAGCCCGCCATGGAGTCCGTGCCGAGCATATTGATGCCGACCTGCAGGACGATGTTGGCAATGCCGTACATCGAGCTTTGAAGGGCAGCGGGGATGCCGACGTGGAGCATCCGGCGGAGAATGCCGCGGTCAAGCTCTTCACGGTCGTAGAGCAGACGCTGCTCCTCGGGCAGCCGCCGCAGGGCGCGCACGACCAGCGCCGCGCACACGACCTGCGAAAGAGCGGTCGCGGCGGCGGCTCCCTCTATGCCCCATTGGAAAACGATCACAAAGAGCAGGTCGAGCGCAATGTTGGCTACGACGCAGACGAAGAGGTAGTAAAGCGGACGCTTGGAGTCTCCCATCGCGCGCAGGATGCCGCTGCCCATGTTGTAGAGCATGGTCGGCACCATGCCGAGGAAGAAGATGCGCAGATAGGAGGCGGAGGCGTCGAGCGTCTCGGGGGTGGTCTGCATCCACACGAGCAGCTGCCGCGCGGAGGTAATGCCGAGGACCGTGAGAAGAATGCCGCAGACCACCGAGAGCAGCATGGCGGTGCAGATGCTCCGGCGCACGCGCTGCGTGTCCCTTGCACCGAAGTGCTGCGCGACGATGACGCTCGCGCCCGACGAGAGCGCGACAAAGGCGTTGACGAGCAGATTCGTGATGCGGCCCGACGAGCCGCCGACCGAGGCGAGCGCGGCCTTGCCGAGCGCGCGGCCGACGATGACGGCGTCGGCGGTGTTGTAGAGCTGCTGGAGCAGCGAGCCGAGCATGATCGGCAGCGCGAAGAGCAGCATCCCCTTCCAGATGCAGCCCTCCGTGATGGGATTGCGGGCGGTGACTTTATTTTCCATAAGCGTAGCAGGCTCCTTATTCCGTGAGAGAAAGCAGCGCCCCGACAGAGAGCCTGACGGGACGTTCGTAGAAGTCATTATAACGTATCCGCGTGAAAAAGCAAGAGCCTTTCGGGCAAAGAAACGAAAAATCGGGGGCGACACGGGCCGCCCCCGTTTTTCTGCTTATTCCAGCTCGAATGCGCCGGTGTAGAGCTGATAGTAGGTGCCCCTTTCGGCGATGAGCTTTTCGTGGCTTCCGCGCTCGATGATGCGGCCGTGGTCGAGGACCATGATAACGTCGGAGTTCTTGACGGTGGACAGACGGTGCGCGATGACGAACACCGTGCGGCCCTCCATCAGCTGATCCATGCCGCGCTGCACGATGGCCTCGGTGCGCGTGTCGATGGAGCTGGTCGCCTCGTCGAGGATCATCACCGGCGGGTCGGCGACCGCCGCGCGGGCAATGGCGATGAGCTGGCGCTGACCCTGCGAGAGGTTCGCGCCGTTGTTGGTCAGCAGCGTGTCGTAGCCCTGCGGCAGGCGTGTGATGAAGTCGTCCGCGCCGGCGAGCCTTGCCGCCGCGCGGCACTCCTCGTCCGTCGCGTCCAGACGGCCGTAGCGGATGTTCTCCATCACCGTGCCGGTGAAGAGGTTCGTCTCCTGCAAAACAAGACCGAGGGAGCGGCGCAGATCCGCCTTCTTGATCTTGTTGATGTTGATGCCGTCGTAGCGGATCTTGCCGTCGGCAATGTCGTAAAAGCGGTTGATTAGGTTCGTGATGGTCGTTTTGCCCGCGCCGGTCGCGCCGACAAAGGCGACCTTCTGGCCCGGCTCGGCGTAAACGGATACGTCGTGCAGCACGTCCTTGCCCTCGGTGTAGGCGAAGTCCACGTCGGTGAGGCGCACGTCGCCGCGCAGCTCGGTGTAGGTGAGGGTGCCGTCGCCGTGCGGGTGCTTCCACGCCCAATGACCGGTGCGGCGGTCGGATTCGGTCACGGTGCCGTCGGGCGCGACCGCGGCGTTCACAAGCGTCACATAGCCGTCGTCCGTCTCGGGCTTTTCGTCGATGAGGGCGAACACGCGCTGCGCGCCCGCGCCCGCCATGACGACCGCGTTGATCTGCTGGGAGAGCTGGTTGACGTTGCCGGTGAACTGGCGCGCCATGTTGAGGAAGGGCACAAGGATGGAGATGTCCAGCGCCTTGCCGGAGAGCGACACGTTCGGCAGCCCGATGAGCAGGAACACGCCGCCGACGAGCGCGAGCGTCACATAGAGGATGTTGCCGATGTTGCCGATGATGGGGCCGAGGACGCTGGCATAGGCCTGCGCGCGGAAGCTGTCCTCAAAGAGAGCGCCGTTGAGCCGGTCGAAGTCCTCGATGCTCTTCTGCTCGTGGCAGAAGACCTTGACGACCTTCTGACCCGCCATCATCTCCTGAATGAAGCCCTCGGTGGAGGCGGCCGCCTTCTGCTGGCGGACGAAGTATTTCGCGCTGCCGCCGCCGATCTTCTTCGTGACCGCGACCATGGCGATGATGCCGAGCACGAGCACCAGCGTCAGCCAAAGGCTGAAGTAGAGCATGATGGAGAACACCACGAGCACGATCGCGCCGGACTGAATGAGCGCGGGCAGCGCCTGCGAGACGAGCTGGCGGAGCGTGTCGATGTCGTTTGTGTAGTGGCTCATGATTTCGCCGTGCTGGTGGCTGTCAAAGTAACGGATGGGCAGCTTCTGCATCCCGCCGAACATCTCGCAGCGCAGCTTATGCAGGAAGCCCTGCGTCATATACGCCATGAGCTGCGTGTAGACCGTCATGGAGAGAATGGAGAGCGCGTAGAGCACGACGAGCAGCATGAGATAGGGCACGATCTCCGCCTTGGCGGCGGCCCAGTCGCGGCTGACATACCACTTTTCGATGATCTGGATGATGTTCTGCGTGAAGAGCGAGGGAACGGAGGATACGATGGAGGAAAACAGGATGCAGACGAAGGTGACGGGGGCGAGCACGGGGTAGTAGGAAAAGAGCTTCTTCACCGTGCGCCCCAGCGCGGCGGGACCGAGGTCGCGCCGCGTGGGATCGGCGTGCGGATTCACTTTAGGCATTCTCGTCGCCTCCGTTCGTCTGGGATTCGTAGACCTCGCGGTAAATCCCGGAGGTCTTGAGCAGCTCCTCGTGCGTGCCGGAGGCGGCAATGGCGCCGCCGTCCATCACGAGGATGAGGCCGGCGTCCTGCACGGACGCGACGCGCTGGGCAATGATGATCTTGGTCGTCTCGGGGATATAGGACTTGAAGCCCTCGCGGATGAGCGCGTCGGTGCGCGTATCGACCGCGGAGGTCGAGTCGTCGAGGATCAGAATTTTCGGCTTCTTGAGCAGCGCGCGGGCGATGCACAGGCGCTGCTTCTGTCCGCCGGAGACGTTCGTGCCGCCCTGCTCGATGTGGGTGTCGTAGCCGTCGGGGAAAGAGCGGATGAAGTCGTCCGCCTGCGCGAGGCGGCAGGCCTCCTCAAGCTCCGCGTCCGTGGCGTTCTCATTGCCCCAGCGGAGATTTTCTTTGATGCTGCCGGAAAACAGCTCGTTCTTCTGCAGCACCATGCTTACGGCGCTGCGCAGCGCGTCGAGGTCGTACTCGCGCACGTCCACGCCGCCGACCTTCACGCTGCCCTCCGTCACGTCGTAGAGGCGGGGAATGAGCTGCACAAGGGTCGATTTGCTTGAGCCGGTGCCGCCGAGGATGCCGACGGTCTGGCCCGAGGCGATGTGGAGGTCGATGTCCCGCAGCGCGTATTTTTCCGCGCCGGCGGAATACTTGAAGCTCACGCCGTCAAAGTCCACGGAGCCGTCCGCGACGGTCATGACCGGCGCGGCGGGATCGGTGAGCGCGGACTCCTCGCTCAAGACCTCGCAGATACGCTTGACGGATTCGGCGGACATGGTGAGCATCACATAGATCATGGAGACCATCATCAGCGACATGAGCACCTGAATGCCGTAGGTGAGCATGGCGGAAAGCTGGCCGACGTCGATGGTCGTGCCGCCGTTCGTGATGATGAGCTTCGAGCCGACGAAGAGCACGAACACCATATTGAAGTAGACGCACAGCTGCATGAGCGGGGAGTTGAGCGCGACCACGCGCTCGGCGTGCGTGAAGTCGCCGCGGATGTTGTCGCTTGCGGCGGTGAACTTCTTCGTCTCGTAGTTCTCACGCGCGAAGCCCTTCACCACGCGCATCGCGCGCACGTTTTCCTCCACGGATTCGTTGAGCTTATCGTACTTGCGGAACACCGCGCGGAACGCGGGCATGGCCTCGCGCGCGATGAAGAACAGCCCGACGACCAGCACCGGCACGATGACCACAAAGGTCAGCGCGAGCCTTCCGCCCATAATGAACGCCATGATGATGGAGAAGATCATCATCAGCGGGGCGCGGACCGCGATGCGGATGCACATCATGTACGCCATCTGCACATTCTGAATGTCGGTGGTCATGCGCGTGATGAGCGAGGCGGACGAGAATTTGTCGATGTTCTCGAACGAAAAGCCCTGCACCTTGGTGAAGAGGTCATGGCGCACGTTTTTGGCAAAGCCGGACGCCGCCTTGGAGCCGGTAAAGCCCGCCGCGCCGCCGCACACGAGCGAGATCATCGCCAGCAGCACGAGCACAAGACCCACGCGCACGATGCCGCCGAGCTCCGCGCCGGCCTTGACCTCATTGATGAGGTTTGCCGTTTCAAAGGGAATAATGACGTCGATGGCGACCTCGGCTAAAATGAGCACGAGCGTCCAGATCGTCGGGGCTTTGTATTCGCGGATACATTTTGTGAGCTGTCGGATCATTCGGCATCACATCCTCTCCCGCACGGGAATGGCTCCCGCGCGTCGTTCATATTTTTTGCGTTTTCCAGCATCGCGTCGGTGATGCGTAAAAATTCCGCGATCTCGCCCTCGCTCAGTCCGCGGCAGAGCGCCGTGAACACGCGATCGTCGAAAACACCGATGGCATGATGCAGCTCGTGCGCCCTCTCGGTGGCGGAGACGACCTTGCAGCGGTGGTCCTTTTCGCTGGTGCGGCAGGTGACAAAGCCCTTTTTCTCCAGCTTTTTCAGAAGCTCGGTCATCGTCGGATGCGTGACGTGCGCCGCCGCCTCCAGCGCCTTCTGCGTTACCTCACCCGCGCTCTCGCGCTCCAGACGGCCAAGCTCGCCGAGCACGCCGACCTGCGTGCCGGTCAGGCCCGTTTCACGCACATATTCATCCATCTGCCGGCGTATGGTTTTTTGCAGGATCGCAAAGCGCAGTCCCCTGGGGACGGATCGTTTGCACATGGTTCCTCACCTCGGAAATAAAATTACGTCGTATGCGACCTATTGACCTGCGTATTGTAGCCGAAACGATTTTTCTTGTCAAGCGGGAAAATGAAATGACACAGAAAGTTCACAAATGAAACGGCCCGCCCCTGCGGGACGGGCCGGATAGGCGGAGGGCTTTATTTGCCGGCGGGCACGGCGGTGCGTCGGCGCAGCACGCGGAGAAGCAGATACATCACGGCGAACACCACGGCGAGGAGCACGGGGTAGCCGAGCAGATGGCTGCCGAAGCGCTCAAAGAGCTTGAGCGGGTTGCCCTCGTCGGCGCGCATGAGGAACATGAAGTTCGTGCCGAACGCGCGGTCAAAGAACCAGATCGGCACAGCCATCGCCGCGAGCAGGGCAAAGCAGCGCGGAAACGCGCGCGGCTGCGGGGCCATGTCGCCGCGGAGGGTCAGCGCAAGGGGATAGAGCGCGAGCAGGAAATGCACGGTGAAGCTGTGGATTACCATGAAGTTGAGCGGCGGCAGCGGGGCCCACGTCGGGAAGAGCAGGGCCGCGCAGGCGGCGGGCAGGCAGACGAAATATAAAAAGGTGTCGAGCAGCTTCGGCCGCCGCCAGGCGTGCAGGGCGATGAGAAAGATATTGATGGAGCACAGGTGCAGCGGCAGGTAATCGAGGCTGAAATTGCCGCCGTAAAGAAGGCCGAAGTCCTTGAAGAGCTCGTCCGCGACGAGCAGCAGCGCGACCGTGCGCCGCCAGCGGCGCCGCTTGTCCGTGTCCATGCCGCAATAGCCGCGGCAGAGCACGGCGCCGAGCAGAAGAAAAACGGCGAGCACGGCGAGATGAAAGGGGCCGAAATGCGGCCAGCCGAGGCCCGGCGCGATGGTGTCAACGGTTTCCCAGAAATAGGTCATAGCACAGCGATCTGCCTTTCTTTGCGACTTCTGAACAGTACGCCCTGAGTGTAGCACGCGGCGGTGAAAAAAACAAGGGTGCTTGTGCAGTCTTAAAGAAAGTGGTATAATCTTAAGGCATCGCCGCGCAATTGCGTCTGCGCGCTTCGCCGGATCGGCTTGCCAAATTGCGCGGTGCTGCCTTAAAAATCGAAAAGTCTTTTGCGCCGGTCCGCTGTGGGCGGCGCGGAAACGAGGACTGCGTATGAGCGCAATGCTTCCAAGCCGTCAGCTGTGGGCGCAGGGACCGCATATCGTCGCCATCGGCGGCGGCACGGGCCTTTCCACCATGCTGCGCGGGCTGAAAAAATACACGAAAAATCTGACCGCCATCGTCACCGTGTCGGACGACGGCGGCGGCAGCGGTATGCTGCGGCGGGACATCGGGATGCTGCCGCCCGGCGACATCCGCCACTGCATGGAGTCGCTCGCGAACACAGAGCCGGTCATGCAGCAGCTCCTGACCTATCGCTTTGAGAGCGGCACGCTGCGCGGGCAGTGCTTCGGCAATCTCCTGCTCGCAGCGCTCAACGGCGTCACCGGCTCGTTTGACGAGGCGGTGCGCAGCATGGGGCAGGTGCTTGCCATCAGCGGCACGGTCATTCCGGTCACGACGACGGACGTGCGATTGACGGCGACCTTTGAAAACGGCGCCTACGTTGTCGGCGAGAGCAATATCTTCGGCTTCAAAAAGCAGCAGGACTGCCGCATCGACCACGTCGAGCTTCTGCCGGCGCACCCGAAGGCGCTCCCTGATGCGCTCGACGCCATCGCGGCGGCGGACCTCATCCTCCTCGGGCCGGGGAGTCTGTATACGAGCATCATCCCGAACCTGCTGGTGGACGGCGTGGCGGAGGCCATCGCCGCGTCCGATGCGCAGAAGATCTACGTCTGCAACATCATGACGCAGGACGGTGAGACCGAGGGCTACACCGCCGCCGACCATCTGGCGGCGCTGCTGCGCCACGGTACGGCGGATATGGTGGAGCTGTGCCTTGCCAATTCCTCTCCCATCCCGCCGGAGCTGGCGGAGCGCTACCGTGCCGAGGGCGCGGAGGCGCTGACGGTCGACCGTGAGCGCATCGCGCAGATGGGCGTCGAGCTGGTCGAGCGGCCGCTGGCGTCGCCGTCCGGCGATTTTGCCCGCCACGATCCCGACGCGCTGGCGAGTGCTGTTCTGGACATCTACCGCGCCCGCGCGGTACATATCTACGGCGGAAGGGAAAGCTACCGCATCGAAAAATAACAGAGCTGCCCGGAGCGGGACTGCCGAAGCGGCGGTCCTGCTCCGCCTGCCGGCAGGAATAATTTTGCCATCCGCGAAAAAAAGACTTGCAAAGGCGTCGGGAGTATGCTATAGTATAGCTGTAAACCGCCGGTGTGGTTTTTCAAAAGAACATTGGTTAGAGCGCCTTAACCAACAAAATGTGAAAAAGGTCGGAATCGACGTCTTTCTTTTTACCATACGGTTAGAGTAGCTTAACTGATGGAATGAAAGCAGCCGTCGTGTGAAATACTACCGGAGGAGGCGAGAGCAAATGTCTGAAGAAATTCTGATCCGTCAGGGCGCGCCGACGCTCGCGGGCATCAAGACGGGGAGCCTGTTTCCCTGCCCCTGCGAGGACCGCGAGGACCTGCTGGCCGACATCCGGCGGCTGAACCGGCTGCTGGTGCCGAAGGGCCTGTGCCTGCTGCCGATCCGCTTTCTGGAGGGGCAGGCGCTCCTTTACCTCTACCGTCCCGCCGAGCTGCGGCGCGACTTGCAGGACGCGCTGGCGTCCGAGCTGCTGCGTCAGGCGGGCTACGCCAATGAGAGCTGTGCGCGCTGCGTGGCGCAGCTCATCCGCCGCTTCCGCGAGAGCGGAGAGTTCCCGCACGAGGTGGGGCTGTTCCTCAGCTATCCGCCCGAGGACGTTAAGGGCTTCATCGACCACCGCGCGAACGGCTTCAAATGCGCGGGGCTGTGGAAGGTCTACGGCGACGAGGCCAAGGCGCAGGCCCTGTTCGCAAAATTCAAAAAATGCACGGAGATCTACTGCGCACTCTGGCAGACCGGCTCGAAGCTCGAGCAGCTTGCCGTCGCAGTTTGATACTATATCATCATCGAAAGGAACATACGAATATGAAAACTGCTGTTGTTTACTGGAGCGGTACGGGCAATACGGAGACCATGGCGAAGGCTGTGGCCGAGGGCATGACCGCCGCGGGCGCGGAGGCTGTGCTGCTCACGCCCGACAAGGTACAGCCCGGCGATCTGAACGCCTACGACGCCATCGCCTTCGGCTGTCCCGCCATGGGCAGCGAGGTGCTGGAGGAAATGGAATTCCAGCCGATGTTCGACGCGTGCAAGCGCAGCCTCGGCGGCAAGCGCGCGGCGCTGTTCGGCTCCTACGGCTGGGGCGACGGCGAGTGGATGCGCAGCTGGGAGAAGGACTGCGGCGACGCGGGGCTGAACCTTGTGTGCGAGAGCGTCACCTGCTGCGACGCGCCCGACGATGCGGCGCTCGAGGCCTGCCGCGAGCTCGGCAGGGCGCTGGCGAAGTAAGGAAGCGGCAATGGACAGCGCGCGCAAAAGGCTTCGGCGCAAGCTGCCGGTCCTTATGCTGACTGCGGCCGTTCTGCTGCGTCTTGCCATCGGCGGATCGGTCGGATAAAGCCCGCGGAGCACGCGGGCAGGGGAAAGAAAATACCGTCGGGGATCGCTCCCCGACGGTATTTTTTCGCTGTTTGATTCGGTTTCTTAATTCAGGAAGTCCTTGAGCTTCTTGCTGCGGCTGGGATGGCGCAGCTTGCGCAGCGCCTTGGCCTCGATCTGGCGGATGCGTTCGCGCGTGACGTTGAACTCCTTGCCGACCTCCTCGAGCGTGCGGGGACGGCCGTCCTCGATGCCGAAGCGGAGCTTGAGGACCTTCTCCTCGCGCGGGGTGAGGGTGGAGAGCACGTCCACAAGCTGCTCCTGCAGCAGCGTGAACGACGCGGCCTCGCTCGGCTCGCTCGCTCCCTCATCGGGGATGAAGTCGCCGAGATGGCTGTCCTCCTCCTCGCCGATGGGCGTTTCGAGGGAGACGGGTTCCTGTGCGATCTTCAAAATCTCGCGCACCTTGTCCACGGGCATCCCCATCTCGGCGGAGATCTCCTCCGGCGAGGGGTCGTGGCCGAGGGACTGGAGCAGCTGGCGGGAGACGCGGATGACCTTATTGATGGTCTCGACCATGTGGACGGGGATGCGGATGGTGCGCGCCTGGTCGGCGATGGCGCGGGTGATGGCCTGACGGATCCACCACGTCGCGTAGGTGGAGAACTTGTAGCCCTTGGTGTAGTCGAACTTCTCGACCGCCTTGATGAGACCCAAATTGCCCTCTTGAATGAGGTCAAGGAAGAGCATTCCGCGCCCGACGTAGCGCTTGGCGATGGAGACGACCAGACGCAGGTTCGCCTCGGCGAGCTTCTGCTTGGCCTTTTCACCGTCCTTGATTGTCTTTTTGAGCGAGGCCATTTCCTCCTCGGGAATGGTCTCGCCGGACTCCTCGGCGGCCTTGATGCGCGCCTCGGCGTCGTTCTTTGCGTTCATCCTGGTCGCGAGCGCGATCTCCTCGTCGGCGGAGAGCAGGGGCACCTTGCCGATCTCCTTGAGGTACATACGCACCGGATCGTCGATGGAGAAGCTGTCCACCAGATCATTGGGGTCGACCAGCTCCTCCTCCTCGATCTCGGCGATGGCCTCCAGCGGCGGCTCGTCCAGATCGTCCGGCTCGATGACGCCGCTGATGTAGTCGACGCCGAGAGCGTCGAGCGAGTTGTAGACGCGCTCGCGTCCGTCGTCGTCGAGGTCGAGCTCGTCGAGGACCTCGGTGATCTCATCGGAGTCGAGCTTGCCCTTCTGCTTGCCCTTGGCAAAGAGGTCGCGGAGCTTTTCGCTCTTTTGCAGCTGCTCGGCGGCGGGCAGTCCGGCGAGGACCTTTTCGTCCAGCGGCGGGGCCTTCTTCTCGGGGGCCTCGTCCTCGGCCTTCTTGCGCTTGCTCTTGCCCGTGTCCGCGGGCAGCAGCTCCTCCATCTCGTCGGCTGCGGCGAGCAGGGCGTCGGCCCGCGCTTCGAGATCCTGAATGGTGAGTTCCTTATCCATGTTGCTTTCCTCCGTGACCCAGTTGGGCTTTGTATTTTTCGGTGGCGGCGGCAAGGGGATCGAGCCCCGCGCTGCTGCGCTTTTGGTATTCTTCCTGAATGATGCGGATGTAGTCGCGCAGGGCCTGCGGCGCGTTTTTCAGCGACTCCGGCTTCTGCACGATGGTGGAGAGGTGGCTGACCTCGTCGGGCGTAAAGCTCTCGGCGAGGAGGGGGAGAGAAATGCGGCCCGACTCCTGCCGCTGCTGCCACAGCCGCGCGAAAAGGCGTCCGAGCAGGGGAGAGGAAAATTCCTCCTCCCGCAGCGGCGGCGCATCGCCGAACACGCTGTCGTCCGTGCAGAGGAGCCGCAGCACGCCCTCCTCCGCCATGGCGGAGCGGAGATTGTCGTAGCGGATGGCGCGCTCCTTTGGCTGGACCTGCGCGGCGACGTTGAGGTCGCGCTTTTCCTGCTCCCGCCGCTGGCGGTAGCCGCGGCGCTTGATGCTGCGCTGTACTTCCAGCTTGAGGGCGTCGGGCGAGATGCCTGCGGACGCCGCGGCGCGGGTGGTGTAAATTTCACGCTCCACCGCGTTCGGCAGCTCCGCAAGGAGGTCTGCCGCTGCGGCGGCGTAGTCGATGCGGCCCTGGTCGCTCGTGAGGTCAAAGCCCGCCGCAAGCCGCGCCATGCGGAAGTCCATGCCCGTTTCGCTGCCGCTGAGCAGCCGCTCGAAGGCGTCGGGTCCCTGATTCTTGATAAAGTCGTCCGCGTCCTGCTTGACCGGCTGCCCGTCCACGATGCGGTTGGGAAGCTCGAGCACGCGCACGGAAAAATCGGTGTCGTTGAGCAGCTCCAGCGCCTTCTGCGTGGCGATGCGTCCGGCGTTGTCATTGTCGTAGCAGAGAACGAGCTCCTTCGTGTAGCGCGAGAGCAGGCGGATCTGCTCGGTCGTGAGCGCCGTGCCCATCGAGGCGCAGGCGTTGTCGAAGCCCGCCTGATGGAGCATCACCACGTCGATGTTGCCCTCGACAAGGATGATGTTCTCCCGCTTGCTCTTCTTGGCGAGGTTCAGCCCGTAGAGCACGCGGCGCTTGCTGTAAATGATGGTCTCGGGCGAGTTCATATATTTTGCGCCCGGGTCGTTTTTATCCACGATGCGCCCGCCGAAGGCGACCACGTCGCCGCGTACGTCGATGACGGGGAAGATGAGGCGCTTGCGGAACTTATCGTACACGCTGCCGCCCTTGCCCTGCACGACCAGTCCCGCGGCGAGCAGCTCGGCTTTGGAGTAGCCCTTTCTGGCCATCGCCGTGAGCAGGCCGTCCCACTCATCGGCGCTTGCGCCGAGCCCGAAGTTGACCGCTGTCCTGCGCGTGATCCGCCGCTGGTTCAGGTATTCCGCGCAGGCCTCGCCGCGCTTATCGTGCAGCAGCTCGTAGTAGAAGCGCGCCGCGTCGCGGTTGAGCTCCAAAAGCCGCGCGCGCAGGCGGCTGCCCTCGCCCTGCTCCTCCTCGGGAACGGGCAGATTCGCGCGCTTGGCAAGAAAACGCACCGCGTCGGGGAAGGACAGGTTCTCCTCCTCCATGATGAAGCTGATGACGCCGCCGCCCTTCTTGCAGCCGAAGCAGTGGTAGATCTGCTTGTCCGGCGAGACGGAGAACGAGCCCGTCTTTTCGTTGTGAAAGGGGCATAGCCCGAAGTAGTTCGCGCCCTTTTTCGTCAGCGCCACATAGCTGCCGACTACGTCCACGATGTCGCTGCGGGCGACCAGCTCGTCCAGAAAGCTCTGGGGAAACGCCATGGCTCGTCCTCCTTTCCGGCAAAATAGCACGATCTCGTACAATTCTATTTATACGCCGCCGATCGGTCCGTTCCTCTTTTTTCAGCAAAAATTTTGCGATGTGCAAAAAACCGCGCAAAAGGCGTCCTTCGCGGTTTGACAGGATGGAACCGCCGCGCTATACTGGATAAAAACGGGAGGGGGACGCGGCGATGCAGATACAGCTTATTTCCATTCGTCTGGAGCGCCCCTTTACCGATACGGAGGTCGAGCGGCTGCTGCGCCTTGTCCCGCCGGAGCGGCGGCAGCGCCTTGCACACCTGAAGGACCCCGTGGTCGGTCATGAGCCGATCTGCGCCTACGCAGCGCTTTGGCTCGGGCTCAACGCTCTTTACGGCTGGCGTGAGCTGCCGGCGCTGACCTATAATAAGTATGGCAAGCCCGAGTTTGCGGAGCATCCCGAGGTGCAGTTCAACCTCAGCCACACGCGCGGCGCGGTGCTCGTGGGCATCCACGACCGGCCCATCGGCGTGGATATCGAGCGTATCCGGCCCGTGAGCGAGCGGACGATGCAGCGTCTTGCGGGTGCTGTGACCGAGCGCGAATTCTTCGAGAGCTGGACGCGGCGCGAGAGCCGCGCGAAGTGGGGCGGCGCCGGCCTTGCCGCGATGAAGAGGGAGGCCTCGCCCACGATGCTCGGCGAGCGCTTTGAGTACATCGAGACCTTTCCCGGCTACGTCGCCTGCGTCTGCACACACACGGACGACACGCTCGCTCCGGTGCGCCGCTTCACGCTGGGAGACATCACATAACAGAAAAAACGTCTGCCGTCGGCAGACGTTTTTTGCTTGCTTATTCCCTCGGCAGGTCCACGACGATGGGCTCGTGACCGACGTGGGGAAGAAATTTTGTGAGCAGGTCGCTCGTTTTGATCTTCAGTGAGCCGTGGTTGTCGCAGGGGTGACAGCAGAAATACTCTGCGTCGTACACGTCGCGGTCCATCACGAGCTGCACCCGATGCTCCGTGTCGAACAGCAGCCCCATCACCGAGGCGGAGCCGGGGTGCGTGTTGAGCAGCTCCTCCATCTTCTCCGGCGGGGCGAAGGACAGGCGGGACGAGCCGATCTGCGCGGAGAGATCCTTTGTGTGGAACGGCTTGTCGCCGGGCATGGTGAGCAGATAAAACGCCGTCTGCTGGCGGTTGCAGAGAAAGAGGTTCTTGCAGATGGTGCCCTCCAGCGCTTTGCCGACGGCGGCGCAGTCCTCCATCGTGGCGGTGGCGTCGTGCTCAAAGCGGATGTAGGGGATACCGAGGGAGTCGAGCGCGGCAAAGACCGCGCCGACGCGTTCGTCGGCAACGGCGGGAGCAGCCGTGTAGACGGGGGAGAGGTACATGAGGAAGCCTTCTTTCTGTCTCGTTAGTTCTCACGCAGCAGCTTTTCGCCGGCCTTGTAAATGTCGCCCGCGCCGACGGTAATGATCAGGTCGCCGGGCTGCGCGGCGGCGCGCAGCGCCTCCGTGACTTTATCAAGCGTGGGGCAGTAGATCGCGCCGGGGATGCGCCTGGCAAGGTCGTTGGACGAAATGCCGATGTCGTTCTGCTCGCGCGCGGCGTAAATTTCCGCGAGAATGAGCACGTCGGGGAGCTTGAGCTCCCGCACGAACTCCTCAAAGAGCGCCTTTGTGCGCGTATAGGTGTGCGGCTGGAAGGCGCAGACGATGCGCCGGTAGGGCAGCGCCTTCGCCATCGTCAGCAGGGCGTGCAGCTCGCCGGGATGGTGGGCGTAGTCGTCGTAAACGTCCGCGCCGTGATAGCTGCCCTTTTTCTCGAAGCGGCGGCCCGCGCCGGTGAAGGTGGCAAGGCCGCGCTCCACGGCTTCGCCGCGGATGCCGAGGACGTAGGCGGCGCTCGCCGCGGCGAGCGCGTTCATCACATTGTGCTCGCCGCCGACCTCGAGGGCGACGTGGGCATATTTTTGCCCCATGCAGATGACGTCGAACGAGGGCAGGCCGTTGGTGTAGACAAGGTTTTCCGCGTGGCAGTGCGCGTCCGCGCCGCGCTCGCTGAACGTGAAGAGCGAGCCGGTGTAGCCCGCGAGCGTCTCGCGCACGCCGGCGTCGTCCCAGTTGGCGACCACATGGCCGTCGGCGGGAACGAGCTCCGCGAAGCGGCGGAAGGAGTGCTCAACGTCGTGCAGGTCCTTGAAGAAGTCCAGATGGTCGGCCTCGACGTTGAGGATGACCGCGACGGTGGGGAAGAAGCTCAGAAACGAGTTGCAGTATTCGCAGCTCTCGGCGATGATGGTGTCGCCGTGGCCGACGCGGTAGCCGGAGTGGAGCAGCGGCAGCGTGCCGCCGATCATCACGGTGGGGTCGGTGTCCGCCGCCATGAAGATGTGCGTCGCCATGCTGGTGGTGGTCGTTTTGCCGTGCGTGCCGGAGATGCACAGGGCGTTGCGGTAGCCGTGCATGATCGCGCCCCACGCCTGCGCCCGCTCAAAGACCGGGATGCCGCGCGCGACCGCGCCGGAGATCTCGGGATTGTCGTCGTGGATGGCGGCGGTGCGGACGACAAAATCGGCATCGCCGAGATTGTCCGCCGCGTGACCGATGGCCACGGGAATGCCCAGCGCGCGCAGGTGCTCCACGGCGGGGGAGTCGTTCATGTCGCTGCCCTGCACGGAGAGTCCCATGGAATGCAGGACCTCGGCGAGAGGGCTCATCGACACGCCGCCGATGCCGGCGAGGTGCGCCCGCTTGCCGGGTACGAGATAGGAATTGATATCCATAGCGTTTTCCTTCCCAAAAGCACACATTCCGACAGCCTTCGGCATTTGCCGAAATCGGCGCGGAAGTGAATTGCAAAAATTTATCCCATATAGTATAATACGAACCGGCGTAAAGTACAATGCTGATTTTTGAGCGGCGAAAAATTTTTTTCGCCGGCTTTTGACCGATTTTTCAGGGAGGTGGGCGCATGATGGAAAGGGCCCCGCAGCCGGTGCGGGAAATGCTGGCGCTGCTGCGCGAAAGCGGCCATGCGCCCTACCTCGTCGGCGGCTGCGTGCGAGACCTGCTGCGCGGCGCGGAGCCGGACGACTACGACATGACGAGCGATGCGCGGCCGGAGGAGGTCATGGCCATCTTCGGCGCGGACGCGCACCCGACCGGGCTGATGCACGGAACGGTGACGCTCGTGCGCGGCGGCCTTGCTGTCGAGCACACGACCGAGCGCTGCGACGGAGCCTACCGCGACAGCCGTCACCCCGAGAGCGTGCGCTTTACAAGCAGCATCGAAGAGGACCTTGCCCGCCGCGATTTTACAGTGAACGCCATCGCGCTCTCACCGGAGGGAACGCTCGTCGATCCCTTCGGCGGGCGGGAGGATTTGCGTTCGGGCGTTCTGCGCTGTGTGGGCGACCCGGCGCGGCGCTTTGCCGAGGATGCGCTCCGCATTCTGCGCCTGCTGCGCTTCGCGTCCGTGCTGGGCTTTTCGGTCGAGGAAAACACGGCGCGCGCCGCGCGGGAGCGGAGGGACGGCCTGCGCGCCATCGCGCACGAGCGTGTGTATGCGGAGCTGAATAAGCTGTTGTGCGGAGAGCACGCCGCGGCGGTGCTGCTGGAGTACCCGGATATTCTCGGCGTGGTGCTGCCGGAGATCCTGCCCTGCGTGGGCTTCGACCAGCGCAACCCGCACCATTGCTACGATGTGTGGGAGCACACGGCGCGCGCGGTCGGCACGGCGCCGCCGACGCGGGTACTGCGCTGGACGATGCTCCTGCACGATCTTGGCAAGCCAAAATGCTTTACACAGGATGCGAACGGCATCGGACACTTTTACGGTCACACCGCCGCTTCCGCGAAAATGGCGGAGGAGATCATGGCGCGGCTGCGCTTCGAGCACGCGCTCGCGCAGGGCGTGCGGGCGCAGCTGGCCTGCTTCGACGAGATGTTTCCGCCCGAGCGCGCGGCGGTGCACCGCATGATGGCACGCTATGGGCGCGAGACGATGTGGAACCTTTTGCAGACCAAGCTCGCGGACAACGCCGCTAAGGCGCCCGACGGACTGGAGCGAGCGCAGAAGCCTTGGCGTGAAGCACTTTTACTTTACAATGAAATGCTGGCGGAAAACGCCTGCTGCTCGCTCGCGGAGCTGCGCATCGGCGGCGGGGAGCTGCTGGAGATCGGCTTTTCGGGCCGCGCGGTCGGGCGGGCGAAGCAGCGCCTGCTCGACGAGGTGGCCTCGGAGAGGCTGGCAAATGAACACGGCGCTCTTGTGCGCCGCGCGGAGCGGCTGTACCGCAGCGGCTGGCGCGGAGAGACAGACGGAAGGGAGTAAGAAACGATGGCGAACATCATGGATTATCTGGACTGGCGCGGCGACCTGCCGCTGACGGTCTCACCGTTCAACGAGGTGGACGGCCTGATCCTGGCGGAGCTGAGCTTCATCAACTTCGAGGGCATCGTGCCGCCGCCGGAGCTGGGGCGCGGCGTGCCGCTGCGCGACGCAGCGGGAACCTACTTCGCCCGCCATAACGGGCAGGAGATCGACATGGGCGTGCTGGTCCCAGGGCGCATCCCCGACCTCATGTGCCGCATGGCGCACTCCGTGCGCTTCGGCGGGATGCTGCTGAACGGCTACTGCGAGCTGATGGACGACGCGCGCGAGCAGCAGTTCGCAGCGCTGACGGTCGAGCTGGGCGACGGCAGCATCTATCTTTCCTACCGCGGCACGGACGATACCATCGTCGGCTGGAAGGAGGACCTGAACATGGGCTACCTCGAGGTCATCCCCTCCCAGACGCGCGCGCTCGAATACCTTGGCCGCATGACGCGGCAGTATCCGGACGCGAGGCTGCGCATCGGCGGACACTCCAAGGGCGGCAACCTTTCGGTCTATGCCGCGGTAAAGGCCCCGGCCGCCGTGCAGGACCGCATCGTTCAGGTCTACAACAACGACGGCCCCGGCTTTGCCAAGCCGCTCGTCGGCACGCCGGAGCACACGCGCGTGGCCGACCGCATCCTGACGGTCGTGCCGCAGTCGAGCGTGGTCGGGCAGCTTCTGGAGCATGAACAGAATGTGGAGATCGTGCGCTCGGACGCCGAGGGGATGCTGCAGCACGACGGCTTTTCCTGGCAGGTCGTGGGCGATCATTTCATCCATCTCGACGGCTTCTCCCGCGAGGGAAAGGTCATCGACGAAACGCTCGAGTCGTGGGAGGGATCGCTCAGCCCCAAACAGCGCGAGGCGTTTGCCGACGCGCTCTACACGGTGCTCACCGCCTCGGGCGCGAAAACGCTCTCCGACCTCAACGGCGACAAGCTCAAAAGCGCGGTGACGATGCTCAAGACCTACTCGAACCTCGACCGCGAGACGCGTCAGCTCCTCTCCGGCTCGCTGCGGGCGCTCGTGGGCTCGTACGCGAAAAACGTGGCGGACGACGTGCAGAAAAACGATCTCGAGCCGCTGCGCCGCAAGCTCGAGCGGCAGCGCAAAAAGGCGGAAAAGCGCGGCGCGAAAAAGAAATGAGGAAGCAACGGCGGCTCCGGCCGCCGTTGTTTTTATGTTTACAAACCGCTGCGCGCGTGTTATAGTAGAGGATATTCTGGCGCATTATGCGAACGGAAAGCAAAGCCTGCGGCTGCGGGAACGCAGCTCCCGAGCGGGAAGGACCCGACGGAGCGTGCACGCCGCCGCGTAAAGGAGAAGCACAGATGAAGAGCATATTGAAGAAAGACCGTATTCTTGTGTTTGTTGCCCTGCTCGGGCTGCTGGCCTCGCTGGCGCCGCTTGCGGCGCGCACGAAGGCGGAGCAGAGCAACCGGTATTACGATTACATCCTCGATTATTCGAGCCTGCGCTATATGGCGAGCCAGTCCACGCAGTCGGAGGGCGAATGGCTGGACCGGTTCGCCTCCCTCGGCATCGACAAGGCCACGGTCGCGGAGGCGACCGCGCTCGGCCTGAACGGAAGCGCCGGTATCCCCATCCACGCCATGACGGTCAAGGATGCGATGGGCGACTTCGGGTGGGAGTCGAGCTATCCGGACGAGGTCATCGGCTGGATGCGCGAGAGCAAGGATGTAAGCGACGCGATCATCTGCACCGACACGGCGGAGGCCTTTGATTGGGTCATGAACGCCTTCAACGCCCGCGTGGAGAATTTCACCGCCAAGACCTGCCGCGACGGGGAAAAGGGCTTTATTTTCCTTGCGCAGCAGCCCGGCGGAGCGAAGGGCGAAGGGCTGCTGAAGCTGCGCCTTGGCATCTGGCCGGACATCACGGCGCTGCTGGAGGAGCACGGTTATCAAATCGTGCCGCGCACCGAGACGATGAAGGGCATGAACGGCACGCGCTTCGCGCAGGCGTACATCGAGGTGCTCGAGCAGTATGCTTCGCCGTACTTTATGAACAACGGCGACGAGCTGATCGGTTATGAGAGCGACGAGGGCAGAGAGCTGCTCACGCAGTACCTCCGCGAGAGCGGCGCGAGCCTTGCGATGGTCGAGCAGAACGACCAGAGCCAGAACATCACCTGGCCCGGCACGGTGGAGCTGCTCAACAGCATTGATTACCACGGCATCCGCGTGTTCAATGAGTGGGGCTACATCCAGAACCGCTACGCCTACTGCGGCTATACCGGCCCCGAGGAGATCACCAACTCCTTCTTCCGCGCCATCGTGGAGCGCAACTGCAAGGTGATCTGGCTCAAGATGATCCTGGAGCCGGACAACGACGTGAGCTGGGACGCGGATCAGACGGAGTGGACCTACATCACCGATCCCGCAGCCTATGAAAAGATGATCCTGGATCTCGACGCGCGGCTCGAGCCGATGGGCTATACGCGCACCACGGTCCCGCCGATGGAGCTGGAGACGCCCTCCGCGGCTCTGCACATCGTGCAGGGCATCGGCACGGCGGCGCTTCTGGTGCTTCTCTTTGACCTGTTCTTCCTCGTCAGCCGCCGCACGAGCCTGCTCCTGCTGGTGCTGGCCGCGCTCGGCATGACGGGCCTTGCGGTACTCAAGCCCGCGTCCTACCCGTTGCTGCTGTCGATGGCGGGCGGCATCGTAATGCCGTCCATCGCGGCGGTCGGCCTTTGCCGCGTGATGCGGGAAAAGCGCCGGCAGGCGCCGCGCCCGGGGTTTGGACGGCTGCTGGGCGATGCCGCGGTCACGGCGCTGGCTGCCATCGCGACGGCGCTCTGCGGCTCGCTGTTTGCCTCCGCCGCGCTCTCGCAGCTCTCCTACATTCTGGAGATCGACCTTTACCGCGGCGTGAAGCTCATGCAGCTCATTCCCATCGGATTGTTTGCGCTGGCCTATCTGCTGGTCTTCGCCTATGAGGAGACCGGCGCGCGCGACGCGGTGCTTGCCCACGTCGGGCCGCGCGGAGAAAAGGGGCGCATCAAGCGCTTCAACGCCTACTTTGCGGAGCTGATGAAAACGCCGATGCAGCTCGGCTGGTTCCTCGCGGTCGTGGTCATTGCCGTCGCGGCGGTGTTCCTGCTGGCGGTGTTCGTCTACTATATTTACCGCACCGGCAATTCCGCCACGACCTCCAGCACCGAGCTGGCGTTCCGCAATTTCCTGGAAAATACGCTCGTTATTCGCCCGCGCACCAAGGAGATGATCGTCGGCTGGCCGATGCTGCTGCTGTTCATCTGGTCGCTGCGCCGCGGCATGAAATTCCTGCCGATGGTGTTCGGCCTCGGCATGACCATCGGCCTGGTCAGCGTCGTCAATACCTTCCTGCACATCCGCACGCCGTTCCTCATCAGTCTCCTGCGCACCGGCTGGGGCGTGCTGTTCGGCCTGCTCATCGGCCTTGCGCTCGTGCTGCTCGCCGAGCTCATTTATCGCGCTGTGCGCCATATCTGCGGGGTGGAGAAGCATGTATAACATTCTCATTTCCGGCTATTACGGCTTTGATAACATCGGCGACGAGTCCATCCTGCGCACGCTCGTCACCTCGCTGCGCGAGCGCATTCCGGACTGCTCGCTGACGGTTCTCTCACACGATCCCGCCGCTACGCGCGAAAAATACGGCGTGGAGGCGGTGGAGCGTATGTCGCCCCTTGCCATCGCGCGGGCGGTGCGGCGCTGCGATATGCTCATCTCGGGCGGCGGCAGCCTGCTGCAGGACGTGACGAGCAGCAAGAGCCTGCACTACTACCTTGCCATCATCCGCTTCGCGCAGCTGCTGGGCAAGAAGGTTTTCATCTATTCGCAGGGCATCGGCCCGATCGAGAAGGACGCCGACCGCCGCGCCACGGCGCGCGCGCTCAGGCGCGCGGACGGCATCGTGGTGCGCGACGAGCGCTCGGCGGCGCTGCTTGCGGAGATCGGCGTTCCGGCGGAGCGGGTCGTCATCACGGCGGACCCGGTCATCCGCATGAAAAAGACGGACAGGGCGGTGGGGGAGACCATCCTCCGCCGCGCGGGCGTGACGCAGGACGGCCGCCCCGTGGTCGGCTGGGCCATCCGCGAGCGGAACCGGGACAGCCGCTTTGTCGCGGAGGTCCTGCGCTCGATCCGATGGCTGAAGGAGACCTACAACGCGCAGTCGGTGCTCATTCCGTTCCACTATGAGGAGGACGGTGAGGTCTGCCGTCACATCGCCTCGCAGCTTCCCGACGATACGGCGGTCTGTCTGGATGAAAAGTATCTTTCCGAGGATATGCTCTCGATCATCGGCTGCATGGATCTGCTCGTGGGCGTGCGGCTCCATTCGCTGATCTACGCCGCCATCATGGGCGTGCCGCTCATCGGCATCTCCTACGACCCCAAGTGTACGGCGTTCCTCAACTCCGTGGGGCTCGACAAGCTCAGCACGCGGGACGGCTACACAGCCGAGGCGTTTGAGACGGAGGCTGCGCGCGTGCTTGCAAACGGAGCGGAGCAGACCGCCTGCGTGAAGCGGCACATGGACGAGCTTTCCCGAAAGCTCGACACGAATGAGGAGATGATCTGCGCGATCATGAAGGACGAAAAGAAAACACAGCCGTCCGCGCCGCGAAAGAACGAGAAGTCCGGCGTGCGCACGGCGGGTGCGATCAGCATCGTTTTCCTGCTGACGCTCTTTGCCAAGCTCCTCGGCGTGGTGCGTGAGATGGTGCAGGCGAACATCTTCGGCACCGGCGTGGACGCGAACCTCTACACCGCGTCCTACAACTCCACGCTCTACCTTTTCACGACCGTCTGCTACGCGCTGTGCATCGCGGCGGTGCCGATCCTCACCAAGGAATTTGCCGCCGACCGCCGGCGCGGCGAGCGCGCGGCGAACAACCTGATGACCGTGACGCTGCTCGGCGCGCTGGTCGTGGTCGCGATTTGGCAGATCCTGGCCTCTACGCCGCTCGTCGGTGTGCTCTGGGACACCGACGCATCGGAGCTTCCGCGGCTGGTGAGCTATATCCGCATCATGACCTGCGCCCTGCCGGTCGTGGCGGCGGCGTATCTGAACGTCGCCATCTTTCAGGCGACCGACCACTACGAGCTGCAAGGCAGCATGAGCATCCCCTACAACGCCTTCCTCGCCGTCTTCCTGCTGACACTCGGCGCAAGGTGGGGCATTCTGGGCGTCGTCATCGCGAGCTCCTGCGCGTGGCTGCTCCAGCTCGGCATGAGCATTCCATACGCGAGGAAGGAGCATTATGTCTACCGACCGGTGCTCGACCGCGGGGCGGACTACGTCGGCACCTATTTCAAAACGGCGCTCGTCACCGTCCTCACGACCTCGGTGTTTCTCTTCTGCTACCTCATCGACACCTCGACCGCCGCCTCGTTCAACGACAGCGCGGTGAGCGCCTTCTACTATGCCGACAAGCTCTTCACCCCGCTCACGACGAGCGTGCTCTACAGCATCAGCGCGGTCATGTTCCCGCGCTTCAACCGCGAGTTCACCCGCGAGGACGCGAAGGGTTACCTCGGCTATATCTGGAATGTGACGGAGAACACGCTGCTCTTTATCTTCCCCGTCTGCGCGATGATGTGCGCCTTCGGCACCGACATCATCCGTGTGATCTTCGAGGGCGGCAGCTTCACCGCCGCGTCCACGGAGATGACGGGCAGCATCTTCGCCCGCTACGCCCTCGGCATGAGCGCGTTCGCCGTGCTCGACCTTTTGAACAAGGCGTACTACGCGATGAAGAAAACGCTCGTGCCGCTGCTCATCAACCTCGGCGTACTGGCGCTGAACATCGTGCTCAACCGCGTGTTCCGCACCGATACCGGCGTGGCGGCGGCGACCTCCATCGCGCTGACGATCGGCGCGCTGGCAATGATCGCCCAGCTCTTCCGCGGCACGGGCATCGTCCGTCTCGTGCCGCTTCTGAAAGGGCTTGCCGCCACGGCGGCGATGTCGCTCGTGCTCTACGGCGGGCACGCGCTGCTCGTCACGGCGGACGAGAGCAAGCTGATGCTGGTCGTCAAGTGCGGCCTGACCGGCGTGGCAGGCTGCGCGGTCTATCTCGGCGTGAGCCTGCTGCTGCGTCAGACGATCATGGCGGAGACGATCCGCAAATTCAAAAAGTGATCGGAAATGCCGATAAACAGCAACGGAAAAAACGATGGAGAAAAAGGAAGCGCGCCTGCGCTTCCTTTTTCCGCTATTTCTGCCGCTTTTTGAAGGTGAGATAGCCCTCGAGCATCAGGCTCGCGGCTACGGCGTCCACCGTCTTTTTGCGCTGCTTCGCGTTCTTTCCGCCGGCCATGAGGATATTGTGCGCGTCCACAGTCGTGCGCCGCTCATCCCAAAGCGTGACGGGGAGACCGGTCGTCTCGCGCAGCAGCGCCGCGAATCCCTCCGCCTTTTCCGCCCGCGGGCCGCGTGTGCCGTCCATATTCAGCGGGTGGCCGAGCACCAGCTCGGTGACGCCGTGCTCGGCGATGAGCCTTTGGATCTCCGCCGCGACCGCCTCGGGGCGGTAGGCGGTGATGACGGTGGTGGAGCCCGCAAGCGTCAAAAGCGCGTCGGAAACGGCGATGCCGGTGTGCGCGTCGCCGTAGTCAATGGCCATAATTTTCATGCAACAACCTCTCAGCATTTGTAGTGACACCATTATAGCGAAAATTTCTCATTTTTCAAGCAATTTGTGCTTGACGGGACGCTTGCCTTGTGCTACTATTTTACTTACCTGTGAAAGAGGGCTTTCTTTTTGTGCGCTTTTTCGCTTTTCGCGCCGCGAAGGAGAGCCGCTCTTAATTCAAGAGCAGGGAGGCAATCGGCAGTCCCGCAGGACGGGAAACTGCCATAATAAGGAGGTGCCGTTATGCGCGTGAAGGTCACTCTGAGATGTAACGAGTGCAAGCAGAGAAACTACAATACGATGAAGAACAAGAAGAATACCCCGGACAAGCTTGAGCTGAACAAGTATTGCCGCTTCTGCAAAAAGCACACCGTTCATACCGAAACCAAGTAAGTTAGGAAAGGTAGTGTAACAATGGCAGAAGAGAAGAAAAAGGATCGCGGCAAGTGGTTCCGCGAAATGAAAAGCGAGCTGAAAAAGGTCGTTTGGCCCACCGGCAAGGATACGGCGAAGAACACCGGCACGGTGCTTCTGTGCTCCCTGTGCGTGGGTGCCTGCATCTGGATCTTTGACGCCGTGGCTATGCTGGCCGTCAAGTCTCTGCTCGGCGTGTTCGCCGGCTAAGAGGGCGCAGGAAATGGCTGATAACGCGAAGTGGTATGTTGTCCATACCTATTCCGGTTATGAAAACGCCGTCAAGACCGCCATCGAGAAGTTCGTGGCGAACCGCCATCTGGAGGATATGATCCTCGACATCCAGATCCCCATGGAAACGGTGACCGAGGTCACGGAATCCGGCGCGGTGAAGGAGGTCGAGCGCAAGACTTTCCCGGGCTATGTGATGGTCAAGATGGTCATGACGGACGACACCTGGCATCTGATCCGCAATATCCGCGGCGTGACCGGCTTTGTCGGCAGCGCCACCAACGCCATCCCCCTGACGGAGGATGAGGTCCTGGCCCTCGGCATGGAGCGCCGCGAGATCGTCGTGGCCTACAACGTCGGCGACCAGGTCAAGATCACGGACGGCCCTCTGGCCACCTTCCTCGGCACGGTCGAGGAGATCGAGCCGGAGAAGAACCGCGTGTGCGTGGTCGTTTCCATGTTTGGCCGCGAAACGCCCGTCGAGCTCGAGCTCGATCAGGTCGAAGTGGTCGAAAGATAAGCAAGAATCGCCAGAAGCGATGAGCCGGTATCCCGGCAAAGTGGGAGAGACGCTGTGCGTCTCGCCAAGGGCGGCCCGCCTCCGGGGCGGCCGTTACCACATTTATAATCAAGGAGGTGCCTAAAATGGCACAGAAAGTAGTCGGCTACGTTAAGCTGCAGATCCCCGCTGGTAAAGCAACTCCCGCGCCCCCTGTCGGCCCCGCGCTCGGTCAGCACGGCGTCAACATCGCGGCCTTCACGAAGGAATTCAACGAGCGCACCAAGAACGACATGGGTCTTATCATCCCCGTCGTCATCACGGTGTATGCCGACCGTTCCTTCAGCTTCATCACCAAGACTCCTCCCGCTGCGGTCCTGATCAAGAAGGAGTGCAACATCGAGTCCGGTTCCGGCGTCCCCAACAAGACCAAGGTCGCCACCATTTCCAAGGCCTCCGTTCAGAAGATCGCCGAGATGAAGATGCGCGACCTCAACGCCGCGTCTCTCGAGTCCGCGATGAGCATGATCGCCGGCACCGCGCGCTCCATGGGCGTCGTGGTCGAAGAGTAAGGGAGGTATACGGAAATGTTCAGAGGTAAAAAGTATCAGGATGCTGCCAAGCAGATCGAAAAGAATACGCAGTATGATGCCGCAGAGGGCTTCGGCCTGATCTGCAAGACCGCTTCCGCGAAGTTCGACGAGACCGTCGAGCTGCACGTCAAGCTGGGCGTCGACTCCCGTCACGCCGACCAGCAGGTCCGCGGCGCAATCGTCCTGCCCAACGGTACCGGTAAGACCGCGCGCGTTCTCGTCTTCGCCAAGGGCGACAAGGCGGACGCTGCCCGCGAGGCCGGCGCCGATTACGTCGGCGAGATGGACATGGTCGAGAAGATCCAGAAGGAAAACTGGTTCGATTTCGACGTCGTCGTCGCTTCCCCCGACATGATGGGTGTTGTCGGCCGTCTCGGTAAGGTCCTCGGCCCCAAGGGCCTGATGCCCTCTCCCAAGGCCGGCACCGTCACGCCCGATGTTGCCAAGGCGGTCAAGGAAGTCAAGGCCGGTAAGGTCGAGTACCGTCTCGACAAGACCAACATCATCCACTGCCCCATCGGCAAGGTCTCCTTCGGTCCCGAGAAGCTCACCGAGAACTTCAACGCGATCATGGGCGCCATCGTCAAGGCCAAGCCCGCCGCCGCCAAGGGCCAGTATATCAAGTCCTGCGTCGTCGCCTCCACCATGGGCCCCGGCGTCAAGATGAGCACCGCGAAGCTCTAAGAGCGCGCAAAATCAATATTTAGGGCTTGACATTTGCCTGAGCCTTGAATATAATATTAGAGCGTTCCAAAGACAGCAGGGGAGGGTCACACCTCGTAAGTCCTGCCGAGGATGGCAAATCGTTATGATTGCTTACACCGTCCTTGTGTCTTTCGGCATGAGGACGGTTTCCTTTTTAGAACGCCTCTTTTCCCCGGGCATAGGGAGCTATGCCGCAAATCTAACGGAGGTGAAAACAAGAATGCCTAACGCAAAAGTCCTGTCTGAAAAGCAGGCGATCGTGGCCTCTCTGACCGAGAAGCTGCAGGGCGCGGCCGCCGGTATCATCGTCGACTACAAGGGCATCACCGTCGCGGAGGACACTGCTCTTCGCGCCGAGTGCCGCAAGAACGAAGTCGATTATGCCGTCGTCAAGAATACGCTCCTTCGCTTTGCTTTCAACAATGTCGGTCTCAATGAGCTCGATGAGCAGCTCAACGGCACCACGGCTCTCGCCGTCGCGAGCGACCCCGTCGCTCCCGCCCGCGTGATCGCCGATTATGCCAAGAAGCTCAACGGCAAGTTTGAGATCAAGGGCGGCTTCATGGATGGCAAGGTCGTCGATATGGCCACCATCAATGCGCTCGCCGCGATCCCCGCACTGCCTGTCCTGCAGGCCCAGGTGCTCGGCACGATGCTCGCGCCCATCACCAGCCTTGCCTGCGTCCTCAAGCAGATCGCTGAGAAGGACGGCGCTCCCGCTGAGGCGGCCGAAGCCGCTGCCGAGTAAATCCGGCATCCAAACAACAAAACAAACAACAATCTAAATCAGGAGGATATTACAATGTCTGAAAAGATCACTGCTATGATCGAAGAGATCAAGGGCCTTACCGTTCTGGAGCTCTCTGAGCTCGTCCACGCGCTCGAGGAAGAGTTCGGCGTTTCCGCCGCCGCCATGGCTGCTCCCGCTGCCGGCGCTGCCGCTCCCGCTGCCGAGGAGAAGACCGAGTTCGACGTCATCCTCGCCGGTTTCGACGCCGCTGCGAAGATCAAGGTCATCAAGGTCGTCCGCGAGCTCACCGGTCTGGGTCTTGCCGAGGCCAAGGGCTTTGTCGAGTCCGCTCCCAAGGCCGTCAAGGAAGGCATCTCCAAGGACGATGCCGAGGCCCTCAAGAAGCAGCTCGAGGAAGCCGGCGCGAAGGTCGAGATCAAGTAATTTCACCCAACCGTTTGAAAAAAGCAGCAGCTCGCAGGAGCTGCTGCTTTTTTAGCACGGGCTTGCGTTTCGGCTGATCTCGTGTTAAAATCGCATTGTTCGCCCGCGCCGCGGGCGTCCTTTTGACCAAATCGGAGGAATGTGTATGGACCGTCAAAGAAAAGCCGACATGATGCTGGTGCTGGCGACCGGCTTTTGGGGCATTTCCAACTGCCTGATCGCCATTTGCCTGCGCGATATGCAGCCGGTGACGCTCAACGCCTTCCGCTTTCTCTCGGCCTTCGTCGTGCTCGGCGCGGTGTTTCACAAGCGAGTGCTCCGCGCGAGTCGCGAAACATGGAGGTACAGCGTTCTCGTCGGGCTGTCGCTCGTGGCAATCTACCTCGGCGCGACCTACGGCGTTTTGTATACCAGCGTATCCAACGCGGGCTTCATCGGCGCGATGACCGTTCTCTTTACCCCGTTCTTTGAGTTCGTCGTTTACCGAAAGCGACCGGACCGCAAGCTCGGCTTTGCCTTGGCGGTGTGCATGGCAGGCATGGCGCTCCTGACGCTCAACGAGGCGCTGCGCCCCGCGCCGGGCGACATTATCTGCCTGCTCGTGCCGACCTTCTACGCCGTGGACCTGATGGTGACGGAGAAGGCGGTCGCGAAGCCGGAGGTCGACCCCATCGCCCTCGGCGTGCTGCAGACGGCGGTGGCGGGCGTGGTGATGCTCGGGCTGTCCCTCCTTCTTGAGACGCCGAGCCTGCCCGGCTCGCCCAGGGTCTGGGCGGCGGCGCTGTTCCTCGGCGTGTTTTGCTCGGGCATCTGCTTCGTCATCCAAAGCGTCGAGCAGCAGTTCACCACGGCGAGCCACGCGAGCCTGATCTTCACGCTCGAGCCGGTATTCTCCGCCGTGTTCGCCTATTTCCTGCTCAGCGAGCGCCTGACGGTGCGCGGCTATTTCGGCGCGGCGCTGATGCTCGTGAGCCTGCTCATCATGGAGCTGGATGTGCCGGCTCTGCTGAAAAAGGATGAAAAAGCGCCGTAAAACGGCCCTTGCCACGTTTGGTTGCGGAAATTCCAGCGTGGGATGGTGGCACTTCGGACGGAAATTTGCTACGCTCGGGCCATCAAAACCGATGGAGGAACACGATATGACATTAGGAGAAAAGCTGCAGACGCTGCGCCGCTCCCGCGGCCTGTCGCAGGAGCAGCTGGCCGAAATACTTGAGGTGTCACGCCAGGCGGTCAGCAAGTGGGAAAACGGCGACTCCGCGCCGGACCTCGACAGGCTCCGCGCGATCTGTACTTACTTCGGCGTGACGACCGACTATCTCATCTGGGATGAGCCGGAGGACGCGCCGCGGGGCGCGGAGAAAGCGCGCTCCCGGGAGACACAGAGAAAGCCGCTGCGGGAGACGGTGCGGGAGCACAGCGAATGGGCGGGCTACGCGGTCGCCACCCTCGGCGCGGCGATGCTTTTGCGCGCGCTGCCGGGCATGATCTTGCAGATGCTCCTGCTTGGCAGCAATATTGCGCCGGGCGCGGCAACGAATGGGTCGGCGCTGTTGGGGCTTTTGTCAATGTATCTGCCGTACCTCGCGGTCTACGCGCTCGCCATTGCCGGCGGGCTGCTGCTGGCTCGCTGGCTGAAAAAGAGAAAGGAAGCACATGACGACCTTTGAGAGAGTTTACGCCGCGGTGCGGCTTATTCCGCGCGGCAGCGTTGCGACCTACGGGCAGATCGCCCGCGCCATCGGCAACCCGCGGCTCGCGCGCGTGGTGGGCTATGCGCTGCACGTCAACCCCGAGCCGGGGGTGATCCCCTGTCACCGCGTCGTCAAGCGCGACGGCGCGGTGTCGCCCGCCTTCGCCTTCGGCGGCTCGAACCGACAGGTGGAGCTGCTTAAAAACGAGGGCGTGGGATTTACGGACGAGAGCCATGTGGATATGGCACGCTTCTGCGTACGGGCGCTGCCGTACATCGTGGAATAGAAAAACACCCTGCTTTTACGGATAAAATGAGGCCTGCAACCGTCAGTTGCTAAATTTTCAAGCCCGCTTGGTGGACTTTTCCGCAGCTTTTCGCTATGCTGGAGCCATCAAAGCAAAGGAGAACGCCTATGACCCTCGGACAAAATATCGCGCGGCTGCGCACACAGAAAAATCTATCGCAGGGCGACCTTGCCGACGCGCTGGAGGTCAGCCGCCAGTCGGTGAGCAAGTGGGAGACGGACGCCAGCATTCCGGAGTTGGATAAGCTCTTGCGGCTCGCGGAGCTGTTCGGCGTGACGCTCGACGAGCTGGTGAAGGGGGAGAGCGCACAGCCGGAGGCTGCGCGCGGCGAAGTGCCGGACAAGGAGAGCGCGGGAGCGTACACCGCCGCCGCGCCTGCGGCGCGGCGGGAGACGCGGCAGATTGTCGGCACGATCCTGCTGTGCTTCGGCGCGCTGATCGGGATACTCATCATGCTCTTCGCCGGAACGCTCGCCGGCTTTATACTGGCGCTGCCGCTGTTTGTCTGCGGGATCATCTGCCTGACGGTGAGGCAGCGCACGGGGCTTTGGTGCGCGTGGGCGCTATATGTGTGTTTTGCGCTGTATATGCGCTTTGCCGCAGGTGTTGTCGCCGGAAATATCTTCCAGACATTTTCACGTCTGTTCCGGTTGAATCCAATGCGCCTTGCGATGAGCTGGTCAGTCGCACTGGCACTGCTCGCGCTGGTCGCCTGCACGCTGCGCTCCTACCGCACGCTGACGCTCCGCTGGGAGAGAAGGAGCATTGCGCTGCTCACCGCCGGCTGGCTCGCGCAGCTCGGCATCCGTCAGGCGCTTGCACTTTGGGTGCGGTACATCGTGAATGCAGGACACGGCGACCTAACGGGCTACACTTGGAAGCTCGCGCTGAGCGGTACGCTCGATTCGCTCAATAACCTTGCCCTCGTCGTGCTCCTCGTCCTCACCGCAGCGCTCTGGCGCGGCTGGCGGCAGAGCCGAAGCAAAACAAAATAAGAAAACCCCGCCTGTCGCCAGGCGGGGTTCCTTTACAGCTATTCACATAAAGGTGCAAAGCAAAATCGGGAAGAATACGGCGGGGACATAGTTCATCACCTTGATCTTCGTCATGCCGAGCATATTGAAGCTCAGACCGATGATGAGCAGCGAGCCGACGCACTTCATCTCCGCGATGACCACGTCGCTGAGAAACGGCGCGATGAACGACGCGCAGAGCGTGATGAGCCCCTGATAGAGAAACACCGCGACGCCCGAGAGCGCGACGCCCGCGCCCATGGTCGAGCCGTAGACGATGGAGGTGATGCCGTCGAGCGTGGACTTGGCGTAGAGCGTCGCGTGGTCGCCGGTGAGGCCGGAGTCCAGCGCGCCCATGATGGCCATGGCGCCCACGCAGAAGAGGAGCGAGGCGTTCACGAAGCCCTCGGAGATGGAGGTCTTGGACTGCTTTTTCGCAAAGCGGCGCTCCACCCAGTCGCCGAGCGCGTGGATGCGCCCGTCGAGGTCGAGCAGCTCACCGAGGATGACGCCGAGCACCATGGAGAGGATGGCGACGAGCGTATCGCTGCCCGCGAGCACGCCGTCGAGACCGATGTAGAACACGCACAGGGCGATGCCCTTTTCAATGGCGGAGTTGAAGCGCTCGGGGATGAAGCGCCCGAGCGTCACGCCGACGAAGCAGCCGGCGAAGATGGCGAGCATATTGACAAGGCTTCCGAGCAGCATCATTTGACCTCCTCCTTTGCGCGGCGCACGAGGTCGAGCACGGCTTCGCCGCCCATCATCAGTCCGCCGCAGCCGGGGACCCAGGTGAGGCTTGCCGGTACGCTGCGCCGCCCGGGCGGGGGCGTTTCCTTCTGCTCCGTTGCGGCGGGCAGCTCAGGGGAGAAGAGCACGCGCGTGTGCAGGATGCCGCGCGCCTTGAGCTCCTTTCGCATCACGCGCGCGAGCGGGCAGCCGTAGGTCTTGGAGATGTCCGTGATCTGAAGCTGCGAGGGGTCGAGCTTGTTGCCCGTGCCGAGCGCGGAGAGAATGGGGATGCCGCGTGTGAGCGCGGTCTCGATCAGGTCGAGCTTGCAGGAGACAAGGTCGATGCAGTCGAGGATGTAGTCGTATTTCGCGTCGAAGAAGCGCTCGCGGCCCGCGGCCTCGTAGCGTCCCACGATGGGGTGGAGGACGACCGCGGGGTTGATGTCGCGGCAGCGCGCGGCGATGGCCTCCGCCTTGCTCTGCCCAAGCGTGGAGTGCAGCGCCTCGAGCTGGCGGTTGAGGTTCGTCAGCGCCACGGTGTCGTCGTCGATGAGCGTCAGCTCGCCCACGCCCGAGCGCACCAGCGCCTCGACCGCGTAGCTGCCCACGCCGCCGAGACCGAACACGGCGACGTGGCTGCGGCGCAGAGCGTCCATGCCGTCTGCGCCGAGCACCATTTCGGTGCGTAAGAATTGATTTTCCATAGGTATTCCTCTTGAAAAAGCAGGGACCGGCAGCCTTGCCGGTCCCTGCCGCGTTGCGGATGTGCTCAGCCGACGTACTCGATGGCGTCGAGCTGCTCGGCGGTCACGCCGTCGGTGATGGCGTCATACCAGTCGTTCACGGCGCTGCTTTTGAGCGTGTTGGTGGCCTTGTACTCCCAGTAGGGAAGGGGGTTGGTCTCCACAAAGTACATCACATGGAAGCCGTAGTCGCTCTTGATGATGTCTGTATCGCCGCTCTGACGGCTGGGATCGAAGCTCCAATCCTCAAAGGGCTGGACATACGCGCCCTTGCGCATATTGCTCACAAGGCCGCCGTTGGAGGCGGTGCCGCTGTCGGTGGACTTGGTGGAGGCGAGGGCGGCGAAATCGCTCTCGGTGGCGTCGCCGGCCTTGAAGTCGGCAAGGATCTCCTCTGCGGTCGCCTCGTCCTCAACGAGGATGTGGCGGACGGTGACGGGGTGATAGTCGTTGCGGCTGCGGGAGTGGAAGAGAACGGCGACATAACCGCTGCTCTGCTCGGCGACCGTGGTATCGCCCTCCGCGCGGTCGGCGGCAAACGCCCAGGTGAGCATATCGCTCGTCACGCTGCGGTCGGCGTGCGCGAGGTGCGTATAGGTGCCGTCGCCGGCGCTTTCCTCAAAGCTCCTGCCCTCCGCGTAGGCGGCGAGGACGGCCTCGGCCTTCGCCTTGGCTTCCTCCATCGCAGCGGACTTCTCCTCATCGGTGGCGTCGCTCGAAAGGCCGGTCGTGAAGGAGACGTACTCGATGTCCACGCTGCAATAGGCGTCGGGATCCTCGTCATAGGCGGCCTGCAGGTCGGCGGCGGAGTAGGTCAGGCTGTCGGAATAGCTCTGCTGGTAGGCGCTCGCGAGCGCGTTGCGGCGGACGCAGCGGACAAAGGCCTCCTCGGTCATGTACTTGCCGAACATCGCGGTGAGGTACTGCGCGCGGGTCGCGCCGCTGTAGGAGGCATAGAGGTCGACCATGGACAGATTGCTCTGCTCGGCGGAGTCCATCTGCTCGGCGCCGTCAAAGCCGGCAGCCTCGGCAGCGTGGGCGACGGCAACGCTCTCCTTCATGTAGTCCAGCGCGGACTCCAGAAAGTAGTCGTGCCAGGTCTTACCCTCGGTGTACTGCTGCTCGCGGGCGCTCTTGCTGCTGTCGAAGCCGAAGGAGCTGCCGTTGTTGGCGAAGGTGTTGTAAATGCTGCCATAGTAATAAGCCACATCGTTGACGCTGAAGTCCTCGCCGTCGATGGTCACGGCGCTCTCCGCGCCGATGCGGGCAGTCTCCTTGGCCTCGTTGCCCGCCTGAATGCGGCCGGAGGCGAAGAGCACCACGCCGAGAAGCACAAAGGCGACGATGACGGCGGTATAGATGCGGGTGGAGCGGCGCTCCTTTGCCTTCTCCTCGGCCTCGCGGGCCTTGCGGGGATCGACGTAGCCGGATTCGTTCAGCTCCTGACGAGCCTTCTTTTCTCTCGATGCACTCATGGTCAATGGTTTCCTTTCAAATTGCTGTTTGTAATAAAAGTCTACCGCGCAGAGCGCCGGAACGGCGCCGCGGGGGGAGAATTTACTTCGTGCCGAAGATGCGGTCGCCCGCGATTTCGCGCCGATGCGCGGCGCGAAACCCCTGCGGGGATCAAAACCGCAGGCCGCTGACTCGCCCTGCGGCAAGGTTTTGCTGCGCAAAACGCTTGAACGCGCCTTCCGGCGCGGACGGCGCCGCGGGGTGGGAGAATTTACTTCGTGCCGAAAATGCGGTCGCCCGCGTCGCCGAGACCCGGGACGATGTAGCCGTGCTCGTTGAGGTGGTCGTCGAGCGCGCCGGCGTAGATCTCCACATCGGGATAGAGCTTTTGAATGTGCTCAATGCCCTCGGGAGCGGCGACGAGCACCATGAGCTTGATGTGCTTGCAGCCGCGCTTCTTCATCTCGCCGATGGCCTCGGCGGCGCTGCCGCCGGTGGCGAGCATGGGATCGACGATCAGCACGTCGCGCTCGGCCACGTCCTTGGGCATCTTGCAGAAGTAGGGATGGGGCTCGAGCGTTTCTTCATCGCGGTACATACCGATGTGGCCCACGCGCGCGGAGGGGACCATGCGCAGCACGCCGTCGACCAGACCGAGACCGGCACGGAGGATGGGGACGACCACGAACTTGCGGCCGGCAAGGGTGGGGGCGTCCATCTCGCAGATGGGCGTTTCAATGTGCTTGGTGGTGAGCGGAAGATCGCGGGTCGCCTCGTAGGTGATGAGCATACCGATCTCGCTGACCAGCTCGCGGAAATCCTTGACGCTGGTGTTCTTGTCGCGCATGATCGTCAGCTTGTGCGCCACGAGGGGATGATCCATGATGTGTACCTTGCTGCCAAATTTCGATTCCATTGCTTCGTCCTCCGTAAACTATATATTTATTTTTGGGTTGATTCCTGCTGTAATCTTGCGTTGCGCTCGCGCTCGGCCTGCGAAATGCGCAGGTAGACCGGCGCAAGCTCCTGCGCGCTCACCGGTGTGCCGTGCTCCGCGGCGAGGCCGACGCCTACGGCGTTCTGATAGAGCAGCTGCGCGGGAGCCAGCTCGCTCTCCACGCCGAGCTGCGCGAGCCCGTCGCGGCAGAGCCGCCCGCCGTCGCCGAGCACGAGAAGGCGGCGCGTTTCGCCGCGCAGCTCCTCCGCCAGCTCCGCGACCGCGATGGCACGGTCGGGCGTGAGGCGGGTGAGGACGCCGTTTTTCGCTTCAAAGAGCGCGTTGTAGACCTGATCGCGCCGCGCGTCCATCGCGCAGACGAGCAGACCGTCCATGTGGGCGAGATTCTGCGCCATCGCCTCGAGCGTGGAAACGCCGAAGCACGGCTTGTCCGCTGCCCAGGCGAGGCCCTTGACCGCGGCGATGCCGATGCGCAGGCCCGTGAACGAGCCGGGACCGGCGGCCACGGCGACCGCGTCCATATCCGCGAGCGTCAGGTCGGCGTTTTTGAGCATGGCGTCCACCATCGGCATCAGCGTGCGCGAGTGGGTGAGGCCGGTGCACTGATAGGCATAGGCCAGCGGCGCGCCGTTTTCGACCACTGCGGTCGAAACGGACTTCGCCGAGGTCTCGAGCGCGAGAATTTTCATAAGCCGTCCACCCCCGTGATGGTGATGACGCGCCAGCCGTCGTGCTGCGCGCCGCGCCGGAAGTCGATGCGCACGGTGGAACCGTCGAAGGCGTCCTCCGCCCGCTCGCTCCACTCGACGGCGCACACGCCGCCGCGCGCGAGGTAATCCTCCCAGCCGATGTCAAACAGCTCGTCCGACGAGCCGAGGCGGTAGAGGTCAAAGTGGAACAGGGGGATATCCCCCTCGTATTCGTTGACGATGGTGAAGGTGGGACTGGTGACGCGGCCGCGGCAGCCGAGACCGCGGGCAAGCCCGCGGGTGAAGGCGGTCTTTCCCATGCCGAGTTCGCCGGTGTAGGCGATGACGGTCCCGCGCGGCAGTCTGCGGGCGACCTGCTCGCCGAGCTGCTCGGTCTCCTGCTCACTGTGTGAAAGATGCTCCACGGCAAATGCCCCCTTTCGACCCATTCTAAAGGTACAGTATAGCACACCGCCGCGCGATGCGCAATTCCTTTTTGCATGAACAGAGTGTAAACAGTGGAAGAAAGAAAAACGCGCGGTTTACAGACGGGCGGAATCGTGCTATACTGATACATCATTCCGAGAATTTTCGGCAGAGGAGGGAAGAACCGATGGGACGAGTGCGGGAAACGCTGCATGACGTGCTGCGCCAGACCGACGCGGTGCTGCTCGCGCTGTGCGTGGCCTCGACGCTCTATGGCATGGTGCTTATCGCCAGCGCGACAAGCTTTCGCGGCACGCTCAAGTACGTTGCCGTGCAGGGCCTCGGCCTGCTCATCGGGCTGGTGCTCTACTTTTTCCTCTCGAGCATCGACGTATTCGCGCTGGCGAAGCAATGGAAGTGGCTGCTGGGCTTCAACGTCGGCTTTCTCCTGCTGCTGCTCACGCCCTTCGGCCAGTCGAGCGGCGGCAACCGCGCGTGGCTCGGCGTGAACAGCATCGGCAAAAAGCTCGGCGTCGATTTTCTACGCCATTTCCCCATCACGGTGCAGCCGGCAGAGGTCGTGAAGGTCTTTTTCATCGTTTTGCTCGCCTATCAGCTTGCGCTGCTGAAGGATAGGCGAGACCTTGTGCGCTTTGAAAACGTCATTCAGCCGACGGCGCATACCGCCTTTATGGTGGGACTGATCGTCGTCATCTCCGGTGACGCGGGCAGCGCGCTGGTGTATCTCTTCATCTTCATCTGCATGGTCTTTGCCGCGGGCATGGCAAAGCGCTGGCTGGCGCTGGGCATTGGCGGCGGCGCGGCGGCGTTTCTTGCCGTGTGGCAGCTGGACCTGCTGCCGGGCTATATGCGCGATCGCTTCCTTGCTGTCCTCGACCACAGCTATCAGCCCGACGACGCGGGCTTTCAGCAGACGCGCGGACTGATGGCGCTCGGCTCGGGCGAGTTGACCGGACAGGGACTGTTCCACGGCGCGCAGACGCAGTCATCTAATGTGTGGAGCATCCCCGAGCGGCAGACGGACTTCATTTTCTCCGTCTGCGGCGAGGAGCTGGGCTTCCTCGGCTGCGCGCTCATCATCGTGCTGCTGCTCGCCATCGTGGTGCGCTGTCTGCTCGTCGCGCGCGACGCGGCGACGCCGATGGAGAGCTACGTCTGCGTGGGCATGGCGGGTATGCTCATTTTCCAGACCATCGCGAACATCGGCATGTGCCTGTTCCTGATGCCGGTCATCGGTCTGACGCTGCCGTTTTTCAGCTACGGCGGCTCGTCTATCGTCACGCTTTTTGCCGCCATGGGCATCGTCTCGGGCGTGAAAAAGCGCTCGCGGCCCGAGTGGCTGACCAACTGAAAAATTTGAAAAGGGAAGCGTCCGCAGCGCGGACGCTTCCCTTTTTGCATAAAGCTCCCTTTTTCACAAAGAATAACCGTACCACACTGAAAAAGGGAGGAACCGATTTTGAATACCGATAAGAACAGAGAGCTTTTGTGGCGCACGGTACCGTTCGTCATGGCGATGCTGCTGCTCGCGCTCACGGGCATTCCCGCCTCAGCCATCTTCGGACGGGAGAAAGCGGCGCCCGCGGCGGACGCGGGCGCGCCTATCGCGCAGAGCATCGACGTGCGTGTCTACCGCGGCATCCCCTACACCGGCACGCTCGCCGCCATCGACCGCGAGGGCGGCGAGGTGAGCTTCGCCATTGCCGAGCAGCCGTCCAAGGGCACGGTGACGCTCGACGGCGAGACCTTTGTCTACACCAGCGCGAAGAACAAGACCGGCGTGGATCGCTTCACCTACACCGCGACCGACGACGCGGGCAGCACCTCGGCCCCCGCGGAGGTGCGCATCACCATCGCGCGCGCCAAATGCGGCGTGACCTATGACGACATGGCGGAGAGCGCTGCCTACACCGCGGCGGTGGACCTGGCGGAGCACGGCGTGTTCGTCGGCGCGCAGGTCGGCAGCCGGCGCTTCTTTGAGCCGGACCGCGCCGTCAGCCGCGGCGAGTTCGTCACCATGGCGCTTGCCTGCGCGGGCATTCCTGCGGGCGACCTCACGATGACGGGCTTCTGTGACGACGCGGAGATCCCGACCTGGGCGAAGGGCAGCGCGGTCAGCGCCCTGCAATGCGGTCTGATCCGCGGCGTGGGCACGGAGGGCGGCATGGCCTTCTGCGCGGACGAGGGCGTGACGCTCTCGGAGGCGGCGACGGTGCTCAACCGTCTTTTGCGCGTGACGGACGTGGACCTTTCCGACTACGACGCGGGCAGCGCCGACGCGTGGAGCGCACAGGCGGTGGCAAATCTTGAGTCCGTCCGCGTGATCGAAAGCGGCAGCTTCTCCGCGGGCGACTGGCAGCGCCCGCTCACGCGCGGCGAGGCCGCGCAGCTCCTCTCCGCGGCGATGACGCTCGCGGAGAAGAAGCAGGAGAGCGCGGGACTTCTTTCGGGCTTATTCCAATGACACGGAGAAAGGCGGCGGGAAGCCGCCTTTCTCCGCTTGCTGAAAGGCCTCGCAGAGTTTCGCGTCCGCAGACGCGAAAGCGATATGATCCGTTTTCTGCCGCGACCTGTGCGTGGCAGAAAACACGTTGCGCGGAGCAAGCGTCGAATTGTCCGCTTTCAGCGGACAACCGAGGCGCAGAGCGCAGCGAAGCTTTCTCAAAAAAGTGGCTTTGCCACTTTTTTGACAAGAAAGGCGGCGGAAGGCCGCCTTTCTTTTGCTTGTAATTCGCGCGGCGTTGTGCTAAAGTATATCCTGATAAAATAGCATAGATATGTAGTTTTCGCGAATTCAGGAGGAAAAGCTATGCGTATCGTTGTTTTGGCGGGCGGACTGAGTATGGAGCGCAATGTGTCGCTTTCGAGCGGCACGCGCATCTGCCGCGCCCTGCGTGAGCGCGGCCATCAGGCTGTGCTGGTGGATATGTTTTTGGGGCTTGAGGGCTATGCGGGCGCGCCGGAGAGCATTTTTGACACGCCGGACGGCCTGTGCGGCGATTTTTCCGTCGCCCGTGAGGAGCCGGATCTCGATGCGGTCCGTGCAAGCCGGAGAGACAAGAGCGCGAGCATGTTCGGCAAGGATGTGCTGACGGTCTGCGCGATGGCGGACATCGTCTTTATCGCGCTCCACGGCACCTGCGGCGAGGACGGGCGCGTGCAGGCGGCCTTTGACCTGCTCGGCATCCCCTACACAGGCTCAGACTATCTCGGCAGCGCCATCGCCATGGACAAGGACCTCACCAAGCGCCTCGTCGCGCCCTACGTCACCACCGCGAAATGGCGCGCGCTGAAGTACACGGCGGACGAGATTGACGCCATCGCCGACGAAACGGAGCTGCCCTGCGTCGTCAAGCCCAACGCCAACGGCTCGTCCATCGGCGTGACGATCGCGCACACGCGCGGCGAGGTCGCCGCTGCGCTGACCGAGTGCCTGCACTTCGGCGCGCAGGTCGTCATCGAGCAGTACATCCACGGCCGGGAGCTGCAGGTCGGCATTCTCGACGGCAAGGCGCTGCCCGCCATCGAGATCATTCCCAAGACCGGCTTTTATGATTACGCCAACAAGTATCAGGCGGGAGCCGCCGAGGAGGTCTGCCCCGCGCCCATTCCCGCGGAATGGGAGGAAAAGCTCCGCAGCGCGACCGAGACCGTGTTCCGCGTGCTGGAGCTGAGCGTCTATTCCCGCGCGGACTTTATTGTCACCGAGGACGGCACGCCCTATTTCCTGGAGATCAACACCCTCCCGGGCATGACGCCGACCTCACTCGTGCCGCAGGAGGCCGCCGCCGCCGGCATCGGCTACGGCGAGCTGTGCGAGCGCATCGTGACAAGCTCCCTGCGGGCGCGGAAGGAGGGGAGAACATGAGAAGGCTGACCGTTTCCGAGCTGCTGACCGCCACGGGCGGCACGCTTCTCGCGGGCGGTGAGAGCGCCGCCGTGACCTCCGTTTCCACCGACAGCCGCAAGGCAGGCGAGGGCGCGCTCTTTATCCCGCTCACCGGCGAGCGCTTCGACGGACACGACTACATCGACAAGGCGCTCGCGCTCGGCGCGGCGGGCTGCCTGTGCGCGAGAACGCCCGCGGCTTTCCTGCCCGATAAATTCTACATCGCCGTCCCCGATACGCGCCTTGCGCTCAAGGCGCTCGCATCGTGGTACCGCGGGCAGTTCAACATCCCCGTTGTCCAGATCACCGGCTCGGTCGGCAAGACCACGACGAAGGAAATGATCGCCTCGGTCGTGTCGCAGAGGTACCGCACGCTCAAAACGGCGGAGAACTTCAACAACGACATCGGCACGCCGCTCACGCTCCTCGGCTTGGACGACACCTATGAGGCCGCCGTCATCGAGACCGGCATGGACCATTTCGGCGAGATCCGCTATCTCGGCGAGATGGTGCGCCCGCACATCGCCGTCATCACGAACATCGGCGACGCGCATATCGAGTTTTTAGGCTCGCGCGAGGGCATTCTGAAGGCTAAGAGCGAGATATTTGAAAACCTCGACGCCGACGGCGTCGCTATCCTCAACGGCGACGACGCGCTGCTCGACACGGTAGCTCTCCCGCAGCGCATCGTCCGCTGCGGCGAGAGCGCGCACGCGGACGTCCGCGTTTCCGCGCTGCGCGACCGCGGCATCGACGGCATCGCCTGCACCGTGACCACCGAGCGCGCAGAGTATCAGCTCAATATCCCCGCCCCCGGGCGGCACATGATCTACGCCGCGTCGCTCGCGGCCGCGGTCGGTGAGGAGCTGGGTCTGTCGGTCCCCGAGATCGAGCGCGGCGTCGCGCTCTATGAGCCCGCCGGTTCGCGGATGCGCGTCCACCGCCTCAGCGGCGACCGCCGCCTGCTCGACGATTGCTACAACGCCAACCCGCAGTCCATGTCCGCGGCGCTGCGCGTGCTCGCGGCGAGTGAGGGCAAGAAGATCGCCGTGCTCGGCGACATGAAGGAGCTCGGCGAGCTGACGGAGTCCGCGCACCGCGCGATGGGCGAGCTGTGCGCTCTGCTCGGCATCGACCGCGTCATCGCTGTCGGTGAGTACGCCCGCGGCATCGCGGACGCCGCACACGAGAGCGCCGAATGGTATCCCGACGCGGAGAGCGCGGTCGATGCGGCGAGAGCTGCGTTCACGGAGGGCAGCGTCCTGCTGTGCAAGGCGTCGCACTCCATGCACTTAGAGAAGATCGTAGAGGAATTGCTCAAGACAACATGATCGAGATCAGCGTAACGGGACTTCAAAAGTCCTTTGATTTGGAAAAGAAAATACTGGACGGACTGACCTTTCAGATCAACTCCGGCGAGCGTGTCGGTCTGCTCGGCAAGAACGGCGCGGGCAAGACGACACTCTTTCGCATCCTCACGGGCGAGATCGACTACGACGCCGGCGAGGTCGCCATCGCGTCGGACCGCCGCGTCGGGCTGATCTCGCAGATACCGGTCTACCCGGCGGGCTATACGGTGGAGGATGTGCTGCAATCCGCCTTCGAGCGCATGAGGCGCATGGCCGACGAGATGGAGCGGCTCTCCGCGCAGATGGCGAACGGCGACGAATCCGAGGAGACGCTGCGCCGCTACGGCGAGCTGTCCGCCCGCTTTGAGGGCCTCGGCGGCTACGACACCGCCACCGCCGTCAATAAGGTGGCCAACGGCCTGTCCATTCCCGCGGATATGCGCACGCGGCTGTTCGACACGCTCTCCGGCGGCGAAAAGACGCGCGTGAACCTCGGCCGCCTGATTTTGGAGGACACGGACATTCTGCTGCTCGACGAGCCGACGAACCACCTCGACCTCCACGCCATCGAGTGGCTGGAGGAATACCTTGCCTCGTTCAAGGGCACGGTCGTCGCCATCTCGCACGACCGCTATTTCCTGGACCGCACCATTACCCGCGTCATCGAGATTTTGGACGGCCACGCGGAGTTCTACAACGGCAACTACAGCTTCTACGCCGTGGAGAAGGAGCGCCGCTATCTGGAGAAAATGCGGCAGTATGAGAAGGAGCAGGCCAAGATCAGGCAGCTCGAGGCCGCGGCGGACAAGCTGCACCTGTGGGCGTTCATGGGCAACGACGCGCTGCACAAGCGCGCGTTTTCGATGGAAAAGCGCATCGAGCGGATGCGCACGACGGACAAGCCCACGCGCGAGAAGAAGATGACCGCGCAGTTCCGGAGCAGCGAATTTCTCGGCGACGAGGTATTGACGCTCAAGGGCGTCGGCAAGTCCTTCGGCGAGCGGACGCTGTTCTCCGGCGTGGACCTCAAGGTCGCCGGCGGCGAGCGCATCGCGCTCATCGGCGACAACGGCACGGGAAAATCCACGCTCATCAAGATGATCATGGGCGAGGAGTACCCCGACGAGGGCCGCATCAAGCTCGGCCCCTCGACGAAGATCGCCTACCTGCCGCAGATCATTCACTTCGACGTGCCGCAGCGCAATCTTGTGGACACGATGCTTTATTCCAAGCGGGACATCACGCCGCAGAAGGCGCGCGACCGTCTGGCGGCGTTCCACTTCCGTGGAGAGGACGTGTTCAAGTCTGTTTCCGTGCTCTCCGGCGGCGAGCAGAGCCGCCTGCGGCTGTGTATGCTGATGGACGACGAGGTGAACTTCCTCATCCTCGACGAGCCGACCAACCACCTCGACATCGCCTCGCGCGAGTGGATCGAGGAGGCGGTGGAGGCCTTCGACGGGACGCTGCTGTTCGTCAGCCACGACCGCTACTTCATCAACCGCTTCGCCACCCGCGTCTGGGAGCTGGAGGAGCAGAGAATCACCGACTACCCGATGGGCTTCGCCCGCTACCGCAAAATAAAGGCGGAGCAGCCGGCGAAAAAGGCAGAGCCGGAAAAGACAGTAAAGGAAAAGAACCTTACGGAAAAGCCGCAGCGCGGCAATAAAAATCAGCAGGCGGCACGCCGCCAGCTGACCATCTGCGAGCGCGAGATCGCGCAGCAGGAGGAGGCGCTCGCCGCGCTGGACGCGCGGCTGGAGGAAGCCGCGTCCGACTATGAGAAATACAGCGCGCTCTACGCCGAAAAGGAGACGCAGGAGCAGAAGCTCACAGAGCTGATGGAGCGCTGGGAGGCGCTCGCCGCCGAGGCGGGCGAATAGGAAAGCGAGAAGCGGCAGGGACGAAAACACGCGAGCGGGGAGGTCGGGACATGAGAGAAAAATGGAAGGCGCTCACAAAACGGGAGCGGTTGCTGTTTGCAGCGGCGCTCGTTTTCCTCGCGCTGGTGGTGCTGCTGCGCTTCGTTCCGGGACTGCGCTTTTCCGCCCTCCTCTGCCTGTGTGCCGCGGCGGTGCTGTTCGTGCTTTTCATGCTGGAGCGCGCCGCACGGCGCGGCAGCCGCGCGGCGGTGTGGGGCAGGCGGGTCCTGCGCGCGCTGCTCGCCGCAGGCTTTGTCCTCTTTGCCGCGTTGGAGACAATGGTCATTCGCGGCTCGCTTGCGGAGAAAACAGACGAACCGGTGAGCGCGGTCATCGTGCTCGGCGCGGGCGTGAACGGCGAAACGCCGTCGCTCACGCTGCGCACGCGCATCGACGCCGCGGCGGCGTATCTGGAGGAGCACCCCGACGTGCCGGTGGTCCTCTCCGGCGGACAGGGGCCGGGCGAGGCCATCACCGAGGCCGAGTGTATGCGCCGCGCGCTGGTGCGCCGCGGCGCGGACGAGAGCCGGCTGTACCCGGAGGAGCGCTCCACCAGCACGCAGGAGAATCTGCGCTACTCGCGGGCGATACTCGAGGAGCTGGGCGTTGATCCGGCACAGCGCGTCGCCATCGTCACCTCGGACTTCCACCTCTGCCGCGCGCGGCTGATGTGGGGCGGCGATACCGCCGCCGTGCCGGCGCATCTGCCCTCCACGCTCTACTTTCAATGCCTGACCGTCAATTACTTTATCCGCGAGGCCTTCGGCCTTGCCGCCTATTTTGTCTACGGAGGTTAACGATGAACAAGGATATTCTGTGCTTGTATTACTCCCGCACGGGACACACAAAATTTGCCATGGAGGAGATCGCTGCCGCGCTTGACTGCGAGTGCGTGGAGATGCGCGACCGCGTGGACCGCGACGGCGCCATCGGCTGGCTGCGCTGCGGGCTGGATGCCATGCGCCGCCGTACCCGCGCGATGGAGCCGTTTGATACGCGCCGCGCCTTACAGGACTACCGGCTCGTCATTCTCGGCACGCCCATCTGGGCGGGACGCTGCTCGAGCATCGCGCGCGGCTTCCTCAAGCGCCGCGGGCTGGAGGTGCAGAACATCGCCTATGTCGTCGTCCACGGCAGCGAGGAGCTGTATAAGGATGTGTGCGACCAGATGGACCAGTACGTCGACCACCCCCACGTGGCGGACGTCTCGCTGCGCATCGGCTCGGCGGGCTATCACTTCTGGCGTGACGAGTTCATCCGCAATGTGACGAACTACATGACGGCGGAGAACTGAAGCAATGTGGGAGAAGCTGGAACAGATCGCGCGCCGCTGCGCGGAGATCGGAGAGCTGCTGACCGTGCCGGAGATCTACGGCGACGCGAAGGAGCTGCGGAGGCTCACGCAGGAGCAGAAGGAGCTTGAGCCGGTCGCGCAGTGCTACGAGGACTATCGCCGCGCGGAGCGGACCATCGCCGAGGCGACGGAGCTGCTCTCCGATGCCGAGCTGCGCGACATGGCGCAGGAGGAGCTGCGGCAGGCGAAGGCGGACAAGGAGCGGCTTTATGAGGAGCTGCGCGTGCTGCTCCTGCCGCGCGACCCGAACGACGGGAAAAACGTCATCATGGAGCTGCGCGGCGGCGTGGGCGGCGAGGAGAGCGCGCTCTTCGCGGCGGACCTCTACCGTATGTACTCCATGTACGCCGAAAAGCACGGCTGGAAGCTCGAGCTTTTGAACTACAACGACACGGAGCTGGGCGGTGTAAAGGAAGCTGACTTTATCCTCAACGGCGCGGGTGCGTGGTCAAGGCTGAAGTTTGAAAGCGGCGTCCACCGCGTGCAGCGCGTACCGGAGACGGAGAGCGGCGGGCGCGTCCACACCTCCACCGCCACGGTCGCGGTGCTGCCGGAGATGGAGGAGGTCGACGTCGACCTCCGACCGGAGGATATTGAGATGCAGGTCTACCGCTCCTCGGGCGCGGGCGGACAGCACGTCAACAAGACGAGCTCTGCCGTGCGGCTGATCCACAAGCCGACGGGCATCGTCGTGGCGTGTCAGGAGGAGCGTTCGCAGGTGCAGAACCGCGCGAAGTGTATGCAGATGCTTGCGAGCAAGCTCTATGAAATGGAGCGTGAGCGTGTGGAGAGCGCCGTGACGAACGAGCGCCGCGCGCAGGTCGGCACCGGGATGCGCAACGAGCGCATCCGCACCTACAACTTCCCACAGAACCGCGTCACCGACCACCGCTTGACGGGGGACAGCAAGAATTTCAACATCGACGCCGTCATCAACGGCGACCTTGACCCGATCATTGACGCGCTGACCATGCAGGCGCAGGCAGAAAAGCTGCGCGAGAGCACGGAGAGCTGAGCGCTTCAGACGCACAGAAGGGGGAACCTTTTTGAACACCCGATACTTTACCATCACCGATCCTGCGCGGGAGAGCGCGGCGGTCGAACAGGCCGCGGACATCCTGCGCCGCGGCGGGCTGCTCGCCATCCCGACCGAGACGGTCTACGGCCTCGGCGCGGACGGACTGAACGCGGACGCCGTGCGGCACATTTTTGAGGCCAAGGGCCGCCCGCAGGATAACCCGCTCATCCTGCACATCCCCGACGCGAGCTGGCTCGCGCGCTACTGCAAGGACGTGCCGGAGACGGCGTACCGCCTTGCCGGGCGCTTCTGGCCCGGGCCGCTGACGATGATACTGCCGAAGGCGGACTGCGTGCCGCTCGTCACCACCGGCGGACTGGAGACCGTCGGGATGCGCTGCCCCGACCACGCGGTGACGCGCGCCATCATCGCCGCCGCAGGCGTTCCGGTCGCCGCGCCGAGCGCCAACACCTCGGGCCGCCCGAGCTGTACGACCGCCGCGCACGTCCGCGAGGACATGGACGGCAGGATCGACGGCGTGGTGGACGGCGGGCCCTGCCGCGTGGGTGTGGAATCGACCATCATCGACTTGACCTGCACGCCGCCGCGCCTGCTGCGCCCGGGCGGACTGCCGCTCGAGGAGCTGCGCGCCGTGCTCGGCGAGGTGGCGGTGGATAAGGCGGTCACGCAGCAGATGGCGGCGGGGGAGAGGCCCCGCGCACCGGGCATGAAGTACCGTCACTACGCACCAAAGGCGCCCGTCACGGTCGTCACCGGCTCGCCCCGCGCGAGCGCGCGGCGGCTGCTTGCCGAGATCGGCGCGCGGGACGGCGTGATCTGCTTCGACGAGTTCGCGCCGCTCTTCACGGGGCACATCGTTCACCGGCTCGGCGCGAGCGGCGACAAGCTCGCGCAGTCGCAGCACGTTTTTGACGCGCTGCGCACCTTCGACGCGACGGACGTGCCCGCCATCTGGGCGCAGTGTCCCGACAGCGCGGGACTTGGCCTCGCCGTCGGCAACCGGCTGAAAAAGGCCGCGGGCTTCCACACGGAGGAGGCGGACGGCGCCTTTGTCCTCGGCATCACCGGCGGCACCGGCGCGGGCAAGACGACGCTGCTGCACGCACTGGAAAGGCGCGGCGCGCTGGTGCTCGACTGCGACGCGGTGTATCACGAAATGCTCCGGAATGACGCGCCGCTGCGCGCCGACCTGACCGCTGCGTTCGGCGATGTCTTCGCCCCCGACGGCGGATTGGACCGGCAAAAGCTGGGCAATATAGTTTTCGGCGACGCCGGCGCGCTCGCGCAGCTCGACACCATCATCTTCCGCCATCTGCCCCGCGCGCTCGCGCGGCGCATGGAGGAAAGCGGCGCGCGGCTCATCGCGCTCGACGCCATCAAGCTCGTGGAGAGCGGCCTCGGCGCGCTCTGCGACGTGACCGTCGCGGTCACCGCGCCGGAGGAGGTGCGCGTGCGCCGCATCATGACGCGCGACGGCATCTCCGAGGACTACGCCCGCGCCCGTGTGCGTGCGCAGCGCAGCGAGGAGGCGTTCTGCGCGGACTGCGACGCGGTCTTTGAAAACAACTACCCGACTCCCGCGCAGACTGCGTTTGCCGCGGAGGAGTTTCTGGATACCATTATTAAAAAATCCAAGGAGGAATGAACCATGGCAGAGAAGAAAAAGAACGAGTGGGCGGAGAAGCTCGCTTATGCGCCCAAGAACGGCTATGAGCGCCTGAGCGCTGAGGAGGAGCGGGCAATGCACGCCTACTGCGAGGACTACAAGGATTTCCTTGACCACGGCAAGACCGAGCGGCTGTGCGTGGAGCACTGCATCGAGCTGGCGGCCGCGCGCGGCTTCGTGCCCTACGAGAAGGGCATGGCGCTCAAGACGGGCGATAAAGTCTACTATAATAACAGGGGTAAAGCAATTATGCTTGCGGTCATCGGCGAACAGGACCTCAGCCACGGCGCGAACATCGGCGCGGCGCACACCGACGCGCCCCGCCTGGACCTCAAGCCCCGCCCGCTCTACGAGGAAGCCGAGATGGCCTATCTCAAGACGCACCACTACGGCGGCATCCGCAAGTACCACTGGGTGACCATCCCGCTCGAGCTGCACGGCGTGGTCGTGCGCGGCGACGGCTCCACGGTCGCCGTCCACATCGGCGCGGACGAGGGCGACCCGCAGTTCATCATCAACGATCTGCTGCCGCACCTCGGCCGCGAGCAGGGCAAAAAGCCGCTCAACGAGGCCATTCCCAGCGAGAGCCTGAACCTGCTCGTCGGCGGCCGTCCGCTCGCGGGCGAGGACTGCTCGGACCGCTTCAAGCTCAACGTCCTCAAGCTCCTCAACGAGAAATACGGCATCGTGGAGGAGGACCTCATCTCCGCCGAGCTGGAGGTCGTGCCCGCCGGCAAGGCGCGCGACATCGGCTTCGACCGCAGCTTCATCGCCTCCTACGGTCACGACGACCGCGTATGCGCCTACGCGGAGCTTGCGGGCATCTTCGACGCGAAGAGCCCGAAGCGCACCGCCGTGTGCATCTTCGCGGACAAGGAGGAGATCGGCTCCGAGGGCGTTTCCGGTATGCTCTCGCAGGCGTTTGACAAGTTCGTGGCGGACCTGTGCGAGGCGCAGAGCGTCGCGCTGCGCGACTGCCTGGCAAACTCCTTCTGCCTGAGTGCGGACGTGACCGCCGCCTACGACCCGAACTTTGCCGACGTGTACGATAAGCGCAACGCCGCCTTTGTCAACTACGGCGTGGGTCTTTGCAAGTACACCGGCGCGGGCGGCAAGTCCGGTGCCTCCGACGCCTCTGCCGAGGTCGTGGGCCGCGTGCGTAAGCTGCTCAACGACAACGGCGTGTTCTGGCAGATGGCCGAGCTCGGCAAGACCGACGCGGGCGGCGGCGGCACAGTCGCCAAGTTCATGGCGCAGCGCAACATCGACACGCTCGACGCGGGCGTTCCCGTGCTCTCCATGCACGCGCCCTACGAGACGGTCGCCAAGCTCGACTGCTATATGACCTACAAGACCATGCGTGTGATCTTTGAGCAGAATTGACGAAAAAACGGCAGGGGAACCACCCTGCCGTTGTCATGCTGTTAGGTTAATGTAAAGAATCTGTAACTTTGCTTGTTTCCGCGCTTAGAGCGTGGTACACTGAGTGTTAAGAAATACAGAAAAGGAAGTTTTGCCATGACGAAGCTCTATACCGACACCTCGGCCAATCTGCCGCTCACGCTGCTGCGCGAGTACGATATCGCGGTCATTCCGTTTTCCTACACGGTCAACGGCATGGCGGAGGACTACAACGAGGAGACGGACTTCGACGGCAAGGCCTTCTACGACGCCATGCGCCGGGGCGCCGAGGTCAAGACCTCAATGGTCAACCCCGCAACGGCGGCGGCGTTCTTTGAACGCGCGCTCGCGCAGGGCGACGATGTGCTCTACGTCGGTATGTCCGGCGGCATCAGCGGCACGGCGCACGCCGCCGCGCTCGCGGCGGAGGAGCTGCGGGAAAAATATCCTCACGCCAAAATCATGACCATCGACACCTACGCCGCCTCCCTCGGCGAGGGCCTGCAGGTGCTCGAGGCGGCGGAGCTGCTGCGCGCGGGCAGGAGCTTTGAGGAGGTCGGTGACCGCATTCTCGCGCGCCGCCCCCACATGTGCCAGTTCTTCACGGTGGACGATCTCAACTACCTCAAGCGCGGCGGGCGCATCTCCGGCGCGGCGGCGCTGGTCGGCTCGGTGCTCGGCATCAAGCCCATCCTGCGCGGCGACGAGACGGGCCACATCGTTTCCTGCGGCAAGGTGCGCGGGAATAAGAAGGCCTACGCCGAGCTGGCGGACTATTTCGACAAGCGCGCGCTGGATAAGACCGCGCGCATCGGCATCGCCCACGCGGACAACCGCGAGGGGACGGATTATCTGCTCGGTCTTCTGCGCGAAAGGGGCTTTACCGGCGAATGCCTCGAGGTCTACTACGAGCCGGTCACCGGCGCGCACGTCGGCCCCGGCACGGTGGCGCTCTTCTTCTACGGCACGGAAAAATAACGGGACACATAGCGGGAAAGCATACGGCGCGCCGTATGCTTTCTCATTTTTCTGCAAATCCTACCTTGTGAGAAAAGAGGAGGGATGCGCCATGACGGAACCGACAAAGCCAAACGAGAACGAGGAGCAGAGGTCTGCGCCCGAGCAGACGCCGCCCATGCATCCCATCGTGGATATGGGAGCCGTGACCACGCGCACCGCGCGCGGCACGGTCTACTGCCTGACGGTCGTCGGGCAGATCGAGGGCCACAGCCTTCTGCCCAATACCGTGAAAACGACCAAGTACGAGCACGTTCTGCCGCTGCTCGCGGCGCTCGACGAGAGCGAGGAGATCGACGGCGTGCTGCTGCTCCTCAACACCTGCGGCGGCGATGTGGAGGCGGGGCTTGCCATCGCCGAGCTGATCGCGGGCATGAGGAAGCCGACCGTTTCGCTCGTGCTCGGCGGGGGACACTCCATCGGTGTGCCGCTGGCCGTCGCGCCGAAGCGCTCGCTCATCGCGCCGAGCGCGTCCATGACCGTCCACCCCATCCGCACGAACGGCACGCTCATCGCCGCGCCGCAGACCTATCACTATTTCGACCGCCTGCAGGAGCGCATCGTGCGCTTCGTGACAAAGAATTCCGGCATATCCGAGAAAAAGCTGCTTGCGCTCATGCTGGCCGCCGAGGACATGGCCGCCGACGTCGGCAGCATCCTCTACGGCGAGGAGGCGGTGGCGGACGGGCTCATCGACCGCGTCGGCACGCTCGCCGACGCCTATGAGGAGCTTTACGCGCTCATCGCCGAGGCCCGTGCGGCGACGAAGCCGCGGCGGAGACGCGCGGCACAGGAAAAATGAAGCGAAAAGACGCCCGACGGGCGTCTTTTTTACACTCTGTTCATCATTCGCTCTTGAAAAACGAGGGGGAAAATGGTATAGTACATAAGTTAAAATATGTCTTTTTCTGCCTATTTTTACTCCCTTGCACAAAGGAGATCACGGAATGTACTTAAAAGCGCTCGAAATTCAAGGATTTAAGAGCTTTCCCGATAAAACCGTATTGAACTTCGGTGAGGATATCACCGCCATCGTCGGCCCCAACGGCAGCGGCAAGTCCAACGTGTCGGACGCGATCCGCTGGGTCATGGGCGAGCAGTCGAGCAAATCGCTGCGCGGCGCGAAGATGGAGGATGTCATCTTCGGCGGCACGGAAAAGCGCAGCCAGATGGGCTTCGCGCAGGTGACGCTCGTGCTCGACAACACCGAGCACATCTTCCCCCGAATGGAGGAGAGCGAGGTCGCCGTCCCCCGCCGGTATTACCGCAGCGGCGAGAGTGAATACTACATCAACAAGCAGAGCGTGCGCCTGCGTGACGTGAACGAGCTGTTCATGGATACCGGCATGGGCCGCGAGGGCTATTCCATCGTCGGTCAGGGCAAGATCGACGAGATATTGTCGGTCAAGAGCGCCGACCGCCGCGAGATCTTCGAGGAGGCGGCGGGCATCTCCAAGTTCCGCCACCGCAAGGAGGAGACGGAGCGCAAGCTCGAGCGCACGGAGGAGAACCTCGTGCGCATCAACGACAAGATCGCCGAGCTGGAGCTGCAGGTCGGGCCGCTGCGCTCGCAGGCGGAGAAGGCGAAGAAATATCTGATCCTCCGCGACGAGCTGCGCACACTGGAGATCTCCGTCTGGCTCGAAAACCTGGACAAGATCAAGACCGATTCCATCAAGCTCAACACCGACTATGCTCTTGCCCAGCAGGAGCTGGAGCGCGCGAACGCCGCGCTGGACGAGCTGTACGCCGCCTCCGAGCAGTTTGCGGAAAAGGCACACGCGAACGACATGGAGCAGGAGCGCCTGCGCACCGAGTGCGCCGAGCTGGACGCGAAGCGCAGCGAGGAGGACGCCGCCGTGGCGGTGCTGCGCACGGGCATCGAGCACAACCGCGCGAGCATCGAGCGCGTGGAGAACGACCTGCGCGACCAGTCGGGCCGCGCGGAGAGCCTGACCGCGCAGATCGCTGCGAAGCACGCGCGCATCGAGGAGCTTGCCGCGCAGGCGGCGGAGCTCGAGGAGGAGCTTCGCGCCTTCCTCGCGCAGGCGGAGGAGCTTGCCCGCACGGCCGGCGAGGCCGGCAGCGAGGTCGAGGCTCTGCGCGCGAAGGAAGCGCTGGCGGCCTCCGACGCGGCGGACTGCCGCGCGGACGTGAGCGCGATAAACGCGGGCCTTGCCGAGCTGGCTGAGCGCCGCGCAGCGCTTGAAGCGGAGAGCGAGAGCGTGGACGGTCAGCTGACCGAGAAGCGCAGGGCTGCGTCCGCGTCCCGCCGCGCCCTTGAGGAGGCGCAGGAGGAGGCCGACGCCGTGCGCAACATCATCTCCGGCCATACCCTCAAGATGGAGGGGCGCGTCAAGCGCGAGGAGACGGCGCGGCAGAAGAGCATCGACCTCACGATGGAAAAGAACAACCTTGACTCCCGCATCCACCTTCTGAGCGAGATGGAAAAAGAGTACGAGGGCTTCAATAAGGCGGTCCGTCTGATCATGCAGGCGGCGGAGAAGAACGCGCTGCGCGGCGTGCACGGGCCGGTCGCCAACCTGATGACGACCGACAAGCGCTATGCCGTCGCCATCGAGATCGCTCTCGGCGCGGGGATGCAGAACGTGGTCGTGGACCGCGAGGAGGACGCCAAGAGCGCCATCAACTTCTTAAAGCAGCGCGACGGCGGCCGCGCGACCTTCCTGCCGCTGACCGCCATCCGCGGAGACGTGCTGCGTGAGGCGGGCGTCGAGCGCGAGTACGGCTACGTCGGCGTCGCGTCGCAGCTTGTGCAGTTCGATAAGCGGTACACGGAAATTTTCAACAATCTGCTCGGCCGCACCGTCGTGGTCGAGGATATGGACTGCGGCATCGCCATCGCGAGAAAGTACAGCAATCGTTTCCGCATCGTCACGCTCGACGGGCAGGTCTTGAACCGCGGCGGCAGCATGACCGGCGGCTCGGTGAGCCGCAGCGCGGGCATTTTGAGCCGCGCCAACGAGCTCAAGGAACTGACTGCCCGGCGGGAGGCCTTAACGGAGAAGCTCGATGCCGCGCTCCGCGAGGCGGACGAGGCCAAGCGCGACCTGAACGCCGCGCAGTATGAGCTGGACGTCGCGCGCGAGCAGCAGCGCGGCGCGGAGGACGCGGTGCTCCGCCTGACGGGCGAAAAGAAGCAGTACGATATGCTGCTCGAATCGCTCCGCGCGCGGGAGAGCGACATCGCCGCCGAGCTCGAGAGCATCACCGCGCGCACGGAGGAGCTGAAAAAGGCAGCCGCCGCCCGCGAGGAGGAGATCAAAAAGCACGAGGCCGAGGCCGCACGCTGCCGTGCGGAGAGCGAGGAAAAGCTCGCCGGCCAGAACGAGCTCCAACGTGACAGCGCGCACCTCGGCGACGAGATCGCCGCGCGCAAGAGCACGCTTGCGGGCTTTACCGCCGAGCGGGAGACGACCGAACGTGCGCTGGGCGACCTCGAGACGCTCGCCCAGCAGATGCGCGGCGACGAGGACGGACGCCGTGCGCTCATCGAGGACTACCGCGCGAAGATCAAGGCCGCGGAGGAGGAGATCGCGCAGCATGACGCGGTGACCGCATCTCTGCGCGCCGACGCCGAGAAGCGCAGGGCGGAGCTGGCGGAGCTGGCGGAGGCCAAGCTGACGCTTGAGGGCGAGCGCAGCGCGAACGACCGCAGATACCGCGAGTGCAATGAGCTGCTCTCTCAGACACAGGCTGCTGCGGGCAGGCTCGAGCAGAAGCGTGTTACCGCCGCGATGGAGGAAAAGCAGATATTGGATAAGCTCTGGGAGAGCTACGAGCTGTCCCACTCTGCGGCGCAGGAGCAGCGCATCGAGCTGGAGAGCGTGCCGAAGGCGAGCCGCCGCATCAATGAATTGAAGCGCGAGATCAACGGCCTCGGCAATGTCAACGTCGGCGCCATCGAGGAATTCGACCGCGTGAACACGCGCTATACCTACCTCACCGGACAGCGCGACGATGTGGAAAAGGCCAAGGAGGAGCTGCTGGGCGTCATTGAGAACATCACGAGCGAGATGACGGTCATCTTCAAGGAGCAGTTCGCTCTCATCCGCGAGAGCTTTCAGGAGACCTTCCTCGAGCTCTTCGGCGGTGGTAAGGCCACGCTCGAGCTGGAGGACGAGAACGCCGTGCTCGACTGCGGCATCGAGATCAAGGTCCAGCCGCCGGGCAAGGCGCTCAAGACGCTCTCGCTGCTCTCGGGCGGCGAGAAGGCGTTCGTCGCCATCGCGCTCTACTTCGCCATTCTCAAGGTCCACCCCACGCCGTTCTGCGTGATGGACGAGATCGAGGCGGCGCTCGACGAGCCGAACGTCATCCGCGTGGCGCACTATATGCGCCGCATCTGCGACAAGACGCAGTTCATCGTCATCACCCACCGCCGCGGCACGATGGAGGCCGCCGACGTGCTCTACGGTGTGACGATGCAGGAGCGCGGCGTGAGCAAGGTGCTGACCATCAACATGAACGACATGGCGAAAGAACTGAACATCAAGGGGTAAGACGATGGGTATTTTTGCAAGGATCAAAAAGGCGTGGTACGACAGCATCATCTGGGAGACCATCGACGAGGATTTCTACGACGAGCTGGAGGAGAGCCTGATCATGGCAGACCTCGGCGCGGCGGTCGCGGCGGACGCCGTGAAGGAGCTGCGTAAGGTGGTATACGAAAAGAGCATTCAGCGCGGCGACGACGTTAAGCAGGCGCTGCGCGACATTCTGGAAAAGAAGCTCGAGGTCGGCGATACGAGCCTCGACCTCTCCACAACGCCGAGCGTCGTGCTCATCATCGGCGTGAACGGCGTGGGCAAGACCACGAGCATCGGCAAGCTCGCCAACCGCTACAAAAAGCAGGGCAAGCGCGTGCTGCTGTGCGCGGCGGATACCTTCCGCGCGGCGGCGGCGGACCAGCTCGAGATCTGGGCAGACCGCGCGGGCGTGGAGATCGTGCGCAGCCGCGAGGGTGCCGATCCCGGCGCGGTGCTGTTCGACTCCCTGCAGGCGGCGAAGGCGAGAAATGTGGACGTCGTGTTCTGCGACACGGCGGGCCGCCTGCACAACAAGGCGAACCTGATGCAGGAGCTCTCGAAGCTGCGCAAGATCATCGACCGCGAAACGCCGGACGCCGCCAAGGAGACGCTGCTCGTGCTCGACGCGACCACGGGGCAGAACGGCTTGCAGCAGGCGAAGGTGTTCCGCGAGACGGCGGGCCTGACCGGCATCATTCTTACGAAGCTGGACGGAACGGCGAAGGGCGGCATCTGCGTCGCCATCGCGCAGGAGCTCGGCGTGCCGGTGAAGTTCGTCGGCCTCGGCGAGGGCATCGACGACCTGCAGCCCTTTGACGCGAAGGAGTATGTCAACGCGCTCATCTGAGCGCGCCGGATGAACAGGGAGGCACGGCATGGAGATCACGAACATTTGCCCCTACTGCGGAGGGAAAATGCGCGAGGGCGCGCTCCCCGCGTACAAGTACGCGCTTACATGGTGTCCGCGCAATGAGCAGGGCGGCATCGTGGAGGGGGAACCCGTTCGGCTGAGCAAGACGCCTGTACTCGGAGGCGTCTATGCACCCGCGCGTTACTGCGAGAGCTGCCGCGTGATGATCGTTCCCGTGCCGGAGATCGAGACCTTTTCAGACAAGGCCGGCAAATGGCTGGATAAAACGCTCGGCTCGCTCGGCGACAGGATAGACCTTGCGGCGGAGCGCCGCGAGGAGGAAAAGGCCGCGCGGGAGAGAGAAGAAAAACGGAACAAGGACCCGTGGGAGGTATAGCATGAAGCTGGTATTGGCAACGCAGAACCCTAAGAAATTAAAGGAAATGAACGAGATCCTGAGCCATCTCGGCGTGGAGGTCGTGAGCGAGGCGGAGCTGGGTGTGAGGATCGAGGTCGAGGAGACCGGCGAGACCTTCACCGACAACGCCCGCCTGAAAGCGACGGCGGTGATGCAGGCGACCGGCCTGCCCGCCGTGGCGGACGACTCCGGCCTCTGCGTGGACGCGCTCAACGGCGGCCCCGGCGTGTACAGCGCGCGCTTCGGCGGCGAGGGACTGGACGACAAGGGCCGCTACACGCTGCTCCTCGAGATGCTGCGCGGGCAGACCGACCGCGCCGCGCACTTCCACACCTCCATCGTCTGCGCGTTCCCAAACGGCGACGAGCTGGTGTGCGAGGGCGAGTGCCCGGGCACCATCGCGTTCGCGCCGATGGGCGAGGGCGGCTTCGGCTACGACCCCGTATTCTTTGTGCCTGAGCTGCGCAAGACCTTCGGCCAGCTCACGGCGGAGGAAAAGGCGTCCGTCTCGCATCGCGGGAAAGCGCTGCGCGCCTTTGCCGCGGCACTCGACGACTATCTGAAAGGAAACGAATAAATGGAACTGACCGGAAAGCAGCGCGCCCAGCTGCGCGCCATGGCGAATGAGCTGGAGCCCATCGTCCACATCGGCAAGGACGGCATCGGCGAGAATCTCGTCAAGCAGGCGAACGACGCGCTTGAGGCGCGCGAGCTCATCAAGTGCCGCGTGCTCGATAACAGTATGCTCACCGCGCGCGAGGCCTGCGACGAGCTCAGCCGCCTCACCCGCTCCGAGCAGGTGCAGGTCATCGGCACGAAATTCGTGCTCTATCGCGAGACGCACGCCAAGCCCAAGGAAAAGCGCATCGCGCTCGTGAAGGATAAGAAGAAAAAGACCGTCTGAACAGGACGATAAAGAGGGATTTTCATTGAAGATCGGAATTTACGGCGGCAGCTTCAACCCGCCGCATCTGGGGCACCAGAACGCCGCCGTCGAGGCGGCGGAGAAGTGCGCGCTGGATAAGCTCCTGCTCATTCCGGCGGGCATCCCGCCGCACAAGGTGATGGAGCAGGGGAGCCCCGCGAACGAACACCGCCTCGCCATGACGCGGCTCATGGGCGGACAGGCCGCGCTTCAAAGCGGCGTCGAGGTCGAGGTGCTCGACCTCGAGATGGCGCGCGAGGGCAAGAGCTATACCGTCGATACACTCCGCGCCCTGCGCCGGCAGTACCCCAACGACGAGCTGCTGCTCTTTATGGGGACGGATATGTTCTTCTCCTTTGAGGGCTGGCGCGCGCCGGAGGAGATCGCGGAGCTTGCGAAGATCGTCGCCTTTTATCGGAATGAAAGCGACACCGCCGCGGCCTTCGCCGCACAGGCAGAGAAGCTCCGTGCGCGCTTCGGCGGCAGCTTTGAAGCGCTCGCGCTCGACCGCGTGATCGAGGTCTCCTCGACCGCGCTGCGCGCGGGCATGGCAAGCGGCACGAGCGAAGCGATGCTCGAGCCGCAGGTCTACGGCTATATCCTGCGCGAGCATTTATATGGAACAAATCTTGATCTCAAGCGTCTAACGGTACAGCAGCTCCGTCCCATCGCGCTGAGTTATCTCAAGGCGAAGCGCTGCGCCCATGTGCTCGGCACGGCGGCGACGGCGGTGAAGCTGGCAGAGAAATACGGCGCGGACGTTCACCGTGCGGAGGTCGCGGGACTGCTGCACGACTGCACAAAGAAGCTCTCGATGCCGGAGCAGCTCGCGCTGTGCGAGAAGTACGGCATCGCGCTCGACGCGCTGGAGAAAAAGGCACTCAAGCTGCTCCACGCCAAGACCGGCGCGGCGCTCGCGCGGGACGTGTTCGGCGTGGACGATGAAATTTACAATGCGATCCTCTGGCATACGACCGGAAAGCCGGACATGACGGTGCTGGAAAAGGTTATCTACCTCGCGGACTTCATCGAGCCGACGCGCGATTTTCCGGGCGTGGACGCGCTGCGGAGGACCGTGTGGGAGGATCTGGACCGCGGGCTTCTGATGGGCCTTGAAATGACGGTCGAGGAAATGAAGGAGATGGGGAACCCCATCCACGTCAACACCCTGGCGGCACGTGATTATCTGAAAGGAAAGACAAATGAAGGGAAAGCGGGAAGCGGACAACAACTTTAACTTCAATTTCAAATCGGAAAAGCTCGACGAGCTGCGCTCCCGCGTGGACGCGGCCTTCGACGAGCACGGCGACGAGGCGTGGGAGCAGATCAAGGGCATTTTCACCCACCCCAAAAGACTGCTCGTCGCCGCGCTGGCGGCGGTGCTGCTCGTCGGCGTGATCACCGTCGGCGGCTATCTGCTGAAGATCCGCGCGCCGGAGCTGCCGAACAAGGACAATACGCAGAAGGATCCCAACCGGCCGCAGGTCGATGAGATCGACTACGGCGACGGTGTGCGTCCGCGCGTGAGCGGCGAGCGGAAAAGCAAGGACTTCTACACGGTCCTTGTGCTCGGCCGCGACACGGGCGGAGGCGGCAACACCGACACGATGCTGCTCGCGAGCTACGACGTGACGAACCAGAAGGCGACGGTCATGTCCATCCCGCGCGACACGATGGTGAACGTCCCGTGGGATGTGAAGAAGATCAACTCCGTCTACAACTACTACGGCGGGGGCGATAAGGGCATCAAGGCGCTCTATAAGGAGATCTCCCAGCTCGTCGGCTTTGAGCCGGACTATCAGGTGGTCGTGGAGTGGGAGGCCGTCGGCGCGATCGTGGAGGCCATCGGCGGCGTGTACTTCGACGTGCCCTACAACATGGACTACCATGACCAATATCAGGATCTTGTCATCGAGCAGGAAAAGGGCTACCGCAAGCTCAACGGCGACGACGCCATGCAGGTTATCCGCTGGCGCAAGAACGACTCCAAAAGCCCCTACGGCAACCCGCAGATCGGCGACAGCGGGCGTATGCAGATCCAGCAGGATTTTCTCAAGGCGGTCATCAAGCAGCTTCTGCAGCTCGAGAACGTGCCCAACCTCGGTAAGCTCGCCGAGGTGTTCCGGGAGAATGTGGAGACCGACCTCTCCTTTGAAAACATCCTCTGGTTCGGCAAGCGGGCGGTGATCGGCGGCCTTTCGCTGGAGGACGTGAGCTTCATGACCATGCCGTGGACGGGCATATACGTCTACAGCCGCACGCTCAGCGCCGAGTACGGCAGGACGATGAAGCTCGACTATGTGGTGCCGCAGGCCAACGCGCTGCTGGATCTGGTGAACGATTCCCTCAGTCCGTTCACGGAGAAATTCACGCTGCGCGATCTGGATATCATGTCCGTCAACGCGGACGGCTCGCTCGCCTCCTCCACCGGACGGGTGGAGGACAGCAAGGCGGCGGCCGCGCCGCCGGTGTTCGTTGATCCGTACACGGGAAGGATCGCGAACAGCTCGGAGAGCATGGGCGGCGAAACGGAAGAAAACGATCCGCCGGCAGAGGTGACCTCGGGGAGCCTGACGGTCATCGGCGAGGCGACGGGAAACGAATAAATCGGAAAGGGAAAAGAGAATGGTAAACGCAAAGGAAATGGCGCTTGCGGCCGCCAAGGCGCTCGACAGCAAGAAGGGCCGCGACATCAAGGTGCTGGAGATCGACAAGATCACCACGCTGGCGGATTATTTTGTCATCTGCTCCGGCGGCAGCAACACGCAGATCAACGCGCTGTGCGACGAGGTGGAAAAGGAGCTGGATCAGCTCGGCGAGCAGCCCATTCACCGCGAGGGCTATCGCGGCGGCACATGGGTGCTGCTGGACTACGGCTGCGTGGCGGTCCATGTGTTCAATGAGGAGGCCCGCGCGTTCTACGGGCTGGAGCGTCTGTGGAGCGACGGCCACGCGCTGGACCTCACCGGCGTGCTGACGCCGGACGCGGCAAAATAAAAGCGTAATAGAAGCGACTATGGAAATACAGAAGGAGAAAGTCATGAAGTACGATTTCGCAGCCATTGAGAAAAAATGGCAGGACAAGTGGGAGCAGGAAAAGCCCTACGCCGCCGTGACCGGCGATCCGAGACCGAAATTCTACGGGCTCATCGAGTTCCCGTACCCTTCCGCCGCCGGATTGCACGTCGGCCATCCGCGCCCCTTTACGGCAATGGACATCATCTGCCGCAAGAAGCGGATGCAGGGCTACAACGTCCTCAATCCCATCGGCTTTGACGCCTTCGGCCTGCCGACCGAGAACTTTGCCATCAAGAACCACATCCATCCCGCCATCGTCACGCAGCAGAACATCAAGAACTTCACCCGCCAGCTCAAGATGCTCGGCTACGGCTT